>Ga0315268_10001084_pt1 | contig 31625 bp, 32 predicted proteins | sample C1_top_MG_FD_204535 | JGI IMG/M metagenome (GOLD analysis project Ga0315268, IMG submission 204535) | Sediment microbial communities from Yellowstone Lake, YNP, Wyoming, USA - C1_top | ecosystem: Environmental > Aquatic > Freshwater > Lake > Sediment | place: USA: Wyoming | collected 2017-08-01
GACCCGGGAGATCTCCTCTAGCAGCCCTGGGTCCGAGGTGTCCATGAGGCCGGCGCAGGCCTGGCGCATCAGACGCACCCCGGTGACCAGGATGTTGAGGCCCACCAGGATGGCCACCGCGCCGTCCAGCCAGTTGGCGCCGGTAAACTTGACCGCCAGCAGGCCCACCAGGACGCCCACGGTGGTATAGACGTCGGTGAGCACGTGCTTGCCGTCGGCAATGAGGATCAGGGAATGGGTGCGTTTCCCCACCATTACCAGGGCCAGACCCAGGGCGAGATTGACCAGCGCCGCCCCCAGGATCAGGAGGAGGCCGCTTTCCAGCCGGGGGATGCCATGGGGGTGAAGGAGGCGGGGCCAGGCCTCATAAAAGATGCCGGCGGCCGCGGCAATGATCAGGGCGCCTTCAAATCCGGCGGAAAAGAATTCGATCTTGCCGTGGCCGTAAGGGTGGGTGGGGTCCGGGCTCTTGGCGGCAAAGATGACGCTGCCCAGGGCAAAGCTGGCCGCCACCACGTTGATGATGGACTCCAGGGCGTCGGAGAGGATGGCGGCGGAGCCGGTGAGCCAGAAGGCGAAGAACTTCACCGCCATCAGCCCCAGGCCGATGGCCAGGGAGGCCGAGATGGCGATGAGGCGGCGCTTGAGGTTATCGGTCTCCTGGAGATTCACCCTGGCTTCCCTCCCACCCATTACTTATCACATCGGCGGGAATAGCAAAGCCCCCAGATAGGGGGCTGGATTTCCAAGCAGAAACCTTCCGGACCAACCAATTGTCCTATTTCCCCCGGAGGGCGAACTGGGCCATTTTGCGGCGCACGAAGGCCAACTGGCCCTGGAGGGGGATCTCCATGGGGCAGAGGTCGTCGCAGGCCATGAGGCCGATGCAGCCGAAGACGCCTTCGTCGGTGCCCACCACCTCAAAATACTGGGCCCGGGGGCGCTGGTCCCGGGGGTCGATCATGAACCGGGCGATGCGGTTCAAGAACGCCGCGCCCACGAAGTCGGCCCGCATGTTGGCGGTGGCGCAGCCGCCGACGCAGCAGCCGCACTCGATGCAGCGCTCGGCTTCGTAGATCTCCAGGGCCACGGGGTTGTCCATGCGCTCCTCCCCGCCCTTGGGGTCGAAGACCTGGTCGGTGTGGATCCAGCCCTCGGTGCGGACATTGAGGTAGCGGAACCAGCAGCCGGTGTCCACCGAGAGGTCGCCCACCAGCTTGAAGACCGGCAGCGGCATGAGGCTGATCTTCTCCGGCAGGTCCTGGGTCAGGGTCTTGCAGGCCAGGCCCGGGCGCCCGTTGATGAGCATGGCGCAGGAACCGCAGATGGCGGCCCGGCAGACGAAATCGAACATCAACGACGGGTCCAGCTCCTCCCGGATGCGGTTCAGGGCGATGAACAGACTCATGCCCATGGTCTCTTCCAACTGGAACTCCTGCATCCGGGGCGGGATCTCCGGGGTGGCGGGATTGTAGCGGAAGACGGAAAAGGTGAGCAGCCGTTCAGCCATGGTTAACTAACCTCTTATTTATTGGTGCGCAGTGCGCACCCTACATTTCGGTGTTGGGGGAGGGGGCGGTTAACAGTGAGCAGTTGGCAGTGAGCAGGAAAATCGAAATGTATCGGGACTGCTCACTGCTTACTCTCTTTCCGGCCCTCCCCCGCAAATCCTATCAATCTCCTGTCCCGATGGGCATTTCGCCGTAGCCCCGGGAGCCCGGGGGCAGTTCGGTGACGTTCACGGGTTCGTATTGCAGTTCGGGCATCTCGGCCCCGGGCCGCCAGTAGGCCAGGGTCCGTTTGAGCCAGTTGTCGTCGTCCCGCCGGGGGTAGTCTTCCCGGTAATGGCTGCCCCGGGATTCGGTGCGCGTCAGCGCCCCATAGGAGATGCACAGGGCCAGGCGCAGCATGCCGGGGAGGCGCAAGGCGGCCAGCAGTTCCGGGCTGGGCCCCAGGCCGCTGGAGCGCAGCCGGACCTTCCCCGCCCGCGGGTAAAGGCCCTGGAGGGTGGTCACCGCTTCCTGCAGGGCTTCGCCGGTGCGGAAGATGCCCACGTGGTTAAGCAAGGCGTCCTCCATCCGGTGGCGCAGGGCAAAGACGTCTTCGTTGCCGTTCTTGAGGCTGCGGAGATTCTCCAGGCGCCTCTCCTGGGCCGTCACCGCGTCGTCCACCAGGGAGAAGGGGAAGATCAGGGAAGTCTCCCTGGCGTAGGCGGCCACCTGTTCACCCACCACCATGCCGGCCACGATGGTTTCGGCCAGGGAGTTGCCGCCCAGGCGGTTGAAGCCGTGGAGGTCCCAGCAGGCGGCCTCGCCCGCGGCAAAAAGGCCCTTGAGGCCGGAGACTTCGCCTTCCCGGTTGGTGCGCACCCCGCCCATGGAGTAGTGCTGGGTGGGTCTCACCGGAATCAGAGCCTGAATGCAGTCGATGCCCAGGAAGTTTTTGCAGATGGTGGCCACTTCCCGGAGGTTGGTGCAGATATGCTCAGGGCCCAGATGGCGGATGTCCAGCCAGAGGTGGGGGCCGTAGGGGCTCTCCACCCCGAAACCCTGGCGCATGTGATGCACCATCCAGCGGCTCACCACGTCCCGGGAGGCCACTTCCTTTTTCACCGGCTCGTAGTCGGGCATGAAGCGGTGCAGGTTCTTATCCAGGAGGTAGCCGCCGTCACCCCGGCAGCCTTCGGTCACCAGGATGCCCGCGGGCACGATGCCGGTGGGGTGGAATTGCACCGCCTCCATGTTCCCCAGGGGCACCACGCCGGTGTCCAGGACGATGCTCATGCCGGTGCCTTCGTTGATCACCGCGTTGGTGGAGACGCCGTACATGCGGCCGTAGCCGCCGGTGGCGATGATGGTGGCTTTGGCCAGGTAAGGGCGCAATTTCCCGTCGCGCAAATCCAGGGCCACGGCGCCGTAGCAGGTTTCGCCGTCGTGAATGAGGCTGACGGCCTCGGTGCGGTCGTGGACCGTGACCCCAAGTTTGAGAACTACCGAGTCCATGGCATATTGGAGGACGTGGCCGGTGCCGTCCGCGGCGAAGCAGGTGCGCCATTTGGCGGTGCCGCCGAACTGGCGCTGGGCGATGAGACCGGCCTTTTCCGGCAGATCCTCAATGTCCGTGCCGTCGGGCAGGGTCTTCTTGCCGGGGACCACCCGGGTCCAGGGCACGCCCCAGTGGGACATCTGGCGCACGGCCACGGGGGCCAGGCTCGTGAAGAGACGGGCCACGTCCTGGTCGCAGCCCCAGTCGGAGCCTTTCACCGTGTCTTCAAAGTGGATGTCGGGATTGTCGCCGTAGCCCATGGCCACGTTGCCCAGAGAGGCCTGCATGCCGCCTTGGGCCGCGGTGCTGTGGGACCGCCGGGGTGGCACCAGGCTGAGGATGGTGACCGTGTGGCCGCTCATGGCGGCCTCAATGGCCACCCGCTCCCCGGCCAGGCCGGCACCGATAACTAGGACATCAGAGAGATGGGCGTCGGACCAGTTCATGAGAGACCTTTAGCAATCTGGCGGAAATAGAAAAACAGCAGCGTGATGAACCCCAAGCCCACGAAGCCGATGGTGGCGTAAACCAGGTATGGGGTGAATTTTTTCCGGTGGAACCAGCCCCACTTCACCAGGATGCGGTAGAGGCCCACCATGGCGTGGATTTCGGCGGCCAGGAGCAGGAGGACGAAGGAGGAGAAGTAACCACCCTGGATGCGGGCGGCGCTGCTGGTGGCTTCGATGGGCCAGGTGAGAAGCACGCTCCAGACGTGGATGGCGGCCAGCACCAGGATGATGAGGCCGGTGACGATCTGGACTCCCCAGGCCCAGGTGTCCAGGTGGGCCAGCCGCCGGGAGTGCTGCAGGAAGACCCGCATTTCCTGGAACTTCCAGGGAGCCTTGCGCATGGCCAACAAGCCGTGGGCCAGGGTGGCCAGGACGACCAGGGGGATACCCACGTAGGAGATGTAGTACTCATCCATGCGGGTGGAATCCCGGTTGAAAGCGGCGGCACCGAAAATGATACTGGATACGGCCAGGAGATGGAACTGGAGGAAACCCAGCAGCAACAAGCCGGTGCCGAGTTCGAAGAGCTCCATCCAGGCTTCCCGCCGGGGACTTTTTGCCAGGATCTGTTGTAAGTTCACCGGGGCACCTAAAGTTAATAAATGTGAATATTTTAGCAAACCCAATTTTTAAATATATTTCAGGTCAGATTTGTTGTCAAAGTTTTTCTGGCGCCGACGAGCCCGAGCCCAGGGAGATCAGGAAAATTACCGCAGAGGCCTATTTGCCGAAAAGGGTCAAATTCGGCCGGCCGCGAACCCTCTTTGGCGGTCCGGGAAGGGGACCTGCTACTTGAGGACAGGCTTTCTTTAGAATAATGTCCCCCCTGGTTAGCCGCGAAATTCTAACATGTGAGAAGGACCGAGAGAATCAGACAATTTCTGATTTCTCGGTCAAAAGTTCTCTTACCAAGGGGCTTGGGATGGGGATTGGAACTTGACCATGGCAGCTTCCGGAAGAGCAGGGTGGGCAAGGCATAAAAAAACCGCCCGGGCGGCGGGTGGCCCCAACGCCCGGGCGAGCTGCGGGGAGGCAGGGCTTTGGAGCGGCACCGCCGTAAAGCGTGTCCGCCCAAGCCCAGTAACCCGGCGCCCAAGAGCTTGATAGCACCGGGGAGGGGGACTTTAAATAAGTCCTTTGTTTAGCTACCTAAAAAAACCGGATTGCCTCACTTCCAGGCAACCCGGCTGTCTCAATTATCCTCAAAGGGAGACCCGCGGCTTTCCGCCCCCGCCTTGCGACGGGTTTGGCCTTTTTCTGGTTCATTTAAATTAAATTTATTTTGAGATTTTGTCAAGAAAAATTATTAAATGACGGTAAATTTCTTTAAGCAGATTACCTTCACCCCGGCAAACTGCATGGGGCCGTGCCCCGGGCCGCAGCTTCCCCGGCGGCAAACTGGCGGTTGGGGATAGGGGGCCCCCGATTTTTTTGAAGAAAATCCTTAATCTGACAACATTTCAGGGGGACGGCCAGATGAAGATGGAGGCCAGGACCACCGCGGCCAGAAGCAGGCGGTAAACCGCAAAAGGGTAAAAGGTGTGGTGCTGGAGAAAGCGCAACAGGTACTTGATAGTGAGGTAAGAGGCGACGACCGCGCCCAGAAACCCCAGGGCCGCGGCCAGAAAGGTGAGGCCCTCCGGGGGGGCTTTCAGCCACTTGGGGATGTGGTGGAGGCCGGCGCCGGCGATGATGGGGGTGGCTAGCAAGAAGGAGAAGTGGGCGCTGGAACGGCGGTTGAACCCCAAAAACAGGGCCATGGTCATGGTGATGCCGCTGCGGGAGACGCCGGGCATGATGGCCAGGGCCTGGGAGAGGCCGATGAGGAAGGCGTCCCCCAGCCGCAAGGAATCCAGGGGGCGGCGGTGGCGGGCCAGCTTCTCCGCCAGGATGAGGAGGAGCCCTACCGAGCCCAGGAGGATGGCGATGCGGGCGGGCTGGCGGAAAAGGGTTTCGGCCTTTTTCTCCAGCAGCACCCCGGCCAGGGCCCCGGGAATGACGGCAATGATAAGAAAGAAGAGTAACTTGCGCTGGGGCCGGTTATAGCGGGAGGGGCTGATGAAGGCGTGGGCCATCTCCAGCCAGTCCCGGCGAAAATAGAGCAGCAGGGCCGCCAGGGTGCCCAGGTGCAGGAGGATGTCGAAACCCAGGCCGCCGCCGGGAGCTTTGAGATAGTGCTCCAGCAAGGCCAGGTGGCCGGAGCTGGAAATGGGCAGGAACTCGGTGATGCCTTGAACTAGGCCGAGAAAGAGAGCCTCAAGGGGATGCATGGTGGCAAATTATCAGAGACCGCCCGGCTTGGCAATGGGAAAGAGAAGGGCGTTCCCCACCAGGAGCTTGTGAACGAGAGGAAACGCTCATGCCTACGAGGCCGCAACGAAGGATGAAAATGCGGCCCTCTTGAAAAAAGGTATGGTGGGCGGTGCGGCTGCCAGCAAGCAACAAATCAGGGGGATTGCCCCACCGTGGCGGTGACCGTGGCGGGCTGGACCTGGACCAGGGTGACGCCGGCGGGGAGGTGTGCTTCGACGTTGAGCCGGTGGCGGCCCGGGGCAACATTCTTGGTGTCCACCGTGGCTTTCAGGTCCGCTACTTTGAGGTCTTTTACTTGCTGCCAGGGGCCCTTGAGGGTGAGGGTGACCTGGGCGGGCCGCAGGCGAGCCGGGCCGGGGACGGCGGCCACCGCCACCCCGGAGATGGTGCGGCTGAGGGGTTTGGCGGCGATGTTGATCTCCGCCAGGATGGGCACCGCCTCTTTCAGCGACAGGTGCAGGTTCTTGAAATCAAGGTCCGTGGAGATGACGGCGGGCTCCGTCAGGTGACTCACGTCAATGGGCAGGGTATTGACGTACTTCAGCTCTTCCAGTTCCGTTAAAGGGCCTTTGACCACCACCTGTTCGGGGCGGGTCTTGGTTTCCAGCACCTCATAACCGGCCGGCGGCCGTCCTTCGATGACCGGCCTGATGGTGAGGGTGCGGGTCATGGAAGTGGCCAGGGTGAGGTTTAAGGGGTTGGGGGAAATCCGGATCACCTGCACACCCCGGGGAAAGGAGAAGCTATTGGGGCCGAAAGGATAGGAATGGCGACCGGTTTTATAGCCTGTCAGGTCGATGCTCTGAATCAGGCGGGTCTGGGAGAGCTTGTTCATGATGGAGCGGGGCCCCACCACCCGGACTTGCAGATTGGGGGGCACCTCGCTGGTGATCACTATTTGGCGGGGAAGGTTGACCAGCTCCAGGGACAAGGTAAGGGTGGTCTCGGTGCGCTCTTCGCCGCTGACCGCGAACCAGAGGGCTATGGCCAGGAGGAGCGACAGGAGCTTAAGGGCCTTATGACGTCCCAAAGAAGCGAGCCAGTTTTTCAATCCAGGTTCCTTTCCGGTGGGCCGGTTCTTCCAGCAGGTCACGCAAGGCCTGGCGCAGCTGCAGGCGGGTCAGGTTGGGCCTCAGGGTTCCCCCCTGGGCCAGGGAGATCTGGCCGCTGGTTTCGGAGACCACCAGGACCAGGGCGTCGGTTTGCTCTGAAAGACCCACGGCGGCCCGGTGGCGGGTGCCCAGGGCGGGGTCCAGATTGGGATTCCGGGACAGCGGCAGGAGGCAGCCGGCGGCCACCAGCCGGTCCCCCTGGACGATGACCGCGCCGTCGTGGGTAGGAGTATGGGGCCAGAACAGGGACACCAGCAGGTCCCTGGTGACCATGGCGTCCAGTTTGATGCCCCCTTCCTGAAAATCGGAAAGACCGACGCCGCGCTCCAGGACGATCAAACCACCGATGTGACGGCCGGCCAGGGTTTCCGCGGCCTCACAGATTTCTTCCGTGGTGACCGGCTCCGGCACCCCGGCCGGGGCCAGGGCTTTTCGCCCCATGCGGCTCAGTACCCGGCGGATGTCGGCCTGAAACAGGATGATGACGATGAGCAGGAGGTTGCGGACCGCGCCGTCCAGGAGCCATTCCAGGGTGAATAACTCCATCTGGCGGGCCACCAGGTAAGTCAGGAACAGGAGGAACAGCCCGGCCAGGATCTGAATGGCCTGGGTCCCCTTGAGAATCATGACGACCTGGTAGATGACGATGGCCACCAGGAGGATGTCCAGGCCGTCCTGCCAGCGCAGGTTTTGGAAAAACTGCCACATGATGGGGGACGCGGCTCCTCCTGAAGATATCCGCCAGGACGGCTAATACCGGGTTGCGACCAATCAAATACTATTTATTCAGGTCCCAGTGGGGCTAACGGACCCCATGGGGGCCACAAAGAACGATGAATATGTAGAACCGCCGCCCCCGGCGGTTCAGGCGCCGGCGCTACCTGTTCATATGAAGCCTTTAACCTCCGGCCTGGCTTCCAGCGATTCCCGGCAGATGCAATCCAGGACGGCCAGGAACTGGCGAGCATAAGCGACGTTATGGGTGCGAACCAGACGAGCTCCGCGCAGCACCGCCACCGCCAGGGCTGCCAGGGTGCCGATGTCCCGTTCCTCTCCGGCGGGCAGGTCCAGGATGTGGCCAATGAAGGCCTTGCGGGACGGTCCCACCAGCAAGGGGCACCCCAAATCCAGAAACACCTCCAGATTATTGAGTATTTCCAGGTTGTGCTGCCAGGTTTTGCCGAAGCCGATGCCCGGGTCCAGGACGATGTGCTCCCGGGGAATGCCCTGGGAGGCGGCGAACTCCAGGCGCTCCCGGAAAAACGCCTTGATCTCGCCCAGCAAGTCGTCATAGTGAGGCTGGCGCTGCATATCCCTGGGGGTGCCCTGCATGTGCATCAGCACCAGGGGGACCCGGCGCGCCGCGGCCAGGGGGGCCATCTGGGGGTCGAAACGCAGGGCGCTGATGTCGTTGATGATGGCAGCCCCCGCTTCCAGGGCCAAACGTGCCACCTCGGCCTTGTAAGTGTCGATGGAAATGGGGACGGAGCCTTCGGCGGCCAGGGCCTCGATGACCGGCAGGACCCGGCGCAGCTCCTCCTCAAAGGGCACGGGGTCGGCCAGGGGGCGGGTGGATTCGCCGCCGATATCCAGGATATGGGCCCCCGCGGCCACCAGCGCCCGAGCCTGGGCGATGGCGTCGTCGTGGTGGAAGAACCGGCCCCCGTCAGCGAAGGAATCGGGCGTGACATTGACCACCCCCATGATGAGGGGCCGGGGAGAGTTCAAGAGGGCCGCCCAGGCATGGCGGTGCGACGAAATCTCCGAAGCGCCGGAGGGACTAGTGGAACCGGTCATGCTTAAGCCTGCTGGAAGCTTAGTGGGAGCGGCGCAGAGGCGTCCTGAGATTCCGGGGTCTCTTCCGACTCGGGGAACGAGGCCAGAATCCGGTCAATACCGGCGGTGTCCAGGGTCTCCTTTTCCAGGAGGGCCTGGGCCAGGGCCTGGAGTTGGCCCCGGTGGCTGGTGAGCAGGCCCTTGGCGTCATTGTAAGCGGTCAGGATAAGATTTTTAATGGCGCTGTCGATGAGGCGGGCCGTCTCTTCGCTGAAATCCTTGGAATGGGCGAACTCCCGGCCCAGGAAGATGTGCTCTTCCCGTTTGCCGAAGGTGACCGGCCCCAGCTCGTCGCTCATGCCCCAGTTGCACACCATTTTGCGGGCGAGCTCGGTGGCCCGCTCCAGGTCGTTGCCGGCCCCGGTGGTGAAATGCTGGAATTGCAGTTCCTCGGCGGCCCGGCCCCCCAGCAGGACGGTGAGGGTGGCCACCAGGTATTCCTTGGGGTAGGTGTGGCGCTCGTCCAGGGGCAACTGCTGGGTGAGGCCCAGGGCCCGCCCCCGGGGGATGATGGTGACTTTGTGGATGGGGTCGGTGCCCGGGATGAGCTTGGCCACCAGGGTGTGGCCGGCCTCGTGGTAGGCGGTGTTAGTCCGTTCCCGCTCGCTCATGATGAGGCTTTTGCGCTCGGAGCCCATGAGGACCTTGTCCTTGGCCTGCTCGAAGTCATCCATGGCCACCAGCTCATTGCCCCGGCGGGCGGCGAACAGGGCCGCTTCGTTCACCAGGTTTTCCAGGTCGGCGCCGGAGAAGCCCGGAGTGCTGCGGGCCAGGATGGACAGGTCTACGGAGTCGGCCAAGGGAGTCCGTCGGGTGTGAACCTGGAGGATGGCTTCCCGGCCTTTGAGGTCCGGCACCGGCACCACCACCTGGCGGTCGAAACGGCCCGGGCGCAGGAGGGCCGGGTCCAGGACGTCCGGGCGGTTGGTGGCGGCGATAAGGATCACCCCTTCGTTGGCTTCGAAGCCGTCCATCTCCACCAGGAGCTGGTTCAGGGTCTGTTCCCGCTCGTCGTGGCCGCCTCCCAGGCCGGCGCCCCGGTGGCGGCCCACCGCGTCGATCTCATCAATGAAGATGATGCAAGGGGCGCTTTTCTTCCCCTGGATGAACAAATCCCGGACCCGGGCGGCGCCCACGCCCACGAACATCTCCACGAAGTCGGAGCCGCTGATGCTGAAAAAGGGGACGCCGGCTTCCCCGGCAATGGCCCGGGCCAGCAGGGTTTTGCCGGTGCCCGGGGCCCCCACCAGCAGCACGCCCTTGGGGATGCGGCCTCCCAGGCGGGTGAACTTTTTGGGGTCCTTGAGGAACTCGATGATCTCCGCCACCTCGTCCTTGGCTTCCTCAATGCCGGCCACGTCGTTGAAGGTGACCTTAACGGTGTTTTCCGTCATCAGCCGGGCCCGGCTCTTGCCGAAGGACATGGCCTTGCCGCCGCCGGCCTGCATCTGGCGCATAAAGAAGATCCAGATGCCCACCAGCACCAGCATGGGGAGCCAGGAAATCAGGAGGGTGGTGTACCAGGGGGAATCGTCCTTGGGTTTGGCGGTGATCTCCACCTTCTTGGACTGCAGGAGTCTCACCAAGTCCTGGTCTGGGGGGGAGTAGCTCTTGAAGGACTTGCCGTCCGTCAGCTCACCGCTTATTTCCTCGCCTTGCAAGGTGACTTTGACCACCTTGTCGGCCTTCACCAGTTCCACAAACTTGCTGTAGTTGATGGTGGATCTACCCTTGGCGTGCTCCACCGTATTGAAGTAATTGAACAGAAAAATCATGATCAGGGTGATGAGCAGCCACAGGGCGATGTTTTTATAAAAGGGGCTCAAGCGATTATTCATTTACGGACCTTAATGTCATAAACAACCATAGGGTTTATCGGTTTAACCTCTTTTTATTTTAATATTATCTGGGAAAAATGCAAGGCGAATCTGTGGTTTGGGGCAGCAGGCGGCCGCTGCCAGAGGCCCGGAGCCGGGCCGGGGTCTGGCCCGCCGGGTGGCCCCGGGGCCATTTGCCTCGTTTCTTGAGGTGTCCGGCCAGGCCGAACCGAGTGGTAGGGTCTAAGATTCAGCGGTCTTCGGTCTTGAGAAGACTCTCCAGATTTTCCCGGGGGATGCGCCAGGGGCCGAGGCCCAGTTTGATCCCGGCCAGGCGGCCGTCGCGGATCATGCGGTAAATGGTGCGGCGGGACAGGGCCAGGAGTGCAGCCACTTCATCGGGCCGGAAATAGCGCTTGTTCTGTAGGAAATCCATCTTTTGCCTCCCTCCTCGCTTGGAGTAACGCCTTCCTGAAAGGCTCACCGGTCCTGAGTGCAAAGGCAGGGCCATTATTCTCGCCACCCAACTATCTGTTTTTACAAAAGATAAGCTGGCTCCCGGGAAAACCTCCCAAGATTTCGGGGGGGAATCGGGTTTTCCCCCTAGGGGTGGAAAAAAGCCCTAGGGAAGTGCCGGTTAGGGCCTGTCTGGCAAAACCGCCGGAGTAATGGTTTGCGTGGCCCGCCCCGCTGCTGGAGCCCCGGGGGCATGGCGTCTGGGGACGGCGTCAATGGCCCCAGGGGGGCGGCGGAGGGGGGCCGGCTCCACCCCGTTAGGGCGCCCCTGGCGCAATCAGGCGAAAAAACGCAGATGGGGCCGATGGGACGCGGATGAGTGACAGCCGCTGCCATTTGCGCCGCGGCCCGACACGGATCTTGAAAGAGTTTCAGAAAACTAAAGGCACAAGGAGGTGCAGCAGATGGCCCAGGAGCGGTTGTTGCGGCCCCGGGAAGTGGCCGGTCGCCTGGCGGTATCCCGGTCCACCGTGTATCGCTGGTTTTGGGAGGGCAGGCTGAAAGGCGTCAAGCTGAACAGCGGCACGGTGCGGATCCTGGAAAGCTCGGTGAACCAGAAGCTGGCGGAGGCGGATTAGGCAGGGTTAGCAGAAGGCGGGCACGGAGGCCCGCCCCAACGGCACGGAGGCCAGTGCCACCGCCGGCGGGAAGCCGGCGCCACCGGAAAAACCTGGATGGGAGCCCGGATCTGTAAAGAAATGGGTTTAACCGGCAGGAAAATGGATAGCGGGTCATCTGTCCCAGGCGTGCTGGCCCTTAGGCGGCTTTTGCCATATACCGAGGCAACCATGGTGGCAAGCCGGAAGAGACCCCAGCCAGGGAAACGGGACCTCCATTTTGACGAAGCCCAGTCGCTGTTCCTGGCTGGGAAGGAACTGGACGAAATCGCCGAACTGCTGCCGGTGGCCCTGGAGATCTTGCGGCGCTGGCAGGTGGAAGGCCAATGGGATAGCAAGCGCCGCCAGGTGCCGGTGTCCCCCCGGTGGCTGGGTGAGGCCCTGAAAGGAATCTTGCGGGAAAAGACCGGGAAGCTGCTGGCCAAGGGCGACTTGAAGCCCCCGGAACTGGAAGAGCTTACCAAGATCATCACCCTGATGGACCGCCTGTGCAGCCAGGGGTGGGACATCCGGGCCGCGGCCCTGGAGGTGATGGACCGGTTCACGGAATTTTTGCGCCGCTGGGTGAAGGACCAGGACGAACTCAAGCGGATCTCGCACCGGGTGGAGGAGTTTTTCCGGCAGCTAGAAGAAGAAGGTTAGCCGCCTGAGGCAGAAACAGTTCCAGGAAAAAAGCATCTGAATATGGCTCACACGATTAAAAATTATCATCCCCACCCTGACTCCAACCCCCCCCCGGGGGCGGGGGTGCTGGGAGGAGAGATGGGACTGCCGGACGGCACCGGGCCGCGGGGAACCGCCATGACTCTGAAAAAGAAGTTGACCAAAACGGAGTTCCGGCAGCGGGCCGACGAGATTTTGCTCCGGCTTTCCCTGGAGGTGACCCCATTTGGGCAGGACAGCGAAGAGAAACAAAAGCAACGTATTAAGCGGGCCGCCGCGGACCCCTTATATTTCTGCCGCACCTATCTGCCTCATTACTTTTCCCACGCGCCGGCGCCCTTCCACTATGAGCTGATGGCACTTCTGGAGCGGCAGCCGGCCAGAGGGGAAGCTCCTCTTAAGCCCCTGGTGGCCACGGTGGGAATGACGAGTCAGTCCCCTGCCCCGGAGAGCCGCAAGCCGAAGCCCAAAAACTCGAGGGCAACCCGGGGGGCCGCCCCCACCGAGGTGGTGGTGCCGGCGGTGGTGGCCGCCCCCCGGGAGTTCGCCAAAACCACGGTGTGCGCCTTCGGTTACGTGCTCCACCAGATCTGCTTCGGGCGGCGCCGTTTCATCATCATCGGCAGCGACACCGAGGACCTGGCTTCGGATCTCACCGGCTATCTCTACCTGGAGATGCTTTACAGCGAGCGGCTGCTCCAGGACTTTGGGGAGCTGGTGAAGGCCAACAAAAGTGTGGACGATTTCGTCACTTTAAACGACATCCGGGTGAAGGCCCGGGGCCGGGGCCAGCGCCTCCGGGGCCTGAAGCACCGGCAGTGGCGCCCGGATTTGATCATCCTGGACGATCTCGAAAACGACATCAACGTGCGCAACCCCGAGATCGTGCAGCAGATCCTGGACTGGGTGAAGTCGGCGGTCTATCCGGCGCTGGATGTCGGCGGCAACCTGATGATTATCGGCACCATCTTGAGGTGGAAGAGCGCCCTGCACCTGATGCTCACCAGCCAGGACGAGCCCTACTGCCATTTCCGGCGCCGGATTTACCGGGCCCACCAGGAGAACGGCAGCTCCCTGTGGGAAGCCCGGCACCCCGTGGCCAGGTTGCAGATGCAGAAACAGTTGATGGGGACGGTGGCCTTCAACCGGGAGAAGATGAACGAGCCGACGTCGGAAGAGGGGTTCTTCCAGGAAGAGTGGATCCACTATTATCACCCGGATATCCTCAAGGACCGGGACCTGGTGGTGGCGGGGTTCTTCGACCCGTCTCTGGAAACCGGGGCCGCCTCCGATTACAAGGCCGTGGTCACCGTGGGCTGGGAGCGGCAGGAGATGGTGTTTTACGTGATGGACGCCTTCATCCAGAAGGTCACCCTGGAGCAGACCCTGCGGGCCATTTTCAACCGGCACCGGGAGTATTGCTACCAGGTCCTGGGGGTGGAGGACAACCTGTTCCAGCGACTGCTGCTCAAGGAGTTTGACCGGCTGGGGAAAGAGCTGGGGCAGCTTTTGCCCCTCAAGGGGGTGACCCACCGCATCGCCAAGGAAACCCGGGTGGCCAGCCTGTCGCTTTTGCTGGAGCGGGGCAAGATCCGGTTCATCCGGGGGCACTCGGACCAGGAGCTGCTCATCGAACAGCTGCTCTACTTCCCGTCCCGGACCCTGCACGACGACGGGCCCGATGCCCTGGAGGGGGCCGTGCGGCTGGCCCAGGAATTCTCAGGTGCGGCCGCCGAGCCCTATGAGCGGGTGCAGCCGCGGGTCTTCCAGGGCCGGGGGGCTTTTTAGGGGTGAGCAGGAAGCTGTGAGCAGTGAGCAGAAAAGGACCTTGCGTATTGGTTTTACTGCTCACTGATAGGAGAAACCATGGGGCTGAAGGATTTCTTTGGGAGAGTCTTTAAAAGCACCGGGCCGCCGGAGACCCGGGAGCTGTCCTCGGTGAGCCTGGCGGAGCGGTGGAGCAGTTATCCCAGCGTCGGTCTGACGCCGACGCGCCTGGCGGAGATCTTCCGGGACGCGGACCAGGGCGACGCCTACCGCCAGATGGAGCTCTTCGAGGAGATGGAGGAGAAAGACGCCCACCTGGCGGCCATTCTCCAGACCCGGAAGCTGGCGGTGCTGAGCAAGGACTACGAAGTGCTCCCCTACGCCAAGACCCCGGAGGATGAGCGCATTGCCGGGGCGGTGGGGGAGATGGTCTACGCCATCCCCGACCTGGAAGGGGCTTTTCTGGACCTGCTGGACGCCATCGGCAAAGGCTTCGCCCTGTCGGAGATCATCTGGGAAGTGGCCGGGGGCCAGGCCCGGGTGACGGCGATCAGGTGGATTCCCCCGAAGCAGGTGACCTTCGGCGATGACCTGAACCCCCGCCTCTTGACCCGGGAAGCGTCCTGGCCGGGGGTGGAGCCGCCCCCCTGGAAGGTGATCTACCACCGCTACAAAGCCCGCAGCGGTCATGCCTGCCGGGCCGGGGTCCTCAGGGTGGTGGGCTGGATGTACCTGCTGAAGAATTACGCCTTGAAGGATTGGGCTGCGTTCAACGAGGTCTTCGGCATGCCGCTGCGACTGGGGAAATACGATCCCGCGGCCTCCCCGGCGGACCGGGAGGCCCTGGTGCGGGCCATCCGCAACCTGGGGTCCGATGCCGCCGGGGTCATCAGCAAGGCCACCGAGATCGAGTTCATCCAGGCCGCCAGCCGGGGGGGCAACACCAACCCCTACCAGGCCATGGCCGAATTCTGCAACCGGGAGATGTCCAAGGCGGTGCTGGGGCAGACCCTGACCACCGACACCGCCGGGTCCACCGGCACCTACAGCAGCGCCCGGGTGCACGCCCAGGTGCGGCGGGACCTGGTGGAAGCCGACGCCCAGGCCCTGGGCACCACTTTCAGGGAACAGCTGCTGCGGCCCCTGGTGGGGTTCAACTTCGGCTGGGACCAGCCGGTTCCCTGGTTCCGCTTCAAGTACGAGGAAGAAGAAGACCTGAAGACCCTGTCGGAGGTCTACCGCAATCTGGCGGCCATGGGAGTCAAACTAAGCCCGGAACACCTGGCGGAGCGGTTCGGCATGCCGCTGCCGACGGTTGAGTAATAACGGGTTGCGGTCAAATGGCTGTTTTTGTAGCCGCAGGCTTTAGCCTGCGCCGCACAGGCGAGACGCCTGTGCCACCAAGAAAAGTTCCCGAGGAGTCGACGATGAAAATTGTCAGGTGGGCCATGCTTTTTGCCCTGGTATGGCTGTCCGGCTGCTGCGCCCATCCGGGGGTATTCGACAAAGTGCACCGCTCCCTGGTGACCGTGCAGACTTTCTACGGCCCGATGCTTGAAGGGGAATGGCAGCTGAACGACAAGGTGCGGCGGGCGGTGGTGGCCGCGGACACCACCCTGCTCCTGGCCGGGGAACTGCAGCGGCAGTGGTGCCCGGACCCCAACCAGGCGAAGCAACTGGAAATACAGGCCCAGGAGGCCGCGAATCTGGCGCAGGAAGCCGGGGTGGCGGCAGCCGGAGTGTCCCCGGTGGCGGCGCCGCAAACCGAGGGAGATTAAGGGAAGATACCATGGCGATGAAAGTGGCATGCCAGTCCCAGGACCACGCCCTGCCGGAATGGATCCGCATCCTGCCCCTGGGGAAGGTGGAGCTGGTGGACCAGCGGGAGCCCCTGGAGGTGGATGAAGAGTCCCTGGGGGACATGGTGGCGGCCTTCCGCTCCCGAGGGGTGGACCTGGTCATCGACTACGAGCACCAGTCCTTGCAAGGAGAGCGGGCCCCGGCCGCGGGCTGGATCAAACACCTGGAAGCCCGGGCCGACGGTCTCTGGGCCCAGGTGGAGTGGACGGACCAGGCCCGGGAGTATTTGGCCAACCGGGAATACCGTTATTTCTCCCCGGTGCTGCGCCTGGACCCAACGAGCCGGAAGCCCACCGTCCTGATGCACCTGGGCCTCACCAACGTGCCGGCCATCAAGTCCTTGCCGCCGCTGGTGGCCAAGACCGGGTGCCAGTCTTTGGCGGACGGGGGCGACCTCATGGCCCTGGGAGCAATGGTGGCAAGAGAGGAGGAGACCGAGACCATGGAAGAACTCAAATGCCGGGTGGGGTTGCAACCGGAGGTGGGCCAGGAGGAACTTGGCGTCCGGCTTCTGGAGGTGTTCCGGGAGCTGGCCGAAGCCCTGGCCCTGCCGGGGGACGCGTCGGCCTCCCAGCTTAAGGGGGCGGTGGCGGCCTTGAAGGCCGGGGCCGGCCGGTTCTCGGCAGCCCAGGAAGAACTGCAGACCCTCAAGGAGCGCCTGGCCGGCGAGACCGCGGCCCGGGTGGTGGAGGAGGCCCTGAAGGCGGGCAAGGTGACCCCGGCCCAGAAAGGCTGGGCCCTGGAGTATTACCGCCGGGACCCTGAGGGTTTCCAGACCTATGTGGCCCGGGCCCCCAAGCTGATCCCCACGGGAGAAATTTTGCACCTGCTGGAGGCAGACCAGGCCGGCAACCTGTTGCCGGAGGAAGTGGCCCTGTGCCAATCCCTGAACCTTTCTCAGGCAGCCTATTTGAAGGCCAAGGCCCAGACCGGGTAATTGCCGTCGGGAACCGGGAGACAGTCTCAGTTAGAGGCACCGGGTTTCCTGATGGACGTTAGCGACCAATAAACTTGGAGGTGGAGCAATATGACAGAGTTAACCCGTGACCGGGCTACGGCTTACCGGGATGGAGTGGAGTTGGAATACCCGGTGGCGGCGGCCACCAAGATTTACGCCGGCTCCCTGGTATGCGTCGATGGCAACGGCTATGCCGTGCCGGCGGCGGACACCAGCGGCTACCGGTTTGTGGGGGCGGCCATGGAGCAGGTGGACAACGGCTCCGGGGCCAACGGCGACAAGGTGATAAGGGTGCGGCGCACCGGGGTCTTTGAGTTCGACGCCGCCTCCATCACCCAGGCCATGGTGGGGGATGCCATGTACGCGGTGGACGATCACACCTTCGACGACGCCGCCGGTCCCACCAATGACATCAAAGTGGGGGTTTTGACCAAGTACGTGTCCGCCACCCAGGGCTGGATCGACATCGCCAGGTAAACGGAGGAAGTTAGCATGATTATCAACGCCGAAGGATTAGCCAGACTTTATACGGCCTTCACCGCGGTGTTCAACGCCGCGTTCCAGGAGACCCAGACCTGGTTTGAGCGGGCCGCCATGACGGTGCCGGCCAGCACCCGGATCATGGATTACAAGTTCCTGCTTGACTTCCCCATGGTGCGGGAATGGCTGGGGGACCGGCAGATCAGCTCTCTGGAGCCCAAGGCCTACCAGGTGGAGACCAAGGACTGGGAAGCCACCATCGAGGTGGACCGCAACGACATCGAAGATGAGCAACTGGGATTCTACAACCCCATCGTGGCGGCCCTGGCCCAGGAAGCCCGGAAACATCCGGAAAAGCTCATCGCCGACCTGATGTCCGCCGGCTTCACCACGGCCTGCTACGACGGCCAGTACTTCTTTGACACGGACCACCCGGTGGGGTCCGGCACCGCCTCCAATTTCGGCGGCGGCAGCGGCACCCCCTGGTACCTGCTGGATACCAGCCGGGCCATCAAACCCTTCATCTTCCAGCTGCGGCGGGAAGTCCAGCTGGTGCGCATGGATCGCCAGGAAGACGAACACGCCTTTATGCGCAAGAAGTACCGTTACGGCGTGGATTACCGGGGGGCGGCGGCTTACGGGTTGTGGCAGCTGGCCTACTCCAGCAAGGAAACCCTGAACGCCACCAACTACGCCGGGGCCCGCACCGCCATGATGGAGCTCACTAACAGCGAGGGGCGGCCCCTGGGGATCAAGCCCAGCATGCTGCTGGTGCCGCCTTCCCTGGAAGCCCTGGCCCGGGAAATCCTGCAGGCCCAGTTCATCATCGGCGATCCCGCCGCCGGGGGCGCCAAGTCCAACATCTGGCAGGGAACCGCCGATCTTCTGGTGGTGCCCGAACTGGCGTAGGGACGGTTTTCGGTTTTCGGCTATTGGTTTTCGGTAAAAGAAAACGACAAAAGGCGAAAACCGGTTTTTTGAAGGGAATACCCTTCCTGGACCTTTGATTATCCCTGGAGGCGGCCCCGGCTGCCTCCCAGGGGGCAGGAGTGGCTATGGCTTGGTTCGGTGGCTTCACGCTAGAGACGTACAACAGGATCCCGGGGGAGTACGAGGTGGTGACGGTGGGGGCCGCGGTGGTGGGCTTGTCGGCCAACAAGATCAAACCCCTGACTGGCGACTATGCTCGCATGTCCGCCCGGGCGGCGCTGGTGTCTTCGGAGGACGGCGACCTCCGGTTCCGCATCGACGGGGGCCAACCCGGCGCCAGCGACGGTCATTATCTGGTGAGCGGGGATACCCTGGTGCTCACCGGCACCCAGGCCCTGGAACAATTCCGGGCCATCAGGGCCGGGACCACCAACGCGACCCTGCGGGTGACTTACTTCTACTAAGACGATGAGGGCGGCGCCGGCCTGGACGGCGGCGTCAGACCCGGCGTTGGACATACGGGAGTCACAGGATGGCTTACGCGGTTCTGGAAGATCTGCTGAAAATGGTGCCGGAAGACGAGCTGGCCCAGCTGACCTCGGAGGCGGGGGAACTTCCCGACCCCCTGGTGGCGGCCGAAGCCATTGCCAGGGCGGATGCGGAAATCGACTCTTACCTGGGGGTGCGCTACCAGGTGCCCCTGGCACCGGTGCCCCACCGGGTAAAGGCGCTGTCCGTGGATGTGGCCCTTTATCACCTGTACTCCCGCCGCGGCGTGGCCCCGGAAAGCCGTCGGCGCCAATATGACGATGCCATCGCCTTCCTGAAACTGGTGGCCGCGGGCCAGGCCTTGGTCGAGGGAGTGGGGGGCGAACCCCCGGCCAGCCAGAAGACGGAGGACATCACCGGGGCCACCCGGCTTTTCAGCCGGGATGGCCTGGGTGACTGGTAACTAGGCTCGTCCCATGACGGACTATACCTGGACCACCCTGGAAGATGCGGTGCTGGCGGCCCTGAAGGCCCAATTGGGCGCCCGGGTAAAGACCCTGGAGACCTATCAAGGGGACTTGCTGGCCGACCTCAAGAGGGAGGCCTGGCGTCTGCCGGCGGTGCTGGTGATGCTGCGGCAGAGCCGGGCCGAGGCGGTCACCGCCAGCTCCTACGACGTATACCTGGATTTTACCGTGTTGGCCGCGGCCCGGCAGCTTCGGGGCGAGACCGCCGGCCGGCGCCAGGAGGGCGGGGTCTACGACCTCCTGGAAGGAGTGCGGCAGGCCTTGTGGCATCAGGACCTGGGCCTGGAAATCCTGCCCTTCAGCCTGGTGCTGGAGGAGCCGCTCCTCACCACCCGGGAATTCACCGTCTACGCAGCCCACTATCGCACCGGGGCGGTGCGGGACCTGTAACGCGGCGCCGGTTGCCCCACTGGAGGAGAAAGAATCATGACCCGGTCCATCCGGAATTTTCTGGCCACCCATAACCTCCTGGCGGTGTCCGCTGGGCGGCGGGAAGTGGCCATTAATACCGAGCAGGAACTGGACACCATCTTGCTGGCAGACCTGAATTCCATCCTCAACTATCAGGCCCTGAAGTTCCCCAACCGGGAAGAGCTCACCGGCAAGGAAGAGGCGGACCGCCTCCATGACCTGGGAGGCAGGGTGGCCGGGGGGCTGACGTTCTCCCGGGCCCAGCCCCAGGATTTCGCCTTTCTGCTGGCCTATGGCCTGGGAGCGGCGCAGACCGTCGCCACGGGAACCACCGGTTACCGGCACGCCATCCGGCCTCTGTCCGGCGAAGTGGACGCGGCCCGGTCCAACCCGTCTTTCACCGCGGCTATGCGCTTCGGGCGCCAGGTGCTCAAAAGGCGCTTTGCCTCCTGCTTCGTTGACCAGGTAAAGGTGGAGTTTCCCAAGGACGGCTGGGCCAAGATCAACGGCACGGTAAAGGGCACCGGCAAGGTGGAGGACAACACCCAGGTGGAGGATGTCACCGCCCCTTATAATGCCGGCTCTTTGACCCTGGCGGCCAACGGCGTGGCCGGGGCGGATGGGGCCGGGAGATTGAGCAACGTCCAGGCCGTCCAGGTGCTGCCCCCTGCCACCCAGACCTGGGAAGAAGTGGCCTACCAGGCCGTGTCGGCCGCGGCCCCCGCGGTGATCACCATCACCCCGCCGGGGGGCGCCGCCGACCTGACGACCTACCGGGTCTATTACCTGCCCCCGGAGAGCGGTTGGATGGATTTTCCGCTCCGGGTGGAAGAGCCCCCCCTGAAGGTGAGCAATCTTACCGTGACCCTGGGGGGCCGCTGGGACGGCAGCGCCTTTTACGGGGGCCGGCTGTTGTCCGCCGAACTGCGGGCCGTTACCTGGACGCTGAGAAATAACCTGACGCCGGAAACCACCCCGGGAGCCGGGGTGGGCTACGCCAATCGCGCTTTCCGCAGCGGCCGGGAACAGAGCCTGAAATTCGACCGGGACTTCCGGGACTTCCTGCTGGCCCAGAACCTGAAAGACAACGACACTCTGGCGGTCTATCTGAAGGCCCAGGGACCTGAATTCGAAACGGGCTTGCCCTACCAGGTGGAAATGGTCTTTCCCCGGGTGGCGGTGATGAGCTCGCCGGTGCGGGTGGCGCAAAGACGCCTGGGAGAGGAAGTGGAGTTCGCGGTGCTGGAAGACGACGACTACGGTTCAGTTGTGGCCTTTGTGCAGAACCAGGTAAGCAGCTACGCTGCCTAGTACTTGGTTGCTCAAATCAGCGTTAAGTAATTGCGAGCATCCTCAAAGACCAGGGTTACATAAAGTCCCCCTTTGAAAAAAGGGGATTTAGGGGGATTTCAGTGGGTTATAAAATCCCCCCTAACCCCCCTTTGGAAAAGGGGGGAATAAAAATGAGGCTCAAATAAGGCGCGGACTTCTGCAATTAAATACTTGGCTGGGGGGAGGCCAGGGCTATCACAGGTGAGACGCCTGTGCCCCTGGTTCCTCCCCCGGAAACCCGGAGATACCATGGGCAGGTTTTTAGGGGAAGAACGCCACGCCCTGGCGGTGCAGGATCCGGTCTCCGGCTCCGTGGTCACCCTTTATTACCGGCGGCCCAGTTCCGAGGAGCGGGTGGCTTACCAGTTGTCGGCGTACCGCCTGGAGGGAGGCCAGCGCCGGTTCTGTCTGGGGGAGACCCGGCTCCAGTTCGGGCTGGAGATTTTGACCGGGTTTGGGGCCGGGGATTTTCTCCTCCAGGAGAATGGGGCGCAGGTGCCCCTGGACCCGGAGCGGCACCCGGACTGGAAGAGCCGGTTGGCCGAGGACGCCCCGGACCTGGTGGCCTATCTGGCCCAGCAGGTCTTTGAAGGGATGCGGGTGGCCTCCCGGGGGGAGCCGGAGTGGGGCTGACCGGTGAGACCGGGGACTCCGGGCGGGGATGCCTGGAAGACTGGCCGCTCCTGGAGGAGCTCAAAGCCATTACCCAGGGGCGCCTCTGCAGTCCGGCCGAGCGACGGCGCTGCCGCGCCGCCAGCGGCTCCTTTGCCGACTGGGCCTGCGGCGCCTGCCAAGAGTTCCTCCGGCCGGAGGCCATTTCCCCCTGGACCTGGCACCTGGTCTTCCTGTACCAGCTCAGCCGGGCCGGATACCCCTTTAGGGCCAACGATCTGACCCTTGAGACCTGGCTGCTCTTAGACACGGTGCGGCGGGTGCTTGAGGGGGTCCAGCGAGGACGGCATGCTTAAGGATAGCGACACGGGCGGCTTGAATAAAAAGGCCCTGGAAGAGTTCCGGGCCATGCAGGAAGAGATGCTCAACCTCAGCCGGGAATACAGCCGGGCCCGGTTGTCGGCCTGGACGGAGGAGACCAGGAGTCTGGCGGAGACCTGGACGGACTTCACCCGGGAGTGGCAGGGGAGCCTGGAGTCCATGTCGGCCCTGGCGGCAAACCAGTTCGAGGCCATTGCCGCCAGGGGGGAGGCCGCGGGCAACAACCTGGGCCAGAGCTGGGGAAACACCTTCTCCGGCCTCTCCGGGGCAGTGGAGGACTGGGGCGAGCATTTTCTCCAAACCCTGGGCAAGGTGGCCGGCACCTGGGGAGCGACCCTGGGGGGCGGCGGCGGCGCCGGCGCCGCCGCGGGCTGGTCTTCTTTTCTCGGCGCGGCCCTGGACTTCGGTGGCTGGTTCCACCAGGGCGGCATGGTGTCAGCCCACCAAGGGCTGGTGATCTCGCCGGGGACGCTTATGGGCGATGAGCAATTGGTCCTGGCCCAGGCCGGGGAGGGCATCCTGCCCCGGGAGAGCATGGCTCGCCTGGGGGAGAGGAACTTCGAGGCCCTGCGCAGCGGCCGCTTCGGGGTGGCCCCGGGGGGAACCGCCCCCAGTTACGGCATCACCATCCAGGTCCAGAGCCTGGACGCCGCCGGGGTGGCCAGCCTGGACTGGGACCGGCTGGTGCAGCGGCATCTTCTGCCGGCTCTGAACCGAGAAGCGGCACGGTCCTGGTAGGGAGGCGGGATGGCTAACGCCAGGTTGGAATGGACGGTGAACGGCAGCCGCCAGAGTTACGCCCTGCCGGTGAACTTCACCTGGGACTACCAGGAGCTAACCCAGGATGAGACGGACCGGCAGCGGGCCCTGGACGGCACCTTGAGAAGTTACGCCCGGGACCTCAAACAGCGGTGGACGTTGCAGTTCCAGTACATCTCCACGGCCCAGAAGGAGGTTCTGGCCGCCTTGAAACAGGCCCAGACGGATATCGATTTCTTCCGGGACGGCGGCGGCGCCAAAACCTTCACCGGGGCCTGGACCAATGACCTGGATTTCCGGGAAGTGAGCCCGGACCTGTGGTCCGGCAGCATGGTGCTGGAGGAAGTGTGATTTGTGGGGGAGGGCCAGGGAAGGGTAGTAAGCAGTGAGCAGTAAGCAGTAAGCAGTGAGCAGTAAACAGTAAGCAGTAAGCAGTTTGCTAAATTCGATTTTCCTGCTCACCGCTCACCGCTCACTGTAAATTGCCCCCTCCCCCAACAAACCCAAGGGAAACCATGAAGCGAGTCGGGGCGGAGTATCTGCAAGAAGAGGCGCGGCCGCGGGGGGCCCGGCCCCGGGTGCAGGCGGTGCTTTATCCGTTTGACCTGGACTATGGCCTGGCCCCCGGCTCCGGGGTTTTTGACCACACCGCCTACGGCGGGGAGCCGGGCAAGGTGGTCATGGCGGCGGGTTATTATCCCGCCGGCGCCTGGACCTCCCCGGTTATGGGCAGCTTTTCCCCCAACCTCAAAGGGCTGGTGCCCTCCTGGGAAGACGTATCCGGTGGCATGGATTGCCAGGTCTATCTGCGCACCGGCGCCAGCCCCGGGGAGGTAGCCGGGGCTCCTTACGGCCCTTTGACCCGGGGAGTGGAAACGGCCCTGGCGCCATACTTCCAGATAAAGGTGGCCTTCGCCCAGACCGTCCGGTTCTGGGCGGTGGATAGCCCGGAGGAGGCCGATGAATTCACGGCGTACGCGGTGGACCAGGCTCCGGACGACGGCTACGAGAGTTACAGTGTCGAGGGGGAGACCTCGGGAAGCCTGGCCGGGTTGGGCCTGGAGGGCCGGCTCACCCTGTCGGAAACCGAGATCCTGGATCCCGGGAACCTGCGGGTGGAATTGGCCCGGGACTTCAGCGAGCTCCGAGCCGGGGTTCACGCCCTGGTCATGGACAACCGGCAAGGGCAGTGGCTGGCCGGGGTGGAAGGCTCTTATCTCCGGGGCCAGGACTGGCCCCAGAAGCAGCTGGCCCTTTATCAAGGCTGGGAACTGGAGGGAGGCACGGTTACCTGGCAGTTGGTCTACCAGGGAGTGCTGCAGCAGCTGGCGGGCCTGACCCACGGCTGGCGGGAGCCGCACCGGGCCCGCCTGGAAAGCCAGGAGGCCGCGGTGGTGCGGCTGCGGCAGCTCATCGGCGCTCCTTCTGCCGCCGGGGAGCGGCGGCCTTTCATGCGCGGCGCCTACCGGGCCCGGGGCGAGCTCCTGCAAACCACCCCGGTCTCGGTAAGCGAACCGGCCAAAAGCGGCAGCGGTGCGGCCACCATGAAGGTCCTGGGGGCCTACCGCAGCGAGTACCCCCAGGATTACCTCATCGACATCTTAAGCAGCGGCGAGGTGGGCGCCGCCACCTTCCGGTGGTCCCTGAACCAGGGGCAGAGCTGGGAAGAAACGGGCCTCACCACCGCCGGAGCCGATGGTCCGGTGGAGCTGGACCAGGGGCTCTCGGTCTTTTGGGAGTCGGGGCCGGGGGCCGACCTGGTGAGCGGGGACCGCTGGACCTTCGCCGCCACCCCCCCGGTCTATGAATACCAGGTGTACGGCGCCCCCTTTGAGACGATTACCGCGGTGTACCTGAACCAGGAGGAGACCGACGACCGGGTCAGCGCCGCCGCGGCCACCGGGCTGATCCAGGTCACCGGCCGCAGCGCCCAGGTGGAGGCCCGGGTGGTGAAGGACGGCACCACCCACCCGGTGGACATTATCGCCGATATCCTGGAGGAAGTGGGCCTGGGCCAGGCCATGCACGAGGATTCCTTCGCCCTGGCCCGGAGCCTCACCCCGGAGTATGTCATCGGGGTCTGCTTTGAGAACCTCCCCGCGGCCCAGGCCATCCGGGAGATTGTCAAACGCTGCCTTTACGATCTCTGGGTGGATTTCGGGGAGATCAAGATCCGGGCTTACCTGGGAGAAGATTAAGAGTTTTAGGTTTCCGGTTTCCGGTTTTCGGTAAACGAGGGAAAACCAGGGAACTTTAAGGAGTCAACCAAGAATCAGAGGAGTCGATGTTGCTTCAATGCCGGGGGAAAGGTCAGGGTCATAAAATAAATGACGCAAATCTAAAGTCAGCGACAGTTGGGATGGCAATAGAAACCGAAAACCGAAAACCGAAAACAGGTACTTAAAATGGGGCGCGTTGAGTGGGCCCGGGCTTCGCAGTTTAATTGGGCCTTTGACAATATGGGGGGCACCCCCCTGCAGGAGGCGGTGGCCGGGAACTGGCAGGATGCCGCGGCCCAGGTCCAGGCCGATGGCCGGGTGCTCATCAGTACGCCCAACCCCGGGGGCGGGCAGGTTTACTTCCTGCGGGGCGTGTGGCACCGGGATACCGCCTTCCCCTGGGCCGGCTTCTGGGCCGACCCCATGAGCGGTGACCTGACCAACTACTACCTGGGGGGCTCCTTCGCCAACCAGGGGTCTGAGACCATGGTAACCCTGGGGTCAGCGCTCCCCCCCGGGACCCCGGTGCAGCTTTACTACATTTACCTGACCGGCGAGCAGGCGGCCAAATACGAATCCCTGAACAACTACCCCTGCATCCGCCGGGCCCATCGCGGCCGGGACGACTACACCTATGATTTCGCGGTGGACCGGATGCTGGACCTCATGGTGTTCCTGCATTTTGCCGGCCAGGAGCGGGGCCGGGATTATGGGCCGCTGATCCGGTTCCTCTGGGATGCCTTCCAGGGCCGCGAGGAATCCCGCACCCCGCCCTTGATGCACGATTCCTTCGAGCGGCAGTTGTGGGAACGGGGGCCGCATCTGATTTATCGCGGCGCCACCACCGGGGTGGAGGCCTTTGAGGTCTTCCAGAGCGAGGCGGCTCCGGAGGCCGCCGGCCGGGCCCTCCACGTGCGGGCGGAACTGCCAAGCACCCAGGACGCGGCCTGGTTCGGCTACGGCCTGGACTGGTCCCTGGAGGCGCCCCCGTTCAATGCGGTGGACCGGGTGAGCTTCACTCTGCAGGGCCCAGGCGGCACCCTCAGAGTTCACAATCTCACCAAGGTGGGCAGCGGCAGCGCCGTCCTGGTGCTCAACGGGGATTACAGCCGCCAGGAAAAACGGCGGTTTGTGGTGGAGATGGAAACCACCGGCGAAATCGGCGCCGCCACCTTTAAGTGGTCCCGGGACGGGGGCCTCACCTGGGAGGCCGGCGGCCTGGTCAGCGGCGACCGCGACCACCCGGTGGCCCTGAGCGATGGCCTCCAGGTTTACTGGGAAACCGGCCAGGGCCCCGACCTGGTGGCCGGGGATCTCTGGACCTTCTGGGGCGGCGAGCCCGCGGTGCACCCCCGGCGCTTGCTGGTAACCCTGAACGACTCCGCCCCGGACGCCGCCGACCCCTGGGGTCCGGAGCACACCTATGTCCACGCCCTGCCGGACCGGTTTCCGGAAGCGGCGGCCTTCCAAGTGCCCTTCAGCCAGTTCTGGCGCCGGGACAACCTCATCGAAGACTGCGACCGGGTCACGGCCATGTGGGGGGCCTGGTATTCCACCAGCCAGCAGGACTTGAGCGACATCACCATTGGCCTCCGGGAGGAAACCGAGGTGCTGCTGGGGGATACTTATTATACCCAGCGGCACCTCACCTGGGACCTGTCCCCGTACGTCACCGCGTTCGGGGTCTGGGCCGGCATCGACACCGGCCGCTGCAACTCCTCCGGCCGCACCAACCTCAATTTCCTCATCAAGCCGGTGGTTCCCGGGGTCAGTATGCTGACCCTGCGGGTCAAGGTGAAAGACGCCCAGGGCAGCTACTTCTTTCAGGAGGTGCCGGTGCAGGGGGACGCCTGGCAGCGGATGGCGCTGGACCTGGCGGACTTGCAGTTGGAGTCGGGGTCCCAGCCCCTCACCCACCCCATCCAGGTGGTGGACCTGGGTATTCCCAGCGCCCCTCCCAGCAACGGCGCCTTTTATCTCACGGACCTCAAGTTTGACGAGCATCAAACCTTTGCGGGAGCCCAGCGCCTCCGGTTGCTGGAGTTTAAGATGGAGCAGCAGGGTCTTCCCGACCATGAATGGTGGCTGGATGAGGTGAGCCTGAACCTGGAGGCCCAGGACCCCTATCCTTACGCCCCCCGGCTGGCCATCTCCCTGACCCCGTACGGCCAGAACCCCTGGCGGGGGCCCACCCCGGTGCACTATGCCCAGCCCCTGGCCCCCCACTTGGTGGGGGCCCTGACCCTGGCCCAAAATTATCTCAGTCTGCACCGGGACGCCCAGGAGGAGTTCCACCGGCGCTACGGCGGCGTCAAAGGGGCCATCGTCCCGGTCCACACCCGCAACGACGTGGAGAACGTCGCCCTGTGTGGCGAAGAGGACTTCTGCCGCTTCTCCTGGTGGCGGCGCCACCGGGATTTCGGCAAGGTTCTGGGCTTCTGGCATTGCAACGAGGCTCTGACCGACGCCTCCGGGGCCGGCCGCACCCTGACCTTTCAGGGCGGCGGCAGCCCCCTCTATGTCAGCGGCGTCTGCCAGCCCGGGGCCACCGCGGTGGACCTGGACGGCAGCCATTACCTGACCCAGGACAGCCCCGACTTTAACGTGGGAACCGGAGATTTTACCATCGAGGTGGTCCTCAAGCCGGCGGAGCTGGTGAGCGGTGCCCGGATAATCAGCAAAATCGCCGGCGGGGGGCCGGGTTACGAAGTGCTCCTGGGGGACTCCGGCGCGGTCCAGGCCTGCGTGGCGGATTCCTCCGGCTCCTCCCTGCTCTCCCCCACCCCGGCGCTGGCCCTTGATACCGCGGCGTACCACTACCTGGCCGTAGCCTTTGACCGGGACGGCCAGTTCACCTTCTGCGTGGACGGCGACCTGGGATACTGCGCCGCGGCCCGACCCGGCAGCCTGGATACTTCCCCAAACTTCACGGTGGGCCGGGCCGCCGCGGCGGCGCAGAACTTTCTCAAAGGGAGCGTGGACCTGCTGCGGGTTCACCGCCGGGCCTTGAACGGCGAAGAGCTCCAGGACAACTGGCGCATCATCCAGGGTCAGGTCAACGGCTCGGCCTATCCGGAGGTGGGCAGCGCCCTGGGCCAGTTCTGGGCCTTCCAGCGCCTGGCGGAGTATTTCTACGTCACCCGGGAGGCCGGGGCCTGGGAGGTTCTGGAAAACTGGCTCGCCTGGATCGACGCCTACGGGGCCCCGGACGGCAGCGGCTGGAAATTCCCGGTCTGCTTCTCGGAATTCGGCTTTACCTACGGGGCTTACGACCCGGGCGCGGCTGCGTCCCTGGCCCTGGGCTGCCTCCAAATTTACCTGCGCAACGGCAACGACACCGCGGCCACCTGGGCCCGGCGCCTCCTGGACGATCTCCGGGAGAACCGCTGGGACCCGGTTTACGGGGGCTACCAAAGCGACTATCACCATTCCTGGCTCAACGCCCTGGTGCTCCGGCTCTTTGGACTGGCAGTGAACGGCGGCCCCGGCCAGTCCTACCGCTTTGCCTTCAGAGCCCAGGACCGGGACCATTTCGATACCCTGGCATCCTGGATCCTGGCCCACGCCGGGGACGAGAAGCCCAACGTGCTCAATGCCGACCTGATCCCCTTTTCCTACAGCGAAGACGCGGATCTGTGGGATTACGCCCCCCACTATCTGGCCATGAGCCAGATGGGCACCCTGGAGGGAGTGGTGCTGATGCTGGGTGGGGCCCTGGAGTACGCCAGAGCCCGGGGGGACTGGGTCTGGTGGCAAAGGATGCTGGACTTCATCGTCCTGGACCACCTGGTGGTGTTGGCCGCGTCACAACTGCGCGCCGTCACCGCCGCCTATGACCAGGCGGGCCTGAAAAACCTGGTGCGGGTACGTTATGCCGACTACGACCGGGACAACAGCAAATACGCCGAGGCCCGGGACGAGACCGCGGTCAGCGCCTGGGGCCCGCAGGCCCTGGACCTGGACTGCCGCTACGGCGGCCCCGTGGCCCTGGAAGACCCGGAGATGGCCCAAATTCTGGCTTCCAGGCTGCTGCAACGCCTGGCCTCCCCCTGGGAGGCGGCGGAGGTGGAGACCTGGCTGGAAGGGGGCCGGGTGGAACTGGGAGATGCGGTGGCGGTGTCCTCGGAGTTTCACGGCCTGGACCAGGCGGAATTCACCGTGTTCGGCAAAGACCTGGACCTGGGGCGCCGGTCGGTGCGCCTGAGCCTGCGCCGGCCCCTGGACCTCACCTGCTCCTGGGCCGTGGACGCCGCGGGCAGCCCTTATGAATCCTGGGCCATCGACCAGGCCAGCTCCTACGACGGCAACTGGGATTTCCGGGCTTATGCAGGGTAGTTTGGGGGAGGGTGGGGGAACTGCTTTCCCCCAGCCCTCCCCTCAATAACCCATCAAAGAGAGGTCAACTTATGTCCCTGATCTATCTTCCGCAAACCAAATGGGGTAGCGGCACCGGCCGCCAGGTTATTTTAAAGAGCGATTTTGAAAAAATTGAGCAGGCGCTGCTGGAGGGTTTCGAGCTCACCGGCGGCCCCTCCCTGGAATACGTGGACAGCGCCACTCTTCAGGTCAAGGCCACCGCCGACTGCAAGGCCCGGGTGCTGCTATGCGGTTTCCCTTCGCCGCTGCATCGGGGCCAGTGGGTGGATGGCGGCCTGAGCGATGGCCGCTACCGGGAGAACGCCGCGGCCGAGACCCTGGACTTCGCGGTTAGCGGCAGCCTCTGGGGCACGGAGAAGCCCAGCCAGTGGTATTGCGTCTACGCCCTGGCGGGGTCAGAAGACAGCATCTTTACTCTGAAGGCCATGCCGGTGATGCGGGTGGCATCCCAGGCCAGCCAGGTCATCAGCCTGAGGAACAACGCCAACTCGGCCGGCATCGGCTACGGCTTCACCACCGACGAATTGGCGGGGGGGCAGATCCTGAGCCTCAGCGGCGCCTCCCGGGGCCTGGCCCGAAATATTACCGCCAACAACAACGACAACTCCACCGGGGGCACCATCACCTACGGCGGCAGCGCCCTGACCCTGGCCCAGGGCGATTGGTTCATCGTGCTGCCCGTCGCCAATTTTTCCTACCTGGGCATGGTAGTGAACGACGGGGACTCAAACCTGGCGCCCTTTTACCAGGAAGGCGGTTGCACCAGCTACCGCACCCCGGTGCAGCTCAGCGCCGGCGCCGTAGGCGGCTACACCCTAATGGATTTGTGGCTGGTGGCGCCGCCCACGGCCCGGTGGCTTTCGGGTTATGCCCTGGCCACCGGGGGTTATGACCTGAAACTGGCCATTTCCTATGACGGCACCAACCCGGCCCTGCTCCTGCACGGCCCCCCGCCGGGGACCGCGTTCCAGGGGGTGCGGGGGGCAATCCCCTTCAGCTGCCGGGTCCTGGAGGGGAACCGACTCTATTTGAACAATGAGAACACCGCCAATCAAACGGTGAAGATCACCGGCTGGAGGGAGTGATGGCTCTGGAAGGCAGGAAGACCTACATTATCGCCGCGGCCCTGGGCCTGGCCAGCTTTGCCCTGGGCCTGGGGTGGCTGGACCGGGAGCAATACGAGATCATCGTGGGGCTGTTGGGTTCCATGGGCCTGGCGGCCCTGCGGGCCGGCGTCACCAAGATGTGAACTGGCCAGGGCTGTTCCCCACCCCCGGCAGGCAAAGGCGGGGGGGGAGGTCCGGAGAATATCTAGCCATGTACTATCAGGACTTGGGGGAGCACGTGGGGGCCCTGGTGACGCTGCTGGGCCTCTTTGCCGGGGTCAGCGCCCTGTTGCTGTGGCGCATGCTGGTGCGCCTGGAGAGAAAGCTGGATGAGCTTTCCCAGCACTTCTGCGCCTGCCGGGAGGAACTGGCGGAGCGCTTCGTCTCCCGCTTCGAGCACGAAGTGGAGCACCAGGGCCTCTGGGAAGCCCTCAACTACCATGACCACGATTTCCGGGGACGGGTGGTGCGATGACCGCAGACCGGGTGAGCTGGCTGGTCAACCGCCGCCACCTGGCCTGCCCTTCACTCCTTGGTCTCCAGACGCTGGGGGGTTGCGACCGCCTCACCCGATTTCATGAAAAGATCTGAGGTGGCCCCGACCTACAGACTCATCCCCCATAAGGAGAACTCTGGAAAAATCGGTTCTTCGGAGTTGTGATACTAATTGTACGTCATAAATAGAGTATTGACACAACCATGATGAAATCCCCCCCAGCCCCCCTTTTACAAAGGGGGGAGCTAAAGGGGGGGGCCTTAAAAGTCCCCCTTTGAAAAAGGGGGATTTAGGGGGATTTGTCAAGCTTCATGATGGCATACCATCAGCCTCAAATGCTCTAAGTTTGACGTCAAATTAATATGAAAATGTAGAACCCCCGTTCTCGGCTGTTTCGGCGCTGGCGAGGGCGCCTACGCTACATCCACATTGCTTGTTTGGGGCATTCTTGCGGAGTTTTCCATAAGGGGTTGGGGGCGGGAGCTTGCAGGAG
>Ga0315268_10001085_pt1 | contig 31622 bp, 27 predicted proteins | sample C1_top_MG_FD_204535 | JGI IMG/M metagenome (GOLD analysis project Ga0315268, IMG submission 204535) | Sediment microbial communities from Yellowstone Lake, YNP, Wyoming, USA - C1_top | ecosystem: Environmental > Aquatic > Freshwater > Lake > Sediment | place: USA: Wyoming | collected 2017-08-01
AATCAAGAGCATGGTTGGGTCTACTGGGAGTATTCTTGGGCCGGCTCTCGTGGCCCTGGTGAATTCATCCCTGGATGCCCGCAGCATCTTCCTGATTTCTTTAGGCGTTGTGCTGCTCACAATTCTCATCGTGCTGGCAGATCAGGCCAGAGAGCGGTTCTTCAGGAAAGAACCCCGCCCGCTGCCGCAACCGCAGGTACGCTGATATACCCGCCGGATAAATCTGGCCAGAGGAAAATTGAAGATGGAATTGAAACCTGTCATTGCCAGTTATTCTGGAACATTCTTTAGAGCGATCCAGCAGGTGCTGGATGCCAGAGGATTGGGCACGGTTGCGCAGGTGGCATTGGCACCCGTAGAACGTGAAAATTTAGATGCAGGCATCTGCGATGAGCTGGTCGAGATGCATGTGCTCAAGCCGGAGGGGAATCTGGTACGGTTGGATACCGCGGTTTTTTTGGAAGCGGATATTGTGAGGATAAACCACGCCGTTTTGGCCTGGGGCAAGGCGCTGGCGCAGCAAGTGCTCCTCGCCGCAGCAAGGTGGATTTCGACGAGATTTGCCCGGCCCAGTCCGTTCTGGGACCAGATATGCTGAACAAGACGATATTGCATGGCAATCGCTTTTTTACGAAAATGAAGCGCCGGTCTTCCAAAAGCTGCTCGGATGATCGAGCGACGATCTGCAGGTTACAGGACGCCCAAAACCATCCACTCATTGGAGCAAATGCCCGCCCGCAGGTCCACGTTGAGATTGGGGAGGGCAGGTTCGACGCGCTGGCTGAGCCGGTCACCGATCCTGTGCGTATAGATGAGGGAGGTTGAGACTGAGATTCAGATGATCTTCCAGTTGGCGATAGAAATTATCTTGGGGTACCAGGTCTTCTAAGGAGAGTGCAATGAGTGGCTTGAACTCTCGGGCATTCTTCAGCGAGTGTGTTCCGAGAAAAACGCCAGGATCTTGGCACTGCACTCAACTGGATTCTCAATGTGCGGATAATGGGACGCGTTCTGTATGATGGCAAGCTGGTTGTTTGGGATAGATCTATGCAGCTCCAACTTATGTTTAAGCGGATCGTATAATACCGTAAACCGGAAATCCACGTCACAATAATGAAATTTTATTTTCACCCAAAACGGAGGATGATTTTGGTGAGACTTCCTTAAGTTTAATATTGTTTTCACCCTTTTGCATGATTTTTAGCGATCGATTTCACAAATCCGAATATTCGGTAAGGTTTTTCCTGCTCAATCTTTTACAAACAAGTGGAAGTTACGCAGTCCTCAGTTTAACTTAACAAGCACAAGACACTCTTTTCCAGAAATATATTCCTGGCTTCTCAAATCAGATGACTTACGCCATCACGAATCCCAGGATGGAGAAGATGATCACTAGCACACAGGCGATGCCAAGTATCCAGGTGATCCATTTCTTCTCCGGGTGATTGACCCAGTAATACAGGATAGCCGAGAGCAGCAGGGCCTGAGGAATAATCTCCAACCACCCCGAGATTTGCAAACCGACCGGCATTTTGGTGTATAGCAAGCCCTCCACCGAACCGGGAGCTGCACCAAACGTGGATAGAATCCCCAACGATACCAGCAGCAGCCACGTGATCAGCCACCCGTTCTTGCGCCCAAACAGAATCTCGCGCAGTGGATAGAACGCCATGGCAAAGAGAATGCCGCGGATGAACTGGAGCGCTGGCCCCAGGGCGACGATCGGCTCGTTTACCTGGCGCATGTACGCGCCGGTGATGGACTCCGCAAATGCAGTCCGGTATTCCAGGAAGGTAATTGCTAGCAAGCCCATGATGAAATAGGTGACTGTGTGTACGACAATCGTCTTAATGGTCAATCCGAACAATGTGACGTGACTTTTCGTTTGCATTTCTTTCTCCTTATTTTGTCAAATCGGGATATTTTCTTTGTAAATACGAAAAGTTCCTGACTATTGGGAATTTAAGGCGCACTATAAGTCAAAGCTGCTTTCTTCCACACGGCTCTTAAAACATTGTACATCAAAAAAATTAGCCGACAAAAGCTAGAATTTCGGGTCAAAGCATGGGTAGGTCATTACTTGGTTAGAAGGCTTTGGAATTGGATCGGCTGGCCTGACACTGGCTCCTTGTGAAAGTCTTTAGAGAAGGTATGCTGTTTCCATATCTCTCATTGACAAAGTAAAAAATTTAATTTATAATAACTTTGAAATAATTACAAATTTATATTCATTCTAAATCGTGGATACATCCATTGAATTTCTAACCAATCAACTGAAAAACAAAGGCATCCGGCCTTCCTACCAGCGAGTTAAAGTGCTGGAATATCTGTATCGGAAAGAAGGTCACCCAACCGTAGAGGAGATCTTCCGTGCGCTGTCGCCTGATATTCCTTCCCTTTCGAAAGTGACCATTTACAACACGCTCCACACCTTTGTTGAATCAGGATTGGTTCGGATCGTCGATATTGATGATGCCGAGATGCGCTACGATATCACGCTCGCCAACCATGGTCATTTCCTGTGTGAAGCCTGCGGTACGATCTTCAACTTCAAAGTGGATATCGATCAGATTCCTATCGAAGGACTGAATCAGTTTGAGATAAAGGTAAAGGACATTTACTTCAAAGGGCTTTGCCCGAATTGTATTAATCAACAATCTTATAGGAAAAAGGAGTAGAAATGAAAGATAGGAAGAAACTGACCACTGCTGCTGGCGCACCCGTGCCTGATAATCAAAATGCAATTACTGCCGGTCCGCGCGGCCCCATGCTGCTGCAAGATGTCTGGTACTTGGAGAAACTGGCCCACTTTGACCGGGAGGTAATCCCCGAGCGGCGCATGCATGCCAAGGGATCCGGTGCATTCGGCACGTTCACCGTGACCAATAACATCACCCGATACACTAAAGCCAGGATTTTCTCCGAGGTTGGCAAGGTAACAGAGATATTCACCCGCTTCTCAACCGTAGCCGGGGAGCGCGGCGCGGCCGATGCCGAGCGCGATATCCGCGGTTTTGCCACCAAGTTCTACACAGAAGAGGGGAACTGGGACCTGGTCGGCAATAATACTCCCGTCTTCTTCCTGCGCGATCCGCACAAATTCCCGGATCTCAACCGCGCTGTAAAACGTGATCCGCACACCAACATGCGCTCCGCGACCAATAACTGGGATTTTTGGACCTCGCTTCCCGAAGCGCTGCACCAGGTAACGATCGTCATGAGTGACCGCGGCATTCCAGCCACCTACCGCCACATGCATGGTTTTGGCAGCCATACCTTCAGCATGATCAATGCCAAGAATGAGCGAGTGTGGGTCAAGTTCCACCTTCGCTCGCAGCAGGGGATCAAAAACCTGACCGATCAGGAAGCGGAAGCGATCATCGCAAAGGATCGCGAGAGCCACCAGCGCGACCTGATGGAAGCCATCGACCGGGGCGATTTTCCGCGCTGGACGATGTATATCCAGGTGATGACCGAAGAGCAGGCCAGGAATATGCCCTACAACCCCTTCGATCTGACCAAGGTCTGGTACAAGAAGGATTTCCCCTTGATCGAGGTGGGTGTGCTTGAGCTCAATCGCAATCCTGAAAACTACTTCCAGGATGTAGAGCAAGCGGCCTTCAATCCCGCTGCCGTGGTGCCAGGCATCGGCTTCTCGCCGGATAAGATGCTCCAGGGTCGCCTCTTCTCTTACGGCGATGCCCAGCGATACCGCCTGGGTGTCAATCACCACCAGATCCCGGTCAACAGCCCCAGGCATGCCCCTGCGAATCCATCCCACCGCGATGGGCAAATGCGCGTGGATGGCAATCACGGCGCGACCATCGGGTACGAGCCCAACAGCTTTGGCGAGTGGCAGGAGCAGCCTGAATACAAAGAGCCACCCCTGGATCTTTTCGGTGCCGCAGATAGCTGGAATTTCCGCGAGGACGATAGTGACTATTTCACCCAGCCTGGCAAGCTCTTCCGCCTGATGAGCCCGGCCCAGCAGCAAGTGCTGTTTGAGAATACTGCCCGCGCTATGGGCGACGCTCCCGAGTTCATAAAAATCCGCCACATCGACAACTGCCTGAAGGCCGACCCGGCTTATGGAAAGGGCGTAGCCAAGGCTCTCGGTATCGCAATGAGAGCAGTGAAATAGTCAGACGGCATATAAACACAAATGGAGCAGCTCTTGCTCCTCCAGGGCTGCATGGATAGAACATCCATGCAGCCTTTTTAGTTAAGGTTCGGGAATTTTCAGAAGGAATGTTACGCCAACCTTTTAGCCCGATGCTCCGTCCGTGTTTTGGTTGACAAACCAACATTCACGTGCTAGAATTTTTTTGGTAACCCGTTAGAGTTAACAAGCTATAATATATAAATGGATATCTGTAGAAGGTCAAAGCGCCTTATTGTTAAATATCCCCAGACGTGATCTGATCGGGCTGACACGGTCTCCATCGCTCAAGGAGGTACTGACCTTGTTCCTCCAGGGCCAATCCATAGTTCCTATATGGTTGTCAATCGCAGCCCTTATCGCAGTGGAAGTGATCTATCTGGACATAAGATATGACGGCAGTGAATTTCCCCTTCACGGGTGGGAGAAGAGTGTTTAGCGCTGCGGAGTTCGCTGCAGGCGATCCGCATGTTCTTCTCCTGCGGTACACTCGATATTTTATCTCTCAAGAAAGGAGGTAATGACAGAAAAGCTACTAGAAAAGCAGGTTCCCATTCCTCCAGTTGGTCGGCTGTGAGGAGTACTCGGGGAGGGTAAAGAACCCGCTAAATGCCGACCCCCCTATTCTAGTTTTGCGATGAGGAGAATAAGTCACATGTTTAAGAAAACCTTTTTTGCAATCCTGTTGATTGCAGCCATACTCACCTCATGCGGGGCTCCTGCCACGCCCGAAGTTGTGCCGACGTCCACGGAAGCCGTAGCGACCGTGGCACCCGCCCCAACGGAAGCTCCAAAAGCAGAGGCGACTCAGGCTCTCGCGGCAACTGAAACCACCGCGCCCACTGAGGTGCCCAAGGCTGCCTATACCCAAGCCCCCATGCTGGATGATCTGGTCAAATCCGGCAAGATTCCGCCCCTTGAACAGCGCCTTCCTGAAGTTCCGTTTGTGGTTGGCCCAGGTGTTTACATGACCGTGGAAAACCTGCCCGACTGGACTCCCGGTAAGTACGGCGGCACGCTGCGCTCGCAGCACTCTGTTGCCAACTGGAACCCGGATATCTTCGTTGCCATGAACGAGCCGTTCCTGATGGCGCCCAAGATCAGCGACCAGGGCATCGTCTGCAATGTCTGCCAGGATTTCAAGGTGTCCGATGACAATAAGGTCTTCACCTTCACCTTGCGAAAGGGCCTCAAGTGGTCGGATGGCGAGCCAGTGACCGCCGAGGATGTGCGCTTCGCCTGGGAGGATATCCGCAACAACAAAGATCTGTATCCGAATGGCCCTGAAAACAACTTCAGGACTGGTTTCTCGCCGGATGGCGGTATAGCCAAGTTCGATTTCATCGATGACTACACCTTCAAGGTCACCTTCGATGGCCCCTACGGCGCTTTCCTGCGCGCCCTGACCATCGAGGGTTGGGTCGGCTACACGATCATGCTCGAGCCAGCGCACTACCTCAAGCAGTACCACATCAAGTACACCACCCTGGATGCGCTCAAGCCCGAGCTGGAAAAGCTAAACCTGACCAATGAGTGGTGGCAGGTCTTCGCTGCCAAGCGCTGTCAGAACTGGGATATGACCAACCCGCGCTGCGCCGGTTACCCGGCCCTCAACCCGTGGATCGGCGTGGCCACCGGTAACCCCAGCCTGATGAAGTTCGAGCGCAACCCGTACTACTTCAAGGTCGATACCCAGGGCCAGCAACTGCCTTATATTGACTACTTGACCTCACAGCAAGTCAATAGCATGGATATGATCACCATGAAGATTGTGGCGGGTGAGGTCGATTTCCAGCGGGAAAGCACGGCGCTGGTCAATATCCCGCTCTACAAGGAGAACGAGGAAAAAGCCGGCTACCGGATCGTACTCCTGGATATGCACGTCGATTCCTCAGGCCTGTTCATCTACGAGACTTTCGAAGACCCCGACTGGAAGAAATTGGCCCAGGACGTTCGCTTCCGCAAGGCGGTCAGCATGGCCATCAACCGCAAAGAGCTGATCGATACGATCTACTATGGCTACGCATCTCTGCCATTGAAGACCATGGGCGAGGAGAATTCCAAGTACGATGTGGCCGCTTCCAACGCCCTGCTGGATGAGATTGGTCTGACCAAGAAGGATGCCGATGGCTACCGCATGTATCCAAGTGGCAAGCCCATCAACATTCTGCTTGAGCACGGTGCCCATGCCCCAGATATTGCCCCCGTTTCCGATCTGGTGGCGCAGTATCTGAAAGCAGTCGGCCTCAGAGTCACTGTCAAACAGATTGATCCTTCTCTGTGGGGCACCAAGCGCGCCGCCAATGAAATCCAGACCACAGTCTTCTGGAGTCATGATATCGGCTGGGGCAATGATGTCGGCAGTGTGGATCGCATCGCCCCGCTGTGGTGGACTTGGTTTACTACCAAGGGCAAGTCTGGCGAAGAGCCTCCCCAGTGGATTAAGGATATCGTCAAGATCGACGCCGATAAGTGGGCCGCCGTCCCGGGCACCGATGCCTACAACAAACAGGTTGAGGCTGAATATCAGTGGAGCCGGGATAACCTGCCCTACATCAACTTCGTCGAGTTCGTCAAGTACCCGTTGATCGTCAACAAGAATCTGAAGAACGTGCCTTCGGCGGGTTACGCCATCGGCGCCAACTTCAGCATCGTCCAGATGTACTTCGAAAAGTAGTAACCTTCAACCCGGCCTGCCTGCACGCTGGCTACAAGCCTGTAGGGCGGGCTGGGATTCATTCCTTTGGTGGGGTGCCGCGGCCGCGGCCGCGGCACCACCCTTAATCGTCAGTTAGCGCTCTTTAGTCAAATAGGCAGGAGCAGGTAGCATGCTATTTTATATCATCCGTCGGACGTTGATGCTGATTCCCATCCTGATTGTCATGTCAATGGTGGCCTTTTTCCTGATCCAGCTTCCCCCGGGCGATTGGGTGTCGTTTCGCATCGAGCAATTGCGCATGTCGGGTGTGAACGTCTCGGATATCGAGGCTGAGAATCTCAAACGCGAGTTCGGCCTGGACCAACCCGCGCCAGTGCGTTACTGGCGCTGGGTGAGCGGCATCATCACCAAGGGGTACTGGGGGCGCTCCTTGCAATGGGAAAAACCGGTGAACGAAATCCTTGCTGAGCGCGTGCCGATGACGATCGTCATTTCCTTCTCTGCACTGATCTTCTCCTGGATCGTCGCTGTGCCGATTGGCATCTACTCGGCCACCCACAAGTACACGATCATGGATTACGTGATCACCTTTCTCGGGTTTATTGGCCTGGCTACGCCTGGTTTCTTGCTGGCGTTGATCATGGCCTGGTTTACCTTTTCCTATTTCGGCTTTTCTCCGCTGGGCTTATTCTCCTCGGAATACATGGATGCGCCTTGGAGCACCGCCCGGGCGGTCGACTTGCTTAGACATCTCATCATGCCGCTCGTTCTGGTGGGATTGGGCAACACCGGTTCTACCATCCGCGTGGTGCGCAACAACCTGTTGGATGAGCTCAACAAGCAATACGTCATCACGGCGCGCGCCAAGGGCCTTTCGGAGTGGAAGTTGCTCTGGAAATACCCAGTGCGCATGGCGATCAACCCGCTGCTCAGCACGTTGAGCTGGGTGCTGCCAGGGCTGATCTCCGGAACGGTCCTGATCGATATTGTTCTCAGCCTGCAGACGGTCGGGCCGGTGCTGCTGCGCGCCACCCTGGCGCAGGATATGTACCTGGCGGGGAGTATCACATTGATCCTGAGCGCAATGACGGTGATTGGAGCACTGCTGGGTGATATCGCTCTGGTGCTGGTCGACCCGCGCATCCGCTTCGGGAGGGTGGAGAAATGAGCGAGCAGACGAAGACCCCTCAAATCAGCTCGGTCGTAACCACGGAAGATGTTGTCTTGGTGGGTGGCAAGAAAAGCGTTGATGAGCGCTATTATTACGCCAGCCAGTGGGAGCTCATCCGCTGGCGCTTCAGTCTCCATCGTATGGCAGTTTTCTCGTTGGTGATGCTGATTGTCTTGTATATCCTGGCGATCTTCGCTGAATTTTTCTCCCCTTATACCACCGATACCCGCTTTGAAGGCTTCCAACAGTCACCGCCCTCCAAGATCCACCTCATCCGGCCGGGCGGTGGTCTCCAGTTGTACGTGTTCGGCACCAAGCGCGTGCTGGATCAAGCGACCTTCAAGTTTAACTTTGTCGAAGATACGAGCATAATTTACCCCATCTCCTTCTTCGTACAAGGTGAACCTTACAAGATGTGGAATCTATTCCGCGCCGACGTCCACCTGTTTGGCGTGCGCGATGTGCCGCTGTTCCTGTTTGGCTCTGACCGCCTGGGTCGGGATGTGCTCTCGCGTACCCTCTATGGGGCGCGCATCTCGCTCTCCATCGGCCTGGTGGGCGTATTCATCAGTTTCATCCTGGGTGTGATCCTGGGTGGCATCTCGGGCTACTTCGGCGGCATCGTCGACGATATTATCCAGCGCGTGATCGACTTCCTGATCGCCATTCCTGGCCTGCCTCTGTGGATGACACTGGCGGCTGCCCTGCCGCGCGATTGGCCGACCTTGAAGCTGTATTTTGCCATCACGCTCATCCTTTCGGTACTGGGATGGACCGGGCTGGCGCGGGTGGTGCGCGGCAAGCTGCTCCAGCTGCGCGAGGAGGATTACACGCTGGCAGCCCGTGGGGCGGGCGCCAGTGACTGGCGTATTATCACCCGTCACCTGTTGCCCGGCTTCACCAGCCACCTGATTGTCTCAATTACCTTCAATGTTCCCGGCATGATTCTGAGTGAAACCGCTCTTAGCTTCATCGGTCTGGGAATGCAGCCGCCAGCAGTCAGCTGGGGTGTTTTGCTGCAAGACGCTCAAAACCTGACTGCCGTGGCCCAGCAGAACTGGCTATTGATCCCCGCTTTATGGGTGATTGCTACAGTTCTATTGTTCAACTTCGTCGGAGACGGCTTGCGCGACGCTGCCGATCCATATACCAGGTGAGAAAGGGAGAAGACAGCGATGACCCCGTACACTGAAATGCAACAAGTCAACTCACCAGCTGCCGGAATTGGCAACGAGCACCGTCTTTTGATCGATGTGCAGGATTTAAAGACCTATTTCTTCCTCCATGAGGGTACTGTAAAGGCCGTCGACGGAGTCAGCTTCCAAATTCGCGAGGGACGCTCGCTGGGTGTAATCGGTGAGAGTGGCTGTGGTAAATCGGTCACCGCCCAATCCTTGATGCGCATCGTGCCTTCCCCACCTGGCCGTGAGGTGGGTGGGAAGGTCTTGCTCTACATGGAACAGCCAGGCGGCCAGGTCGATATTATCAACGTTCTGGAACTGGCAGCCGGCGGCGCTAAAATGCGCAGCATCCGCGGCAAGCATATCGGGATGATCTTTCAGGAGCCGATGACCTCCTTCAGCCCGCTTCACTCCATCGGCGAACAGATCATGGAAGCCATCCTCATCCACGAACCTGGAGTGACCAAGAAGCAGGCTCGCCAGCGTACCATTGAGATGTTGAGACGCGTCGGCATCCCGCGCGCCGAGCGCTTGGTGGATTCTTACCCTCACCAGTTCAGCGGCGGCATGCGCCAGCGCGCCATGATTGCCATGGCACTGGTATGCGGCCCACGCCTGCTGATTGGCGATGAGCCGACCACTGCCCTGGATGTAACCATCGAGGCCCAGATTCTCGAGCTGATCAAAGACTTGCAGGACGAGTTCGGCATGGCGCTGATGTACATCAGCCATGATCTGGCAGTCGTTGGCCAGATGTCGGATGAGATCATGGTGATGTACCTGGGCATGGTGATGGAGCACGCCGATACGGACACCATCTTTGATGACCCGCTCCATCCTTATACTGTGGCTTTGTGGCGCTCGATTCCCACCATCGAAGGCAAGCTGGAAAGGCTCTCACCGATCAGCGGCGGGCTACCCAGCCCCTATCAGATCATCCCGGGTTGTCCTTTTTCGTCGCGCTGCGAGCGCCGTATGCCGAACCTCTGTGATGTATCATTGCCGCCTCTGAAAGAGGTTTCACCCGGCCACAAAGTGCGTTGTTTTCTCTATTGATTTCTATGCACCCTTAACAGAACGGAGAGATTTTTGAGCATGGCTAATCAACAAGAGCCTTTGCTGGAAGTAAATGACTTGAAGAAATATTTCCCTGTCAGCCACGGCTTTCTGCAGCGTACCATCGGTTATGTTAAAGCAGTGGATGGGGTGAACTTAGCAGTACAACCAGGCGAAACGCTGGGCATCGTGGGGGAAAGCGGATCCGGTAAGACTACCCTGGGTCGCTGCATCACCAAATTGTACCAGCCGACCGGCGGGAAGATCCTGCTCAGGACGGATAATCACACATTTTCCGTGACCCATCTATCCAAAGAGGAGCTCAGGGCCTTTCGGCGCAGCGCCCAGACCATCTTCCAGGATCCCTATTCGTCGCTCAATCCACGCATGAATGTCCTCGAGACGGTCGGCGAGCCGCTCTTGGTCAACGGCATTGCCCACGGCCGGGAGCTGGAAGATCGGGTGACCCAGATGATCTTGCAGGTGGGCTTGCGCGTAGAGCACCTGCGCCGTTTCCCGCATAGCTTCAGCGGCGGCCAACGACAGCGCATTGGTATCGCCCGAGCGCTGGTAGTCAATCCCAAACTGGTGGTAGCGGATGAACCAGTTTCGGCACTGGATGTCTCAATCCAGGCTCAGATCCTCAACCTGTTGCAGGACTTACAGGAAAAATACCAGCTCACCTATATCTTCATCTCCCATGCCATGAGTGTGGTCCGCTATGTCAGCAACCGCATTGCCGTGATGTACGCCGGCAAGCTGGTCGAGGTGGGTCCAAAAGACGAGCTGCTTGCCAATCCTCGCCACCCTTATACCGAGGTGCTGCTGGGTGCCGTCCCGCGTCCCTCGCAGCGTAAGCACATCCGCCGGCAGATCTCCCCTGGTGAGCCGCCTGACCTTTTTAACCTGCCTGGTGGGTGCGTGTTCCAGCCACGCTGCCGTTACGCCGCTGATATCTGTAAAGAACAGGCTCCCCAGCTCCAAGAGGTCAGTCAGGGAGCCTTTGTCAGTTGCCACCTGTCACAATCGCTCCATCTGGAGGGCATTCAATCAATCGTATAATGGACGATGTTTGGATCAGCAATGAATAATTATCGCCGCGCATCTGCTTATGTTCTTGCCTATGTGCTCTGGGCAGCCAGCCTGATCCTGGGTGCGCTGGCAGTTTATAACATTCGTGAGACGGTTCTATCTATACTGGCGATAGTCACGTTGAATCGCACCCAGGGCAATGTCACCGAGCAGTTCTACGCCGGGCTGCAAACACGTGCCGCTGACGTTTGGTCATGGGTTGTTGTCGGTTTTCTGATGGTCATCCTGGTGGTATTTCTGGAATTCTTCTACCGAACCGCCATCCAGACGGGTAAACTGTGGGCTCGTTTTTTCCTGGTGACGGCAACTGCATGTGGTTTCCTGTTCTTAACCAGCATGACCAACCTCCTGTTGAGGAGAATGGTTGGGGCATTTTCCTGGGTTGGCCTGTTGGCCCCCGGTCTGTCCTTGCTGGGGACGGCAGCCTTCCTTGGGTCTTGGTTCTTTATCCGCAGGCAGAAATCACCTGTTGAATCGTGAGAATCACGTCAAGCAGTCCACAACTATGAGCGAATCTTCAAGCCCGAAGAGTTTTTCATGGAACCCTTCGGGCCTGCGTGTAGGTTAGAGTGCATGAGCCAGATAGAATCATTGTGCTCCCGAAAAGGTGGGGCTCTGGAAGCTGGACGATAGAATCAACGGCTACGATTTCTTCGAACTGGTAATGCAACAATATGAAAATGAGATCCCAGCGAAGGAATAGTAGGGGAGGGACCACATGAACAACCGGGAACGAGCCATGGCAATCTTGAACTATCAGCCATATGATCGGCTGCCGGTAGTGCATTTTGCTTTCTGGGATGAGACGCTGCAGAAGTGGGCCGAAGAAGGGCACATTACCTTGGACGAGGTGCACGACCACAATGGAGTCGCCCGCAAGCTGGGATTTGATTTTGACTGGTTCACCACCGCCATGCCGGTAACCGAGATGAATGCACTTTTCCCGCACTTTGAGCCGCAAGTGGTGGAAGAAATGCCAGATGGCTACCTGAAAGTGCTGGATGATTTTGGCGTGATCGTTCTGAAGAACCCCAATGCCACTGGCATACCGCCCGAATTGGACCACCTGCTCAAAGATAGAAAGTCGTGGGAGGAGCATTTCAAGCCCAGGTTGCAATTTACTGAGCAGCGCATTAACCATGATGTGCTCAACTCATTAAAGGATGACAGTTCCAGGGAACAGCCAATCGGCCTCTACTGCGGCAGCCTGATCGGCGAGATCCGCAACTGCCTGGGAATGGTCGGCTTGAGCTACCTGGTGGTGGATGACCCACCTCTGATGGATGAAATAATCAACACCTTTGCCGATGTATATTACAAGGTTGTGGAATATTCCCTTGCTTACGGGGCAAAATTTGATTTTGGGCACTTTTGGGAGGATATCTGCTATAAGAGCGGCCCACTGGTTTCACCATCCTTCTTTCGCAATAAAGTCGGGCCGCATTACCGCCGCATCTGCAGCCTTTTACAGCAGTATGGGATTGAGATCATCTCTCTGGATTGCGACGGGAAGATCGACGCTCTGATACCCACCTGGCTGGAGAACGGGGTGAACACCATGTTCCCCATTGAAGTGGGCACCTGGGGGGCTTCTATCAAGCCCTGGCGCGAGAAGTATGGCCGGCAAATCCGCGGTGTAGGTGGCATGGATAAACGGGTGTTTGCTTACGATTACCCGGCGATTGACGCAGAAGTCGACCGATTGAAATCACTGGTTGATCTGGGCGGGTACATTCCTTGTCCCGATCACCGTATCCCCCCGGACGCCAAATGGGAGAATGTTCAATATTACTGCGATAGGATGCACACCGTATTTGGCTGAGCTATTAGCTATCTTTTGATCTGAAGATTCCACCCAGGAACGGCCCCGGTTGAGCTTGGGTGAGTATTCTTGCAGGGCATGTGCGCCCGGGCATAGTTGGATGGGGCATCTTGGCTTACCATAAAATGATTAGGAGAAATCGTTATGAAACTACAAGAGACGACTTATTCTGTTTCGGCACCAGAAGGAAGCCCGGCAGGTGTTGCCGTAGCTCGGCTCTGGTTTGAGCATCTTCGGGATGCGCTTGGAGTTGGGGTAGCCCGGCCGCGGCTATCCTGGATGGTAGAGACCAGTGCAACCGGTTGGCTTCAGGCTGCCTATGAGATCGAGGCGTACACGCCCGATGGGCAGCGCTGCGCTCAGACGGGCCGGGTTGAATCCCCCGAATCGGTGCTGGTGCCCTGGCCGTTTAACCCGCTGGTCTCCCGCCAGCGCCTGGGAGTGCGAGTGCGCGTCTGGGGCAAGGATGGGCAGGCTTCGGCCTGGAGCGAGCTGGTATTCGTCGAAGCGGCTCTGCTGGATGCCAGTGACTGGACTGCGCGCTTCATGACGCCTGACTGGCAGGAAGATACCAGCCAACCCCAGCCCGCTCCACTGTTGCGCAAAGAGTTCAATCTTCGCAGTGGGGTGAAAAAAGCGCGCTTGTACATTACGGTTCTTGGATTGTACCAGGCCTATCTCAACGGCGTCGTGGTGGGTGACCATGTGATGGCTCCGGGTTGGACCAGCTACCATCACCGCCTTCGTTACCAGATATTTGATGTGATCGGTCTGCTGCACTCTGGTCGCAATGCCATTGGCGCCATGCTGGGCAATGGTTGGTTCAGAGGTCGCATGGGTTTCGGTGGCGGCCGGCCAAATATTTACGGCGACCGGCTGGCGCTTTTGGCTCAGCTTGAGGTGGAATACGCCGATGGCACCGCCGAACGCATCCCGACCGATGAGACCTGGCGGGCCACCACCGGTCCTATCCTGTCGAATGACATTTACGACGGTGAGACCTACGATGCTCGCCTGGAAAAGCCAGGCTGGTCTGAGCCGGGTTATGATGCCAGCGCCTGGGCTGGCGTCAGGCAGTTGGATTGGGATTTCGCCACCCTCTTCGCGCCGTTGGGGCCTCCGGTGCGCCGCATCGAGCTGGTTGCGCCTGTTTCCATAACCAGCTCGCCCTCAGGTCGCACCATCGTCGATTTCGGCCAGAACCTGGTAGGTCGGCTGCGGCTGACCGTCCGCGGTCAGGCTGGACAGGTGATTACCCTCCGTCATGCTGAAGTTCTCGAGGACGGAGAGCTGTGCACCCGTCCACTGCGTCATGCCAAGGCCACCGATCGTTATACCTTGCGGGGTGGTGGAGTGGAGACCTGGGAGCCGCTCTTTACCTTTCACGGTTTCCGCTACGCTGAGGTGGAGGGTTGGCCCGGAGAGTTGAGAAGTGAGGATCTCCGCGCCGTGGTCTGCCATTCCGATCTGGAGCGCACTGGATGGTTCGAGTGCTCCGATCCCTTGATTAACCAGCTGCATCAAAATGTGCTATGGAGCATGCGTGGCAACTTCCTCGATCTTCCTACAGACTGCCCGCAACGCGATGAGCGTCTGGGTTGGACCGGGGATATCCAGGTATTTTCACCTACCGCTTCTTTCCTTTTCAATTCTGCTGGTTTCCTTTCCTCGTGGTTGGCTGATTTAGCAGTCGAGCAGAAAGCTTTGGGGGTGGTACCATTTGTGGTTCCTACCACGCTCCCCCAGCCAAATCCCCCGGCAGCTGCTTGGGGCGATGCGGCAGCCGTCATTCCCTGGGTGCTTTACCAACGCTTTGGCGATGTTAAAATCCTGGCGGACCAGTTTGAAAGCATGTGCGCTTGGGTTGACCTGCTCGAAGGCATTGCCGGTAAATCGCGGCTGTGGGACGCGGGATTCCAGTTTGGCGACTGGCTCGATCCCGCCGCTCCTCCGGAAAGACCCGGAGATGCCCGCACCCCCTCCTTTATCGTGGCGACTGCTTACTTCGCCCACTCCGCCGAGCTGGTTGGAAAGGCCGCAGGCGTGTTGGGGAAAAAAGACACCCAGGCACATTACCTGGCCTTGGCAGGCGAGGTGCGGCGGGCATTCGTCCGCGAATATGTCACTCCGGCCGGCCGGCTTCTCAGCGACTCAGCCACAGCCTACTCCCTGGCTTTGCAGTTTGCTCTCTTGCCCACCAAAACTCAGCGTCAGCACGCCGGAGCGCGGCTGGCAGCCCTGGCTCGCGCCAATGGTTACCGCATCAGCACCGGCTTCGTTGGCACACCGCTGATTTGCGATGCTTTGTGCAGTCGGGGGTATTACGATACCGCCTTCCGCCTGCTCACTCAGCGCGAGTGCCCGTCCTGGCTTTATCCGGTGACGATGGGTGCTACCACCATCTGGGAGCGCTGGGATAGTATGCTGCCGGATGGGTCGGTCAATCCTGGCGAGATGACTTCTTTCAACCATTATGCTCTGGGCGCAGTGGCCGATTGGTTGCATCGCACCGTGGCTGGCTTGGCACCCGCTGCCCCGGGTTACCACCAATTGGAAATCCGGCCACATTTAGGAGGTGGGCTCACCAGTGCCAGGGCGCGCCATCTCACCCCCTACGGGTTGGCTGGGTGTGCCTGGAAGATCGAGTCCGGCAGGCTGACTGTCCAGGTTGAGGTTCCGCCCAATACATTTGCCAAAGTGACCCTGCCCGGAGGCAGTCCGGAAACGATCGAGGTCGGGTCAGGAATGCATACCTGGTCTTATCCCTATTCCATTCTGAAGGCCAAGCACCCGCCATTGACTTTAGATAGCACCTTTGGTGAGCTGATCGATGACCAGGAGGCGTTTACACAAGTGAAGAAAATCATCACCGAGTATGGCACAGAGCTGGCTGACCGCTTGTTGGGCGAGGAAAAATTAACCCTCCGCCGGGGAATCTCCTTTATGCCTATGGGTGAGGCCATCCTGCCCCGCGTTGAAGCAGCCCTGGCGACCCTTCATCGTTGAGTTGCCCGCTGTGGATAGGACGAAAACACGACTGGAAGAGCTGCTCGCTGGAGAGGAGGCCAACGACCTCCTCACATTCCTTGTTTGCCCCACAGGGCCCAAGCGGCCTCTTGGGCCCTGTCCGACTGCTATATCGTTCATCCCGCTGAAATTCGGTCTGGCCGTTGATACTAAATTGGATAATTCCGCTTACCGTTCTGAGGATTGGATATCATAGGAGAAGAGGAACCGTCCATAGGAGGCTCTCATGACCATCAAATTTACGTTGGACACCCAAAGTCAGGGAACACCCTTCCCTCATTACTGGGAGCTATGTGTTGGGAGCTGCCATGCTTACATGGGCTTGCGGGAAGATTGGCGTGCCCAATTAGAGAACTGCCATCGCAACCTTGGCTTTCGCTATGTGCGTTTCCACGGTCTGCTGGATGATGATATGAGTGTTTGCAAGCTGGATACTACCGGGAAAATCCGCTACTCATTTTTCAATATCGACTCGGTGTTCGATTTCTTATTGAAAATTGGCATGAAGCCCTTTATCGAGCTTGGGTTCATGCCTGAGGTGCTGGCTTCGGGTACCACCACCTGCTTTCACTACAAGGCCAATGTCACTCCCCCGGCAGATTATGCTGCGTGGGAAGCGCTCATCCATGAGCTGGTGCAGCACCTGGTTGGCCGGTATGGATTGGACGAAGTGCGTACCTGGTTTTTTGAGGTATGGAACGAACCCAACCTGTTCTTCTTCTGGACTGGAACCCAAGAGGATTATTTTAACCTGTATGCCCATTCGGCCAGGGCAATCAAAAGCGTCGATGGCGACTTGAAAGTGGGCGGCCCGGCAACCTCGGTCAACGCCTGGATCCCCGACCTGATCGACTTTTGCCGCCGAACCCATACTCCGCTCGATTTTATTTCCACCCACCATTACCCCACCGATGACCCGTTATGGAAAAACAGTGAGCTTACGATCGAGGAGTTCTTCCAGAAGTACGCCAGCCAATACGGCAAATATGAGCGCGGCGTTTTGCAAAAAATGGCTGCCAAAGCCAGGAAAGAGGCCGGGGATAGGCCCTTGTACTACACCGAATGGAACACCTCCGCCATGGTTCCAGATGCCAACCACGATGAAGCCTACTCCGCTGCACTGGTTGCCAAGACCATTGCCGATAATGATGGCCTGGTGGAGGGTTATTCCTTCTGGACATTTTCTGACCTGTTTGAAGAAGGTGGTCAGTTATCCGCCCCTTTCCATGGCGGGTTTGGCTTACAAACGATCCACGGCATTCCCAAGCCCACCTACCGGGTCTTTGAAATTCTACACAAGATGGGCAACCACCGTCTGAAAGTGGATGGCGGAGCCGGCTCCACCGTCGAGATGCTTGCCACCCGAGAGGGCGACCAGCTCTCTTTGCTTGTTTACAATCACAATATCCCTGGTGCAGAAATCCACGCTGAGGAAGTCAGTATCACGTTGATAGGGTTCCCACCGAATCAGCCTCTGATGATGGCAAGAATTGATGGGGAAAGCGCCAATCCCAAGCGGAAGTGGATTGAACTGGGAAGTCCCGAATACCCTGCCCTTCAGGAACTCGCCCAGATCAACCAGGCGTCTCGGCCAGTGATCAGTGAACTCAGGCCTGAGAGTCATCCCGAGGGATGCACCCTCCATTTTACAATTCCTGCCCATGGAGTCATCGCCCTTACCTTTCTGTTTACGCGTTGACTTCCAGGTCAACTCCATTGAATTGGCCTGGAAGTCACGTTTGCACACCAACTTACCGGCCAGGGCCATCCGGATGCCCGGTGTCATTGGCCAGGAAATGATTGCCATAAATAGTGGATTAGCTTATAGGCCCTCCGGTGCAGGTCGGATAGTGCGCTTGTGAGTCAACAGGTTGAACCCTTTCTGCACCAGCAACACGATGGTTGTGATTCCGGTCAATTTAAAGAGCATCACCAGCACTCCGGAGAGTCCGCGCCCCAGGGATAGGGCGTCATGGCCCCTGCCATATTCCGGGCGCGCCCGCCATGGGCAAGAACGCTTGCCCCGCGTTGGCCGCCTGTCCACCATTGTTAGATAGGGCAGAAAGTGGGCCGAGGTGATCCGAGGGAGTCGCCGCGATGGAGGTGTTATTAACGACCGGGAAGATGGCTCCAGCGACAGCGACTGCGGCCAGTAGGATGATGAATAGATGTGCAATGGTTTTCATAGATTTCTATTACTCCTTTTTTTCGGGTTAGCAGCTTATATTGACCGGTTCTCATCGATTCGTACTGGTTGCACGGCTGGGGTTTGGGAACTGGGGCGCTTGAATAGGTTACGAATGGGGCTTACGATATAGTGCCCAATGCAGGTGACGACCCATTTCCAGTGCAGGGCGAATTGGATCCCCAGCAGGATCAGCGCTACTCGGCGGTGTGGGCGCAGACGTTGCTTATATCGTCAGGCAGGCTGCTCAAGATGGCCGGCTTGCCTGATATGTTCGCCTGTGGATCGCAGATTGGGCTATTTTCAGCAAACATCCTGGTCACTTTTCTACCGCTGAGTGGGTTCTCCCCCTCAGCGGTAGCTGTTCGTTGACCTTTCCCTCTGGCTTCCCCCCGAACCAATCTTGCGCCTCTTAGTATATAATCGCTGGTAGATATCTGGGCGTGCTTATGAAGCTTTCTCCAGATCGACCTACTCAGTGGATCTTTTTTCTTGCCGCCAGTTTTGTTTTTGGGGCAGTTTTTTTGCGTTCGATCCTCACCTTCTGGGGTAATTCAGCCCTTGCCCTGGTGCTGGGATTGCTGTTGGTTTGCTTCATCCTGATTGCCAGTGAATCGGCCATTTCTCGCAAGTGGCCGGGTTATTTTCCGGTTTATCTGGCAATCCAGACCCTCCTGGTCTTTGTGCTGCTGGTCATACCGGATTACCAGGACTTCTTCTCTATTCTATTGGCTATATTCAGCATGCAGGCCATGCTGCGCATCAATCCCAGGTTTGTGGCATATTGGATTGGTTTTTGTGCCGTGATGGTGGCGTTGTTGGTGGCAATAGGAGTTGGAGCCCAGGCGATTGCCTTGTCATTGGTTTACACCTCTGCAAACATCTTCATGGGGACTTACGCTCTGGCAACCCGTCGCGCTCAGGAGGCGCGCATTCAGAATCAAGTACTCGCACTGCGACACCAAGAAGCAAGCCGTCAGTTGCAAGCTTACTCTGCTCAGATGGAGCAGCTGGCTGTGGCACGTGAGCGCAATCGTCTGGCGCGCGACCTGCATGATTCGGTGACCCAGACGGTTTTCAGCATGACACTCACCACGCAATCGGCTTTATTGTTGTTCGAGCGCGATCCTGCCCAGGCGGGTCCTCTTTTGGATCATTTAAGCCAGCTGGCCCAGAGCGCAATGTCCGAAATGCAGCTGTTGATTTCCGAGCTGCGCCCAGAAAAAGGTAGTGACGGCGGGTTGGAGCTTGCTCTGCGCCGTCACCTCGCCGAACGTCATCTTCCGGAGGGCTTTTCAGTCTCTCTGGAAGTAGAGGGGAATCAGCCATTGAAACCCACTGAAGAGCAGGGTCTCTTACGAATTGCCCAGGAGGCGCTGAATAATATTGTGAAGCATGCCCAGGTATCTCAGGCACAGCTCCGTCTTCACCTGGTTGAGCCTATTTGGATGGAGATTACAGACCAGGGACGGGGCTTTGATCCGCACCAGGTCCAAAATAGTGGTAGAGTCGGCTTGCTCAGCATGCGTGAAAGGGCCACCGAGATCGGCTGGAACCTGCGCATTGACTCCTCTCCCGGAGCAGGCACGCGCATTCGTGTGGAGAAGTCCACCTAGGCTGTAAGGAGATCTATTTTGCTGAATCCCAAGGATCTTCCCGCGCAACCTCTCAAACCAGGACCGATTGGCACAGCGGCGATGTACCTGACTTTCACGGCCGTGGTTGCCAGGACATTGGCGGTGAAGGAAATCCGTCCTCTTTTATCCTGGTACCTGGGGTTGGAGCTGGTTTATATTCTCCTGTTCACGGTTTTTATCTGGAGACATGAACTCCCTCGTTGGCTCTTCCACCTTTATTTAGGAATACAATGCGCTCTTGTTCTGAAGATGCTCTCCCTTTGCCCAGATTTTGACTTCGTGGTGGTTCTTTTCTTGATACTGGCTTATCAAGTCTCGTTGGCATTCACTGGTTGGAACCGTTGGATTTGGATCAGTTTCCTTGTCCTGCTCACCGCCGGATCGTTGATTTTCTTCCTGGGTTGGATCAAGGGATTGGCGCTGGCGTTGACGACCATGGCAGCCGAGATTGTCCTTCCGGCCTATGTGATGGTAAACCATGAGACCGAGCTGGCCCAGGCCAGGAGCCAGCAATTGCTCAACGAATTGCAGGATACCCATCAACAATTGCAGCGTTATGCCGATCAGGTGGAGGAATTAGCAGCCATCCAGGAACGCAACCGTCTGGCGAGTGAGCTGCATGACACGGTCAGCCAGCTTATTTTCAGCATCAATTTGACCGCTCGCTCTGCGCAACTGTTGCTGGAGAGAGACCCTGCTCGCGTCCCCCAGCAGCTTAACCTCCTGCAGGAAATGACCTCCAGCGCCTTGGGCCAGCTTCGCTCGCTCATCACCCAGATGCGCCCTCCGCAGCAATCCTGACGAGTATATCTCCATACCTACGGCTGTAGATGTAATCCCGCGGCCCTGGTTGGCCTTTTTCGTCAGACAATTCACCCTGAAATGGTCGATCAAGTTGCGAATCAACCCTCCGAATCTATCTTTTGGTAGAGGACACCCAGGCCCAATATGGTTAAAATAAAATCAGGTGAGTAAAAGCCACTCGCCTTAATTGATGGATATGAGGAGGTAAGATGATCCAGGGATTTCTCCTTGGCCTGGCCAACGGCACCACTTGCCTGGTATTTTGCATTCCTGTCCTGGTGCCGTTTCTCCTGGGGGAAGGAAAAAGCGTTCCTAATAACCTGGTGACGCTGAGCAAATTCCTGGGCGGGCGGCTGGGTGGGTATCTCCTCTTTGGCTTGTTGGCCTGGGCCACCGGCAACTTTCTATCGGGTGCCGCTGGGTTGCAGATCCCTGCCTACGCCATCGCCTATATCGGCCTGGCGATCTTACTACTCACGGTTGGGTTGCGCGCCCCAGCTCCCCCAGCCAGTGCTTGCGTCGTGAAAAGTGCGCCAGCCGCACTCCGGCGCTGGCCTGCTCTGCTTCCATTCGGCATGGGTTTCCTGGCAGGTCTCAAAATCTGCCCGCCCATGCTGTTGGCCTTTACTGGTGCCGCCAACAGTGGAAGTCTGCTGGGTAGCTTGCTTCTCTTTCTTGCGTTCTTCTTGGGCACCTCAATCTATTTCATCCCGCTTTCCTTCCTGGGCGCTTTTGCGCGCCTCCCAGATTTGCGCATCGTTGGCAGGTTTGCCGCCGTGATCGTGGCGTTGTACTACCTGTTTTCAGGAATTTTGATGTTTGCAGGAGGTGTATGATGGCTGCAATTGCACAAGTGAAGTCCAGAAGACCTTCGCTTCAGTTGCCTGTCTGGAAAGCGTTGTTGCTCTCTTTGCCGATGTTGTTGATCTCGTCATTCTTGTGGGTGCCTAACTTGTCGGGAGCCGGGGATTCTTTGGCTCTCATCGCTGGCATAATCGCCTTGCTCGGGATTAACACAATCTTTTTCTTCATGCTGTACACGGGCAAGACCGATCGCTATCGGGCGGTGATGTTTATAATAATTGCCATTGCCCTGCCTATGGATTTTATCCCCTGGATGATCAAAACCTACGGCAGTATGATGCTCACTGACGAGATCGTTTACAGCGGCGGCGCCAGCTTTTGTCCACTGACCATGCCGATGATTCTCATTCCGGCCCTGGTCAAGCGTGTCATCATTTTCCCGGGCGAGCTGCTGCCGACCATGGCTCATGGCGCCTTTTCCTTGATGTTCATCATTTGGGTGGCTGCCTCGCTATCGGTGGGGATGGGATGGTGCAGTTGGGTTTGCCTTTACGGTGGCTGGGATGAGTTCTTCTCTCGCCTGCGCCGGAAGCCGCTGATTAAGAATATTGATCGGCGCTGGATCTACCTGCCGTTTGGCATGCTCTTAGCCATCGTGGTGCTTTCGGCGATCACCTTCACGCCTATCTATTGCGAGTGGTTTTGTCCATTTAAAATAGCCACAGAGTTTCAAGCCCCGGTCAATCTGCTGACGTCGATTCAAGTGGGTATTTTCGTGGTGCTGTTCATCGGCCTGGTGGTCGTTCTGCCCATCCTGACCAGGCGGCGTGTTCAGTGTGGTTTGTTCTGCCCATTTGGAGCCTTGCAGTCCTTCCTGAACAAAATCAACATCTTTGAAGTGCGAGTCGATCTGGATAAATGCTCGGAGTGCAAGCAATGCCTCCGCACCTGCCCGACTTTTTCTCTGGATGAGAGCAGCTTGAAGAGCGGAAAGACACTGATCACCTGCACCAAGTGTAGTAAGTGCATCGATGGCTGTCCCAAAGGTGCCGCTTATTATCACATCAAAGGGACATCGCTCAAAGCCAGTCCTCAAACAGCCCGGATCCTCTTTGTGTATGCCGGATTCGTCCTGATGCTTATATTTGGCGGGGAAATCGTCAATGCGTTGTACCGAATTTTTAAATTGATCACCACGGGGAGCATGCTCTAAGCTGGTCTCTGCTGCCCCTTCATGTTTTGGAAGGAGTGATATCACCATGAAATATATCAAGTCTTTTCTGGGCTACTCCATCGCCGTTGTGTGCATTTTGATCTCGATCATGGTCGGTCCGATGATTGGCCTTCTGGCTGAACCATTCATCAAGACCACCGGACTCAGGCTTTCCCCTAACTATGATGGTGGTGAGGTGAGGCAGACGATCGATCACGCTGCCTACCAGACCCTGGTTCACCGCATGGTATTCGACAACACCTTGATCGGTGAGCGCAAGGAAGGGTTCGTGCAGGTCGAGTGGGCGCCGCTGGCGGCCCTTCCCGCCCATATCGATGAGGAAGTCGATGTGAATGGAGATAATCAGGCAGATTTCCGCCTTGTGGTGGATACAGCCAACAAACAGAGCGTGCTGACACCTTACTCATCCTGGGTTCAAGAGCTGGAAGGCACCTACCGCTTCAAGAATTCGATGGCTGTGCGCGTTCGCCTTAAAAACCCGGCGCGCTAGGTTTCCCTTCCCAGCCCTTTGTTGGCTTGGGCCGTAGATGAAAGCTGGTTTAATCCAGAAGCTTGCCCTCTCAGCGATCAAACAATCACACGAGGTCATCTGAGTATTGGGATGGCCTCGTGTGAGTTAACAGGAAATTGCTGGTGGAACCTATGGTAGACTCTTTAGATACATATAGAGGGCCCCCAATTCGACTTCGTCTAATCGCCCGATAGCTTTCCACGGCATGGGATCTTTGAGCACCAGCCCGTTAGGATCGACTCCAGTCCGAAAAGTGTTTAGAAATTGTTCCTGCGTCCATCCTTTGACCACCCTCAGACTCGGACCGATGGGAGCCATTTGACCCTGGCGACCGCCATTCAAATCTGGTCCATGGCAACTGGTGCAATCCTGGTAACTGACCACGTATTTGCCATACTCTGCGTTTACCTCTTTGGGAGGAGCAGTGATGGTTCCGGTGACAGGCGCCTGCCCTTCCGGCAACAGGCCCGCACCTAATAGAATGGCTGCCAGCAGGTTGGGTTTATCGGGTGGTTCTGGAGTTTGATTCTCTACGGCTGGCTGGCTGCGCATGAAGGCAATCACAGACTCCAAATCTTCATTGCTCATGTACCTGACATTAGTGTTGGCCATGATGACCAATGGGCGTCCGTTACGGTCCACTCCCTCGCGCAGAACCCGCAGGATCTCGCCGTCCGACCAATCCTTCAGCGGTCCAGCCGGTGTCAGGTTTACAGAGACAAAATTTCCCAGGGGCATGGGGAGGTCCTTGGCCAAATCGCGCCCACCCGTCATCGGAAACTCTCCATTGAGGGAATGGCAGTCTACGCAGAAAGCATTGGCCAGGTGCTCACCTCGGCTGACTTGTTCAGCGGTACCTTCAATCTGAATTTCTCGGACTGGGTTTCCGCGCCGTGTATTCATTTTCACCAGGCCCACCAGCGCTAAAACGCTGATCGCTACCAGCACGAGGGTCAACAAGCCACTCAGGATGGTCCCTATCCATTTCACAGCAACGTTTTTCGCTCGCCAGGCGCGCCAGACCAGCCAACCAAACAGAACCGCCAGGGCGATGATAACCAGCAGGCCTGCAATATTGGTAAACATCATTATCCTCCTTGAAAACCTGTATCAGAACCGATGAAATCTAGAATCACCCAGCCAGGATAGCAAGGTTCAATTGCCTATCTCTGTCACGTTGATAATTATTATACACAATATCTAAATAAAAATCAACCCTTCTTTTCTACCTTTTCCTTGTGAAGAAAATTGCAAAGGTTACATTTGTCACGGATATTTGTCACTGTATAAAATTTGAAGGGCTTGATAAAATTGTGGATATAAAAAGATATAACAACTTATAACAACATGGAAGACTTGTTAACAACCCGCCAGGTGCAGGATTTCCTTAAGGTCGATCGCATCACCATCTATCGAATGCTGCAAGATGGCCGGATCAGAGGGGTCAAGATCGGCCAGCAGTGGCGTTTCTCGCGTCGCGAGATCGAGCGCATGGTGGAGATGCAGGTTCCGCGTCCAGAACCGGCTCAATCCGGCCAGGATACCACTTTCCCTGCTCATTGCATCCAGACCATCCAGGATTTATTTTCCGAGGTAGGCCAGATCAGCACTTTGATGATTAACCAGCAGGGGGAGCCGTTGACCCAGGTCAGCCGTTCGTGTGGTTTTTGCCAGGCGATCCTCTCCACCTCATTCGGGCGGGATGCCTGCCAGGCTTCCTGGCGCGAGTTGGCCCATCGAAATGACGGAACCAAATCCTTCACCTGCCATGCCGGTTTGAATTATGTCATTGCGCCCGTCTGGGACCAGGGCCAGCAGATTGGATCCTTCTTGGTGGGGCAGTTCTACTGGCAGGCTCCTGATCCGCATGCACAGGCTGAACGCGCCCGTGCTCTGGCAACCGCCTGCGGGTTGCGGCCCGAAGTCCTTCAGCGATTCGTGTCTGCTGTTCCTGTCATAGGCTCGCAACAGCACTCCCGCCTGAAATCCTGGCCCTTCTCCGCTGCCCGGGCAGTCGAAAGCATTTTATCCGAGCGCACCGGGTATATCGATCGTTTGCGGCAGATCGCAACCCTGACACACATTTCTTGAGGTAGACCGGGGCGCTGGGAGGGATACGGATCGAGAACCGATCCTCACCTGCCTCATCTGAACGATAACTTGAAAAGGAGTAGACACAAATGAAGAAGCTAGTCATTTTGGGAGCTGGGACAGCAGGTACTATGGTGGCTGCCCATCTCAATCGCTTGTTGGGTAACCAGGAGTGGCAAATCACCATTGTGGATCAGGATCCGGTTCATTATTACCAACCTGGTTTTTTGCTCATTCCCTTTGGAATGTACCAGGAAAAGGATGTGGTTAAGCCAAAGGCTGATTTCATCCCGCCTCATGTGAAGATGATCCAATCCGCCATTGAGATCATTGAGCCAGAGCACAACCGCGTCCGCTTGAGCGACGGCATAGTCCTTGATTATGACTATCTGGTCATCGCTACCGGTGCCGATATACATCCCGAGGAGACTCCCGGTCTGGCAGAGCACGAATGGGGTAAGACTATCCATACCTTCTACTCCTTGCAAGGTGCCCTGAAGCTGGCCGAGCAGCTCCGCACCTGGCAGGGTGGCAGGCTGGTCGTCAATGTCGTCGAGAACCCGATCAAATGCCCGGTCGCGCCCCTGGAATTTCTCATGCTGGCGGATTGGTTTTTCCATCAGCGCGGCATACGCGATCGCGTCCAATTGATCTATGCCACCCCATTGCCTGGCGCCTTCACCAAGCCGGTTTCCTCCAAAATGCTGGGGGAATTGCTGGTCAGGAAAGGCATCCAGGTGGAGCCAGAGTTTATGATCGAACATGCCGACCCCGATGCCCGCAAGATTGTCTCGTATGATGAACGCGAGGTGGAATACGACTTGTTGATCACCGTCCCATTGAATAAGGGTGCCGAGGTGGTGGGCAAATCGGGGCTGGGCGATGAGTTGAACTACTCACCGGTCAACCAGTACACCTTCCTTTCAGAGAAATTTTCCAATATTTTTGTTCTGGGCGATGCTTCCAATGTTCCAGCCTCTAAGGCTGGTTCGGTGGCCCATTTCGCTGTTGACCTGTTCGGCGAGAACTTCGTGCGTTACACCGAAGGCAAGGAACTAAAGCCGGTGTTTGATGGGCATGCCAATTGCTTCATCGAATCAGGTTTTGGCAAGGGACTGCTCATCGATTTCAACTATACCCAGGAACCGCTCCCAGGTCGCTACCCGCTTCCTGTGATTGGCCCCTTCCCATTGCTGCAGGAATCGCGGATCAACCATTGGGGCAAGCTGATGTTCCGCTGGATGTATTGGAATATCTTGCTCAAAGGTCGTCGCTTGCCGCTTCCTTCTACTATGAGCATGGCAGGCAAATGGAAACAATAGAAATTTGGCGCAGCCTCTGGTGCTTGCGTCTTGAAATAAAATTTTTTGGAGGATAAAATGGCAACTCGTACAATTGCAGGCAAGACTGTGCAGGTCAATGAGGAAGGCTTCATGACGAATCCTGCCGAATGGACCAGGGAAATCGCAGTGGAACTGGCTAAGGAAGAGGGCATCCCAGAGCTTTCGGATGCCCACTGGAAGGTCGTCGATTTCTGCCGTAAGAGCGCTGGTACCACTGGTAAATCGCCCACCCTGCGGCAGATTACTACCGGGTCAGGGGTATCAACGAAGGAATTATTCACCCTGTTCCCCAAGGGTCCGGCGAAGAAGGTCGCCCGCATCGCTGGCCTGGGTAAACCCGAAGGCTGTGTATAACCGAGGAGGAATGAATCATGGCTGATGAAACTCGTAAAGTAGCGTTTATCTGTTCCAAGGGTAACCTGGATATGGCTTATCCTGCCCTGGTCATGGGCTGGGCCGCCCTGGGCAATGGCATCGATGTGACCATCTTCTTCACCTTCTGGGGCCTGGACTTGATCAACGAGGCGCGTGTCGATCATCTGGAGATTGCCCCGGTCGCCAACACCAGTATGAAGATGAGTATGATGGGCGTGAAAACCGGCAACCTGGGCATCCCCAATATCATGGGCATCCTCCCCGGCATGACCGCTTTTGCCACCAAGTTGATGCGCGATAAAATGACTGCATTGGAAGTCCCGCCTGTTCGGGAGTACCTTCAGATGCTCGTAGACGCCGGTGCCAAGCTATATGCCTGCAAAATGTCTGTGGACATGATGGGGCTGAAGAAGGAAGATTTTGTGGATGGTGTCCTGGATATCGTCACCGCAGGTGACTTTATGGACATGACCGAGGGCGCCCAGATCATCTTCATCTAACCCCGTCTTCTGGGCCCGACTGTAGCTGTTCTTGGTCTCTATAAGGGATGTTGCTGGTGCCCCGCGCCGCCCTGTAGATTTCTGAAAATCGAAGTAGCGAAGGACCTTTGCCTGGTTTCAGGAGTTCTTCGCTACTTTTTTTTCTGCAAGGGAATGGATCATTCTGGAGGTGTGTGATGAAAATCAGTTTCTGCTATAATATCATTGAATGAATATTCAGTTAATGATAGGGATCTTATGCCGAGAAACGTGAAGCTCAACGAACAGATGCGCGCCGAAACCCGCCAGAAGATTCTGACTACAGCTACGGACCTGTTTTCTCAGCAGGGCTTTTTTAACGTCCGGATCGCTGAGATCGCCGCTCGGGCCTCTATGAGCCCGGGCAACATCTACTGGTACTTCACCAGCAAAGAGGAAATTCTAAAAGCCATCTTGGAGGGCCTTTTTCAAGCCTATGATCAAATGTTGATCCAGGCTGCGACCTATCCCGGAAGTGGATTAGAAAAAATCAGGCGTCTGATTGAGCTACAAATTTTAATGCTGGAGGATCATGGGCAGCACATGAATATCTTTATGTCGATCCTGGGGCATGATAAGCCGGTTTTGATGCAAAAACTGGGGTTCGACACCGTCCGGATCGGTCTGGGCTTTCACCAGCATATACGCAGCATCTTTGAGGCTGCCATCCAGGAAGGCGTGCTTCCATCTCAACCTCCGGATGCCCTGGCGGTTTTATACTTCTCCTTCTTCAACGGCTTGCTGATCACCTACGGAGAAGAGTGGAAGCGCATGGTCTCTCCCGATTTAATCACTACTGCAGTTTTGCGGCTTCTCGGCTTTCAGATTGAAGCATCGTAAAGCTGACTCACAGGTATTTTCTAATTGAGCAGAATGAAAGAGGTATGGTCTGTCCACGATAACCCACACCTTCTCCTTCTATCGTTGTAAACCCTGGCAGGTGATCCTGCGGTTCGCCGTGCTCCAGTTCCTGCTGACTGGCTATGGCGTTTTATTTGATATTGCCAGTCATTTGTTTCTTTCAATTGCGCCTTGGGCACTGCCCTGGTTAATCCTGAACAGTGCTTTTGCCGGCTATACTGCTTATACATTGTCGCACACTCCGGCTTGATCTCGGGCTTTATCTGATCAGTCAGGGTTTAGCCTGTAAAGGAGGTTGTGCATGAATATCCAGAAATCGACTTTCACCCTGAGCAAATCCACTCTACGTCTCATTCCCTTCCAGGTCGCCTCTCAGGCAAAGGCTTGCTGGCCTTTGCGATCTCCCTGCCTTTGCTTCTCCCCGGATTTTTGACCGGCACCTTTGCCGGCTGGAACCCGGTTATCCTGCTGGTCTACGGCCCGCTCAAGGCCATCACCCAGGAGCTATTCTTTCGCTGCACTGTGTTGCCGGTGTTCTTGCGCCTTTTCCGCCGGCGACTCTGGCTGCCGATTTTCCTTGCAGCGCTTGTGCATGGGCTCTGGCATGTCGGCCCTTTATCCCTGGGCCAGCCCTGGTTTGCCGTTCTTTCGGTCATGGCTGTCCCGTTCCTGGGCGGTCTGGCCTGGAACTGGCAGGTTCAGCATGATCGCACCGCTCTTTGGGTGACGATCTATCACATCTTGATCGACCAGGGAGTTTCCCTTTTTACCTGGGGCTCGTAGAAAGGATATCGCTATGTGGATGGTTGTCGTTGCTGTCCCTCTGATCGCTCACGGCCTGGCCAACCTGGGGGGAGTCTTTGCCCCCTGGACACAAAGCGGTCAGGGTTTCGCCAATCTGGCTTGGATCTTTTCCAAAGGCATCACCTTTCAATCCGGGGTGGGTCGTGCCTTCAGCCTCATCTGGCTGGCGTCCACGGTCTGCCTGGTCGCCGCTGGCGTGGCTGTCTTCACCCGCCAGTCCTGGTGGCTGACTCTGGCGATCGTGGGCTGTGCCTGCTCGGCAGTGGCCATCTGGACCTGGTGGAAAGCCGTCCCACCTGGCGCCCGCTTTGGAGGGGTCTTTGATCTGCTGGTCATCCTGTTGCTGCTTTCCCCCTTGGGATTGCGCATTGCTCAGGCCGTTCGCTGAACGATTATTTACCCGTCTTTTACCCCCATCGCTGACTTGAACTGGGTTTCATATAGCTGTGCGTACAACCCGCCCAGCTGTAGCAGCTCCTCGTGGGTGCCTTGTTCCACGATTTGCCCCCGGTCCATCACCAGGATGTTATCGGCTGCCAGGATCGTGCTCAGGCGGTGGGCGATGACAATGCTCGTCCGGCCTGCCATCACCCGTTTGAGCGCATCCTGGATCAGCGCCTCTGATTCGCTGTCTAGGCTACTCGTCGCCTCATCTAAAACCAGGATACGCGGATCCTTTAGAATCACCCGTGCCAGTGCAATGCGTTGTTTCTCTCCGCCGCTCAGCCGGTAGCCGCGCTCGCCGGCGATCGTATCGTAACCGTCCGGCAGTTCCATCACAAAATCGTGAATGTTGGCTGCCTGCGCGGCCTGTTCGATCTCGGCCTGGGTCGCATTCGGCCGGGCGTACAGCAGGTTCGTGCGGATACTGTCGTGGAACAGGTGCGTTTCCTGGGTCACCATCCCGACTGCCGCCGAGAGCGTATCCAGCGTCAGATCACGCAGGTCATGCCCATCCAGCAGGATTCGTCCCCCGGTCGGGTCGTACAGCCGCGGGATGAGATAGGTCATGGTTGTCTTCCCTGCCCCCGAAGGTCCCACCAGCGCGATCAATTGCCCCGGCCTGGCGTGGAACGAGACCGCCTCCAATGCCATCTCCCGCGCCTGGGTTTTATACTCGCTTTCCTCTTCCCCTGCGCCGCCGTTTTCAACCCCTTTCCTGCCCTTTCCATCTCCATCCAGAGAAAGCACCGCCTTGACGTTCTCCATGCTCCCATATCGTTTGACGTTGCTCAGCAATTTATCTTCATCCACCACATACTGGAAAGAGACATCCTCAAAGACCAGGTCGCCCCTCACATCCCGCAGTTGGATAGCGTTTGGCTTTTCGTCAATATCCAGCGGCAGGTCAATCACCTCAAACACGCGTTCAAAGCTGACCATCGAGGTGCTGAAATCAACCGGTGCGCTCGCCAGCCCTTGCAGCGATCCATACAGTGAGCCGAGGTACGAGCCGAACGCCACGATCGTGCCTACCGTGAAGGCGCCCTGGATGACGAACCAGCCGCCCAGCCCGTAGACCAGCGCCGTGCCGACTGCGCTCACCAGGCCGACGATGACGAAAAACGATGAACCTATCCACGCCCGCTGGATCCCTGCGTTGCGCACCGCAGCCGCCCGTTCGCTGAACCGCTTATCCTCATCCAACCGCCTGCCAAATAGCTTGACCAGCAAGGCACCGCCGATGTTGAGCGTTTCGTTCATGTGCGCGTTCATCTGCGCATTGAGTTCCATTTGCCGCCGGGTGATTTTACGCAGGACGCCACCCAGCCGGCGCGCTGCCAGGATAAATAGGGGCAGGATCACCACGCTTACCAGGGTCAGCTTCCATTCCAGGCTGAGCATCACTGCCAGGATCGCAGCCGCCTGGATCAGGTTGGTGATAATTCCTACGATGGTATTGCTGATGGCGTTCTGCGCTCCCACCACGTCGTTGTTGAGACGACTCATCAGCTCGCCCACCTTGGTGTTGGTGAAAAACCGCAGTGACATACGCTGCAATCGCGAGAAAAGCGCCACGCGCAGGTCATAGATCACCCCCTCGCCCACCGTTGCGTTCAGCCGTCGTTGGATGACGCCAATTCCTCCATTCAGTAACGGCACCGCCAGCAGCGCCAGGGCCAGCAGCGTTAACTGGTGGATATCCTTGGCCGGTAGAACATGATCAATCAGCTGCCGGAAAATCAAAGGTGTGATCAGCCCCAGCCCCGTGCTGAGCAAAATCATCACCAGCATACCGCCTATGTGTCTCCAATAAGGCCGGGCATAGCTGAATACCCGAAAAAGCA
>Ga0315268_10001086_pt1 | contig 31619 bp, 32 predicted proteins | sample C1_top_MG_FD_204535 | JGI IMG/M metagenome (GOLD analysis project Ga0315268, IMG submission 204535) | Sediment microbial communities from Yellowstone Lake, YNP, Wyoming, USA - C1_top | ecosystem: Environmental > Aquatic > Freshwater > Lake > Sediment | place: USA: Wyoming | collected 2017-08-01
ATAAATATGTGTTGAGATTAGAGCACCTGGAAAAGGAACTCCGGAGAATCGCCGGTGCCGTTGCCGGAGTGAAAAGCGTCCATACCCGCGTGGGACCCAAGTGGGTGACCCCTGCCATCTATCCTCCGAAATTCGACTTCGAGCTGCCTTCCCGGATCCTTCTCGTGGACGATGAGAAGGAGTTTGTCCAGACCCTGTCCGAGCGATTACAGACCAGGAAGATGGAAGCTGCCGTGGCCTATGACGGCGAGGAGGCATTGTCGTTGGTGGAGAGCGAGGAACCCGAGGTCATGGTTCTCGATTTGAAAATGCCGGGCATAGATGGGATAGAAGTCCTCCGTCGGATGAAGAGAGAACATCCCAATGTGGAGGTTATTATCCTGACCGGCCATGGATCCGAAAGGGAGGAGGCATTGGCCGGAGAGCTTGGCGCCTTTGCCTATTTGGAAAAACCGGTGGATATCGATGTCCTGTCCCAAACGATGAAAGAGGCATATCGGAAACTGAACCTGGCAAGGGCCGCAAAGGCGGACTCTAAAAAAGTACCGGAGTAGAGCAAGGGGCATGAGATTTCTTCGCAGGATTATCCCTGGTTATTGGGCAGGGGAAGGGGACTCGGAGAAAGATCTGTTCCGTTATCGCCGGTTGTGGAAGTATTCGGTTTCGCTTACCGCTTTGGTCTCCCTGGCTCCTTTGGTCATCATGACCGTCGTTAATTACTATCTGGATCAAAAGGTGCTCAGGGTGGAGATGATCCACCCCATCTCCCAGCATACCTCCAACACCAAACGGTCTCTGGAATTTTTTATTGAAGAGCGGCTCTCCGCCCTGAATCTCATCATCAATGATAAACCGTTCGAGGATCTTGTCGATCAGAAAAGGCTGTATTCCGTTCTCCGGAACATGAAGAATTCCTTCGGGGGTTTTGTCGACCTCGGTGTTATCGATGCGGAGGGATACCAGCGTTCCTACGTAGGGCCGTACGAACTTAAGGGAAAGGACTACAAGGATAAGGACTGGTTTCACGAGGTAAGTCTGAGGGGACTCTATGTCAGCAACGTTTTCATGGGATACCGGAATTTTCCCCATTTTGTGATTGCCGTCAAGAAAGAGAAAGCCGGAGAAGGCTTCTATGTGCTTCGGGCCACCATCGATGCGGAGACCCAGATTCAAAAGATTATTTCTCCTTTTGATTTAAGACCTTCAACGGATGTCTTCGTCATCGATCGAGAGGGGGTCCTTCAGACCTCCTCCCGATTCCATGGCAAGATCCTGGAAAAAAGCAGCGTGGCCGTGCCTCCCTATTCATCGCGGCCGGAGGTCCTCGAAGGACAGACGGGGGAAGGACAATCCTATCTTTTGGGGTATGCCTATATCGAACAGACTCCCTTCATCCTGATGATCGTTGCCCAACGGAAGGCTCTCATGATGAACTGGCTGTCCGTGCGCCATGATCTGATCTGGTTTCTGGTCGGCAGCGTGGTTCTCATTCTCCTGGTGATCTTCTGGGGTTCAATCTACATGGTAAGCCGTGTCCGGGAGGCGGATCTGAAGCGCGACGCTCTCCTCCATAATGTGGAATATACGAACAAGATGGCCTCCATCGGCCGCCTGGCCACGGGGGTAGCCCACGAGATCAACAATCCGCTCGCCATTATCAACGAGAAGGCCGGCCTGGTGAAGGACCTTGCCTTGCTGACGGAAGATTTTCCCCAGAAAGAGAAGATCATAAAGAACATCGACTCCCTCCTTGCCAATGTGGAGCGATGCAGCACCATTACCCACCGACTCCTGGGTTTTGCCAAGCGGATGGATGTGACTCTGGAGACGATCAACCTCGAGCTTCTCATCAGGGAGGTGCTCGGCTTCCTCGAAAAGGAGGCAAGCTATCGGAACATCTCGGTCAATTTTTATATACCCGAAGGGTTTCCCTCCATTCAGAGCGATCGTGGCCAGCTTCAGCAGGTATTTTTGAATATCATCAATAACGCCTTTGCCGCCATGAAAGAGGGAGGGAGAATCGACATCTCCATGAGGGAAGAGAGGGAGGAGGATGCGGTTGTCGTTACCATCAAAGACACCGGTCACGGCATTTCCAAGGAAGACCTCCCGCATATCTTCGAGCCCTTCTTTACCACCAAGAAAGAGGGGGGAGTCGGACTGGGTCTTTCCATCACGTACGGTATCGTGGAGAAACTCGGAGGCCGCATCAGCGTTGAGAGTACGGTGGGTCAGGGAACCGGTTTCACCGTTTTTTTACCCGCCGAAAAGACCAGGTTTTAGGAGTGAAATTTGGCACCGTTACGGGTTTTGCTGATTGACGATGAGGAGGAGTTGGTCTCTACCCTGGCAGAGCGGCTGATGCTCCGTGGTATCGAGGTTGAAGTTGGCACCAGTGGAGCGTATGCCATCGAGTGTGTCCAGGAGAAAAAATTCGACGTGGTGGTTCTGGATATGAAAATGCCGGGTATAGGGGGGTTGGAGGTCATGAGGAGGATCAGAAGGGAACAGCCGGGGATAAAATTTATCCTCATGACCGGCCGGGGATCTCTCGAAGAGGGAGAGGAGGGAATGCAGGAGGGAGCCTTTGCCTATCTGTTAAAGCCCATCAACATCGAGGATCTGATGGAAAAAATGATGGAGGCGGTACGTGTCTGAAGAGAAACTTTTACGGGAAAAGGGCCTGGCCTTCTTTGGGAGTGTTACGGCAAGTTTTTCTCACGAGATAAATAATGTCATGGCCATTATCGCGGAGCTTTCCGGTCTCATGGAGGATCTCCTCCGGGTTGCAGACCAGGAACATCCGCCGCCGCTTGAGAGGTTCAAGGGAATATCCGAGAGGATCGGCGCGCAGGTAAAACGGGGGGAGCAGATGATCAAACGCCTCAACCGCTTTGCCCATACGATGGATGAACCGGTAAAGACCATTGACGCGACACACCTTCTGGAGGATTTGGTCGCCCTCTCGGAGCGTCCCCGTACCCGGAGAAGGGCCCGCCTGGAAACCCGATTTCCTGAAGAGACGATTTTATTGGTGAGCAACCCCTTCCTCCTTCAGCAGGCGATCTTCTCCTGCATAGAACTGGTTTTGGCCGCCTCCCGTGATAACCAGCTTCTCAGGTTGATTCTTGAAAAACAGGATGGTGGAGCGAGGATTACCGTTTCCGGTGAGGACCCCATCGTCAAGACAGACGAAGCTGCCCTGTCTTTCCTCCCGATGTTAATGCAAGAGCTGGGCGGAAAGGTAGAGGTTATCTCCACCGGTAACGGCGGGCTTTCCCTGGTACTCTCTCTTCCGTATTCGATACCGGGGGATTCGAAGAATCATATCAAAAAATAGTCGTACGTCGTAAGTCGCACGTCGACCGTATGACGGAAGAACCCAAAGGGAGGAGGTGTTTTTATGGCGGATAAGATTAAATTATTGCTGGTTGATGATGAAAAACAGTTTCTGGAGACCATCTCCACGCGCCTCGGCATGAGAGATTTTGATGTTACCGCGGTGAGTAGCGGGGAGGAGGCGATCGAGGCCGCGCGGAAGAAGGGATTTGAAATTGCCCTTGTTGATCTTAATATGCCCGGGATCGGGGGTGAAAAGGTCCTCGAGATCCTGAAGAGGGAACACAAATTCATGGAAGTGGTGATCCTGACCGGGTATGGGGCGATTGATTCCGCCATCCGGTGCACGAAGGCCGGTGTCTACGGTTATCTGGAGAAACCGTGCGAACTCGACACGTTGCTGAATGTGTTGCGGGAGGCCTATCAGAGACGCGTCCAGAACAAACTCAAGTTCAAGAATGAAAAGTTAAAAGAGATCGTCTCCGAGGCCGCGCCCGGCTCACCTCTCGAAATATTGCGGAAACTGAAGGAAATGGATAGGGAACTGAAGTGAGACACCCCTGAACCAACCTGCACATGAAAAGCAAGAACTCGGATGGAGGAGGATGGATATGATAGAGCACCGTTTGATGGAGATCATGATTCCCCTGAAAGACTATGCCATGGTTTCCCTGGATGAGACGATCGAGGAGGCGCTGAAAATCAGTAAAGAGAAATCCGAGAGGCTCTCGCCGGAAAAGTTCAGGCATACTGCGATACTGGTCAAGGATGCGGGGGGGAATATCGTGGGAAAGCTCACCCAGGCCGATATCTTGAGAGGTCTCGTACAGGATTACAAGGTCTCGGACAAGACCTTCCTGGGACGATGCAAAGCCCTTAGAGACAAAGAAGTGCATGAATTCATGACCACCGTGACCCTGACCGTGGATGTAAACGAAGAATTGGTCCATGCGCTCCAAATCCTGGAAACCAGTGGCCACAGAGGGCTTCTGGTTACCGGAGAGGGAAAGAAACCGATCGGGATGCTGAGACTGACCGACATCTACCAGCTTGTGAGAGAAACCATTCTGGAGGACTGATACAAATGGAAGAGAAGCATTTGATGGATATCATGATTCCCCTGAAAGACTATGCCGTGGTTTCCCAGGATGCGACGATCAGGGAGGCGCTGAAGATCATGAAAGAGAGTTCCGAGAGGCTCTCGCCGGAAAAGTTCAGGCATCTGGGGATACTGGTCAAGGATGCGGAGGGGAATATCGTGGGAAAACTCACCCAGGCCGATATCTTGAGAGGCATCATACCGGATTACAAGGACATCGGCGGGACACGCCTCTCCCCTACAATGCAGGCGGAGATGGGCGATATGATGAGCTACATCTCGGACAAGACCTTCCTGGGACGATGCAAGGCCCAGAAAGAGAAAAAAGTGCGGGATTTCATGACCACCGTGGCCCTGTCCGTGGATGTGAACAAAGGCTTGGGCCATGCCCTCCACATCATGCGAACCAGTGGCCATAGCGGGCTTCTGGTTACCGGAGAGGGGAAGAAACCGGTGGGGATGCTGAGATTGACCGACATCTACCAGTTTGTGAAAGAAGCCATTCTGGAGGACTAACATAAAGGGAGATTCGGGATGACGGACAAGGATACAACAGACAAAATCACGCTCGACTGGAAGAGGATACTTTTTATCTTATTGGGGTTGGGTCTTTTCTTTTTCATCTATTTCTCCCCTCCCTGGAAGGACGCTGTCGATCCATTGGGGAAGGCGTTTCCTCTGTCGAAGGAGGGGAAGGCATCCATTGCCCTTTTCATGCTTGCCGGTACCTGGTGGGTCTTTGAGGTAATACCCATCGGGTTGACAAGTATCGCCATCGGCGTCTTTCAGGCGATCTTTGCGATCCGTACCGCAAAGGATGCCTTCCGGGACTTCATGGATCCGTCGGTGATGTTCATCTTCGGTTCCATGGTCGTTGGTCTTGCCTTCACAAAGACGGGACTGACGAGACGTCTTGCCTATAAGATGTTGGAAATCGTGGGGGAAAGGACAGACCTGATCCTGCTGGGATCATGCCTTATCACCGGCGGGCTTGCCCTGTTTATGGCGCATACGGCGGTTGCGGCAACTGTATTTCCGATCCTGATGTTGATCTATTCCTTATATGGCGAAGAAGATAAACCGACAAGATTCGGTAAGGCGCTCTTTATAGGGATGGCCTATTCCGCCGGGGCAGGAAGTGTGATCAGCATGTTAGGTTCGGCGAGAGCGCCTGCGGCGGCGGGTATGTTCAAGGAATTTACCGGCGGGGAGATCGGATTCTTTGAGCTTGCCAAATACATGTTTCCCGTAGGCATGATCATGGTCCTTTTCGTATGGGTCGTCTTGATGATCTTCTTAAAGCCCGAGAAAAAGGCCATTGCCGGTCTTAAGGAACAGGTAAAGAGACTCTCTTCTGACCTTGGTCCCATGAAAGGGGAGGAAAAATTTGTCATCCTGTGCGTGATCGGGGTAGTGATCACCATGTCTCTTCAGTCCTTTGTCCCTGCCTTAAAGGTGCTGGACCGGTCTGCCATCATGCTGGTGTCAACCCTTCTCTTTTTTATCTTCGGGGTACTTACGATTGATGAACTCGAAGGGATCCCTTGGAATATCATCCTGCTCTTCAGCGGCGCCATGAGCATAGGCTTCTGTCTCTGGCAGACGGGGGCGGCGCAGTGGATGGCCATCAAGTGGCTCGCCCTGTTCAAGGAGGCACACTGGGCGGTATTTGTGTTAAGTATCGCTTTTTTTGTGTTGGTCATGACCAATTTCATCATGAATGTGGCGGCAATCGCCATCTCTCTTCCTGTCGCCCTGGTAACGGCACGTTACCTCCACGTTGCGCCGGAGGTGGTCCTCTATGCCTCCCTGGCCACCGCGGGGATGCCGTTCCTGTTACTGATCGGCGCCGCGCCGAATGCCATTGCCTACGCCTCGGGGCAGTTTACCCCCGGTGAATTCTTCAAGTACGGTATCGTTCCTTCCGTTCTATTGATGATTATTCTTGCGATCGCGATGTTTACCATCTGGCCTCTTTTAGGGATGCCGATAGTGACCAGGTAAGGGCCCGACCCGGAGCACCGCTCAGGGCATTTCCGCATGAGGACCGCCATGACGCCGGTCGATTCTCACGGGAGAAAGATCAATTACCTCCGCCTTTCGGTGACGGACCGCTGCAATCTCCGATGCACCTATTGTATGCCGGCGGGGGGAGTGCCGAAGCGAAGTCACGGGGACATCCTCAGATATGAGGATCTTCTCCGTGTATCGAAGGCGGCGCTTTCCCTCGGCGTGGAGAAGATCCGGGTGACCGGCGGAGAACCGCTGGTGAGGAAGGGGATCGTCCGGTTCCTCGAGAAACTCTCCGGACTGTCCGGTCTGAAGCGGCTGGTCCTCACCACCAACGGTTTACTTCTGAAGGAAATGGCCGGGGATTTGAAGGATGCCGGGGTGGAAAGCCTCAATATAAGCCTCGACTCCCTGCGACCCAATACCTTTTCGCGTATTACGAGGGGCGGAGACCTGCGCCGGGTCCTGGAAGGGATCGAGGCCGTCGAACGGGCGGGGTTCCCTTACGTCAAGATCAATGTCGTGGTCATGCGCGGGGTGAACGAAGAGGAGGTGGCGGATTTCGCTGCCTTGACCATCGACCGACCGTACCGGGTCCGGTTCATCGAACACATGCCGACCTTGCCGGGCGACGACCGGCGGATTCTCACGGTACCCGGCGAGGAACTGATGCGCAAGCTCTCCGAACGATTCCGGCTTCAGCCCGTGGACAAGGAAGACCTGACCGGTCCAGCTGTCTATTGGCGGATCGCGGGCGCTATTGGGATGGTGGGATTCATCACCCCGGTATCCTGCCATTTCTGCGGCGAGTGCAACCGCATCCGGGTAACATCGACGGGCATGGCCAGGAGCTGCCTGTTCTCCGGGGGCGGTGTGGACCTGAAACCGCTCCTGAAAGGTGGGGACGAAGCCATGCTTCAGCGCGCCCTCCGCGGGGTGATCGAGGCGAAGCCTGAGCGGCACTGCTTTTGCGGAGATCCGAAGTTACAGGCCCCCTTGCCGATGTCGCAGGTGGGAGGGTAGAGGTGCCATTCAATCACTTCGATGAAAAAGGGCGAGCCGTGATGGTCGACGTCAGCGGCAAAGCGCCGACCCTGCGGACCGCGCTCGCTTCCGCAAAGGTCCACATGTCTCCGGAGACTCTCGCGCTTGTCCTGGAAGGACGGGCGGCAAAGGGGGATGTGTTCGTCGTGGCCCGGCTGGCCGGGATCGCGGCCGCAAAAAGGACGCCGGAACTGATCCCTCTGGCCCACCCGCTCGCCATCCACGCCGTCTCGGTCGATATTACGACCGATGCGGAAAGCGGCACGATCCGGATCGAGAGCAAGGTCCGGGCGCACGAACGGACCGGCGTGGAGATGGAGGCGATGGTCGCCGTCTCGATCGCGGCCCTGACCGTTTACGACATGTGCAAGGGGATGGACAAGCGGATCACCATCGGGGACATCGCCCTCGAGTACAAAGAAGGGGGGAAAAGCGGCGCTTTCCGAAGGGAGAACCGCCCATGAAGGTCGGGATCCTCACCGTGAGCGACCGCTCATTTCGCGGCGAAAGGGAGGACCTTGGAGGGCCGGAGGTCAGCCGCTGGATCGCGGAACAAGGGGTGGAGGTCGCCAGGCGCGCAGTGGTTCCCGACGAGGCCGAGGCGATAACCGAAACGCTGAGGCAATGGTCAGATGACGGAGTGTTGGACCTTATCCTCACCACCGGAGGCACTGGAGTATCCCCGAGGGACGTGACTCCCGACGCGACTCTTCACGTGTCGGACCGCTTGGTTCCCGGGTTCGGGGAACGTATGCGGGCGGAGAGCGTGCGGAAGACTCCCATGGCGATCCTCTCCAGGGCTGTGGCCGTGGTGAGGAAGGAAACCCTCATCATCAACCTGCCGGGGAGCCCGAAAGGGGCCGTGGAGAACCTGGCCGCGGTTTGGGAGGCAGTCGCTCACGCCGTTTCGAAAATCCGGGGGGATACCTCGGATTGCACACCCCCACCCCCTTCGGAATGAGGAACGAAACCATGCCGGCACGGATCGTAGCCGTCTGCGTCAGCAGGAACAAAGGGGAAAGAAAAACGCCGGTCGATGCGGTCGAACTGCGTGTCAATCACGGGATCGTCGGTGACGCCCATGCGGGGGAGTGGCACCGCCAGATCAGTCTCCTGGGGCAGGAGAGCATCGACAAGATGCGACGCCTTGGTCTTGCCGTCGATGCCGGCGATTTCGCCGAGAACATCACCACCCGCGGCATCGACTTGCCGGCCTTGCCTGTCGGCAAGAAAGTTTCCGTGGGGGAAGCGTTGATCGAAATAACCCAGATCGGCAAGGAATGCCATTCCCGATGCGCCATTTATCACCAGGCCGGGGATTGCGTGATGCCGAAAGAAGGTGTCTTTGCAAGGGTCTTGCGCGGTGGCGTCGTCAGGCCGGAGGACGCCGTCAAGGTCCTGCGCTGACGCAACATCCTCTGGACGCGATGAACTCCGCGATCGCTTCGGGGTCGTTCAGGTCGAGGACGGGGACGTCCAGGTCCAGCGGTTCGTCGCTGGCCACCGCCGCCAGGCCGGGATCGTTCCGCTCGCCGCGGCAGATCAGCGCCCGGCGGAATTCCTTCCGATGGACCTCGATCTTCGGGAGGGAGCTCCCCCGGAACCCTTCGACGAGGACAAGATCCATATCGGTGAAATAGCGCTCGAGCAGTTCCTCGATCGGGGGCGAGGCGGCGTGCCGCTTCACCATCGCCAGCATCGAAGCCGAGGTGATCACCATCGTGTCGGCGCCGGCCGCGGTGAGGCGGTGGCTGTCCTTCCCCGGGTGATCGATGTCGAACCGGTGCGCGTCGTGCTTGACCACCCCGACCCGCACTCCTTTACGCTTCAACGCGGGGATCAGCCGCTCCAGCAAGGTCGTCTTCCCCGCCCCTGAGTTTCCGACGATGGCGATGGCGCACGGTTTCTTCACCGCTGTTTCCTTCCTGAATTGACGGATCCTTGCAACCGGTCAGCCGTTGGCCCCGTCCTTGCGCCCCTGTGTGCCGCTCCGCCTGTTATATCGTGAGGCCTGAACCGGCTTTTTTCGACAGCGGTAACGGTTTGTCCCACGCTGCCATGACATCTTTGGTCAGTGTCCTTTTGATGGGTTCCGGCAGGGAGGCGAGACCGGGTTCATCGAACCAGCAGAGAATCCTCATGCACTCCGCCGGCGAAAAAGAGTTCCCGAAGAGGACCCGGGCATCCGCAAGTCCCTGCGGAAGGCTCACCTTGTTCCTGAGCATCTCGGCGATGTCGAGATAGTCCCTTGGTTCGACCCGATCGAAGAGAGCCTTGAGCTTTGTGGCCATCAGGTCCCTGGCCGAGGCGGCCAGAACCACCCCGTCGCTGGTGAGTTCCGGCATGCCGATCCGCCCGAACTTCAGATTTCCGAAGAAGGACACTTTTACCGTACGTTTCGACCGGGGGGACGACGCGAGGACGACGAACGTCCCGGGATCGCTCCGGAGAATGGTCGCGGTCGAGAGCCATGGAAGCGAATTTGCCAGCCCATTCTTGTCGAGCGGGCGGTCGGAGAAGAAATCGAAGTCGACCGACGGTCGATGCCCATAGCGCAACGCCAGCGCCGTCCCTCCGTAGAGGCAATAGCCCATCTCTTTCAGTGGCGAGAGGAAAGGCCAGAGTTTGCGCTGCCCCGCGGGCAGGATGTCAAGTCGGGTCGGGAAGGGCATCGCGCTTTCTCATCGGGATCGGTGGAATTCTTCCCGGAGAGGTCCGTTTCAATGCGGTGTGCCAGAAAGCCCAGGACTTCGGGTGGAACCAGCCGGGCCGTGCATGGTTCAAGACATCCACCATCCGGCGTTTCCCGAGGACGGCGGCCATCTGCTGTATGTCTTCCAGCGTGCCCACGTCCATGATCTGGGCGATCACCCGATGAAGATCCTCGATGGAGGCTTCCGGAGTTTGCCACCAGATGTAGCGGCGGGCCATCCTCCGCAGGATCTCTCGCGCGGACGAATTCCACGGCGGGTTCGAGCGGCAGGCGGAAGATCGGGGACGCGCGGCGCCCGGCGGTTGCGGGATCGCCTCCGCTGCGAGCTCATATCCGAGGATGCCCAGGATCGTGTCGAGCTTGTGGAAGCCGAGTTCCTCGACCATGCCGGTTTCGAGGCCGTTCAGTGTCCCCCGCGAGATGCCGGCCATCGTGGCGAGACGTTCCTGCGTCAAACCGCGCGCTAGCCGCGCCGCCCGAATTGTTTTTCCGATGGCCGCAAGTTCCATGACAGGCTCCGCCCTGCGAAATGTCCAATATATATTACATCTATCGTCGGTTTACTACAAGGCGGCGATTGCGACACCCGCCGTCGCAGTGTCCCGATCGATACCCGCTCGGGAAACCAGAAAATGGGACGGTTCAGGTGCGGGTGCGCCTTAATCGGCTTTTCCGTAAGATTGCAACACTCCTCCGAGGAGTATCGCCGCCCCCCTATAGAATTCGTCTCCCTCCGAATCGGTAATCCTATCAACGAACATCGGGACCCACCGCAGCAGATGGTCATTGACAAATTCGTCCCGTGCCTGTTCCAGCTCCCTCACACGTTCCTGCACGCCCGCTTCGTGCGCACGAATGATCTCACCCGTCAGATAGTAGAGAAACTCGAGCTCGATGCCGATATGGTCGTCAGGGATGCTGTATAGATCTTTTACGGCCATCCCCGCCTCAAGGTATCTCCGCCTCACATCGATGGTCTCTTCGGTCATCAACTGGCGTGATTCCGAGAGGTAATAGGATGCATACGGGACGGCAATCGGCCTGATCGGCCCCAAAAACAGCCGGGCGAATTCAATGCTTAACTCTTCCCGCCATTCTTCAAGTCTTCCTTCGTTCCTTTTCACGGAATCGACCATCTGCTTCATACCACGTGGAATCTCATCTGTACCGTCGAGTGGCTTTATTCCCCCGACCTGCTGCAGCAGTTCCAGGCTTGGCTCAACGGAGAAAATCCGACGCAGTAGATCGTAACAATACATCTCTCCATGTAATTTCTGCATACAGTTCTCCTCCCAGTCAAAAAAAGCGGCGCCCGTATCCATCGACGGGCGCCGCCGCCTCATGCATTTCGATTCAACAAATCCGATGAATTCTTACACTTTATTTACCCTGACGACCATGTCGGCGTACGCCGGGAACCCCATGATGGGGCTCAGGGCGTCCGGATCGACCAATTCGTTGTGGCTCGGCGTATAGTCCCTGCTCTTGTAGGCGGGGCCGAGGCCCGGACTGAACCTTCCGCCGGTGGCGAAACCCATCTTGATGATTCCAGGCCGGAGGCCTCCGGAGACAAAAACCTTACCCTTGGTGGATTTGCCGAGCGGGTTCTCCACAGCGACAAGGTCACCATTCTTGATCTTCAACTTTTTGGCGTCATCATCGTTCATCCAGATTGTACCTACGGAATAGGTGTTCTTCTTGAACTTCATGGCAACCGTCTTCATCGGCTCATCGCCAGTCGGCATGGCTTCCGGCACTTCCGCCTCAAACTCGTTGTTCATCGGCTGCCAAAGCCCTTCCGTTTGGACCTCACCCAGCCAGGGGATCATCTGGGTGCCGCTCATGGCGTGGTGGACACGCCCGCAGATCAGTTGGAAGGGATACTTTTCTGCATATTTCTGATAAGCTGGATTGGTGTACGGGTTCCACTTGGTTTCGAACCAGAAGAAGGTGGAAGGAAATTTGGTGAAGCCGATTTCCTTGAGGCCCAGCGGTACATCCCCTTCCGCCTTTTCAATCTTTTCGTTATACGATTTATAGCCGCCGAAACGTTTGCCCTCCTCGGTCCAGTCGAACTTGAACTCGATCAGCTTGGTCGAGGTGTTGGGGAACGCCTTGTTCGGCTCATCGGCGTTGTGTTTCTTGTAGCGATGCCAGCTCATGGGCCAGATGGCGACGCCGTTATTGTTGCGCAGCCAGTCGACGGTAACCGGTTTCCCCTTGACCGTCTTCTTCTCCTTGTCGATGCTCACATCGCCTTTTTCCAGCGACTCCGGCGTACCGATGAGCTTGTAGCCTTCCGGATACTGTGGATAGGGGAGCGGAGTCCCCACGTTGACCCGTCCGGGGGATACCGCAAGCATCTCGTTGACGAAATCTTCTTCTGATTTGAACTTCTCCCAGAAGTCAGAACCCTTGATGTCGCTGTCGCCGAACTCCACCAGCTTCTTTGCCAGCATGTTCATGATGTCGGTGGGTTTCTTGCTCTGGTGCAGAGGCTGGATGACCGCATCTCTGTTGTAGATCACCTGGTGGGAGGGATAGATGTCGGAGAGGCTCATCCTTTCGGCGTAACTCGCCTCGGGGAGGATCACGTCGGCGTAGAGGGCGCTCTCCAGGTTGAGGCTGTCGATGAAAACCATCATCTCGACCTTGTAGTTTCCGGCGGCGTCCTTGGCGGTGAGGGCCTCTTTCCAGCGGTAAGGGGCACTGCCGGTCAGGACGGCGTTGCCGGTACGCAGTAAGAAGGCCTTGATCGGATAACGGTGACCTCGGAACGGGCCGTACTTGATCTCAACACCGTTCATGAAGGCGTTGGGGTAATCGGCCACCACATCATCCCATCCCGCAGGGTATTTGCTGCCGAAGAGGTCCATGTGGAGGTGTTCAACCTCACCCTCAACCTCCTTGCCGTTGATCGTCCGCTTGATCTTCTTGCCCTTGAACTGTTTGCCGGTGGCGGAGCCGCCCTTGTCGGACTTGACCAGCTCCGTGTCGATCGCGCCGCCGGGGGCGTCGAAGTTGCCGGTGATGACGTTCAGCACCGTGCCGATGATGGAGCAGCAGTAGCCGTTGTAGTGGTGACCGGGCGATTGCATCCCCCAGACAAGGGCAGCCGGCTTGGTGATGCCGAACAGATGGGAGAGCTCTGCAATCTGCTCCTTTTTCAGGCCAGTCCGGATGGCGGCCCAGTCGAGGCTGAAGTAGCTCAGGCCGTTGATCGGGTCCTTCTTGCCCCACCAAGACTTGAAGGCATCCATGAACTCGTCCCACCCAACAACAAACTTCTTCATATTCCAGTCGATGTATTTGCGGTTCGGATCGTTGGGATTGTCGTTCTCAAGGATGTAGCGGAGCATGGCGGCAAAGAGATCGCCGTCGGTACCGGCGCGGGGTGACAGCCACATGTCGGCGCGGGCCGCTGTGTTGCTCAGGGAGGGGTCGATGACCACCACCTTGCAGCCGTTCTCCACCTGGGCACCGACGGTCCCCCGCTGCTCGTAGTAGATCCGCGTAGCGACGAAGGGGTTCCAGCCGTTGTAGATGATCAGCTTGGTCTTGTATTTGTAGTTCTGCTTGAGGGAACCGTCCGGTTGCCGCACCAGTTGCGGCCGCATGATGTCCGGTTCGATCCTCTTGCCCCCCAACATCAGCTTCGGGCCGTGCCGACGAGGCGTGTCGCAGATGGAACCGTGTTCCACGCAATTGGGAGTTCCGTAGGCGAAGAAAAGGCGGTGGTACTGGTCGCGATCGGTCACGTCGCCGCAGTCCATAATGACCGACTCCGGGCCATATTTCTTCTTGATTTTTGTGAGGTTGCCGGCAATATATTCTGTCGCTTCCTCCCAGGCGACCCGCTTGAACTTCCCCTCGCCCCTGGCACCAACCCGGATCATGGGATACTTCAGTCGATAGGGGGAGTAGACGAGCTGCTGGCCGGATGCCCCTTTGGCGCAGGCGGTTCCCGCATTCATGGGGACCGCCTTGTTGCCGTAAATTTTGGCGATCTTGCCGTCCTTCACCCACATCTCAAGACCGCACTCTGCCGGGCACATGGCGTCGGCGGTGTACTTGACGGTGTATTTTCCCATCTCCTGCTGCATGGCTTCTGCTTCAGCAAGTGATAGCTTTTTCAGATGAAGCAGGCCGCTCTGGGTGACAGCCGTTGCCCCGGCCAGCGCGCCGGCATATTGCAAAAAAAGTCTTCTCGATATCTGCATGGCTTCTCCTCCTTATTTGTTGATATCGCCGTCGGCAGCCTTGAATACGTTCGCGTCGCGAAGAATGTAAGGTGTCTTTGGCTTCGTCCCATAGACGGGATTCCAGTTTTCGGTCTTGGTCGAAGCCTTGAGCTTCGAAATATTACTGTTAGGGTCGTTCAGGTCCCCAAATATCCGGGCGAACCCGACACAGTTCCTGACGCAAGCAGGCTCCTCGATTCCCTGGGCAAGGCGGTGGCTGCAGTAGTCGCACTTGTCCACCACCCGGAGTTCCTTGGCGCTCTTGCCGCTGACCTCCTTGACCTTCTTGGCATAAGGCCTCGGGTCGTTCTTAACGGAAAGATGCGGATGGAGATAGCGTGCGCCGTAAGGGCAATCGTCAACACATCTTCCGCATCCGATGCAGAGATCCCGATTTACCATTACGACGCCGTCTTCTCTCTTGAACGTTGCGCCCGGCACAGGACAGCGATCAATGCACGGTGGTTCAACGCAGTTGTTGCATAACTTGGGGAAAAAATGCCGTTTCGATTCCGGATAAGCCCCTTCCTCGGCAAAATCCACTTTCGAGCGGAATTTACCCATCGGAACCGCATTCTCCATCTTGCAGCTTACTTGGCAGGAGGTGCAACCCACACACCTGCGCAGATCCACCAATAATCCATACTGTTTGGACATATTCATTCCTCCTCGAAAAATATTTGGGGCAACCGCACAGTATTCAAGACACTGGTGTGAGTTGATCGTCGAAAATGCGATTTTTGATCAACTCCTCGGCATTTGCGCTGTAGATAGTGAACTTGCCCTCCCGCCTCGTCGAGATCCATCCTGCATTTTCCAGTATGCGCAAATGATGAGTGACCGTCGATGGGGCTCCGCTCACCGCCTCGACGATATTGCAAAGGCACATCTCCTGTATCCATAGCAAGCCCAGGATTCTTATTCTGGTCGCGTTGCCAAGAGCTTGAAACACCCGCGCCCGGCGCTCGATCGCTCCGGGATCGTTCAGGATCGGGCGCAAGGAGTTCGCCTTCTTTTGGATGTGGTTACACTCGTCCGAAGTGCACTTGACGCCCGTTGATTTTGCAGCCGCGAATGGCGATTTCATTGGTGCCCAACCTTTTCCAGATGCGCCCGACTCATGGCAAACGTGGCGCACGAAGTTGCAGGCGCCGGCTGAACTACAAAGGGTACCTTCGTCACCATCGGATAGATCATCAGGAACAGGCCGACAGGAATGAGCGGCTCCAGTGTGGCCCAACCCGGGGTGCACCCTTGCCGATCAGCAGGCCGAGCACCATGAAGAAGAGAATGAGCGCCGGGAACAACTTGTCCGGCAGTCCAAGTCGCACGAGGGAACGACGCTGTGAAACGGCGGTTGCTATGCAGTTAAATTATTATCACTATAAAACTAGTGTTGTCAAGGGGCTTTCCAAGCATTCCGCTCGCGCAATGGGCATCCGCTCACCGATCACCCATTCGTTCCGATGCCGCCGCTCGTGCGCACCATTCCGCGTCGCGGGCCGCCGGTATCCTGGTGGCCGCGATTTTTGTCGGAGGATGAGTGAGTGTGTCGTGGACGCAACCGGAGAGCAGTCTCGGCCGCGTCCACAGCAGCAGCGTCGAACTGATAACGACGGTCACGCAGCCCGCTTCCTGGAACATGACCGCCAAGACCGGTGTCAGAAGTCCAAACATAGCAAGGGTGAGGCCTACCGCATTGTAGATGATGGAGAAGAATATGTTGAGCTTGATGCGTCGAAGCACCTTTCGCGACATCCGTACAAAATCAACGACGCGGGAAAGATCATCGTTCATCAGCGTCACGTCCGCCGCCTCGATGGCCACGTCCGTGCCTGCGGCTCCCATGACTATGCCGACGTCGGCGAGGGCCAACGAGGGCGCGTCGTTGATGCCATCGCCGACCATGGCGATGGTCTTCCCCTTGTCCTGCCACTCCTTGATGAAGCGCTGCTTGTCGTCGGGAAGCAGCCCGGCGTGAAACTCGTCCACGCCGATCTCGCGTGCGACCGCCTGCGCCACCCTGGGATTGTCGCCGGTAAGCATGATGATGCGCGAGCCCAGCTCCTTGAGCGCCATCACGGCCTTGGCCGTCTCCGTACGCACCTCGTCCGCGATGGCTACAAGACCCACGGCATCACGCCCGCGCGCAACGAGGACCGCCGTCCGGCCAAGCTCAGCCTGCGCCGCCAAAGCCTGTTCAAGACGCTCGCAAACGGCGATACCCAGGTTCCGCAAGAACTCCGGCTTGCCGACCACGACGGTTTCACCTGCGTGGCTGGCGGTGATCCCCATTCCCACCTCGTTCTTGAAATCGTTGGGGTCCGGCACGTCAAGCCGGCGTTGGGCGGCCAGCGCCATCACCGACCTTGCAAGAGGGTGCTCCGAGTACTTCTCGGCGATGGCGGCGAGACGCAGGACCTCACGCTCATCGTTCCCATCCGCGCCAATCACCTCCACGACCTTCGGGCGACCGAGGGTGAGTGTCCCCGTCTTGTCAACAAACAGGACCTCCATTTTCCCGGCGAGTTCAAAGTAGATGCCACCCTTGATGAGCACTGCCCGCCGGGCCATGTTGGCGATGCCGGCCGTCACCGCCGTAGGAGTCGCGATGGCGAAGGCGCACGGGCACGCCACGAGCAAAATAGCGACGGCCACCTTGATGTCGCCGGAGGTAAGGTACCCGATGATCGCGAGCACGAGAACGATGGGAAGGAACCAGACGGTGAAGCGATCAGCGATACCCTGGATCGGCGCCTTTGTTTCTTGCGCCTGCTCGACGAGGTGAACAATCCGGGCGAGCGTGGTATCTGCGCCGATCTTGGTCGTACACACCTCGAGTCGTCCGTTCTCATTCAGGGTACCGCTGAACACCTCGCAGCCCTTGAACTTGTCGACCGGCATGGACTCGCCGGTGATGGGCGCCTGGTTGACCGTGCCGGCGCCGGCCGTAACCACGCCGTCCACCGGGATGCGCTCTCCCGGGCGCACGATGACGATGTCTCCCACGCGCAGTTCAGCCACGGGGACGGTTGCCTCCACACCATCTCGCCGCACCGTCACGGTGGGCGGGGTGAGATCCAACAGATCGCGGATGCTGCGGCGGCTCTTGTCGAGGGTGTAGGATTCCAGGGCACCGACCACGGCCATGATGAAGATGATGACCGCAGCCGAGAGGAACTCGCCCGCCACAACGGTGACGGCGAGGGCCACGGTGAGGAAGACGTTGACCGTGATCTTGCGCCGGTAGAGATCTTTGAAGCCGGCGATGAAGCGCGGAAAGCCACCGAGCAGCGTCGCACCAAGCGCGAGGCCCGCGTTCACTAACGATGAGCCGATACGCCAGTGGGCAAGCGCCCAGCTCACCAGGATGAGTGCTCCGACGAGGGCGGGAACGAGGGAGAGCACAAGGATTTCCCGGTAGCGGTCGGCGCGGGGACGGGCGCGAGTGGCGTCATTTGGCATTGCGTCCCCCCTTTTTGCTCCCAAGCGTCTCGTCGTTCTTCTTGTCGTCTCCTTCCACATGGCAGCCACAGCCCGGACCGCAGCCGCTGCTGATCTGTGTCATCGACTCCTTGAACACGGCGAAGAACCCCTTCTTCTTGGACTTCGTTTCCTTCTCAATCTTCGTCTCATTCATGACTCATTTCCTCCTAATCAAGAGGGTCTCCCGTTGGCCCTCGGTTTAGACTCCAGACACAACCACTCGATCCGACCGCGCAGCATTTCGCGGTTTCGCTGGAAGGCATCAAGCCGGCGGCCTGGGGATTGACAGCATTCGACCGGATAGGACCGCTCATTCCCGCCTCCTCGCTTCGGCGTCCTCTGACAGGCACAACCCCCGGTCGAGAAGGTCGACGACGCACGGGTCTATAATCCGGTAATGGACGTTGTTCCCGTTTCTGGTGCCCACGAGGATACCCCGGTCCACAAGGCGTTGGAGCTGGTTAGAAACGGCTTGTGGCTTCATCTCCATCGCGTCCGCGAGGTCTGTCACACACATTTCTCCGACGCGTGTCAGTGCGTGAAGCAGGCGCAACCGCGTGTCGTTGGCCAGCATCTTGAACAAGTGCATCAGCTCACCAGCCTTTTCCGGGCTAATGAGCTCGCGGTCCTCCAGCGCAGGTTTGGGCGGGCAGCAGACCGGCGCATTCTTCTGTTTTCTCACGGTCATTTGTCTACCTCCAATGGTTACACAGATACATGATATTGTGTATTACCGAAAATGTCAAACGTCATTCTTGCGCAAGGCACTCAATGACCGTTTGATGCGAAGCACCTCCTCGAATCCTCCGGTTCTTCCTCCGTGGATCTGGTCTTCTACGACTGTACAAACATGATTATTATCACGACACCCTGAACCAAACTACCCGAGTGTCCCATTTGTGTCCAAAATCCTGGGAAGGTAGCCTAAATCTACCTAAATCTACCAAATGTGTCATGCTGGCGAGGTTGTAACTATTCGATAAACAAAAGGATTGTGGTGTCTTATCAGGGGTAAGGCTGCTTGAGGGGGTGGTGGGGAGACCCGTGCGGGTTCAAATCCCGCCTTCACCATCGCAATACTCAAAGGGAATTTGGCTTCGCGCCAAGTTCCCTTTTTTCGTAAAACCGCCCGAGTGGCTCAAATGTGGCTCGCCGCCCTAACCGCCTCGGAAATCCACTCTTCCGGTGGAACCCCGACCGTCTTTCCCTGTACGTTATACGTCCTGCAGCCGAAGAACGGTGGATCGTCTTCTCGGCCCGGTTCGATGTCTCTCCCGTTCACGCGGATCGATGGCGATCCGAGGAAGCGCAGTTTCTTGGCTGTCTCGACATCCAGAACGTCGAGGGAGACGATCTGTGCTTCGATCCTTTCCCGGGTCAGGACCTGTTGGACCATCTCCATTGCAGTCACGTGGTTCGGGCAGCCCTCGAAATAAAGTATTTCGACCTTCATCGCGTCCCTCTTTTCAAGGTCACCTGCCGAGTAGCCGTCGATCCACCGTTATCTCCCGCGAAGGCATAGGGGATGATGTAAGGCAGGAAAAACAGCCCGAGGACGAAAACGGCGACGACCCAAATAAGAATCCTGTTCCTCCTCCCGGCCCCGGGCCGACAGGCATCCCCTGGGCAACACGGTTCTTTCTTCGGTTTCCGGTATACCTTCAGAAAGGCAAATCCGAGGAAAATCAGCGTGGCGACGGTCAAGAACGGCCTGTACTTCTCCATTGCCGTCAGGTTCACGACCCATGCACCCCCGATCCCCAAGCCCAAAAGGAGAAGCGGCCCCACACAGCAGATCGAGGCCCCCACCGCCGATACAACGGCTCCGATGAATCCCCCATCTGGATCCGATGCCTTTTCGCCCTTCGTGATCCGGATTCACCTGCGTGCTCCTTTCCTGCGCCCGCCTGGCTCCTTTAAGACAATAAGGATTTCAAGTAGATGCTTCGTAAGGTGCACAAGGAGGCACGTCAGTCGATCCCGGGCAGGAGCGACGCGATGAACTCCACGATCGCTTCGGGGTCGTTCAGGTCGAGGACGGGGACGTCCAGGTCGAGCAGTTCGTCGCTGGCAACCGCCGCAAGACCGGGATCGTTCCGTTCGCCGCGGCAGATGAGCGCTTGGTGGAATCCCTTCCGGTGGACCTCGATCTTCGGCAGGGAGCTCCCCCGGAACCCTTCGACGAGGACAAGATCCATATCGGTGAAATAGCGCTCGAGCAGTTCCTCGATGGGGGGCGAGGCGGCGTGCCGCTTCACCATCGCCAGCATCGAAGCCGAGGTGATCACCATCGTGTCGGCGCCGGCCGCGGTGAGGCGATGGCTGTCCTTCCCCGGGTGATCGATGTCGAACCGGTGCGCGTCGTGCTTGACCACCCCCACCCGCAGCCCTTTTTGCTTCAACGCGGGGATCAGCCGCTCCAGCAAGGTCGTCTTCCCCGCCCCTGAGTTTCCGACGATGGCGATCGCAGGGATCCGCTTCATGGATTCCCCCTCCCCCAGGTATCGGCTTTTTGCAATCGCCTATAGTCGTCCGGCGTATTGACGTTGAGAAACGAGAGGAATTCCGGGTCCACGGTCGCGATTTCCACCGCAGGGACGACCAGGGCATGAACCCGGTCGATCAGGTGGAACACGTCCCGTTGCCCGGCGGTCAGACTCTCTTCCACGAAAGGCAGGCATCCCTTCCCGTAGATGGCGCAGAGGGGTTCCAGGCCGTTGGGACCGCATGGGATGACGAGGTCGCATCCATGCGCCCGCGCGGCAAGGAAACGGAGAACGGCAGGTGAAAGAAAGGGCATGTCGCATCCTGTGATGAAGGTGAACTCCGTTGGGGCATGCCGGAGGGCGGCGTCGATCCCTCCCAGGGGGCCCTGTCCCGTGATCCGGTCGGGAACCGCCGGTATCCAGGGGACCGCGAGCCGCGCCGGATCGCTCGTTACGAGGAAGACGTTACCGAAGACCTTCGCCACGGCCTCGCGCACCCACTGGATCAGTGGTTTGCCATCGTGGAGAAGGAGCGCTTTGTCCGTCCCCATCCGCCGGGACGTGCCTCCGGCCAAGATGGCAGCGGAGATGTCCTCAACCTTTGGAGCCTCATCCTTCATCCTGGAAGAGGTCCCCCCACACGGGATGGAATCCGACGAGATCACCCGGGCCGAGGCGGGGGACGCCGGCGGGGATCTCGAAGACCCCTTCGGCCCGCAGGGCGGAGATGAAATCCCCGGAACCGTTGGAGGGGATCTCCGCCACGACGCTTTTCCCCCCCTTCGAAACGACGCGGGCGGGAGTGAACTTCTTGCCGATGCTTCGGTTGTGCGCTTCCGCGGCCAGCGGGAGGTAGACCGGCTTGGGCAGGTATTCCCTTGCTCCGCTCGCCTTGAGGAAGAGCGGTTTCACCAGCATCGCCATGTGCACCATCACCGCCATGGGGTTGCCGGGCAGGCCGATGACGACGGTCCCCGAGGGGCTCCTGCCGAGGTAGAGCGGCTTCCCGGGCTTCATGGCGACCTTGTGCAGGACCTTCTCCACGCCGCACTCCGCGAGGCATTGGGGGACGACGTCCACATCGCCTTCGGAGACGCCTCCCGAGAGGATGAGGAAGTCGTCGGCCAGCCCTTCCCGGATCCGCTCCCGGGTGCTGTTCGGATCGTCCGTCACGATCCCCCCGTAGTGGACCTCGCGTGCCCCGAGGCGCGCCAGCGCCGCGCGGACGAAATGGGCGTTGCTGTTCCGGATCATGGGGCCTTCCGCCGGCTCCCACGGTTCCTTCAGTTCGCTCCCGGTCGGCAGGATGGTCACGGAAGGCCGTTCGAAGACGGGGATTTCCCATTGCCCGACGGCGGCGAGGGTGGCGACGTGGCGGGGGAACAGAACGGTGCCGGCCGGGAGGAGGAGCTGCCCCTTGCGGGCGTCGTCCCCCTCCGGCGCGATGTGCTGTCCCGGCCGGGCCATTTCGGTGAACCGGACCGACCCGTCCGCGCCGGTCTGCGACTGCTCGACCTGGATCACGGTGTCGAAGGGCGGCGGCACGGCGGCTCCGGTCATGATCTTGATGCAATCCCCGGCCTCGCATGCCCCGCTCCAGCGGGTCCCGGGGGTGACCGTTCCGATCACCCGGAAAGGGGATCGATCTTCCTTGCCGGTCCACACGACGGCGAAGCCGTCCATCGCGGCGCGGGGGAACGGAGGGATGTTCCGGTCCGCAGCGATATCTCTTGCCAGGACTTCTCCCCCGGCCTCCGGAAGGAGTACGGTCCTGGTCTTCCGCGGGGGGCGGACGAGCGCGGCGGCCCTGGCGATGGTGTCTTCGAGGGATGCGAACAAGGGGAATTCCTCCATGCGAAGTCGATATAAAAACAGTATTTGATTTTTTAAGTTTAACCAGTATACATTATTCCTTCACACATGATGGAAGCGGCCGAATATCGATTCTTTCTTCACGTTGCAGATCTTCCATTCGGGAAGTACAGAGCTTTTAGAGGTTCGTCTTCAGCGATCGATGACCAGATGGATTGCCGGGAAGGGAACTCCGAAACTACTCGGAAAAGGAGGGCATCATGGCGTTGAATGAGGTTGTGAGGATGCACGAGGACCTGGAAAGGGCGTTGAAAGAACCTCCCGACAAGCGGTCATGGGTCATGGTCGTCGACGTCCGGAAGTGCGTCGGCGACCACGCGTGCGCGGTTTCCTGCATGGCGGAGAACGTCTGCCCGCCGGGGACTTCCTACCGCAAGGTCTTCGAGACGGAGCACCAGGGTTTTCCCGACCTCGACCGGTTCTTCATGCCGGCCAACTGCCGGCAGTGCGACAACGCGCCGTGCATGAAGGCCGCCAACAAGATAACGAAAGACGCCATTACCAAGAGGAAAGACGGCATCGTCGAGTTCGACTACAAGAAACTCGGGAAGAGCCCCAAGGCGGGCGCGGCGGCGAAGAAGGCGTGTCCTTACTACGCCATCGTCGAGGACAAGGGGGGGTTTTACACCGACGGCACCCCGATTCTCGAACCGTACGAAACGCGGGACTTCTTCGAATACGGTCACAAGTACAACCGCAAGAAGGGTGCCCTGAAGGGATCCATCAGGAAGTGCACCTTCTGCCCCCACCGGTTGGAAAACGGCATGATCCCCGCCTGCGTCTCGACCTGCATCGGCAGGGCGATGTACTTCGGCGACATGAACGACCCGAAGAGCCTGGTCTCCGAACTGTTGAAGAAGGAAAAAGTCTGGCGCGACCGGGTCGACCTCGGCACCGGTTCGCGAGTCTACTACATCGGCTATAAAGACCGGTCGAACATCGCGGTCGGCACGCCCGCAACCTGCATGGAATGCCATCAATAATAAATACACGTGAGGAGGAGAACCATGTCGGAACGGGTAAAACCGTGCAAGCTCGCTGATCACGTCGGTGCTCTCCCCCAAAAGGGAGTATCGCGCCGCGTGGTTCTGATGTCCGGGGCGTTTCTCGGCGGCTCCGCTCTCCTGATGAACCGCATCGACGGCGCTTTTCGATTCCTCGCCTCGGCGGAAGCCGCGGGATTGCCGGCGGGAGATTACCCGCTCGGCAAGGCGACCAGCGTCATCTACTCATGCTGTCTCCAATGCCACACCGCCTGCCCGATCAAGGTCAAGATCCTGAACGGCGTCGCGGTGAAAATCGACGGGAATCCCTACAGCGAGAACCTGATTCCCAACCTGAACTACAACACGTCTCTTTCCAGGGCGGCGAAAATTGACGCGCTTCTCTGTCCGAAGGGACAGGCCGGCATCCAGAGCCTCTACGACCCCTATCGGGTGGTCAAGGTCCTGAAGCGGAAAGGCCCCCGAGGTTCCAACCAGTGGGAGGTGATCTCCTTCGACCGGGCCATCGCGGAGATCGTCGACGGCGGCCCGCTCTTCAAGGGGATCGGCGAAAACCGCCATGTTCCCGGGCTGAAAGATCTGTACGCCATGAAGGACGCCAAGCTTGGGGCGGAAATGGCCAAGGATTCGAAAGCCGTGGCGGAAGGGAAGATGAAGGTTGAGGAATTCAAGTCGAAATACAGCACCCATCTTGACAAGCTCATCGACCCGGACCACCCGGACCTCGGCCCGAAGAACAACCAGTTCGTCGGCATGTGGGGCCGCATCGAACATGGCCGGATCGAGTTCGGCAAGCGGTTCATGAACGGCGGCTTCGGCTCCCAGAACATCATCGAGCACACGACCATCTGCGAGCAGTCGCACCACATCGCCTACAAGGAAGCGACCAACCAGTACAAGGACGGCAAATGGTCCGGCGGCATCACCCACATGAAGCCTGACTCCTTCAATGCCGAGTTCATCCTCTATTTCGGCACCGGGTTCGTCGAGGCCAACTTCGGACCGCCGGCCATGTGCCCAAAAGTCACGGAAGGCGTTTCGTCCGGTAAGCTCAAGGTCGTGGTCGTCGACCCGCGGATGAGCAAATCCGCCTCCCGCGCGTGGAAATGGCTGCCGGTCAAGCCGACGACCGACGCCGCCCTGGCCCTGGCCATGATCCAGTGGATCATCGCGAACAAGCGCTACGACGCCGGCTACCTGGCCGCCGCCAACAAGGCGGCCGCCAAGACTGCGAAGGAGACCACCTGGTCCAACGCATCGCATCTGATCAAGATCGAGAAGGACGGCCCCGGTGCGTTTCTTCGCGCGGCGGACCTCGGGATCGGCGACAAGGACAGCTTCGTCGTCATGCAGGGCGGCACACCTGCAGCGGTCAAGGCCGACGACGACAAGAACGCCGTCACCGGAGATCTGGATTTCAGCGGTGACGTCAAGGGGATCAAGGTCAAAACCGCCTTCACGATCCTCAAGGAAGAGGCGTTTTCGAAAACCGTCGCACAGTGGTCGGAGATCTGCGGGATCCCCGTGGCCGACATCGAAACGGTGGCGAAGGAGTTCACCTCCCACGGCAAGAAGGCGGGGGTCGAATTCTATCGCGGCCCCGTCCAGCAGACAAACGGCTACTACAACGGCCAGTCGCTCATCGCCCTCAACATCCTCATCGGCAACGCGGACCACAAGGGGGGGATGTCGGTGGGCGGCGGACACTGGCATGAGTTCGGCGACAAGCAAAAGGCGCAGTTCGACGTGAACAAGATGCATCCCGGGAAGTTGACGCCGTTCGGCCACAAGATCACCCGCGAGGGCTCTACCTACGAGAAATCCACGCTGTTCAACGGATACCCGGCGAAGCGGGCGTGGTTCCCGTTCACAAGCAACGTCTACCAGGAAGCGCTCCCGTCGACCGCCGATGCGTATCCCTACGGGGCGAAGGCGGTGTGGCTCCACATGGGGAGTCCGGGGTTCGCGGCCCCCGCGGGCCAGACGGCGTTGAAGATCCTCGCCGACACGGAGAAGGTCCCCCTGTTCTTCTCGACGGACATCGTAATCGGCGAAACTTCCATGTACTCCGACTACATCTTCCCCGACGCCGCCATCTGGGAGCGGTTCGCCAACCCCCACGCGTCGCCGGACGTGCCCTACATCGTATCCAAGTTCCGCCAGCCGACCGTTACCCCCCTGACCGAGGTGGTCACGGTCTACGGGGAAAAAACCCACTCCTCGTTCGAATCGGTCGCGCTGGCCATCGCCGAGAAACTGAATCTTCCCGGCTTCGGCAAGGACGGGTTCGCGAAAGGGTGGGACCTGACCCGGCAGGAGGACTGGTACCTGAAAATGGCCGCCAACATCGCAGTCGGGGACAAGGAAGGCGATGCGGTGCCGGACGCCTCGTTCGACGAGATGAAAACGTTCATCGAAGCGCGCAGGCACCTCAAACCGTCCATTTTCAGCCAGGAACGCTGGGAAAAGGCGGTCGGCGCCGACAAGTGGAAGAAGACCGTCACGGTGTTGAACCGCGGCGGCCGCTGGGCCGACTGGGATCCGGAAGTGGTGAACCCCAAGGGGATGCTGGTCAAGAAGTACGGAAAGCAGCTGAACCTCTACTGCGAGACCGTGGCCAATGCGAAACATTCCTTGTCCGGCCAGCGCTTCTCGGGGGTTGCCTGCTACAAAACACCCGCCGATGCCGCGGGGAAACCGGCCCTCGACATGGAGATGCCGCTGCAACTGATCACCTATAAAGAAATCCTCGGTGGTCAGTCCCGCACGCTGCCGAACAACTACTGGCTGAGTTCCATCCTGCCGGAGAACTTCATCCTGATCAACGCCAAGACCGCGACCTCGCTCGGATTCAAGGAGGGAGAGAAGGCACGGCTTGTTTCCTCGTCGAGCCCCGACGGGAAATGGCATCTTCCGAACCGCAACACGGTGGACATGGTCGGGAAGATCAAGGCCGTGGAAGGAATGGCGCCGGGCGTCATCGCGGTGTCCTGGTCGTTCGGCCATTGGGGGTACGGCGCCTCCGACGCCACGGTCGACGGGAAGACGATCCGTGGGGACAAGCGGCGCACCACCGGGCTATGCCCGAACGCCGCCATGAAGATCGACCCGGTCATGAAAAACTCCTGCATGACCGATCCGATCGGAGGGAGCGCTTCGTTCTACGAAACGAGGGTGAATCTCGTAAGGGCCTGACGGTACCAAACCGGCGCGAAGCGAAGGGGCGGGGACCATTCCCCGCCCCTTCGCGTTCACCAGCACAATTCCCGCATTGATCATATCGTCAAAAGATGAATTGACATTAGAGAATATATCCTGCAGGATGAAGTTACCGTTACGCGTCCGTCCCGGTCCATGGTGCCGGGAGGAATTCATCGCGGTCCGCGAGGAACTCTCCCGAATGGGAGTGAAATGAGGAGCGAACGATGAAGACGCTGCAGATCCTAGGGACGGGGTGCCCGAAGTGCAAGAAGCTGGCGGAGAACACGGAGGCGGCAGCGAAACGCCTCGGAATCCCTTACAGGCTGGAGAAGGTGACGCAGATCACGAAGATCATGGCGTTCGGGGTGATGTCGACGCCGGCGCTGGCGGTGGACGGCGCGGTCAAGTTTGCGGGAAAGATTCCGACGACGGAAGAGATCCAGCGGATCCTCGCCTCGGCGTGACCGGGGTCGAACGTTGGGTGCGAAGGATCACGGCGGCCGTTTTCATCGTCGCCGGAGTGTACTACGCGGCCGTCTACATCTTCGAAGTGCTGTAGAACTTCTTTCGTCGGTCCCATGTGCTGCCCCGGTGCAGCGTTCAATTGTATTGTCGTACAAAACACGCACAAGGAGGACGTCATGCTTGACGCGGAACTGTTGACGTTGGGACTCAAGTTTCACGGACACAAATGCCCGGCCATGCCGATGGGATTGCGGGCGGGGGTGGCAGCCATGCGGGCCCTGGGGGTCGAGCGGTCCCGGGACAAGGAACTGTATGCAATCAGCGAAACCGGGGAAGGGCATGCGGCGGGCTGCTTCCTGGATGGGGTCATGACGGCAACGGGATGCACATTCGGGAAGGGCAACATCGAGAAGCTGCGTTACCACAAGATGGCCTTCACCTTGATCGATGCAAGGAAGCAGAAGGCCGTGCGCGTGTCGTTGAAGCCGGCGTTTTTCGCGGCAGCGCTCAATGGCCCGTTCGTCGCCCAACGCAAGGCGGGGGTCCTGCCCCAGGACATCGATCCCAAGATCACGGACCCCCTCGTGGAAAAGATCGCGGGGCTTCCGGAGGAGCAGTTTCTTGCGGTCGGCCCGGTCGTGGAGCATCCGTTCCCGGCGAGGAAGGGGATCTTCGAAGCGAAGCCGTGCGCCAAATGCGGGGAGATCGTGTTCGCGGACAAGCTCCGGGTCCAGGGCGGCGCGGAGGTATGCATCCCTTGCTCGGGGTATGAGAAGTAGGAGTCTCGATGGATGCTGGGACGGCATATTTGATCGCCGGGGTGGTCACGTTCGCATTCACGACGGTCCTGACGGTCGCAGGGGTCGGGGCGGCGTTCATATTGATCCCGGTCTTCCTCTATTTGGGGATCGGTTTGCACACTGCCATGGCCACCGCCCTGCTCCTGAACGCCCTGGCCATGTTCTTCGCCTGCCTGCGGTTCGTTCCGGCGGGGATGGTAGACTTCCGTGCGGCGATGCCCATACTGATCGTCGCCACGGTCCTGTCACCATTGGGGGCCTGGTCCAGCGCCTACCTGCCGGTGCCTCTGCTCAAGGGACTCTTCGTGGGGTTCCTGCTGTTCGCGGCCACCATGATGTTGTTCTATCGGGCGAAACCCCATGAGACCCGGATTGCCGCCGGGAAGGCCGCGGGGTACGGCGCGGCCGTCGGTGGCGCCGCGGGCTATGTCGGCGGCCTCCTCGGGGTCGGAGGCGGCAATATCATCGTTCCGGCGCTGGTATGGCTTGGGTTCGATCCAAAAAAAGCGTCCGCCACTACCGCGTTCATCGTGATCTTCTCGTCGCTGACCGGTTTTCTGGGGAAGGCCTCCATCGGGGGCATGGATGGTCGTCTGCTGGCCTGGACGGCCGCCGGATCCATCGCGGGGTCCCTCCTCGGGGCCTGGCTGATGCAGAAGAAACTTGCCGCCGGCCAGGTGAAGACGACGATCGGCATTATCCTGTACATCATCGCCGCGCAGATGGCCTGGAAACTGGCTGCCGGCTGAAAGAGGAACGGAGAACGATCATGGACCCGCATCAACCTACCAACGGGAACGCTACGGTCGACCGGAAATTGTGGGCCAGCGCGGCGCTGAACTCCGCGATCACTCTTGCGGAGTTTATCGGGGGATTGCTGTCGGGCAGCCTCGCGCTGCTCTCCGACGCCGTTCACAATGCCAGCGACGTGCTGTCCCTCGGCCTGGCCATCTGGGCGCGGAGAGTGGGGCGTAAACCCGCGACCTACCGCCACACCTACGGTTTCCGGAGGGCGGAGGTCATCGCCGCCCTCGTCAACGCCGTGGTGCTTCTCGGCGTGATCGTCCTGATCGCCCGGGAGGCGATCGTTCGCTTCCTGCACCCGGAGCCCGTGGCGCAGGGGATCATGCTGGGCGTTGGGATCGTGGCGCTGTCGGCCAACGCGGGTTCGGTGCTGCTCCTTCATCGCCATGAAAAGGACGACGTGAATATTCGCAGCGCCGTCCTCCATTTATCGCAGGACGCGCTGGCGTCCGTCGCCGTGGTGATCGCGGCGCTTTTTGCGAACACCCGGATCGGTCCGTACGTGGACCCCGCGGCGGCTCTGCTGGTGGGCGTCCTGGTGATGCGGAGCGCGTATTCCCTTGTGCGGGAGACGGTGTCGACTCTCCTCCAAGGCACCCCGCGGGACGTGGACCTTGGAGAACTTGTGGAGCGCGTGGGCGAACGGTTCTCCCCCGTCACCCTCCACCATGTGCACCTGTGGGAGGCCGGGCCGGGCCAGCGGGTCTTCACCGCGCACGTGGCGCTGAGCCGGGAGATGGACGGAAGTTCCATCGTACTTCTATTCGGCCGCATGAAGATCTTTCTCCAGGAAGAGTGGGGGGTGAACCACGTCACCCTGGAGCCGGAGGTGTCCGGATGCGGGGAGACGGAGGTGCTCGGCCAGTGGCCTTGAGAAACTGGCCGGGGGGACAGGTTTCCAGCCTGGTCTTTTGACACCTGCGAGAAGGCGATTCCCCCATCGGCCAGGACATGCCTGAGATTCGTAACTGGAAGTGGAGCAACCCCAATTGAACGAGGAGAGGGGGCTTCGCCTCGCGATCCTCTCATGAGGTGAAATAATCCATTCAGGGAAACATTTCTCCTCCCCCATGTGTTATATAAGCATATATCGATATGTCCTCCGGCCTCCGGGGCGGTGGAAGGAGCAGTGATGAAGGTGACCGCGATGATCTTTCCGGTGATGGCGTTGGTTCTGACGATGTCCCTGGCGACGGCCGGCCCGGCGCAGGCCGGAGGGCTTTCCCTCCGGGAGTGCGTGAACCGGGCGCTGACGCAAAATCCCCTGGTGGCCGAAGGACGCCTCGGTGTGGAGGCCGGCCGCCAGGGGCTCCTGAGCGCCCGGGGGAAGCACCTGCCGCGGCTTTCCCTCGATATGAACTATGCGCTTCGCCAGGATCCTGTGCCGTTTATCCCGGCCCAGGCAATCACGATCCCCGCCCGCTTCAGCGACGAGTACGCCGCGTGGGGGGTATCCCTGACACTTCCCGTCTACCAGGGAGGGCAGATCTCGAACAATGTGGATCTGGCGGCGGTCCGCAGGGATCTTCAGGAATATTCCCTGGCCCGGACCCGCAACGATCTCATCGCCAACACGGTGAACACTTACAACAAGATTCTCCAACTGATCGCGTTGCGGGAGGCGTCCTTCGCTTCGGTGACGGCCCTGGAGGAACAGATCAAGAGCACGCGGCTTCTCTTCGATGTGGGGCGGATCGCACGGGTCGATCTCCTGAAGGTAGAGGTGCAACTGGCCAACGAACGGCAGCGGCTCCTCACCCTCGACGAGGGGATCGCCACGGCCGGCGCCACCCTTCGATACCTGATGGGGGAGGACCCCGGGGGCGGAGCGGGACCGCCTCTCCTGTCCGACAACCTCGTCCTGCAGGCTGCGCCTTCCGATCCCGCGTCGACTCCGATCGATGCCGCGAGGCAAAGGCCTGAATATCTTGGGGCCGTGAAGGGAGTGGAAGAGGCGGAACTCTCCCGGAAGATCGCCCTCGGCAAGCTGCTGCCTGCGGTGAACGCCACGGGAGGGTACACCGACCAGTTCGGATTCCGGCCCTCGTACGACGAGGCCAACTGGTTCGTCGGCCTTCAGGCGAGCGTCCCCCTCTTCGATCGATCGCTTTATGCGGACCTGGCGCGGGAAAAGACCTTGCGGGACAAGGCCAAGGAGCGGCTCCGGGCCGTCGACCACCAGCTTCGGCTCGAGGTCAATACCTCCGTCGCCTCTCTCCGGGAGAGCGCGCACCGCGTGGAGACCGCCCGCCAGGTGATCGAACAGGCCCGGGAGTCGTTCCGTATCGAGCGGAAGAAGTTCGACAGCGGGGCCGGAACGACGACCGACCTGCTTCTGGCCCAGGCGGCCGACATCACGGCCGAGGCCAATCTTGCACAGGCTCTGTTCGATTACAATGCGGCGCTGGTCGCCTATCGAACGGCGACCGGCACTCTGGAGGAGTATATACGATGAAACGGAAATGGATGTATATCCTGATCGCGGCGGCGCTCGCCGCCGGGGGGCTCATCCTCGTGAAAAACAAAATGGCGGGAATCGCGGCGATGCCGAAGCCTGAAGCATCCCTCCCCGCCGTCCGCGTCGCCGCCGCCGCCCCCGGAACCCTTGAGGTTTTCGCCCACTACCAGGGGAGTATCGAGCCGCTGACGAAAAGCGACGTCTCGGCCCGCATCTCCGGGAATCTGCTCTCGATCGCGAAGCGCGAGGGAGACCCGGTCCGCGAGGGGGAGATCGTCGCGGTCATCGACGACCGGGAGCTGGTCGAGCGGTCGGCGGCGGTCGAGGCCGAGGTGCTCGCCACCCGGCAGAGGCTCGCGGGGGGGCGCAGCGCCTACGAGACCCAGAAATCGATTTATGAGCGGGACGAGAAGCTGTTCGCCGCCGGCGCCATTTCCCGGGAGGCGCTGGAGCGGTCCCGGGCCGCCATTGATGGGGCGAAGGCCACGGTGGACGCCTACGAGGAGAGCATCAAGGGGCTCTCCATGAACAGCGCGGCGGCCGCCACCCAGACCGGCTACGCCCGCATCCGGGCGCCTTTCCACGGCGTCGTCACCA
>Ga0315268_10001087_pt1 | contig 31619 bp, 34 predicted proteins | sample C1_top_MG_FD_204535 | JGI IMG/M metagenome (GOLD analysis project Ga0315268, IMG submission 204535) | Sediment microbial communities from Yellowstone Lake, YNP, Wyoming, USA - C1_top | ecosystem: Environmental > Aquatic > Freshwater > Lake > Sediment | place: USA: Wyoming | collected 2017-08-01
CCTCACGACGACGCCCTTGCGCTTCGCTAACCCTTCACCTCCATCAGGTTGAGTAGAGGACTTTCACCTCCAAGCTGCGATGCATGCTCGGCACACAAAATAAAGGGGGCCAAAAGCCCCCTGGGGTACGTCCCTATTTGGGAGAGTCCGGTTTTCAGCCGCCTACAATGGTCTACAACGGCCGTTGCGCGGGGTAAGCCCCGGCTCCCTCCGTTTTGGTGACATCCACCGGCATGCCATCCTGCTCCTCCACGGTCTGCATCACCTTGCGCATATCCACCTGGTCCGCCAGACCCCGCTGCTCCAAAAGATTCAAGACATGCAGGATCATGGAGCGAATCTTGTAATAAACATCCTCATGCACTGACAAAAAGATGCGGCCCTGGCGGAAGCCCACCTTCGCGGGCTCGTAAATATACTCTACGGAAGCGCCCTTGGGCACCAAGGGGAACAACTGCTTGATGTGCTCCGGGTACATGCGGGTGCACCCGTGGCTCACCAGGCGGCCCACCCCCAGGGGCATGTGAGTGCCATGGATGCCGTAGTCCCCCCAGGACAGCGTGAGCTTGTACTCCCCCAAGGGGTTGTCTTCTCCAGGAGGCATTACCGCCATGCCATATTTGGCCTGCAACGACTTGGGGATATGCCAGGCCGGGTTAACTTTTTTTTCGATGACCCGGAACGTGCCTTGCGGAGTCTTGAAGTCCAGGACCCCCATGCCGATGGGGAAGGTGTAGACCTGGGTGGGGCTCTTGAAGTAATAGAGGCGCATCTCCCCGGTGTTCACGATGATCTGTTTGCCCCGGCTGTCCGGCACGATCCAGAGGGTGGGGATGGTCATCTCCGCGCCCGCCGGCGGCAGGAACGGGTCCCAGTGACGGTACTTCACCCCGATCTCGGTATAGCCCAGGCCGTAATGCCGGGCAATCTCCAAAAGGTCGTCCCCCTTCTTGACCCGGTAGTGCTGGACGTGGCCCACCACTGTGACGGCACCGTGATCCACTCCGATGTGGGAGGCCGGCGGGTGGATGGTATAGGGGCCGGCAGCCCAGGACATGCCGGCACCACCTAAGAGCAGCAATAAAGCCAAAGCCAGCGGCCGCTTGCGCATAACTACCCCCTTTGGTGTCTGAAAGGCTTGAGGCTGGAGGAGTACGGCGGCTCCAGCACGCCTTTTTCGGTGATGATGGCGGAAATCAGTTCATTGGGAGTCACATCAAAAGCCAGATTCAGGGCCGCCGCCCCGGCCGGGGCCACCGCCTGGCCCCAGAGGTGGGTCACTTCCTCGGGCTGCCTTTCTTCCACCGGGATATGGTTGCCGTCGGGGATGGAAAAATCAAAAGTTGACAAGGGCGCCGCCACATAGAAGGGGATGGCGTGGTGCCGGGCCAGCACCGCCAGGCTGTAGGTGCCGATCTTGTTGGCGGTGTCGCCGTTGGCGGCGATGCGGTCCGCGCCCAGGATTACCAGGTCCACCCTGCCCTGGCGCATCAAAGTGGCGGCGGCGCCGTCAGGGATGAGGGTGTAGGGGATGCCCAGCTTTCCCAGCTCCCAGGTGGTGAGGCGGGCCCCCTGGAGGAGGGGCCGGGTTTCGTCCACCCACACCGATAAGCGCCGGCCCGCCTCCCAGGCGGCCCGGAGGACCCCCAGGGCGGTGCCGTAGGCTCCGGTGGCCAGGGCCCCGGTGTTGCAGTGGGTGAGGACCCGCTGGCCGGTGTGGATCAGGGCCTGGCCGGCCTGGGCCAGGTGCTTGTTGGTGGTCTCGTCCTCCCGGAGCATGGCCTGGGCCTCGGCCACCAGACGCTCCTTGAGGGCCGCCACCGGTTCATCCGCGTGGGCCTGGGCCAGGACCTGCATCCGGTCCAGGGCCCAGAACAGGTTCACCGCGGTGGGCCGGGCCGCGGCGATCTCCCGGCAGATGTCCAGGAAGCGGCGCTGAAATTCCGCCATATCCGAGGTTTCAAGGGCCAGGGCCCCCAGGGCGGCGCCCATGGCCGCGGCCACCCCGATGGCCGGCGCGCCCCTAATGGCCAGGGTGCGGATGGCCTCGATGATGTCGTGATAATCCCGGATTTCCAGGTAAATCTCTTCCCGGGGCAATTTGCGCTGGTCCAGCAGCTTGACCTTATCGACGTCCCAGCAGATGCTGCAGTAAGGAATCATTGGTTCTCCTGCGCCTTGGCGTCTTGGCGTGAGATTTTTTCTCGCCAAGGCGCCAAGACCGCCAAGAATTATTTCTGCAAGGGGTGGGTTTAAAACCCGCCTACTATTCAGTTCCTAATAGCTCATTTCAGCAGTTTTTGAAAAATCTCGTTGGCCAGCGGCGGATTGGCCTGGCCCTTGGTGCGTTTCATCAGTTGGCCCACGAAGAAGCCCAGGAGTTTGGTCTTGCCGGCCTTATATTCGGCGGCCTCCTTGGGATGAGCCGCGATGATCTCCCGGGCCGCCTGCTCCAGGGCGCCGGCGTCGGTGATTTGCACCAGGCCCTTTTCCTGGATGACGGCTTCCGGGTCCTGGCCCGTGGCCCACATCTCCTCGAAGACCGTCTTGGCCTGTTTGCCGCTGATGGTCCCTTTTTCCACCAGGGCCAGGAGCCGGCCCAGAGCCGCAGGGGTGACCGGGCTGGAAGCTATTCCGGCCTCCTCCTTTTTCAGCACCCTCAGGAGTTCCACCATCACCCAGTTGCTCACCTGCTTGGGGTGGGGGAACTCCTTCACCGCGGCCTCGAAGTAGTCGGCCAGGGCCTTGTCCGAAGTGAGCACCTCGGCGTCGTATTCCGGCACCCCGTATTCGGTCTGGAAGCGGGCCCGGCGGGCGTTGGGCAGCTCCGGCAATTGTTTGGCAAGGTCTGCCAACTGCGCCTCAGAAACTCGGACCGGCACCAGGTCAGGGTCCGGGAAGTAGCGGTAATCGTGGGCCTCCTCCTTGCCCCGCATGGAGACGGTCTGGCTGGCGGTTGTATCCCACAGCCGGGTCTCCTGGACGATCTCCCGGCCTTCGGACAGCAGGGCCCGCTGCCGCCGGATTTCGTATTCCAGGGCCGCCTTCACGAACCGGAAGGAGTTCATGTTCTTGAGTTCGACCTTGACGCCGAATTCCCGGGCCCCCCGGGGCCGCAACGAGACGTTGGCGTCGCAGCGGAAGGAGCCTTCCTCCATGTTGCCGTCGCAGATCTCGAGATAGAGCAGGATGTCGCGCAGGCCCTTGAGGTATTCCACCGCCTCCTCGGGGGTGCGGATATCGGGCTCGCTGACGATCTCGATGAGGGGCACCCCGGTGCGGTTGAAGTCCACGAAGCTCACCGGCCGGGTCTCGCTGTGGATGAGTTTTCCCGCGTCCTCCTCCATGTGGATGCGGGTGATGCCGATGCGCCGGGCGTCGCCGTTCACCTTGATATCCAGGCGGCCGTGCTCCGCCAGGGGGGATTCATACTGGGAAATCTGATAGCCTTTGGGAAGATCGGGGTAAAAGTAATTCTTCCGGGCGAAGACCGACTCGGGATTGATGCGGCAGTCAGTGGCCAGGGCCATTTTCAGGGCGTATTCCAGGGCCTTCTTGTTGAGGACCGGCAGGGACCCGGGCATCCCCAGGCAGACCTCGCAGACCTGGGTGTTGGGGGGCGCCCCGAAGGCGGTGGCGCAGCCGCAGAAAATCTTGCTGGCGGTGAGCAACTGGGCGTGAACCTCCAGCCCGATGACGGCTTCGTATTCCAATTTTCTTCCCCCGGAGATTAATGAAGGTTAACCAAATGGGGCAAGACTGTCAAGGCAGGGTCTTGGAGGGTTGGAAGTGGGATCGCCCTGTTGTCTGCTGTCATGAGGAAGTTTATAATTATATAATTGTGAAGGAACCAATTTCCGGCGTCGCAGCCGAAGGATGCCTGATGAAGCCCGAGATCCGGGTGGACTTTTCTCCCGAGGAGACCGAGCGCTATTCCCGGAACGCCCTCCTGGCGGGGGTGGGCTGGGAGGGACAGGCCCGCTGGCGCGACGGCCGGGTCTTGGTGGTGGGGGCCGGGGGCCTTGGTTCCGCCGCCCTGTTTTATCTTGCCGCGGCCGGAGTCGGGCGCCTGGCGGTGGTGGACGGCGACGCGGTGGAATTGTCCAACCTGCAGCGCCAAATTCTCCATGGCACCGCCGACCTGGGGCGGCCCAAGGCGGCTTCCGCCGCCGAGACCCTGGCGGTCCTGAACCCCCACTGCCGGGTGGAAACCTTCGACCTGCGTCTGGACCCGGGCAACATCCGGGACGTGGTGCGGGACTTTGAGGTGGTGCTGGACGCCTGCGACAATTTTCCCACCCGCTTTCTGCTGGCGGAACGCTGCTGGCGAGAGGGGGTTCCCCTGGTTTCCGCCGCGGCCACCGGCTGGCACGGCCAACTCCTGGTGGCTGCCCCCGGCGCGGAGAATCCCTGCTACCGCTGCCTGGTGCCGGAGCCCCCCCCGGCGGCGGCGGTGCCCCCCTCCACCCAGGTGGGTATCCTGGGAGCGGTGGCCGGGACCCTGGGCTGCCTGCAGGCGGTGGAGGCCCTGAAACTCCTGCTGGGCCTGGAATCGGACCTCACCCGGCGGCTCCTGGCTTATGACGGCCTCCAGGGGCGGTTTCAAGCCGTGGAGCGGATTAAAAGGCCGGACTGCCCTATATGTGGAAATAGCATTATTTCTGCAAAAACCGAAAACTGAAAACTGATGTTAAACGACCCGTTAATCATCGCCGGCCGCGCCTTCAGCTCCCGCCTCATGGTGGGCACGGGGAAGTTTCCCTCCGCCGCGGCCCTGAAGGCCGCGCTGGACGCCTCCGGGGCCGAAATCGTCACCGTGGCCCTGCGCCGAGTGGACCTGGGGAGGCCGGAAGGCGACAGCATCCTGCCGGTGCTGGACCCCGGGAAGCACCTGATTCTGCCCAACACCTCCGGGGCCCGCACCGCGGAGGAGGCGGTGCGCCTGGCCCGCCTGGCCCGGGCCATGGGCCTGCCGCCCTGGGTGAAGCTGGAGCTGACGCCGGAGCCCAAATACCTGCTGCCGGACCCGGTGGAGACCCTGAGGGCTGCGGAGCTGCTGATTAAGGAGGGTTTCGTGGTCCTCCCCTACATCCAGGCCGACCCCATCTTGGCCAAGCGCCTGGAGGAGCTGGGCACCGCCACGGTCATGCCTTTGGGCGCGCCCATCGGCAGCAACCGGGGGGTCCGGACCCTGGACATGATCCGCATCATCATCGAGCAGGCCAAGGTGCCGGTGGTGGTGGACGCGGGCCTGGGTGCGCCCTCCCATGCCGCGGAGGCCCTGGAACTGGGGGCCGACGCGGTGCTGGTGAACACCGCCCTGGCCGACGCCGCCGACCACGCCGCCATGGCGAAGGCCTTCGCGCTGGCGGTGAAGGCCGGCCGCCTGGCCTATCTGGCCGGCCTGGGCCCGGAACGGGAGGCGGCCGCGGCCTCCTCGCCCTTAACCGACTTCTTGGAATAGGTCAGCCTTGGCAGAGACAGGCATCACGCCAAGACGCCAAGACGCAAAGTATACAAGACGCTGACCTGTAGGCTGGGCACTGCCCACCATTAAAGAACAGCCGAGACCGGCTGTTCAACAAGGTCATAATGGTAGCCGCAGGCTCCGGCCTGCGCCCGCACAGGCTGGAAAGCCTGTGCCACCAAAGATTTTCACATAATGGAAACAACATCTAAAAATTCCGGCTTCGCCAAAATTTTAGACGCCTGGCCCGAGGCGCGGCTGCGGGAACTCAGGTACCGGGCCGGGCCGGGGGAGGTGAAGCGGGCCCTGCGCCGGGAGCAGCTCTTTCCCGAGGACCTGGCGGCCTTGCTGTCCCCCGCCGCGGCGCCGTTCCTGGAGGATATGGCCCAGGCGGCCCACCACCTCACCCGGCGGCACTTCGGGCGCACCATCGGACTCTACGCCCCCATTTATCTCTCCAACATCTGCCACTCCGACTGCGCCTACTGCGCTTACGCCCTGGGGTCCGGCAGCGTCGGGGTCCGGCGCACCTTGACCATGGACGAAGTCCGGGCCGAATGCGCCGTCCTGGCAGGCCACGGCTTCCAGTCCGTCCTGCTGCTCACCGGCGACGCCCCCCAGGTGGCGCCGGTGGACTACCTGGCCCAGGCCGTGGCCATCGCCCGGGAGTACTTCGTTTCCGTGGCCCTGGAGGTCTATGCCCTGGCGGAGGCGGACTACCGCCTCCTGGTGGCAAAGGGCCTGGAAGGGGTCACTCTTTACATGGAGACCTACCACCGGGAGACTTACGAGGCGGTGCACCTTCGGGGCCGGAAGCGGGATTACGACAACCGCCTGGAGGCCATCGCCCGGGCCGGCCGGGCCGGGGTGCGGCGCCTCAGCATCGGGGCCCTGCTGGGTCTTTACCACTGGCGGGCTGACGGCTTCTGGCTGGGCCTCCATGCCCGCCACCTCCAGAAGGAATGCTGGCGGAGCGCGGTGTCCATCTCCTTCCCGCGGCTCCGCCACGTGCCGCCGCGCTTTCAGGTGCAGTATCCCCTGGCGGACCGGGAACTGGTGCAGATGATGCTGGCCCTGCGGCTGTTCCTGCCGGAAGCGGGCTTCAACCTTTCCACCCGGGAAAGCGCGGCCTTGCGGGACCATCTGATCCCCCTGGGGGTGACCATGATGAGCGCCGGGTCCTCCACGAGGCCCGGCGGTTACGCCCGCCTGGACCACGACGCCGCCCTGGAGCAGTTCGAGATCGAGGACCGCCGCAGCCCCGCCGAGGTGGCCGCAGCCATCCGCCGGGCGGGCTACGACCCGGTGTGGAAGGATTTTGACCGAGCATTTGTGGAATAGGACAGGAACTTGGGGAGAGGGGCCAGGGGCCGACGGCCCCCACTGGCCTCGCCTTGCCCCTTATGCGGGTTGGGTGGGGCGTGAGGGGGGCAGGGAGGTAAATCCCTGGCCTTCTTCCACAGGAGATCAAGGATGAAACTGACTATCAACGGTCAGGACCTGGAGGTGGCCGCGGCCACGGTGTGGGGCCTGTTGGAGGAACTGGGCCTCCACCCCCAGGGCACCGTAGTGGAGCGCAACCGGGAGATCGTGGACCGGGCGGCCTACCAACAGACCCCGCTGGCCGAAGGCGACGTCCTGGAACTGGTGCGCCTGGTGGGCGGCGGCTGATGGATCTTGCCGGACGACTGGCCGCCTTCGAGGCAGCCGACCTCTACGTGGTCATCACCCAGTCCTTCTGCGCCGGCCGCCCGGCGCTCGCGGTCCTGGACCAGGTCCTGGCCGCCGGGGTGCGCCTCGTCCAGCTCCGGGAAAAGGACCTGGAGGGCCGCGACCTTTATGAGCTGGCCCTGGAATATCGCCGCCGCACCGAGTCCGCCGGGGCCCTCCTGATTATCGACGACCGCCTGGACATCGCTCTGGCGGCCGGAGCCGACGGAGTCCACCTGGGCCAGAGGGACCTGCCCGTAGCCGCGGCCCGGCGCATCGCCCCGGAAGTCATCGTCGGCGCCTCCACCCATTCCCTGGAAGAAGCCCTGGCAGCCCAGGCGGCCGGAGCCGGCTATATCAACATCGGCCCCATCTTCCCCACCGCCACCAAGCCGGACGCGGTGTTCCTGGGGGTGGAGGCCATCTCCCGCATCGCCCCGCATCTTACGATTCCCTGGACCACCATGGGCGGCATCAATCAAGCCAACGTCGCCCTGGCGGTGGCCCGGGGGGCGCGCCATCCGGCGGTGATGAGCGCGGTCACCGCGGCCCCGGACGTGCTGGCGGCGGCCCGGGCCTTGCGGGCGGCCATCATTTCTTGAAAGGCCCTTCCGACGCCCCGCCGGGCGGCCGGTGCCGCCGGAAAGACGCATAGAAGGAAGTTCTTTGACCCAAAGCCAGATCATCTACGGGCGCCACCCGGTGCTGGAGGCCCTGCGGCGGGCCGACTCGCCCCTGGAGGAAGTCATCGTGGCCCAGGGGGCCGGGGGCCGGTGGCTCCAGGAAGTCCGGCGGCTGGCCCGGGCTGCGGGAGTGCGGCTCCGGATCCAGGAGCGGGCCGCCCTGGACCGGCTCTGCGGCACCCCCCACCACCAGGGGATAATGGCCCGGCGAGGGGCTTATGCCTACCGCTCGGAGACGGAGCTCCTGGCCCTCCTGGACGAGCTGTCAGAGCCGGCCCTGCTCCTGGCGGCGGACGGCCTCACCGACCCCATGAACCTGGGCAACCTCTGCCGCAGCGCCCTGGCCGCCGGGGCCCAGGGCCTCATCATCCCCAAGGACCGGTCTGTGGGGGTCACTCCCACAGTGGCCAAGGCCGCGGCCGGGGCCCTGGAGTACCTGGCCATTTTCCGTGTCACCAACCTGGCCGACACCCTGGGCCGCCTGAAAGACGCCGGCCTGGCGGTAGTGGGCACCGACGCCGGGGCCTCCGGGAATCTATTCGAGGCAGACCTGACAGGTCCCCTGGTCCTGGTGATCGGGAGCGAAGACAAGGGGATGCGGCCCCGGGTGCGAAGCCAGTGTGACCTGGTGCTGAACATCCCCCTGGCGCACCCCGCCATCGGGTCTTTAAACGCGGCCGCCGCGGGCGCGGTGGCCCTGTTTGAAGCCCGCCGCCAACGTCTAGCGGTCAGCAGAAGATGTTGAAACAGGTTCTAAATCTTCTGCTGACTGCCGATAGCTGATTGCTGATAGCCTATATTAAGGGTATGATGCAATATGGCGCACATCCGGCATTGGCGGGAAGGGGAATTCGACGCCCTGGCGGCCGCGGTTCGGGAGTTGCTCCGGGAAGGGGGCATCGCCGCGGTGCCCACCGAAACCTTTTACGCCCTGGCGGTGAACCCCTTTGATGAGGCGGCCCTGACCCGGCTATTCGCCTTGAAGGCGCGGCCCCCGGAAAAACCGGTGCTCGTATTGGTGGGGACCCTTGGGATGCTGACCCAGGTGGTGGCCGGGGTCCCGGAAGTCGGCGACCGGCTGATGGCCGCCTTCTGGCCCGGCCCCCTCACCCTGATTTTGCCGGCGCGGCCAGGTCTGCCGGACCTGCTCACCGGGGGCACCGGGACCATCGGGGTCCGCATCCCGAGGCAGGCCGCCACCTGCCGGTTGCTCATCGCCCTGGGCTTTCCGGTCACCGGCACCAGCGCCAACCGCGCTGGTCAGCCTCCCCTGGCCGGCGCCGAGGAAGTAGCCCGGGAATTCGGCGGAGAAGTGGGGCTGATCCTGGACACGGGAAGGTGCCCCGGGGGGCTGCCCTCCACCATCGTGGATGTAACGGCCAGCCCGCCGCGCCTGGTGCGGGCCGGGGCGGTGCCCCCGAGGCGCCTTAAAGAAGTTGTGCCGGAAATCACCTTTGGCTGACGCGAGGCCTGCATGGCGAAAGATGTGGTGGTAATAGCCATGGACCTGGGAGGCACCAATGCCAGGTTTGCCCTGGTGACTCCCCGGGGCGAGCTCATCTTCCGGCAGGAGCAGACCACTGCCTCCATGCCCGACCAAGACAGCCTGATAAAAGCCTTGGCGGCGGAACTTGCTGCCTGCGGCGAAGAAGCGCGCTCCCGGCGCTTAGAGGTCCAGGCGGTGGGATTGGGGGTCCCGGGCCGCGTGCTGCCGGGGCAGGGCCACGTCGTCTTTTCCCCCAATGTTCCGGCCCTGAACGACTGTCCCCTAGCGCCCCAGTTGCAGGCCCTGGTGCCCTGGCCCATCTTCCTGGAGAACGACGCCAATCTCTTCACCCTGGGAGAACACTGGCTGGGGGCCGGGGCCGGCCATGGGGAACTCCTGGGCATCACCCTGGGAACCGGGGTGGGCGGCGGCCTGCTTCTTAAAGGGGCCATCTGGTCCGGCTCCGAAGGCAGCGCCGGGGAGATCGGCCACGTCACCATTGATCCCGAAGGCGAACGCTGCCACTGCGGCAACCGGGGCTGCCTGGAGACCCTGGCCTCCGCTTTCTGGACCGTGGACTGGGTCAAAAAGCAATTGGCCCAGGGGGCCACGTCCTGGCTGCGGGAGTTGTGGGAGGCCGAGCCCGACGCCATCCAGGGGGAAACCCTGGTGGTGGCGGCCTTACAGAGGGACCCCCTGGCCCTCAGGGCCTTCGACCGGGTGGGCCGGAGTTTGGGAATCGCCATCGCCTCCGTCGTGCACCTGCTGGGCCTCTCCCGGGTGGTCATCGGCGGACGCTTTGCCCGGGCCTGGGAGGTGTTCCACCTGCCCCTGGCCGAAGAACTGCACCGGCGCCTGACCCTATTTCCGCCGGAGGCCGTCAGTGTCACCCCCGCCCAACTGGGCGACGACGCCGGGCTCATCGGCGCCGCCCGCCTGGCCTGGGAGAAGTCCAGAGAAAAGTGAGATGGCGGGGGGACCAGAGGCCTTTTCGCGGGCGGCCCCTGCCCTTTCCCGCCTCTTGACCCGCCAAGGTGGCACATTCTGGTAAGGACCTGTTGCCCCAACCTTCCCGATTTTTTCTAAGCCGCGCCCGGCTCCACTTTCCTGCCCATAATAATGGGCAGGGGCACCCCAGCATTAGCGCTTATCTTGCTTTTTTCACAACAATACTTACAATAACCAATTAGGCGAAGCTGCCCGCCTAAGAAAATGTGGACTGCCAGCCAATGGCGTCAGGAACTATATGAGACTGAGTTGGCCTGCCTTTTTGGTACTTACCTGCACCCTCGCCTGGTGGGGCCTGGGTTCCGCCATGGCCAAGATTGAGCAGTTTAAAGATGAGGAAGGGAAGCTCCATATCACCAACGTGGAGCCCGAGGCCCAAACCAAGCCCGGGGGGCCTTCTCCGGCTTTTCCCGGGGCCAAGCTTAAGCAGCCGCCGCCCGCGGCCCAGGCGCCGCCCCAGGCCGAGCCGGCAGAGCCTCCCCCGGCGGAATCATCGACTGAAACTCCCCCGGAAGCCCCGCAGGCGGAGGTCCCTGCCCCCCCGGAGCAACCACCCGGGGAACAGCCCCAGACGGGCGCTGGACAGCAAGGATCATCCTGGATGGAAAGGGCCCGCCTGCCGGGTTACCCGGTTTAAATCACCGGGCACCAGCCTTTGATTCTCTTTATCAGCGGGAGGAGCCACATCCCGGCTTTAATGTGCGGCCTAATGGCAGGTGCGTTTCGCCATCGTCCACCTAAAATAGAGGACCCGACATGAGTTCCCAGCCCATTAGCCTGAAAGACCTGGGCGCCATTGATTCTTTCCCGGGGTTGTCGGTGCGCTTTTTGAAAGAAAACCGCTGTCTGCCCCTGAAGCGGGAGGACGCTCACATCCTGCTGGCCATGGCCGACCCCGGCGACCGGCAGGCCTCCCAGGCCCTGGAAGTGGCCCTGGGGGCCAAGGTCTCCCCGGTTGCGGCCCGGGAAGAGGAGATTATCGAGTTCATCGAGGCGGTGTACCAGCCCGGCAGCCCCATGTCCCGCCTGGTGGGGGACCTGGAGCCCGAGGAGATGGACCTGGCTTCGGAGGAGACCTCGGAAATCGGCCACCTCCGGGACATGGCCCGGGAAGCCCCCATCATCCAGTTGGTGAACCTGCTGGTCCTCAGGGCCATCCAGATGGGGGCCAGCGACATCCACCTGGAGCCCTACGAAGACGCCTTCCGGGTGCGGTACCGCAAAGACGGCATCCTCTTCGAAGCCGAATCCCCTCCCAAGGGGTTGCAGGCCGCGGTGCTTTCCCGGTTAAAGATCATGGCCCGCCTGGATATCGCCGAACGGCGTCTGCCCCAGGACGGCCGCTTCCGCCTGAAGGTCAAGGGCCACGACATCGATTTCCGGGTGGCCACCCTCCCCACCCTTCTGGGCGAAAGCATGGTCATCCGCATCCTGGACCAGGAAAAGGTGATCCTGGACCTGCACCGCCTGGGTTTCCCACCCCGGGAGCTGAAGCAATTCGATAACCTGATCAACAAGCCCTACGGCATGATCCTGAACGTCGGCCCCACCGGCAGCGGCAAGACCACCACCCTGTACGCCGCCCTGGAACGCATCAACTCCCCGGACAAAAAGATCATCACCATCGAGGACCCGGTGGAGTACCGCCTCATGGGAGTTACCCAGATGTAGGTGAAGCCCTCCATCGGCCTGACCTTCGCCCGGGGCCTGCGCCACATCGTACGCCAGGACCCGGACGTGATCCTGGTGGGGGAGATCCGGGACCGGGAGACCGCGGAAATCGCGGTGCACGCCGCCCTCACCGGGCACATGGTCTTCAGCACCCTGCACACCAATGATGCCGCCGGGGCCATCACCCGCTTGCTGGAAATGGGGGTCGAGGACTTCCTGATGGCCTCCGCGGTGCTGGGCATCCTGGCCCAGCGCCTGGTGCGCCTCATCTGCCCGGAATGCAAGGCGCCCGTGCCGGCCACGGCAATCCAGGAAGAAATCCGCCGCGACCGCAATGGCCTGCCTGCCTGGAAGCCGGAGCACTTATTCGAAGGCAAGGGCTGCCCGGCCTGCGCCCATACCGGCTATCAGGGCCGCACCGGCATCTACGAACTCCTGCTGGTGGATGAGGCCATCCGCCAGTTGATCCTGCAGCACGCCGAAGCCGCGGTCATTCGCCAGGCGGCCATGGACCGGGGCATGCAGACCATGGCGGAGGACGGCTGGTCCAAGGTGGCCCAGGGCCTCACCACCACCTCGGAGGTGCTGCGGGTCACCCAGGAGTGAGGCAGTTTTTGGTTTTTAGTTTTTAGTTTTTGGTTATTGGTTGGGACTTATTGACATAACAATGACTTGTAAGTTGCGATGAAGGTTTTATTTCCTCCACTGAAAACAGAAAACAGAAAACGGTATAAACGATGCCCATTTATCATTACCGGGCGGCGGACCCGGGCGGCAACATCATCCAGGGGACCCTGGAGGCCCGGGAAGAGCGGCTGGTGGTGCTGCACCTGCAACAGGGCGGCCTGGTTCCCCTGCGCATCAGCGCCGAGGAGGCGGGGGCGGGCTGGCAGAGCGGCCTGCTGCCCCGGACCCGGGGACGCCGGGTGCCGGCCAAGGAGGTGGTGCAGTTCACCCAGGAGCTGGCCGCGCTGCTGAAGGCCGGGCTGCCCCTGGACCGCAGCCTCCAGGCCCTGCACGGGGTGACCTCCCGGCCCGCCATGAAGGCCATTTTAGCCCAGATACTTAGGGACCTCCAGGGCGGCAAGACCTTGAGCGACGCCCTGGCCCGGCACCGCATTTTTTCCCACCTCTACGTCAGCCTGGTGGAAGCCGGGGAGACCGGCGGCTTTCTGGAAGAAGCCCTGTCCCGCCTGGCGGAATATCTCAAACGGGTGAGCGAATTCCGCAGCTACCTGATCACCGCTCTCATCTACCCCATGATTCTGGCCGGGGTGGGCGCCCTGTCCATGGTGCTGATGCTGGTTTACGTGGTGCCCCGCTTCGAGGCCTTCTTCAAGGAGATGGGCCAGACGCTGTACTGGAGCACCAGCGTCCTCTTAGCCCTCAGCCATGCCTTCCGGTCCTACTGGTGGCTGGGGGGCCTGCTGCTGGCCCTGGCCGTGATGCTCTTGATGCGCCTGGCGCGCACCCCCAGGGGTCAACTCACCCTGGACCGCTTCAAGATCAGGGCGCCGTTCCTGGGTGACCTGAACCGCCGGGTGGCCGCGGCCTTCTTTGCCAAGACCCTGGGCACCCTGCTGCACAACGGTGTCTCCCTGGTGCCCTCCCTCAAGGTGGTGATTTCCTCGGTGAATAACCGCTATCTCTCCCGGTCCCTGGACGGGGTCCTGGAGAACGTGCAGAAAGGCCAGCACCTGTCGGTCCTGCTGAAAAAGGTGGGCGTTTTCCCCGATCTTTTTATGGAAATGGTGGGCATCGGGGAAGAGACCGGGCACCTGGCGGACATGCTGCTGACCTCCGCCGAATCCCTGGAAAGCGACGCCCGGGCCGCGGTCCAAAGGCTCATGGCGTTGCTGGAGCCGGTCCTGATTCTGGTGACGGCCCTGGTGGTGGCCTTCATCATCGTGTCGCTGCTGCTGCCCATTCTCAATCTTTACGAGATTCAATTTTAAGGGAGGAAGAATGTCAGCCATGACGGATCGACAGCACCGGGCCGCCGGTTTTACCCTCATCGAACTGATGGTCGTGCTGGCCATCCTGGGCCTGCTGGCCATGCTGGTGGCTCCCCGCCTCATGGGACGGATGGGCATGGCCAAGCAGCGGACGGCCCAGGCCCAGATGCAGATGCTGGCCACGGCCCTGGACCTGTTCCACCTGGATGTGGGGCGCTACCCCACGGACGAGGAAGGGTTGAAAGTCCTCTACCAGAAACCGGACAGCACCCCGGCCTGGGCCGGACCCTACCTGAACAAGGATGTGCCCAAAGACCCCTGGGGGCGGGATTACGTTTACAAGAGCCCGGGAGAGCACGGGTCCTACGACCTTTACTCCCTGGGGGCCGACGGCCAGCCGGGCGGTGAAGGTGAGAACGCCGACATCACCAACTGGCAGTCCGCCTCGCAATAAAGGAAGGTTCTGGGAGTGGGACTGGGAAAACTCCACCTCATGCGGCCGCGATTAGCTTATTTCCGCCACGGCGCGGCGGGCGGCTTCACTTTGCTGGAGCTCATTGTGGTCCTGGGCCTGATTGGCCTGATGCTGACCCTGGTGTTGCCGGGCCTGCAGCGCAGCTACCAGCGGGAGCGCGGCCGGGCCAACCTGAGGGGGCTGGTCGTGGCCCTGAGGACGGCCCGCAGTGAGGCCGCCACCAGGCACCAGCGGGTCCGGCTCTTCCTGGACCTGAGAACCGGGCAATTCCGCCTGGAAGGTTCGGGAAACCGGGGCCAGCTGACCGGGGTCAGAATCTCCGATTCCCGCCTGGTGTGGCAGGACCAGTCCAAGGAACACGGCTACATCGCTTTTTACGGCGACGGCAGCTCCAGCGGCGGCCGGCTGAAATTGACGGACCCTGGGGGCCAGCGCCACGTGGTGGAGGTGGAAGTCATCACCGGCCGGGTCACCCTCAAGAGCGGCGGGGCCTGATTTTATGAAAAACTCCCTGCTATGGAGCGATGACCGGGAAGCTGAGGGGTTCAGCCTCCTGGAAGTGCTGGTGGCCACCACCCTCATGGGCATCATGTTGGTAGTCCTCCTCCAGGTGCTGACTACGGCCCTGCGAGCCCAGGAAACCTCCCTGAACCAAATCCAGGCCCTGCTGGTGGCAGAAAAGGTGTTGCAGGAAAGCTGCAACGCCCCTTCCCTCAACGCGGCCACCTATCAGGGCCGGGACCAGGGTTTCAGCTACCTGATCAGGGTGACGCCCCAGTATGACCTGTCCAATCCCTTGATTAGCCAAGTGGTGATGTGCTCACTCATTCAGGTCACGGTGTCCTGGTCAGAACGAGGAACCCCCAGGTCGGTCTCCTTGCAGACTGCCAGGGCCATAGTGCAGAAGAAATCCTGAGTTCTTCGGAAAAAAGATCCAGTTTTGCCAAGGCAATTTATTTTGGTAACCGAAAACCGAAAACCGAAAACCGAAAACCGCCATCAGGCCGGTTTCACCCTGTTGGAGCTGATGGTGGCCCTGGTGCTCACCGGGGTCTTGACCCTGGTGGCTTACGGCTCCCTGGCCATCAGCCTGAAGGCGGTGAGAAAGGGCCAGTCCGCGGCCGAGAGGCTCCAGGAACTCAGAGTGGGGCAGAGCATCCTGGAACGCTCCCTGGCTTCCGCGGTGCGGGGGACCTTGGGCAACCGCCTCTATTTTGTGGGCGCAGCGACTCAGATGAGCTTCTTTACCCTGGTGCCCCTGGAAGCCCACAGCCTGGGAGGGGTTTACCATTGGCGGGTGCTGCTGGGGCAGGACGACGCCGGGCAGGGCGTCCTGACGGTGGAGCAGACTAAAAACGTGAACTGGTACCGCGACCCCGAGGGGGTGGAGGTGCGGCAGATAATACTGCACGACCTGGCCAAGGTGCGGTTTGCTTACGGCCGCGGCGAGGAAGAAGCGCAGACCTGGGAAGCCAAGCGGGACGGCGGTCTGCCCGACTGGGTGAAGGTGTACCTGAACCAAAAAGGCCATGAGCCCGAAATTCTGATGATCCCGATCCATGTGTCCGAATACAAAGCGCCGGAAAAGCCGCAGTAACGGCAGGGTCCCTCGCACCGGTGAGGAGGGCGCGATTCTCCTGATGGTGATCCTGATCCTGGCCCTGATCAGCGTCCTGGTCCTGAGCTGGGGTCAGGAGTGGCGCATGGAACTCAGGCTGGCCGCCAACTACCGGGAGACTCACCAGTGCCGCCGGCTGGCCGAAGCCGGGATCTACTATGCCCTGGGGAAGCTGGTATCCGCCAAGGTGGCGGAAACTTATCCCCAGCAACCGGGAGGCGGGCTGCAGGAGCCGGTGAGCCCGGCCGACCTCTGGTACGGGGACCAGCGACCTCATCGCCTGGAGCTCCCCGGAGGGTGGGTGGAAATCCGTTTGGCCGACGAAGCAGGCAAGATCAACCTCAACCGGGCCAAGGAGGAAACCCTGGCAGAGCTGTTTGCGGGTTTGGGGGTGCCGTCTGCCAGGGTTAAAGTAATGGTCGATTCCATCCAGGATTGGCGCAGCAAGAGTGAGGCGCCTCGGCCCTTTGGGGCCAAAAGCGACTATTACCTCGGCCTGGATCCGCCTTACGTGGCCAAGAACAGCCCCTTCGAGGCGGTGGAGGAACTGGCCTGGGTACGCGGCTTCGAGAACAGCCCCCTCATCCCCCGTCTGTGGGAGTGGCTCACGGTGCAGGGAGTGGCCGCGGGAGTCAACATCAACACCGCGCCGCTGCCGGTGCTGACCGCCCTGGGGTTGTCGCCGGAGCTCTGTCAGACCATCATCGCCACCCGGCAGACCATGCCGTTTCGGAATTTCCAGGAAATCGCCCAGTTGACCGCGGACCCGCGATTGACCCAGCAGCAGTTGTTGATGTTCAACAGTTCACCTTTTTTTACAATAAAATCCACGGGTATGATAAGTTCAGGAAAAGGACGTTATACAATCAAGGCAGTGGTGCGGCTGGATTTCTCCACCCCCAACCCCTGGGAATTTATCTCCTGGGTGGATGACTTTCCGGGATGAGTATGATGGTCGGCAAATTTACTGCAGTGACAAATCTGAAGCTGGATCTAAACGCCTGGTGGCACCGGTTGTCCAACTCCCTGAAAGCCGGAAACCGGGGCCTGGGTGTTTACCTGGACGGGACCGGCCTCACCCTGATGCACTTGCAAAAAGACTTTTCCGGCTTCCAGGTTCTCAACCTCTTCTTCCTGCCCGTCGAAGAAGGTGGCGTGGGTAATCTGGCCCCGAGGCTGCGAGAGATCGTAGCCGACTGGGCCCTGGAGGCCTGCCCGGTAAGCCTGGCAGTGAGCGTCGAGATAGGGTTCTTCCGGCAGGCCGCCTTGCCCCGGGCCGCGGCGGAAAATCTGCCCCAGGTGGTGGCCTACGAACTGGATCGATTTCTGCCTTTGGCGGCAGACAAACTCTATTATGACTTTCAAGTGCTCCAGGAAACGGACAAGGAAATCACCTTGCACCTGATGGCCCTGAGCCGGGAAAAAGTGGAGTCCTGCCTGCTGCTGCTTACCGAAGTGGGGCTGAAACCCATGTCCCTGGAGCTGGCGCCCACGGCCGCGGCCAACGCCTTTGCGGTGTTGGCCGGAAAGCTGCCCGCCTCCTGGCTGCTGCTCCACCTGGAATCCGGAGGCTTCCAACTGGCCCAGGTACAAGGCCAAGCCTTGGGGGGCTTTTTTATCCGAAGCAATCTGGCAGCCAAGGAGTTCTCCAAGGCCCTGGCCGCGGAGCTCAGCAGACCGGGAGTGGAAGGCTGGGACCCCAAGGCCCTGTGCCTTTACGGCCGCAGCGGCGCCGGTTTGGACCTGGCAGCCCTGGGGAAGGGGCAGGGGCTGGACATGGTCTATCCCAATCATTTGGCCGTCAAAGAGCTGCCGGCGGAAACGGAGTACCCCGGAGTGCTGCCCGCCCTGGGGGCAGCCCTCAAAAGTCTGGGCAAAGTCCCCCTGGCGGCCAATCTGCTGCCCCTGACGGAGCGGGCCGCCCCCGATTTCGGCGTATTTTCTCTCACCAAGGTCCTGCTGGGGGTCTTTTTGGGGCTGTGCCTCCTGTGGGTCGGAAGCGCCCTCGTCCATCAACGCTTCCTGCTTTACCGGGTGAACCGGCAAATCGCCGCCCTGGCGCCGGAAGCCAAGCAGGTGGAAAAGCAGCTGGAGGAGAGCCGGACCCTGGCCAAACAGATGGAGAGTCTGGCTAAAATCGGCCAATCCCCCGACAAGCTCAAGATTTTGAAGGACCTGACCACCCTGGTCCCGGACAACACCTGGTTGTTCAACCTGCGACTGAGCAAGCAGAACCTGGAAATCAGCGGGATGTCCCGATCGGCTTCCGATCTCATCCCCCTGCTGGAGAAATCCGGCTGGCTGAAGAAAACCGAATTCGCCTCACCCATAGTGACCGATGCCAACAAACTGGAACATTTCAAAATTAAGGCAGAGATTAAAGGACTGGAACCAGCTTCTTGAGAAGCTGAATCCCCAGCAGCGGCGTCTGGCCTGGCTTCTGGCCGGTGTGGTGGCCCTGCTGTTGGTCTACCTGGTGATCGTCAGTCCGCTGCTGGCCCTGGAAGACTCCTGGTCCCAGGAATTGGCCCGGCAGCGGCAGGTGCTGGCCAAATACGAGAGCCTGGTGCAGCGCAAGGCCCAAGTGCTGGAGGCCAACAAGGCCATGAAAGCCGCCCTGGCCCGCACTGAAGGCCAGTTTCTCTCCGGGTCCAGCGCCGCAGTGGCCTCGGCGGATCTCCAGGAGATCCTGAAAAATCTCGCCCGGGACCACGGAGTACAGATGACCAGCACCAAAGTGATGACAGCCCGGGAAGCGGGCGCCTATCTGGAGGTGCCGGTGCAGGTCCAGCTTTCGGGGAATGTGGGTCAGATCCTGACCATCCTCTACCACCTGGAACATCACAAGAAATTGCTTTTCATCCCGGAACTGGAGATCAACGCCCCCCGGTGGATGGCGGGGGCCAAGACCGAAAGCCCCTTGCAGGTTAACCTGGTGGTCTCCGGGGTGATCAAGAAGGGGGTACCCAGTTGAACTGGCGCCGCGCCCTTAATTTCTGGCACATATTGCTGATTCTGCTCAACTGCCTGTTGCTGGTAGCGGTTGTGCAGGTCTGGTTCGGCGGCGGCGACGGTCCGGCTCTATCCCGGAGCGCCAAGGGGCCGGAGATGCCCAAGGCTCCACTCCTTCGGGACACCCAGCCCCTGAGCGCCTTCCGGGTGGTCTCGGCCAAGAACCTGTTCAGCCAGGACCGGACCGGGCTGGATGAGACCCCCACTGCCAAGCAGGAAAGCCTGGAAGGACGTAAGCTTCTCGGCACCATCCTCATCGGCGACGACAAGGCGGCCATGATTACCGGGCCAGCCGCCCCCAGAGGACGGGCGGAGGCCCCGGTGGAAGTGGTGCGGGTCGGAGAAAACCTGGGCGGCTTTAAAGTAGTGGAAATTTCCAGCCAGGGTGTGGTATTTGAAGGCAAAGACGGCAAAAAGACGTTAAACTTCCCTGAATAGGGGGGAACAGGGTGAACACGAGGCGCGTGGGTTGGAACGTGGTAGGGTGGGAGCGCCTGAAGGGCTGCGTTCTCCCCGGCATTTTGACCTTCCTGATCATGACCTGGGGCTGCGCCCCGGCGCAGGTGCCGCCGCCGGCGCCGCCAACCTCCCGGCAAGTCCCGGTGCGGGTGAGCACCGCACCGCCAACCAAGCCTGAAGTCAAGATTCCCAAAGAGAAAAAGCCCCGGGAGGAGGAGATCATCGGCGAGGACCGGCGCCTGGAACGCTACGCCGCCCGCCTAAAAGAGATCCCCGTCTCCCGCCGCGCCCCCAAGAAAGGGGAAAAAGTCTACCCCATTGACCTCAACCTGAAAAATGCGGACCTGGTGGAAGCCGTCCGGGTCCTGGCCGACACCATGGGGATCAACTATTCCATCGATCCCAAGGTCAAGGGCACCGTCAATGTGCGGGCCGTGGGCAACCTGACGGAAAGCGATCTGCTCTCCATCATGGAAACCATCCTGGCCATCAATGGGGCCACCCTTATCAAAGGGCCGGAGCTTTACAAAATTGTCCCCCTGGACAAAGCCGCCACCCGGGCCGTGCCGGTTTACAGCAAAGGCGAAGTCCCGGCGGGCATGAGGGCCCAGGTGGTCTTTTTGGAGCAGACCGCGGCCAAGGAGATGGTGGCGGTGCTGAAGCCCTTGCTGTCCGCGGGCGGAAATGTCAATGAAGCGGCCAACAACGCCCTGGTCCTGGTGGACACGCCCGACAACCTGGACAAGTTGCTGAAGCTGATTCACCTGGTGGACAGCCGAGCCCTGGCCCAAACCCTGGTGCGCGTCGTCCGGGTGCACAACACCGACCCCAAGGAAATCATCACCGAAATGGAGACGATCTTTTCGGCTTACGGCACCCTGGCCCAGAAGGACAAGGGCAAGTTCGGGGTGAGCTTCCTGCCGGTGGAGCGGATCAATTCGGTGATGATCCTGGCGACTTCGCCGGCGCTGATGGAGCGCGCCCTCTACTGGACGAGACAGTTGGATCTGAAGACTGACCTGCTGGCCAACATTCATGTGTACAACGTGGTCTATTATAAGGCCAAGAACCTGGCCAACATTCTGACCCAGGTGTACGGCGGCGCCGCGGCCGCGCCCACGGTGAAGGAGGCCAAGCCCGAGGCCGCGGCCCCGGCCTTCGGCGCCTCGCCCTTCGGGGCCATGGGTGGCGTGACCGGAACCGGTGCCGGGGCCGGCGGTTTCGGCCAGCGCACCACCGGCACCGGCATTCTGGGCGGCGCCGCGGCGGGCGCGCCCGGGGCCGCGGCCGCGCCCGCGGGGGCTCCCGGGGCCGAAGCTGCGGCCGCGCCGCCCCTGAAGGAACGGGCCGTGGCCGGGGCCGCCGCGGCGGGGGCGGCCCCCAAAGAAGGGGTGCGCATCATCCCCGACGAGGAAAACAACCTTCTGGTGGTGGTGGCGCCGCCCCATGAATGGAACATCATCTCCAGGATCCTCAAAGAGTTGGACATCATGCCCCGGCAGGTGATGAACGAGGTGCTGGTGGCCGAGGTCCGCCTCACCGACGACCTCAAATACGGCATCGAGTTTCTGTTGGGGGGCGTGCCCCAACAGGTGCAGACCACCACTGGCACCACCACCGGGACCAACGTGCCCAGCGGATTGTTGGTGGCAGGGGGTCAGACCACCACAGTTACCGGTCCATCCGGTCAAACTGCAACTGCCACCACGGCGCCGGCCACCATCCCTGGGATAGAGGTCCAACCGGGGGCCTCCGCAGCCTTCACCACCGCGGGGGGCCTGACCTTTGTGGCCCTGGACACAGTCAACAAGCTGAAGGGGCTCATCAACCTCCTGGCGGCCCAGGGCAAGGTGAACATCCTGGCCTCGCCCCAGATCATGGCGGCCAACAACCAGGAAGCCAAGATCATGATCGGCGAAGAGGTGCCCATCCTGACCTCATCGTCGGTTCCCCTCATCAGCCAGGCCACTTCCTTCCAGACCTCCACCGTGCAGTACCGCAACACCGGCATCATCCTGTCGGTGAAGCCCCAGATCAATGCCAAGGGCCTGGTGACCCTGGAGATCGCCCAGGAAGTGAGCGACGCCAAGACCACCACCACCGGGGTGGGCGGCACCCCCACCTTTACGGTGCGCCAGGCCAAGACCTCGCTTATTACCGCGGACAACCAGACCGTGGTCCTGGGAGGGCTGATCCGGGAAGACCTCACCAATACCCAGGCCGGAATCCCCGGTTTGCGCAAGATGCCCGTCTTCGGACCATTATTCGGCTCCCAGGCAGTGAGCAAACAAAAGACTGAACTCCTGGTCTTGATTACTCCCCATATCGTCACTAATTTGGAGGAAGGGGCCAAGCTCACCCAGGAGATGAAGGATAAGGTGGGCCTGGAAGAGACCTTGCCCCAGCAGCGCCGGGAGCGGCCGGAGACCGCGCCCCGCTCATATTAAGCTTGATTTATGAAACATCTTGTGTTATCAGGAAAAAAAGGTAACTATCGAAAAACCCCGGAGAATTAAAGCGTCTCAATGCGATAGAGGAGGACGCGCCATGGTGCGCCGACTGCTGATATTGGTTTTGGCCGTGATGCTGGTGGGGTCCTGGGCAGGCCTGGCCGCCGCGGAGATGCCCTACAAACTGGAAAAGGCGGAACGGGATTTCCTGAAGCCGGCCAAGGGCGAGCCCAGTTCTTCGGTGATGGCGGCCGACATGGTGATCGGGCGGCCCCTGGGAGCAGCCACCACCATTGCCGGCGCCGGGGTGTTTCTCATCACCCTGCCCATTAGCCACCTTTCGGGGAGCACCCGGGAAGCCTCCTGGGGCCTGGTGGGACGGCCGGCGTGCTGGACTTTTAAGCGTCCCCTGGGCCGGAGTATGCCTCCGTGCGAAGAAAAGGGGGTCTTCCCCATCAAATAAACCTCGACTCGGGGCGGGCTAATCCCGCCCCGGTTGCTTTCCCAGGCGTACATTCAGCATGTATGAAAATGCAGGATTCGCCCGCCATTCAACTGAATCCAAGGTTCGGCCTGTCGGAAAATCATACTTAGGGCGCCGAGTTGGTAATAAGACGCCCCTATCCCATTCCCATCAAACCCAAATATCTCGGCTGGACAAAAAGATAGAGTAACGCCGCGGCGGCCAGAAAAGGTCCGTAGGGGATAGCCGTCACCCGCCATTGGCCCTGCCGCCATTTGCCGGTGAGCAAAACCGTGACCAATCCCGCCAGGCTGCCCAGGGCGGCGCTGACGAACAGGATGAAAGGCAGGGATTGGAGCCCCAGGAAGGCGCCGATGAGGGCCATCAGCTTGACGTCCCCACCGCCCAAGCCCCGCCGCCCCGCCAGTCGCTGGTAAATCCAGGCGATGGCGAAAAACAGGAGCGCTCCCACGGCGGCGCCGGTCACTGCCTCCACCCAGGTCAGGTGGGGCAGGAACAGGGCCAGAACCAGGCCCAGGGCGGTGCCGGGCAGAGTGATGGCGTCGGGCAGCAGGCGGTGCTCCAGGTCGATGGCGCTGAGGGCCAGCAGGGCTGCGGCAAAAGGCCCGTAAGCCAGCAGCACCGCCTGGTGAGGGAAGCGCCACCATAAGGCCGCGGCCAGGATGCCGCCCAGGAGCTCCACCAGGGGATAACGGGCCGGGATGGGGGCCCCGCAGACCCGACACCGCCCCTTTAGTAGGAAATAGCTGAGCAGCGGCAGATTGTCCCGCATCGGCAACGGGGTGCGGCATTGGGGGCAGCGGGACCGGCCGGTGAAGACTTGCTCTCCCAGGGGCAGGCGGGTGATGACCACGTTGAGAAAGCTTCCCAGGGCCAGTCCCACCAGAAATGCCAGGGCGTATGCCATGGGGTGCGGTTTAACCGTCGGTCAGCCGGTGCGGCCAGGAAGTTAGTTGGGGCCCGCGGGTCACAGGGGTCATTCGGCGCCCATGCCCAGTTGCCGTACGTTTTTCAGGGAGATATTCCAGTAGCCTACGTCCGTGGTCCCCTCGATGAGGTGGTCCACGAAGAGCTCGCCCCGCAACTTTTCCCCGGTGGTCAGGGTAATTTCAGCCCGGCGGTACTGATCCGCTTCCGGTCCGGAGAAGCGGAGATATTGAACCAGATTGAGGGGAATCCAGAGAAGGGACTCCCCTTCCCGCATCTTGAACTCCTGCCGGGTCCCGGGAAGCTTGAGGCCATAGACGAAAATTTCCATCCCATCTTCGGTGATCACCTTGCTGGGAGTCTTGACGGGGGGCTCCGGCGGCGGCAACGGGGGACAAGCGGCTACGGCCAGCAGGAGCAGCAGGAGCGGCGCCAGAAAAGGTGTTCTCAGTTTCCACCAGGACCGACGGTTTCTCGGGTTCTCCCCGGGCATGGCCTTACCCCCATTTTCGTTTTGGACCCCGGCAAGGCCACCAAGCCGCAGCCACTGCGGCGCCGGCGCCGCGGGCCCTCGTTGCCGAGGATATCAAGTCAACTCTACTAATACCACAAACCAAGGGTGCGGGGAATTAAATTCCAGCCGGCAAAATACGGCTAGGATTTTAACCAAGGGGCAAGGATTTTCTCTCGAAAGAAGGGGGACGAAAAGGCCGGAAAGAAGGATTTTTGCCACATTACAATTATGTAATTAGCAATTATGGCTTAAGGACTTTAAACATACATATTTGTCATAGTTAATTTGCAGTATATGACATTATTGTAATTTAGGTTTTTGTCGTATTAGGATTACTCGTTGATTTTACTGATAATTTTATTGGCACGGCCTTTGCTTTGCTTAGTGGCAAATCCTTCATTCAGGAGAAATGGTATTATGAATTCTGCTGACACTGCCTTTGTTCTGGTGTCCGCCGCCCTGGTGATGCTCATGACTCCGGGGCTGGCCCTGTTTTATGGGGGCATGGTGCGCAGCAAAAACGTGCTGGCCACCATCATGCAAAATTTCATCTTGCTGGGCCTCATCGGCGTGCTCTGGGCCCTATACGGTTACAGCCTGGCCTTTGGGCCCGACTTGGGGGGCTTCATCGGCGACCTCTCTTACCTGGGTTTGAGCGGGGTGGGGGCCGAGCCTTTCAAGGCTTATTCCGAGACCATTCCCCATCAGACCTTCATGATTTACCAGGCCATGTTCGCCATCATCACCCCGGCCCTGATCACCGGCGCCTTTGCCGAACGCCTGAAGTTCAGCACCTTTCTGGTGTTCATGGTTTTATGGTCCACCCTCGTTTATAATCCGGTGGCCCACTGGGTCTGGGGTGACGGCGGCTGGCTGAAGAACCTGGGGGCCCTGGACTTCGCCGGGGGCACGGTGGTGCACATTAACGCCGGCATCGCCGCCCTGGCCGCCGCCCTGGTGGTAGGCAAACGCAAGGGCTTTCTGTCTTACGGCAACGGCAGCGAAGCTTTTATTCCCCACAACCTGGGGATGACCGTGCTGGGGGCCGGGCTCCTGTGGTTCGGCTGGTTCGGCTTCAACGCTGGCAGCGCCCTGGCTTCCGGCGCCCTGGCCAGCTCGGCCTTCACCGCCACCCATCTGGCCACCTGCGCCGCCACCCTGGCCTGGGTAGGGACGGAGTGGATTGTCCGGGGAAAACCCACGACCCTGGGCGCGGCTTCCGGGGCCGTGGCCGGATTGGTGGCCATCACCCCCGCGGCCGGGTATGTGGGGCCCATGTCCGCCATTATCATCGGCATATTGGCCGGCGTCATCTGCTACCTGGCCGTGCTGGCCAAACCCAAGCTGGGCTATGACGACTCCCTGGACGTGGTGGGCGTCCACTGCGTGGGGGGCATCGTGGGGGCCCTGGCCACCGGCCTGTTCGCCTCCAAACTGGTGAATTCCGCAGGCGGCGACGGGTTGTTTTTCGGCAATCCCGGGCAGTTGGGCATTCAGGTGGTGGCCGTGCTGGTCACCCTGGTTTATTCTTTTGTCATCAGCTTTATCCTCTTCAAAATCCTGGACGCCACCATGGGGCTCAGGGTAACCACGGAAGAAGAAGTGGCCGGCTTGGACATCAGCGAACACCAAGAAACCGGATACAGTCTGTAAAATCTCAGGAGGTCCGACATGAAAAAGATAGAGGCTATTATTCAGCCCTTTAAACTGGAACCGGTGAAGGAAGCCCTCCACAGCCTCAGCGTCCAGGGAATGACGGTCACGGAGGTGAAGGGTTTCGGCCGGCAAAAGGGGATTCGGGAAGTTTACCGGGGCATGGAGTACCAGGTGGATTTCCTTCCCAAGGTGAAGATCGAAGTGGTGGCCCCGGATGAAAAGGTCAAGGCCATCGTCGACACCATCGTGGAGAAGGCCCGCACCGGCAGGATCGGGGACGGCAAGATCTTTGTTTATCCGGTGGGAGAGGTTATCCGCATCCGCACCGGAGAAACCGGAGAGAGCGCAGTCTGAATTGAACGGGGATTGGGGGCTACCAGCCCCATTCCCGGCGCCCATAATCTAATTACATTTATGTATGATTGCCCGGTGGCACCGCGGCAAATGGGAAAATCGGGAGAAAGGGGAAAATAAGATGATAATGCAGCGGATTAAGATTAAAACGCCCAACCTTGGAAAGGTTCTGGCTTTGCTCGTTTTGGGTTGCCTGGGGATGGGATGGATTTCCGGGGGGCCGGCGCTGGCGCAAGTGGGCGCCCCGGCCCTGATGGAAAAACCGCCGGAAGCACCAGCCGCGGAAGAAAAAAAGGAGGGGGCCCCCACCACCTGCGGTCCCATGATCAGCGACACCTGCCTGCCCATTGAGAGCGGCAAGTTCGCCATCCAGGCCTGGTGGGCCCTGTCGGTCTATCCGGGGGTGTTCAACCAAAATTGGCGGGCGGTGAGCGCCCACGGCGATTTTCACACCTTTTTTATGCCGGTCAAATTTATCTATGGCCCCACCAAAGACCTGGAGACCTACGTCGTAATTCCTTTTGTCCATAACTGGGCCACCAATCTGGACGCCAGCATCGCCGGCCCCAACGGCGAACGCCGCGCCAATTACAGCGGCATCGGGGATATCACCGCGGTGGTCAAATACAACTTACTGCCCGAAACCGATTACCGGCCCGCCGTCTCCGCCGTGGGCGGGGTGGGTTTTCCCACCGGCCACGCCTCCCGCCTCAACCCGGCGCTCCTGGGCCAGGATGCCATCGGCACCGGATCTTTCAACTTCATCACCGGCGTCAACCTGTTTAAGTACCTGAAACCCTTTCTGGTGCACAGCCAGATCTGGTTAAACACCCCGGTGAACATTTACAAGATCACCAGTGACCCGACCCGCAACGTCCGTTCCCGGGAATATCTGACGGTCAACCTGGCCACGGAACTGCCCCTTTCCAAGCGTTGGGTCATGTTGTTCGAGGTTTACAGCAACTGGACCTGGTCCAACCTCGATACCATCCAGGGCTACCAGACTCCGCAGACCGTCCTGGGAATCCTGCCGGGGATCGAATTTTTGGCCACCGATAAATTAGCCCTGGCCGCGGGCTGTTCCTTTGACCTGGCCGGCAAGAACGGAGTCCAAAAATTTACGCCCATGGTTACCGCGTTTTATACCTTCTAAACGGGGAGGGCTAATTAGGGAGAAAGACCGCTACCTTACGGTATCAGGCAAGACCGGCAAGATTCCGCTTCAACCTCAGAAACAAGATGTCTGCGACCAAGGGCCATGGGATCCAGCCAATGGCCCTTTTTTTCGTTACGGTCCTTATTGCTGTCGGACCCGAGCGCGGTCGTTTTGCCTTGACGGTCCCTCGCCCAGGGCCTATATTGGATTCATATTTAATCCATGTTTCAAGATTCACGCCGCTCACGCTTTTTAGATCCCTGCCGATAGTTGGTAAGTATGGCACCAGGAAAACCCTCTGCCCAGGCGGTTGGTATCAGTGTCAGACTGGAGGCCGGAGACTTCCCGCGGCTGCTGGAGGCCCTGGCCGGCCGGGGTTACCGGCTGGTGGGGCCGACGGTACACCAGGGCGAGTTCATTTACGGCGACCTCACCGGGGTGGCCGACCTGCCCGTGGGCTGGACGGACGTGCAGGAAGGCGGCACCTTCCATCTTTCGCCCCGGGAAGACCGGGCCATCTTCGGTTACGGGGTGGGCCAGCACTCCTGGAAGCAGTTTCTCTTTCCCCCGCGGCAGCAGGTATGGCAGGCCCACCGGGAGGGCGCGGGGTTCCGGGTCCTGCCGCCGGAAGACGACGCCCCCAGTTTCGCTTTTATCGGGGCCCGTTCCTGCGACCTCCACGCCATGGAAGTGCAGGACCGGGTATTTCTCCGGGGCAAATACGTCGATCCCGTTTACCGGGCCCGGCGAGAGCGGGCCTTCGTGGTGGCGGTGAATTGCGGCGGCGGCTCCTGCGGCACCTGCTTTTGCGCCTCCATGGGCACCGGACCCAAGGCCACTTTCGGCTTCGACTTGGCCCTGACGGAGGTGTTGGACGGCAGCCACTACCTGGTGGCCGAAGTCGGCACTCCCCGGGGAGCCGAGGTGCTGGCGCAGGTCCCCCAGAAGGCGGCCGGAGAACCGGAGCTGGCGGCGGCGGCCCGGGTGGTGGCGGAGACCGCCCGCCGCATGGGCCGGGAACTGGACATCCGGGGCATCAAGGAACTGCTCTACCGCAACTATGAGCACCCCCGCTGGGACGACGTCACTGCCCGCTGCCTAACCTGCGGCAACTGCACTTACGTCTGCCCCACCTGTTTTTGCCACACCCTGGAGGACGGCACCGACATCGCCGGAACTCGGGCGGAGCGCCGGCGCCGCCTGGACGTGTGCTTCACCGTGGATTTCTCTTACCTTCACGGCGGCAGCATCCGGGCCACTCCCCGGTCCCGCTACCGTCAGTGGCTGACCCACAAGCTGGCCACCTGGCTCGACCAGTTCGGCTGCCTGGGGTGCATCGGCTGCGGCCGGTGCATCACCTGGTGCCCCGTGGCCATCGACCTCACCGAGGAAGTCCGGACCATCCGGGAAAGTGAATCAGCACCCCAAGGAGACGCTGATGGAAACCCTTGAGCCCATTGTCGCCGGGCACCCTTTTTTCCGGGGCCTGGACCCGCGGTACTTGCAGATGGTGGCCACATGCGCCTCCCGGGTCAACTTCAGCGCCGGACAGTTGCTGTGCCGGGCGGAAGAGGAGGCCAGACAGTTTTTTGCAATCCTTCACGGAAGAGTGGCTGTGGAGATCTTCAGCGCCCGGCGGGGCCCGGTGACCCTTCAGATGTTGGGGGAAGGCGAGGTGCTGGGCTGGCTCTGGTTCGACAAACCTTACCACTGGCACTTTGACGCCCGGGCCCTGGAGATCACCAGGGTCATCAGCCTTGACGTCAAGGCCCTGATGGAAACCTGTGAAAAGAATCCCGACCTGGGCTATGAGCTGCTGAAACGCTATGCCCACGCCCTGGCGGTGCAGTTCCGGGTGGCCCGGCTCCAGCTCATGGACATGTACGGGACTTGAACGGAGCGGTGCGGCGGAGAAAGGCACCATCCGATGCCTGGAGCGACCAAGATTCAATGATTACGAAAACTCCCGACCCCATGCTCCCCACCCCCTGGGTGGTGCAACGGGTGCGGCGGGAAACCGCGGACACCTATACCCTGGAGCTGGCGGGGCCTCGGGGGGCGGCGGGCTTTGCCTTCGCCCCCGGTCAGTTCAACATGCTCTACGCCTTCGGGGTGGGGGAGGTGCCCATCTCCATCAGCGGCGACCCGGAACGGCCGGAAACGCTGATGCATACAATCCGGGACGTGGGCAGCGTCACCCATGCCATCTGCGGCCTGAAAAAGGGGGAGGCCCTGGGGGTCCGGGGCCCTTACGGCACGCCCTGGCCGGTGGCCGAGGCCGCAGGGAGCGACGTGGTCGTCGTAGCCGGCGGCCTGGGTCTGGCGCCCCTCAGACCCGCCATCTACCATCTGCTCAACCACCGGGCCGACTACGGCGCCCTGGAATTGATTTACGGCGCCCGCACCCCCGGCGATCTCCTCTACCGCCGGGAACTGGAGCGCTGGCGGGGCCGCTTCGACATACGGGTGCACGTCACCGTGGACTCCGCCGGGCCCGATTGGCGGGCCAACGTGGGAGTGGTGACCGACCTCATCGCCCGGGCCCGCTTCGACCCGGAGCACACCCTGGCCCTGGTGTGCGGCCCGGGCATCATGATGCGCTTTACGGTGCGGGAGCTTCTGGCCCAAGGCCTGAAACCCCACCGGATCCTGGTCTCCATGGAGCGGAACATGAAGTGCGGCATCGGGCTGTGCGGCCACTGCCAGTGGGGACCTTTTTTCATCTGCAAGGACGGCCCCGTGTTTACCTTCGAGCGCATCCAGGACTGGTTCGACCGCCGGGAGGTATAAGTTACGGTTTTCGGTTTTCGGTTTTCGGTGTTTGTGGTTACGGAGTGGTGATCTCATAAATTTCACGACCTTAACTTTGAACCTTGAACCTTGAACTTTGAACCCGGAATGTGAGATGCCCCGGAAAAGAAAGCCCAAACTCTCGGTGTGGAAGTTCGCCTCCTGCGACGGCTGCCAGCTCACCCTCCTGGACTGCGAAGACGAGCTGCTGGCCGTCACCCAGGAACTGGAGCTGGCTTACTTCGTGGAAGCCTCCCGGGCCATGGTGAAGGGGCCCTATGACCTGACCCTGGTGGACGGCTCCATCACCACGGCCCACGACGCGGAGGTGGTGAAAAAGGTGCGCCGATCCTCCAAATTTCTGGTGGCCATCGGCACCTGCGCGGTCTCCGGCGGCATCCAGGGGCTGCGTAATTTCACCGACGTTAATAACTACATCGCCCAGGTTTACCCCCAGCCACGGTACATCAAGGCCCTGGCCCAGTCCACTCCCATTGCCGCGCATGTGCAGGTAGATTTTCAACTGAACGGCTGCCCCATCAACAAAATCCAGTTACTGGAGGTCATCAGCGCCTACCTGGCGGGGCGGAAACCAACGGTGGCGGCCCACAGCGTCTGCCTCGAGTGCAAGCTCCGAGGGAATATCTGCGTCATGGTGACGGGCATCCCCTGCCTGGGGCCGGTGACCCACGCGGGCTGCGGGGCCCTGTGCCCCACCTACCACCGGGGGTGCTACGGCTGCTACGGCCCCAAGGAGACGCCCAACACCGCGTCCCTGGCCGCCTGGTTCAGCCGGCGCCTGGGCGTGAGCGAAGACAACCTGGTGCGGGCTTTCCGCACTTTTTATAACAGCGCCCCCGAGTTTCGCCGGGAGAGCGAAGCCCATGAACGATAAGACCATCAAGGTGAACTACCTGGCCCGGGTGGAAGGCGAAGGGGCCCTGTATGTCCGGGTCAGGGACGGAACGGTGGCGGACGTCAAGTTCCGGATCTTCGAGCCGCCCCGGTTTTTCGAAGCCTTTTTAAGGGGCCGCAAATATTACGAGGCCCCGGACTTCACCTCCCGCATCTGTGGCATCTGCCCGGTGGCTTACCAGATGAGCGCGGTGCACGCCATGGAAGACGCCCTGGGAGTGAAGGTGGAGGGGCCGCTTCGGGCTTTGCGCCGCCTCATCTACTGCGGCGAATGGATCGAGTCCCACGCCCTCCATGTCTTCATGCTCCACGCCCCGGATTTCCTGGGTTATGAGGACGCCATCCAGATGGCCCGGGAGCACCCCGAAATGGTGAAGCTGGGGCTCAAACTGAAAAAAGTGGGCAACGATATCGTCAGCTTCCTGGGGGGCCGAGAGATCCACCCCATCAACATCCGGGTGGGCGGTTTCCATATGGTACCCGCCAAGAAGGAACTGGCGGTTTTGAGTGACAAACTCAAATGGGGGCTGGACGCGGCGGCCAAGACGGTCGAGTGGGTGGCGGGCTTTGCCTTCCCGGAGTTCGAGCAGGACTACGAGTTCGTGTCTTTGCGGCACGAGAGCGAATACCCCTTCAACGAGGGCCGGCTGGCCTCCAATAAGGGCCTGGATATTCCGGTCAACGAGTACGACCGGCACTTTAAAGAGGAGCAGGCGCCGTACTCCAATGCCCTGCAGTCGGTAATCCGGGACCGCGGCCCCTATTTTGCCGGCCCCCTGGCCCGGTTCAACCTGAACTTCGAGCTTCTCAGCCCCGGCGCCCGGCAAGC
>Ga0315268_10001089_pt1 | contig 31612 bp, 21 predicted proteins | sample C1_top_MG_FD_204535 | JGI IMG/M metagenome (GOLD analysis project Ga0315268, IMG submission 204535) | Sediment microbial communities from Yellowstone Lake, YNP, Wyoming, USA - C1_top | ecosystem: Environmental > Aquatic > Freshwater > Lake > Sediment | place: USA: Wyoming | collected 2017-08-01
GGTTCAAAAAATCATTATCCTTATGCACATAAATATTATCTCTTGAACAAAATGGCCCGCATGATATAAAAAAGAATGTTCTCTGTGATTGTATTTATTATAAGGTGTAAACACTTATCAAACAAACGAATACCGGAGAAACAATGAAAAATGCATATCCAATACTTGATGCGGCGGATATAGAGCGTATCATGACCAGAATCACTCATGAAATTCTCGAGGTTCACAAGGGGGCCGACAATCTCTCTCTGATTGGAATTCAGACCCGCGGAGTTTTCCTTGCCAGGCGGATACAGTCTTTAATAAAAAAAATTGAGGGGATTGAAATACCGACCGGCATAATTGACATTACCCTGTACAGGGATGACTGGACCAGGATAAGCCACCACCCCATTGTCCAGGCAACTGATATTTTCTTTTCCATAGATGAAAAACAGCTTGTATTGGTTGACGATGTTCTGTTTACAGGAAGGACAATAAGAGCCGCTATGGATGCAATTATGGATTATGGAAGACCGGACCGCATTGAGCTTGCAGTGCTTGTTGACAGAGGCCACAGAGAACTTCCTATTCAGGCAAACTATGTCGGGAAACAGGTTACAACCCGGCGCCTTGAAACCATAAACGTTCTGCTGTCCGAACATGACGGCGCCGACAAAGTAGTCATAGAAAAAGGATAGCTCATGGGTTCCAGCGAACATAAAAAAAATGCTCCAAAAAGTGTTAAAATAGGCGTTATTTCTGTTTCAACTACAAGGACAGAAGCAAGCGACGAAAGCGGAGGCTGGATTAAGAAGCGGGCAATAAAGGAAGGACATGATGTGGTCTTCTATCAGGTAGTTCCTGACGACGTTTATAATATTACCGAGACTATCAGGAACGCTATTTATGAACAGGCTCCCCAGGTTCTTTTGTTAACAGGAGGAACCGGGATAAGCAGCAAAGATGTTACAATTGAAGCTGTACGTCCCTTATTCGAAAAAGAACTGACTGCATTTGGTCCTCTTTTCAGCCAGCTTAGTTTTGAAGAAATAGACTCGGCTGCCCTGCTGTCACGCGCTACCGCCGGAGTTATAGGAAAAACTATCGTTTTTTGTATGCCGGGAAGTCTAAAAGCCTGCAAACTCGCCTGCAAGATTCTGATCTTTCCGGAGCTGGGACATCTTGCAAAGCATGTCATAGAGGGATAGTTCATAATGGAGAATTCAGTCCTTGCATCCCAGACCCCTTCTCCGGGGATTCATATTCTGATGTTTTGCGGCGACACGCAGGTTTTCACTCTTACGCTTTCTGCTCAACTTAAAGGCAGCGCCTGGCTCCGGACAAACCTTGGCCGTGCCGGAACTTACAGGAACGAAAACATAAGAGAAGTCCTTTATGATGAACCCCTTCTTGGGAGGGACTGGTTTGACATTCCCATGAAAAAGGTTGATGAACTGACCTATCGTATTACAATCCCTCTTTGCGAGGTCGGCCATTTTGAGGCCAAATGCTTCTTTTTAAAAGAAGGTGATGTAAACCCTGTCTGGCCGGCCGGCTCAAACACCATAATCAATGTTGAACCGGCCGACACCTGCTGTGCCAATATCATATACAATGCTTTCGTTCGGCAGTTTGGACCTAATAAAGAAGGCAATGGGCTTTCCAATCCGGCGGAAGATAAATGGATACAACGCCTTGACGCAAAAGGGTATTCAGTAATTCCTCCGTCAGGCACATTCCGCAATCTTATCCGGGAACTCGATTTTATTATAGGCAAACTGGGGTGCAGAATTATCCAGCTTCTTCCTATCAACCCGACACCTACAACTTACGCCCGCATGGGCCGTTTTGGAAGTCCTTTTGCTGCTCTTGGTTTTACGGCTGTAGACTCAGCCCTTGCCGAATTCGACACGCGGGCCACGCCTCTTGAGCAATTCATCGAACTCGTAGATGCCATCCACGAACGCAGTGCAAAAATCTTCATAGACATAGCTATCAACCACACAGGCTGGGGGGCTGCCCTGCATGAAACTCATCCCGAGTGGCTGGCGCGTGGCGAGGATGGGCACATCAAAGTCCCGGGCGCCTGGGGTGTGCGCTGGGAAGACCTTACTATGTTGGATTATTCAAAGAAGGACCTCTGGAAATACATGGCCGATGTTTTTCTGACATGGAGCCGCAGAGGCGTTGACGGGTTCCGCTGTGACGCCGGTTATATGATTCCATTGCCTGCATGGCGCTTCATAATTTCTTCCGTAAGGGAGCAGTTCCCCGATGCACTTTTTCTTTTAGAGGGGCTGGGGGGGAAAATATCGGTCTCCCGCGACCTTTTGAATACGGGAAATTTCAACTGGGCTTATTCGGAATTGTTTCAAAACTATGACCGCGGTCAGATAGAAAATTTCCTTCCCGGCGCAATTGATATTTCTGAAGAAGACGGTCTTCTTGTGAACTTTGCTGAAACCCACGACAACAACAGGCTTGCTTCCCGCTCTAAAACATATGCCCGGATGCGGACAGCCCTCTGTTCTCTCTGCTCCATGGAAGGAGCATACGGGTTTGCAAACGGTGTGGAGTGGTTCGCCACTGAAAAAATAGATGTTCACGGGGCCTCTTCCCTAAACTGGGGCGCAGAAGATAATCTTGTTGAACACATAAAACGTCTTTCAGATATTCTCAAAAATCACCCGGCTTTTTTTGATAAAACAGTTTTAGACTTGATTCAAAAAGGCCACGGAAACCATATAGTCCTCCTTCGCAACAATATCCCGACAGGGAAAAAAGTTCTTGTCGTTGTAAATCTGGATGATAAAAATAAAACCATTGCTGCCTGGGATACTCAAAAAACCGGATTTAAGGGAAAAACATATTTTGATCTTATCACTTCTAATAAGATCAAGGTTGACTCTTCAGGCGGCAGCAGCTCCTGTTTCCTGGATCCGGGCCAGGTTGTCTGTCTCACGACAGACGAAAAAGACATTGAACTTATTAATATTAAACCTGAAAAAGGCTTTTATCCGCCTGAAAAAGTTACGCGTCAAAAAATGAGGGCAAAAGCCCTTGAGATTTTCAGATTTTATAACGGAAACAAGGATATAGGTGAATACGACCCCGATAATGGCGCTGCATCTCTTGCCGACAACCCTCTGGAATTCTGCCGCAGCCGAAATCCGTTCAGCCATGAAACTCGCGTTATTATCTGGAACTGGCCAAAAGATCTAAAACGAGAAGTGATGATTCCCCCGAACCACTTTTTCATGATCTGCGCCAAAACTCCCTTTTGCTCCCTTATTACAAACAAAGACCATGTTTTATCACGGGAAGAAAGCCTTCCGTGTTCTGATGGCTCATTTTTTGCTCTTTTTTCTCCGGGACAAATTCCTTCGGAGCACCATCGCCTGACACTTAAACTGACTGTTTATGAATCGGGAGGGACTAAACATGCTGAATCTTCTATTCTTTTTCTCACGAAAGCAAAGGATGTCAGTATAAAACAAGCCTTCAACCGTCAGGAATTACTGAGAAATTCTATTTTTTTTCTTGATACAAATGGCCGCGGCGGAATGGTGCATATTCCTGTCTCATGGGGAACACTGAACAGCAAATACGACGCTCTTCTTGCAGCAAATACAAACAGTGAACATCCTTCGGACCGTCTCGTTGCTTTCTCAAGGTGTCGGGCATGGGTTGTTTATCAGGGTTTTTCACAGGATGTTTGCCTTGATTGCCTTGATTCTTTTGTGTTTGACTACAAAGAAGGCGGACTCTGGCATTTTCATATACCAACCGGCCAGGGAGAACACATATTTTTTGATATAAAAACCGGAATGGTAGAGGGTGAAAATTCCGTATGCCTGTTCTTTACCCGGCTATCTTGCGGAAATAAAGACAGGAATTTGTCCGATGATAAGGAAATCAAGCTGATATTAAGGCCCGATATTGAATATCGCAGTTTTCATGAAACAACCAAAGCCTATCAAGGGCCGGAAAAATCATGGCCGGGAGCTGTTTCCGTCAGATCAGACGGTTTTACATTTGCGCCATCAGGTGAGCACGGACTTTCAGTCAATTTATCGAAAGGGTGCTTTGTTTCAGAACCCGAATGGAAATATATGGTACACAGGCCCCGCGAAGAAGAGCGGGGCCTCGATCCCGACTCGGATCTCTTTAGCCCCGGTTATTTCTATACCTTTTTAAAAGGGGGAGAAGAAGCCTCCCTGTCTGCTTGTGTTATCAGTTTAACAGCAAATAAGCACCGTTGCCCGGCACCTGCCGGAAAAAGGGATTTATCCTCTGCCAAACTTGCTTCTTCGCTGAAAATGGAAGAAGCATTAACCCTGGCCCTTGACCACTACATTGTAAAAAGGGGGGTTTACAAATCAATAATTGCCGGATATCCTTGGTTCCTTGACTGGGGGCGTGATTCCCTTATCTTTACAAGGGGAATGATTGCCGCCGGAAAACTCAAGGAGGCAGAATTTATCATAAAACAGTTTCTCCAGTTCGAAAAAGACGGAACAATTCCCAATATGATAGCCGGAAGCGACGCGGGAAACAGAGACACGTCCGATGCGCCTTTGTGGCTTTTCCTGGCCTGCTCCGATTTAATCCTGGCCGAAGAAACAGATTCTTTCCTTGATCAGGAATTAAACGGCAGAATTATTCGCCGGATACTTATTGCAATGGCAACCAGACTGATAAAGGGCACGCCGAACGGAATTTACATGGATGCCGATTCCGGTCTTATTTTCAGCCCGGCGCATTTTACATGGATGGATACCAACTATCCGGCATGCACGCCCCGCGAAGGTTACCCGGTTGAAATTCAGGCTCTGTGGTATAATGCTCTCGCATTTCTGTCCGAAATCGACTCTAACGATCAGTCCGGCAAATGGAAATCTCTTGCCGCAAAAGTACAAAAATCGGTTTCTTCCCTCTTTCCGGCCGGAGACGGTTATCTTTCGGACTGCCTGTATGCCCGTCCCGGAGTTCCCGCAATAAAAGCCGACCCGGACGATTCATTGAGACCGAACCAGCTTCTTGCAATAACTCTGGGCACAGTCACAGATTTACAACTTTGCCGAAAAATTCTTTCTTCATGTGAAGAGCTGCTGGTTCCAGGCGCCATCAGAAGCCTTGCGGACAGGCGGGTTTCCCGTCCCCTCGAAATAAAACATTATGGCGCACCTCTGAATGATCCCTTCAATCCTTACCGGGGAACATATGCAGGGGATGAAGATACCAGGCGTAAACCGGCTTATCACAACGGCACAGCATGGACATGGCTTTTTCCAAGTTTTTGTGAGGCGTGGGTTAATGCTTATGGCCCTTATGGAAAAGAGACCGCCCTTTCTTTGCTTTCCTCTGCCTCGGAGCTTATCAGCTATGGGTGTACCGGGCATATCCCGGAAATTCTCGATGGAGACTACCCTCATAAATCAAGAGGCTGCGATGCTCAGGCCTGGGGCGCAAGCGAGGCTTTACGGGTATTGATAAAACTTAATAAACCGGAATAAAAATATCATAATTTTATTTTCAAGGACCTTATAAAATGAAACACTTACAACCATTTCAAGTATTTCCTGCAATACCGGCGCCCCTCTCTTTTCTGGATGAACTGTCCCGCAATCTCTGGTGGAGCTGGCATCATGATGCCAAGGAACTTTTCAGGAGAATAGATCCGAAGCTCTGGAGAGAGTCAGGACAGAATCCTATTGTTTTTTCAACTTTAATTTCGGCCTCCCGCTTAAAAGAACTTGCGGGTGACGAAGGTTTTCTGGCTCACCAGAAACGGGTCAAGGAGCTTTATGAAAACAATATTCTTTCAAAACCAAAACTTGCAGCTTCTCCCTTTGAACCTAACGGAACCATTGCATACTTTTCAATGGAATTCGGAATTCACGAAAGTCTTCCTTTCTTTGCAGGCGGTCTTGGAGTGCTTGCAGGGGATCATTTAAAAGCTGCTTCCGACCTCATGCTTCCCGTAATGGGAGTAAGCCTTCTTTACAGGCAGGGATATTTCAGGCAGTATCTTACCCTTGATGGGATGCAGCAGGAAGAATATCCCGAGGCAGATCTTTACACTTTTCCAATTGAAAGAGCCCTTGATGCCGGGGGAAAGGAATTATACATATCCATAACCGGACCAAACGGGGAGATTCGCGCACAGGTCTGGAAAATAATGATAGGGCGAATCCCTCTTTTATTACTAGACACGAACTTGCCCGAAAATTCTCCTGAGAGCAGAGGAATTACAGCCAATTTATATCCTGCAGACCAGAACAAACGGTTAGCTCAGGAAGTGCTTCTTGGTATAGGCGGCATGCAGGCCCTTGCTTCCATGGGTATATTCCCATCTGTTGTTCATATGAACGAAGGGCATTCGGCTTTTTCCAGTTTTGAACGTCTTGCCCAGATCATTGCCCGCTTTAACATTGACTTGAAAACGGCCCTCGAAATTGGCCCGCGCACATCGGTTTTTACAACTCATACTCCTGTTGTTGCAGGGCATGATGTCTTTCCGGCAGATATTGTAAAACCCTATATCGCTCCACTGAAAGAGAAGCTGGGTGTCAGCGAAAAAGAGATTTTATCCTGGGGGCAGCCATTTTGGAAAGATGCCGACGGCCAGTTTTCCATGTTTGTGCTGGGTCTGCGAATGTCCCAGTTCTGCAATGGAGTAAGCCAGCTTCACGGATCTGTTGCCCGGAAAATGTGGGCACATATATGGCCTGGCAGGCCTGTTGATGAAATACCTATAACACATGTAACCAACGGCGCGCATGTTCCTTCCTGGATTTCCTATGAACTATCCCTTCTTTTTGACCGGTACCTTGGTCCCGGATGGAGCCAGCACCCATGGAATCCTTCTATCATGAACCGTATTGACGGAATCTATGATGAAGAACTATGGCGCATCCATGAAATGAACCGTTCAAGACTGATACGCACCTGCAGGGAACTCATGATAAAACAGTATGAGCGGAGAAATACTCCAACAACGATTATGAGCGACATAGAATCTGTTCTGGACCAGGATGCACTTACAATTGTCTTTGCCCGGCGATTTGCAACCTACAAAAGATCGCATCTATTGTTTATGGACCCCGACCGGCTTGAATCAATGCTTACTTCTAAAACCCATCCGATCCAGATAGTTTTTGCAGGGAAAGCCCATCCAAAAGATCAGGAGGGAAAAGATCTTATTAAAAAAATCATCCAGTTTGCCAAAAGGCCGGGCATCCGTCATCGCTTGATTTTCCTTGAAGATTACGATATCAGTATTGCAAGGATGCTTGTTCAGGGAGCCGATGTCTGGCTGAACACCCCGAGGCGCCCTTTTGAAGCCTGTGGCACATCCGGAATGAAAGCAGCAATCAACGGGACAATAAATGTAAGCATATTAGACGGATGGTGGTGCGAGGGTTACTCCGAAGAAAGAGGTTGGAAAATCGGGAAAGGCGAAGAGTTCTTTGATCCGGATTATCAGGATGCTGTTGAAAGCCAGGCTTTGTATAATGTTCTTTCGGAAGAAGTAATACCTTGTTTTTACGACAGAAAAAACGGGGATGCCCCCCGATTGTGGGTGGCTAAAATGAAAGCATCCATGAAAATGGCCATGCAATATTTCTGCAGCCATGTTATGGTTTCAAAATACAATAATCAGTTTTATATACCGTCTGCAAAACGATTGCTCGAACTCATATCAGACAACCTTGCAGAAGCAAAGGCGCTGACACTTCAGCGCGAGAGGCTGCGTTCCCTCTGGAAATTTATAAAGATGGATCCTCCTGTCAGAAAAACAACCGGCCCCTTCCGGGTTGGCGATACTTTCAATGTGACATCGGAGGTCTTTCTGGGAGAAATTAAGCCGGAAGAGGTTGAAGTTCAGCTTTACTTTGGCCGGATGAAATCCGTCGATTCGCTTGTAACAGGCAGTTATGTTCCAATGAAAGCACAGCAGGATCTGGGCAATGGCCTGTATATTTACGGATGTGATGTCGCATGCCACGTTTCAGGAAGATTCGGTTTTACCGCCAGGGCAACACCAAAAGGTGATGACTGGATAAAAAACACTCCCGAGCTGCTGACCTGGGCTTAAATCTTTTAAATACTTGCTGATCCAAATGACAACAAATTCAAAAATTAATCCCCGGATACTTATTGTAACCCCCGAAGTTACTTATCTTCCCGAGGGGATGGGCAACATTGCAAATCTTCTCACAGCAAAAGCCGGGGGACTTGCCGATGTTTCTGCTGCTTTAATCAGCGCCTTGTTTGATCAGGGAGCTGATATCCATGTTGCAATGCCCGACTACAGGGAGATATTCAGCGCCCAGCTATCCCCAATTTATGGAAAAGAGCTTGATTTGATCCGCAGCAAAATGCCTGAAGAGAGGATTCACTTCGCGGAAGACAGGGTGTTTTACTATCTGAACCATGTTTATTCCGACTACAGCTGGGAAAACCTCAAAATAGCCCTTTCGTTCCAGCGGGAGGTTATAAACAACATTGTTCCCCGCGTAAAACCGGATCTTATTCATTGTAATGACTGGATGACCGGTTTGATACCCGCGATGGCGAGAAGGCTTGGCATACCCTGCTTGTTTACAATTCACAATATTCATACCAAAAAAACGTCTCTCTCAAACATTGAAGATACAGGGATAGATGCTGCCTCCTTCTGGCAAAACCTGTTCTATGAGCGCATGGCTTATGACTACCACGGAACCCGCGAATCAAACCCTGTTGACCTGCTGACAAGCGCGGTCTTCGCCGCCCACTTTGTAAATACCGTTAGCCCGACATTTCTTGCCGAGATAATAGAAGGAAAACAAGAGTTTATTGAGCCTCATCTTAAACAGCAATTATCAAACAAATGGTATGCCGGCTGTGCCGCAGGAATACTCAATGCGCCTGATCCGACATTCAATCCATCTTCCGACAATGCTCTCGTCAGAAGATTTAATGAAAAAGATTACGCTCAAGGAAAACTTGAAAACAAACGGGTTCTTCAGAAAAGACTTGGGCTGATACGGGATGATAATGCGCCTCTTTTTTTCTGGCCGTCGCGGCTTGACACAATCCAGAAAGGTTCCCAGCTCCTTGCAGAAATTCTTTATAATATGGTTTCTTCATACTGGAGCCAGAACCTTGAGATTGTTTTTGTGGCAAACGGAGAATTTCAGCAACATTTTAAAAACATTGTTGACTATCATCGTTTTCATAACCGCGTCGCTGTCTGTAACTTCGATGAAAACATGGCGCGTCTGGCATATGCCGCCTCGGACTTTATTCTTATGCCGTCGCGTTTTGAACCGTGCGGACTGCCGCAGATGATTGCGCCTATATACGGCTGTTTGACTGTTGCTCACGACACAGGCGGACTGCACGATACGGTAACACATCTTGATGCTGAAAATAATACCGGCAATGGTTTTCTTTTCAAATTTTTTAACTCAGATGGGCTGATATGGGCAATTAGCCAGGCAATGAATTTTTACAACCTGCCTTCTAAGACGAAAGAAAAAAACATAAAAAGGATTATGAAACAAAGCCTCGAGAGTTTCAACCACCCGGTAACTGCCAGGAAATATATCGATCTTTATGAAAAAATGCTGCAGCGTCCTTTGATAAATTCATTTGCATAAGTTTTTTGATTGAAAGTGACTATGGAAACCAATGAAAGATTTTATGAAAAAGATCCTTTCCTCAATCCTTACAAGACCGATATAGAACGCAGGATAAACAATATTATTAAAAGAGAGGCTGCTCTTACCGGAGGCGCAATAAGCCTTGCCGGTTTTGCCTGCGGCCACCATTATTTCGGCCTTCATTTTTTGGAAAAGAAGTGGGTTTTCCGGGAATGGGCTCCCGGCGCCGATTCAATTTTTATTATTGGAGACGTTACCGGATGGGAGGGAAAAAAAGAGTTTGCATTAAAAAGAATTAACAGAGAAGGCGTCTGGGAAATTTCTCTCCCTGCTGAAACATTAAAACATGGGGATCTTTACAGGCTTCTCATACGATGGCCCGGTGGCGAAGGCGACCGCATACCTTCTTATGCCACCAGGGTAGTTCAGGACTCTCAAACAATGATTTTCAACGCCCAGGTCTGGACTCCTCCTTTTCCTTACAAATGGAGCTGCAACAATTTTATCCGTCCAAAGGAAGCTCCTCTTATTTATGAAGCGCATATCGGGATGGCTCAGGAAGAAGCTAAAACAGGTACTTACAGGGAATTTACGGATAAAATATTGCCCCGCATTATGGCCTCGGGTTATAATACGATCCAGCTTATGGCGATTCAGGAACACCCGTATTACGGATCTTTCGGCTACCAGGTATCCAATTTCTTCGCCCCTTCATCCCGTTTCGGAACTCCCGATGATTTGAAAGAGCTTGTCGATACGGCGCATTCGGCAGGCCTTGCAGTTACAATGGATTTAATTCATTCCCATGCTGTTTGCAATGAAGTGGAGGGCATAAGCCGTTTTGACGGCACCCTGCACCAGTATTTTCATTATGGACCGCGCGGCATGCACAATGCCTGGAATTCCCGCTGTTTTGACTACGGAAAGGACCGGGTTCTACATTTTCTGCTTTCGAATTGCCGGTACTGGCTTGACGAATATAAATTTGACGGATTTCGGTTTGATGGTGTAACGAGCATGTTATATCTGCATCATGGCCTGGAAAAAACTTTCTCCTGCTATGACAATTACTTCAATCAAGATGTCGATGAAGATTCCTTGACCTATCTCGCTCTTGCAAACAAACTGATTCACGAAATACGGCCGGACGCTGTAACAATAGCTGAAGATATTAGCGGAATGCCGGGACTTGCCACTCCTGTTTCAGAAGGCGGATTCGGTTTCGATTACCGTTTTTCAATGGGTATCCCCGACTACTGGATCAGGCTTGTCAAAGATATGTATGACGAAGACTGGCCAACCGGCACCCTCTGGTACGAGCTCAACAACAGAAGAGAGGAAGAAAAGTCGATAAGCTATTCCGAATCACACGATCAGGCTCTTGTCGGAGATCAGACCCTTATTTTCAGGATGATAGGCCCGGATATGTATGAGCACATGACTGTAAATGATGAAAATTTCCGGGTCGACAGGGGGATCGCTTTACATAAGGTAATAAGGATGATTACAATGGCTACCGCCGGAAACGGATACTTGAATTTTATCGGAAACGAGTTCGGGCATCCTGAATGGATAGACTTTCCCAGACCGGGCAATAACTGGTCATATCATTACGCAAGGCGCCAGTGGCATCTTTCAGACGATCCTTCATTAAAATACCACCTCCTGGCAAATTTTGACCGCGATATGATCGCACTGGCAAGGAGTTTCCATCTGCTTGAATCTTCAGCGCCCATGCTCTTATATGAAAACACGACCAATAAAATAATCGCCTTCAGGAGAGCAGGACTTCTCTTTGCTTTCAATTTTCACCCGACCCGCTCTTTTACGGATTACGGCTTTGATGCGCCTCCCGGAACATATAAAATGATTTTTAACAGCGATGCCCCGGAGTATTGCGGGCATGGCCGCCTCAACCCCGACCAGGAACATTTCACTATTTCTGACAAATCGAAGAAATCCCGGAGACAGTTTATCAGCCTTTATCTTCCGACCCGCACCGGAATTGTATTAAAATATACGGAATCGATTGATTTGGCTAAAAACTGATTTGCAAAGGAGGATTCGGGGGGGTTGTGTTACTATGTTCAAGAATTGTTTTTGAAGAAATGAAAGTATTTCATGACCCTTTCAACGTAATCTTCGGTCTCTTTTATGGGAGGGATGCTGTTATACCTGTCAACAACGGTGGGCCCTGCATTATATGCGGCAAGAGCAAGCTGAAGCTTTCCGTTGAAGCGCTCGAGGAGTTCACTGAAATACCGTGTTCCTGTCAGAATATTTTCTCTCGGATCAAAGGGATCTCTCATCCTGAAAGCCTTGGCGTTTTCAGGCATTATCTGCATCAATCCGAGAGCGCCTGCTCTTGATACCGCTCTTGGATTAAAATCGGACTCGACTTTTATAACAGCTTTCAGGAGTGGAAATGAAACTCCATGCCTTCGTGAAGCCTCTGTGATCATTTCATCGTATACGCTTGATGAATACCTGGAAATCGTTAAAGGGGCTTTTTTTGTCATCTCTCTTATAAAGAGACTGTACTGATAGGATGGATCTGCCGGCACATTAGTAAAATGAATAACCCCGTTTTCATCGATGTACTTATAAATATCACCGACAGCAAAAGAAGAAACACAGGACCCAAACACCAACAGAACAGAGAAAATAACTGTCAGCGCCAATTTCCATGCGGTATGTAGTAAAAATTTATCAGACATTTCTCTCTCGTTAGATCCCAAATCAACAATCCGTATTCTTTATCGTCTATCCGGTTCCATAAAATTATGTCAAATTATACATAACTTTTTAAACAATTCAAGAGAAAACATATAAATCGGATTAAATATCAATATATTGTGGTTATAAAACCGGCTATATACCAGAAAACCCATTCCGCTCAGTCCGATTATCTTCTCTTTAATCAGGATCAACGGGTTTTATTGACAGATGCTTTTTTAATCTCTTCTTCCCGAAATATTTTTACACTTCCGTATTTTCCGTCAAAACCGGGTGTAATCATGACTTCGTTTTTTCTCATTCGTTCTATCGCTTCCGCAAAAAGAGGAATGCCCGAATTCCTGAGTTCATCGATGCCTTTGAAATTAAGGATATAAAGTTCAGGCCCGAATTGTTCCAGCAGATTATTGTAACACAGCATTATTTTTTTTGCGCCTGGGTTCAATTGATAAATTTCAGAAAGAATCTCCAACAGGGGTATTGTCTTAAAGCATGAAGTTATTGCCATTTTATTTTTTGATTTATCAGAAAGTTGCTGAATTCTGTGGAGCACACCGATTGTTATCTTCCTCCTGCATACCGGGCATATGTCGCCGTAACGATCTGTTTCTTCAGGCAGTTGTGACAGGTTACATTTTCTGTGTCCATCCGCGTAATACTTGCCTTCTTCAGGATAATACTCGATGGTTCCTGGAAACTCTTCCGGGCGGCCTGTTTTCATTGCCGATATTATAGAATCATAACAAAGGGACGTATCGAAAAGATTCGCCTCCCTGCCTATTTTCAAGGGAGAATGGGCATCCGAATTGGACATAAGCGTTATTCTATTCAAACCTGAAAATTCCCGGCACATGGCTGGATCTGAAGACAATCCCGTCTCTGCCGCGAAGATATATCTTGAAAAATTTCCGAAGCATTCTTCTATCGAATCAAAACCGGATCTTGAACCAAAGATCGAATACCAGGGCGTCCAGATATGGGCCGGAATGAACATCGCCCTGTCTGAAACATCAAAAACCATTTCAAGCATGTTAATCACGTCAAAGTTAAAAATCGGCCTCCCATTCGATTCCGTCTTTCCCAGGTTCTTCAGTCTCCGGTTCAGTTTCTCAACCACAGACAGTTCTGGCAATAATATAAGGCTGTGAATTTTCCGGATTTTTCCTCCTTTCTTGTATATATTACAGACCTCGGAAGTCGGGAGAAACCGTGTTATTCCCCTGCATGATTCAGGAGTAAATTTATCTGTTTTGCCGGAAATATCCTTATTGGGCTTATAAAGACCATCTTCGGCCTGAACAAGTTTGTTTTTTAATTCCCCAAACCAGCCGGGGTGGGTAAAATCTCCTGTTCCCAACACTGTGATTCCTTTTTTTCTTGCGGCAATATAGAGATTTTCAACATCTGTGTTTTTCGATGTTGCCAGTGAAAAGCGTGAATGAATATGTAAATCAGCCAGAAATTTCATGTTTTATGTAAAATCTCTTGTTTATTTCGAACAAACAATATATATTTATTTTGACAATCTTCTTACACAATATATAGGATTTATTAATAAAAGACAAGGGTTTGTGGTGTTGAAAAATTTATGGGTTTATTATCATCTTCTGTATCGATAAACAGGTATTATGTCGAGGGCAAAATTCAGGAGCCTGTTCTCGAGGTAGTTAAAAAGGGATTAACAAAATATTCCTTTAAGGAGACAGAAGATGCTCCTTCAGATAAAATAACAGGGTGGACTTCTTTTAATAATCATTTCAAACCAGATTTTGAAGGTTCTTCTTTTGTTGTGGGCGATCATTTTATTTTTTCATTAAGAATAGACAAAAAGAGTGTTTCTTCAAAGATCATTAAAAAATATTTGTATTTTGAAACATTAAAAAGGCTTGCGGAAAGCGGGCGGGAATATTTATCCGCAAATGAAAAAAAACTTATTAAAGAGCATGTCCTGTCCGTTCTTTTACTCCGGGTGCCGGCAACTCCAAATATTTATGATCTTGTCTGGGATTATGAGAAATCAATGATTTGTTTTTTTTCAAACAACAAAACCGCAAATGAAGAATTTGAAGCCCTTTTTCAAAAATCATTTAAACAACGTTTAATTAAAATTTTTCCTTATTCAGAAGCTGATATTTTATCTGGCTTAAATGATCCGGAACGTGATGCTCTTTCACATTTATCCTCAACTAAATTTATGGAATAGCAATGCTTGATGCTTCAATATCTTATTATCGCTATGCTTTTTTGGGTTGTGAATTTTTAACGTGGCTTTGGTATTCTGTTTCCACTTCAGGCATAAATACAATTCTTAAAAAGGGATGCTCTCTTGAAATCGGAAATAAAATAGTTCTTGAAAGAAAACTCAGCGATTCCATTGAAAAAATAACTATTAAAGGGAAAGATGCCGATCTTGAAGAAGGTATGCTTTCTCTTAAAAAGGGTTCTGTTGTTAAAGAAATAAATTTATTATATAAATCTGGTGAGAAAGAATGGTTTTTTACTGTTACCGGCGAAAGTTTAAGCTTATCAAATATAAAAACTCCTGATATTGGATTTATAGAAACAAAGAAGGATGTTGAAGGATTTGTTATAGAAAAAATTTTTCTTTTTAATTTAATCTATTCTTTAATAGATGATTTATTTATAAATTTTATAAAATTAAGGGTTTCTGACAAATGGCCACCTGTTGTTTCTGATATAAGAAAATGGATAAATACATGATTGTTTGTATTTACCCTCTTTGTTTGTTTAAAACTTTTTAGTTATCAACAGTTTTTATTATTTGATTGATTACGCACCTTTTATAGATATAATTTCATGTTGAAATTGCATCTTTTTGTTTATATTACTTTGTATAAAATCAACTCGTTGACAATGTTATTATATTTATCGACAGAGTATAATATATATCATTTATTTATTCACTATTATAAAAGGAATGATGTATGAAACTGAAAATTCAAAAGCAGGATATTGTGGAAGTTTTATCAAAAGTCCAGGCAATAGCAGGAAGGAAAACAAACATAACCATTACAACCGCAGTACTTATAAGAACAACTGAAAATGGCATTAATATAATTTCAACAGATCTTGAAACAGGGTTTGAAGGTTTTTATCCGGCCGTAGTTGAAAAAGAAGGAGCAGTTGCAATTAACGCAAGAAAACTATTTGAAATTGTGAGAGATTTTCCAAATGAGGAGTTGCATATTAATGAACTCGAAAACAACTGGATTGAGATTAGAGATGACAGCAATGTAGAATACAGGATGGTTGGAATGAATTCCGACGATTTTCCAAGCATTCCAAGCGTTGAAGATATAGTTTGTTTTGATCTGGATTCGGCGGCTTTTAAAAAGATGATAGAACAGACAGTTTTTATTTCAGGAAGTTCTGAAGAAAAAAGAGCTCATATAAACGGGGTATATCTTGAAAAATTGGACAAAGAAGGAGAAAAAAAAATAATCAGACTTGTATCTACAGATGGAAGCCGCCTGACAAAAGCTGATTATGAATGTGACGGGAATTTCGTTTTGCCCGGCGAAACCGGAATAATAATTTCAAAAAAGGGTTTAAATGATGTTGGAAAATTCCTTGAGCAGGAAGGAAATATAAAAATTGGATATAATAAAAGCAATTTTGTTTTAAAAAAGAAAAACGAAACAATAATTATGAGACTTCTTGAAGGAAATTTTCCTGAATACAAAGATATAATAAATAGGAAAGAGGCTTTTTTGATAAAAGTAGAAAGATTATTATTTCTTATGCTTTTGAAAAGAATGTCGATTTTCACTTCTGAAAGTTATAAAGGTGTAATTTTCAGTTTTAAGAAGGGAAAATTAATAGTTTCTTCCACAAACCCGGAGCTTGGTGAATCAAAAGAAGAGATGAATGTGGATTTTGACCGCGATCCTTTCGAAATTGCTTTTAATGTGAGATATTTTATTGAAACACTTAATGTTATAGATGATGACAAAGTTAGTATAAGACTTATTGATAGTGAAAGCCCGTGCCTTATTGAGGGTGATAAAAACAAAAATTTTCTTAGTGTTATTATGCCGATGAGAATATGAACGAAGAAAACAATAATAATAGTACATATACAGCCGATAATATAAAAGTCCTTGAAGGCCTTGAAGCGGTTAGAAAAAGACCATCCATGTATATCGGAAACATAGATATACAGGGACTTCATCACCTTGTTTATGAGGTTGTTGATAACAGTATTGATGAAGCAATGGCCGGTTTCTGTGATTTTATCAACATTACCATACATACGGATAACAGCGTAAGCGTGGAAGACAACGGAAGGGGTATTCCTGTAGGAATACATAAAACCGAAAATGTGCCTGCTGCCGAAGTTGTTATGACCAAACTGCATGCGGGCGGAAAATTCGATAATGATTCTTATAAGGTATCGGGAGGTCTTCATGGGGTGGGTGTTTCTGTTGTTAATGCCCTTTCAGAAAGGCTCGAGTTGGAAATATATACCAACGGCAAAATATACCACCAGATCTTTGAAAGAGGAAAAAAGGCAAGCGAGCTTTCCATAACAGGGGATACAAAGAAACGCGGAACGAAAATACATTTTAAACCCGATACAGAAATACTCACTACCGACAAGTTCGAATTTGAAATTCTTAAAAAAAGGTTAAGAGAGCTTGCTTTTTTAAATAAAGGGCTCCGGATAAAAATAGAAGACGAACGCGCTGAAACAAAAAAAGAGTTTTATTACGAGGGCGGCATAACTTCTTTTGTGGAATATCTTAATAAACACACCACGCCGCTTCACAAGCCCATTTATTTTGAGGGAATAAAAAATGATGTTCATGTTGAGGTGGCAATCCAGTACAATGACACATTTACCGAAAAACTGTTTTCTTTTGCTAACAACATAAATACCATTGAGGGTGGATTTCATCTTATCGGTTTTAAAACCGCCCTTACAAGAGTTATTAACCAGTATGCTTCAAACGGAAATATATCTGCAAAAGATCTAAAGGACAAATTAAGCGGCGATGATGTGAGGGAAGGCTTGACCGGGATAATCAGTATAAAGCTGAAAAATCCGCAATTTGAGGGTCAAACAAAAACAAAACTTGGGAACAGCGAGATAAAGGGCCTCGTCGAATCGCTCGTCAACGAGAAATTGGGAATATATTTCGAAGAAAACCCCCCTATCGCAAAAAAAATATTATCCAAAGCTATTGATGCTGCAAGAGTAAGATTTGCCGCAAGAAAAGCAAGGGATATAGCAAGGAGTAAAGGTTTACTGGCTGATGCTTCGCTCCCGGGCAAGCTGGCGGAATGCCAGATTCAGGAACCGGCCCTGCGCGAAATATTCCTTGTGGAGGGAGATTCGGCCGGGGGCAGCGCCAAACAGGGAAGGGACAGAAAGTTTCAGGCGATTCTTCCGCTGAAGGGCAAAATATTAAATGTTGAGAAAGCAAGGTTCGACCAGATATTAAAAAGCGAGGAAATAAAGAACATTATTACGGTTCTTGGAGCAGGGGTCGGGAGAGAAGAGTATAACATTGATAACATCAGGTATCATAAAGTTATCATTATGACAGATGCCGATGTCGATGGATCTCATATCAGGACACTGCTGCTTACCTTTTTTTATAGACAGATGCCGGAAGTTATAGAGAAGGGCTTTTTATATATAGCACAGCCCCCGCTCCTTAAAATCGGGAAGGGGAAAAACGAAAAATATTTTAAGGATGAAACAGCTTTAAACGACCACGCAATAAGGCTTTTTTGCGAACACAACAAAATCTTAATCGGCGAAAATAAGAGGACATTATCCGAGCAGCGTCTTTATCTTTATATTACCAATCTGGCCGAATATTCCTCCGCTTTAGCAAGACTTAACAGAAGCGGGTTAAAACAGGAACTGACAGAAATCCTCCTGAAAAACGGAATGGAAGACAAAACCCTTCTCCAGAATATGGAAAAAATGTCCGGGATAAAGAAGATTCTTAACCAAAACAAATATAAGACAGGGGAAGTCCTCTGGAACCCGGAAAGAAATGTGCACGAACTGGTTGTTGAATATCCGGAAAACCCGGCTTCCGATGTCATGGCCGATGTCATGAGCAAGAAGGAATTAAAAAATATTAAAATTGGGACGGGCCTGGTTTATTCTGAAGATTATCAGAAGTGCGTGATTCTGAGCCAGAATATTTTTAAATATGATGAACCGCCGTTCTTTGTAATAAATACGGAAAACAAGGAATCCGGTGCGCAGGAGGTCAGAATATCCAATAAAGAAGAGCTTCTGCAGTTTGTTTTGGAAGAGAGCAAAAAAGGGATGGTTGTTCAGCGATATAAAGGTCTTGGTGAAATGAACCCCGAACAGTTATGGGGAACAACCATGAATCCGGAACAAAGAACTCTGTTGCAGGTAAAGGTGCAGGACTCTGTTGATACCAATGAAATTTTTACTATTCTCATGGGTGATGAGGTAGAGCCAAGACGTGATTTTATCGTAAACAACGCTCTTGATGTAAGAATGCTCGACATATAGCGGACCGATAGACATTCACAATGTTAAATATTGTTAATATAGCAGCAAGAGACCTTCCGGATGCCTGGTTTCAATGTGTTTACCAGATAATTGACAACGGGCATAAATACTTAATAGAAAGGGGAAGTTTTAAGGGGCAGGAGCGGCTGGAATTTGATTATGTTACAGTGCACATAAAGCATCCCGGCGTACGCCCGCTTATACCCGACATTCCCCACGCTTTAAATATACCCAACCCTGTTGCTGAAGGGTATATTGAAGAGTATCTGCCATATTTAATGACCTCCGCAAAAAGTCCAAACGAAGATTACACATACGGACAATATCTGGAAAGTCAGGTTGCCGAAGTTATAAGGATGTATAAAGAAGACGGGCATGGAACAAATCAGGCGTATATGACCGTAGGGGACCCCTCGACCCTGTACCTTGGCGATCCCCCGTGCCTGAGAGGCATTGATACAAGAATCAGGTATGGAAAACTCCACTTTATGGTTTATTTCAGATCCTGGGATTTATGGAACGGCTTTCCCGCAAACCTCGGGGCGATACAGCTTTTAAAAGAATACATGTCCCAGGAAATCGGAGTAGAAGATGGTGAGATAGTTGCGGCAAGTAAAGGCCTCCATCTGTACGATTATATATGGGCGCTTGCTAAGATGAGAACCATGAGAACAGACTGATCAATCAAAAAGCATAAAGCGCCCCGCTCTTATAAAACGGGTCGTCCCTTGACTCCGCCGGTCAGTGAAATCAAAATTCAATACTTCCGGGGGTCCTTGGAAAAGGTATTACATCCCGAATGTTCTTAATGCCCGTTACAAGCATCAGAAGTCTTTCAAAACCGAGTCCGAAGCCACTGTGAGGAACAGTTCCAAAACGGCGGGAATCAACGTACCACCAGTAATCTTCCTTTGACAATTTGCACTCATCCATTCGTGATTCAAGCACGTCGAGACGCTCTTCACGCTGACTGCCGCCTATAAGTTCTCCTATTCCGGGCACAAGAATATCCATGGCGGCAACAGTTCTGTTGTCGTCATTTACCCTCATGTAAAAGGGTTTTATGCTTTTCGGATAATTATAAAGAATTACCGGTTTCTTGAAATGCTTTTCGGTGAGGTAACTTTCATGTTCAGCCTGAAGGTCTTTGCCAAAGGAAACTTCATACTCAAACCTAACACCTGATTTTTGTAATATGCCGACAGCTTCTTCGTACGGCAATCTTATAAAATCTGATGAAGCGATGTTTTCCAGATTGTTAAGCAGATTCTTGTCAACAAAAGTTGCAAACAAATCAAGATCATCTTTGCATTCTTTCAGGGCATAGTCTGTTAAATACTTTATAGTTTCTTCACCTAGATCCATATTGTCATTAATATCGCCAAAAGCTATTTCTGGTTCCACCATCCAGAATTCAGCGGCATGTCTTCTTGTGTTTGAGTTTTCAGCCCTGAATGTAGGGCCAAATGAGTAAACGTCTCCGAGGGCCAGGGCAAACATTTCGGCTGACAATTGGCCGGACACAGTGAGGTTTGCCGCTTTCCCGAAAAAGTCCATAGAGTAATCTGTTTTACCATCTCTTCTTGAGACTTTGTCTGGTTCAATGGTTGTAACCCTGAAAAGTTCACCGGCTCCTTCACAGTCGGAGCCTGTAATCACAGGAGTGTGAATATACTTAAAGCCCTTATCTTTGTAAAATTTATGTGTGGCAAAAGAGAGATCAGATCTAATACGGAAAGCAGCGCCATATTTATTGGTGCGGGGTCTTAAATGGGCTATCGTACGTAAATATTCGTCGGTATGACGCTTTTTCTGGAGAGGATAAGAATCAGGGGCAATGCTTATGGTATCAATTTGCCGGGCCTGAATTTCCCATTTCTGCCCTCCTCCTTTTGATTCGACAAGAGCACCACGTACCGCCACAGCCGAACCGGTCGAGAGTTTTTTAATATCATCGTAATTGCTTAGTTCCTTTTCCGCAATAATTTGTATGTTTTTGAGGCATGAACCATCGTTTACTTCGATAAACGAAAAGTCCGTAGAATTGCGCCTTGTTCTCACCCACCCTTTTATAAGGATATCGTCAGCCGCAGTTTCAGTATTCAAAAGAGAAACAATTTTATGTCTTTTCATATAATTATAGCATCCATTAGCCCGTGTTTTTAAAGAAAATGAAATCAAATCCGGCATGTTTTCCTTTATTATTAATGTAATGTGTTATATAATATCAAGTTGAGTTTTTCAATTATCAAGACTTTTTGAAGAGCCATATAATTTAATACCTTCAGAAAACGTCAAAAAATGACTTTTTACTCGGCGGGAAAGGGCTTTCTCCCTCCACCCCAGGCGGGGCTTAACCGTCCTCGGCCTGTTGCCGGACTTTTTACGAGTCCAGCATAATTTGTCAGAAAAAATTTTGCCTTAAAAGGCTCTTGGATAAACAACATGAATATTGAAAACATTAATGATATATTCCCGCTCGTTGAACAACCAAGCCGGTATTTAGGTTCAGAGATTAACTCAATAAGAAAAGATTATAATAATGTAAAACTTTCCATTGCCCTGGCTTTCCCGGATTTATATGAAGTCGGCACATCACATTTTGGACTTCAAATTCTGTATCATATTTTAAATAAACAGAAAAACATAGCCGCTGAAAGAGTCTTTGTTCCTGCCCCGGACTTTGAGGCATATCTCAGAGCTTCAAATATACCTCTTTTGTCACTTGAAAACCAAAGACCCCTTAACAAGTTTGATATAATAGGTTTCAGCCTCCTGTATGAGCTTAATTTTACAAACATATTAATGATGCTCGATCTTGCAAAGATTCCCTTTTATTCAAAAGAGAGGGATCGCTCTTATCCTTTTATTATTGCGGGGGGGCCCTGTACATGTAATCCGGAACCAGTTGCAGCTTTTTTTGACGCTATTGTTGTAGGCGACGGTGAAAATGTTATTGTTGAAATGTCTATGGCATGGATTCAGTGGAAGGAGAACGCGTGTAACGACAAGGAGTCCCTTTTAAAAGCATGGTCTGAAATAAAGGGGGTTTATATTCCTTCTTTTTTTGAAGAAAAATATGACAAGCACGGTTTTCAAACCATGTTGCCGGTTTCTGCCGGATATTCAAAGGTGGTTAGAAGCATAATCCCCGATCTTGATTATGCTCCATTTCCTGATATGCCGGTAGTTCCCTTCGGGAGGCCTGTTCATGATCGCCTTCGTATTGAAATATCAAGGGGTTGCACGAGGGGATGCAGATTCTGTCAGGCCGGGATGATATATCGCCCTGTTCGCGAACGATCTTTGGAAAACATACTTGATATTTCCAACAAATCAATTGGTTCAACCGGATATGAGGATGTCTCTTTGCTGTCGTTAAGCACCGGAGATTATTGCTCCTTGTTACCTCTCCTTGAAAGCCTGATGGCTTTGTATGAATCAAAACATATTTCTGTTTCTTTTCCATCGCTTCGTGCCGGTTCTCTGACCCCTGAACTTGTCAATCTTATAAAAAAAGTCCGAAAAACGGGTTTTACTATTGCTCCCGAAGCAGGGAGTCAGAGACTGAGAGATGTAATAAATAAAAACATTACCGAAGAGGATATCATAAGTTCAGTAAATACTGCTCTTGGCATGGGGTGGCAGGTAATAAAGCTATATTTTATGATCGGTCTTCCGACAGAAACAGACGATGATATAAAGGCATTAATCGATCTTGTTTATAAACTCCGCAAAGCAAGAAGCAGAAAAAACAGTTCCATTAATGTCAGTGTAACAACATTTATTCCAAAGGCACACACCCCTTTTCAGTGGAGTTCACAGATTTCTCTGGCTGAATCATCTGAAAAAATTGAGCAAATCAAGAAGGCCCTCAGTATTTCAGGAATTCATTTCAAATGGCAGAACCCTAAGGTAAGTCTACTGGAAGGCCTTTGGGCGCGTGGTGACAGACGGCTTAGCGGCCTGCTTGTGAATGCATATCAGAGGGGATGCAGGTTCGATGGCTGGAGCGACAGGTTCAGATACGATTTATGGGACGAAGCCATTACAGCTACCGGGATTGATACAGGTTTTTATCTTTCACGCGCAAGGTCGCTTGTAGAGCCTCTCCCATGGGATCATATTGATACGGGTATTTCAAAAGAATTTTTGATAAGCGAGCTTGAAAAAGCTGAAAGAGCAGAAATTTCGGGTGATTGTAGGAACAAATGTAGTGGTTGCGGAGTATGTGATTTTAGTCAAATTGAACCAAAACTTAGTTATTATACTGGTGAGGCAAAAGAAAAGAAAACAACAGAAACCGAAAAGAAGAAAGTATCTTATAAAAAGCTGAAAATTCTTTTTTCGAAAAGGGGCCCGGCGAGATTTTTCGGACATCTTGAGATGATTAATATTTTTTTGCGCTCAATAAGGCGTGCCGGAATTGAAGTTGTTTATTCAGAAGGATTTCACCCCATGCCGAAAATTTATTTTGAAGACACGCTTCCTATCGGAATGGAGAGTCTTTGCGAAACATTTTATTTGACTGTAACAGATGATACACAACCGGAGTCAATTGCCGAGAGACTGAATGAACAACTTCCTGAAGGATTTTCTGTCATTGATTGTAAAGAGTATGTTCCGGTTGCAGGAGCAGGAAGTCCAAAGATTTATTCATATGAAATTTCATTAAGGACTGGAGGTTTTTGTACGGGAAGCCTTAAATTGTACGAAATGAGCACAAATTTTGAAGTTGAGAGAATAAGTAAAAAAGGAAAACATAAATCTTTAAACCTGAAAGAACTGGTCAAAACAATAAAGATTGTATCACAGGAAAGGCTGGAGATGACATTATCTTCTGAGTCGGGTAATATGGTAAGACCTGTTGAAGTTCTTAAAAAGATTTTTCCGCTTACTGACGAGGATATAAAAATGGCTCGTATAGTGAAGCTTCCCGCCCTGAATAGCGGGGCTTTCAGATTCAACAATATAAATGATTAAATCAAGAGGTTTTTATGTACAAGAAGATTGTTGTTAATGTTTGCGAACATGAAACAAGGATAGCTCTTCTTGAGGGCGGAACAATTGCAGAGCTTTTCATTGAACGCGGAAATGTTTCTGATATTGCAGGAAATGTTTACAAGGGGAAAGTTCAAAGGGTATTACCGGGCATGCAGGCAGCTTTTGTAGATATAGGGCTCAATCAGGCGGCATTTATATATGTTGATGACTTGAACTTCGGAAGTTGCAGGGAAATAGAGCTTATTGATACCGGCGAAGAAGAAGAGAATGGAACGGCTGAATTATATCAGGAAGCTGTTTTTGCTAAGCGGAGAAACCATGAAACAGGAATTGCTGAACTCATTACCGAAGGCCAGCAGATACTTGTTCAGGTGGCAAAGCCACCTATAGGGACAAAAGGGGCAAGAGTAACTTCCTATGTTACACTTCCGGGAAGATTTATAGTCCTGATGCCGAATTCAGATCATATCGGAGTGTCGAGACGAATTGAGAATGAAGCTGAAAGAAACCGCTTAAAAGAAATGGTTTTTTCTTTGAGAAAAGAAAATTATGGCTACATTATAAGAACCGCAGCGGAAGGAATACAAGAAGAAACGCTTGATTATGAAATGAATTTTCTAATCAATTTGTGGAAGAACATTCAGGATAAATATAAGTCTGCTCCTGCCCCGTCGCTGCTTCACAGAGAACTAACGGTCTGTCTGCGGGCTGCTCGTGACCTGTTGATGCATGAAGCAGAAAAAATGATAATCGATTCCCGTCCCGACTATGAATCGGTTCTGTCATTTCTTGACACATTCATGCCCAACCTGAAGAGTTCTGTTGAAATGTATGAAGGTTGCGAACCTATTTTTGATGCGTATAATCTGGAGGGTGATATTTCTCGGGCTTTAAAAAGAAAAATATGGCTGAAATCTGGAGGATATATAGTTATAGAGCATACGGAAGCACTTGTTGCAATCGATGTTAATACTGGCCGGTATGTTGGGAAACACAACCTGGAAGAAACAATATTAAAGACAAATCTGGAAGCTGTAAAAGAAATTGCATACCAGATCCGCCTAAGAGACATTGGGGGGATAATAATAATTGATTTTATTGATATGGAGAAAAAGCAAAACCAGGAAAAGGTTTTTAATGCTCTAAGAGATTCCTTGACAAAAGATAAGAGCAAAACCCATGTTCTTCCTATTTCAGATATGGGATTAATTCAGATGACCAGAAAAAGGATAAGATCTCCTTTAACCAGAGCACTTTGCGAACCATGTTTTTACTGTGAAGGCGAGGGGTACTTATTATCAAGGCAGACTATTTGTTATAATATATATAGGGAAATACAACGGGAATCTCTTGATATGGCCGGCATTAAGGTGGCTTTGCACGTTCACCCCGAAATAGCGGAACTCCTTCACGGAGAAGAAAACCATCTTATATCGAGTCTTGAAAAAATGATAGGAAGGCAAATTGTGATATATCCAAAACCGGAATATCACCTGCACGAATTTGAAATATATGAAACATTTAAGGAATGAAATCGGCCAATCCTTTTTTATTGACATCGATGTATATATGTGGTCTATTTTGCGTTTATTATTAGGGCGCAATGAAATCGTTGGGAAATAACCCCTCGAATACTTAACTCCTTTCTTCATATAACTTGGGAGAAGAAATATAACTAATAGATATATTGGATATAAATAGAAAAAGGACACACAGATTATGAAAAGAACATATCAGCCAAGCAGAATAAAGCGGGCAAGGACGCATGGTTTTTTAAAACGAATGTCGACAAAACAGGGCAGGAATGTTATTAACAGGCGCAGGGCGAAGGGCAGGGCCCGTTTATCTGTTTGATATAATATCAATAATTGGTCTGAGAAGGCGGGGTGTTATTAATCACACAGAAGTTTAAAATTGCAAAACTTCAATTTCTCAAAAACGAACAGGATACTGAATCGAAAAGAATTCCTGAAGCTGTCTGAAGCAGGGAGAAGAGTTAACAACAGGTACTTTACAGTCTTGTTTTCTCCCGGAACATCTGGAACAGGGCGTCTTGGTTTGACTATATCGAAAAAATCAGGAAATGCTGTTTTGCGCAACAGAATCAAGCGATACATTCGCGAATATTATCGTATGAACAGATATAAGTTCAGATACAGTTGGGATATAAATGTTATAGCCAGAAGCGGAGCCGGAAGTCTGGAATCAGATCAATTTTTTTCATCTTTGCGGGATGTATTTATTAAGATAGAGGAAGGGTTTGATAATAAATAAGATATTTTTGTTATTTATCCGCGGGTATCAATATATCATATCTCCATTGATTGGACCTGTTTGCCGGTTTTATCCATCCTGTTCCGAATATGCGTATGTTGCTATATATCGTTATGGTCTGATAAGGGGGATTTCCCTTGCTATCAAGCGAATATTGAAATGTAATCCTTATAATCCGGGCGGGATCGACCCGGTACCATGAATCTTTATAAATAATGCATGAATATCCCGCAACCCTGCCTTATTACCAAATAATAATAAATTACAAATACTTATATTTTTTTTAATGGCATATATCAAAAAAAGTCTGAAAAATTAAGCACCGATTTATATCGGGGAGGTTTTAATGGAACAACCACGGTTCATAATAGCAGTTGTGCTTTCATTTGGTGTTTTTTTAATTTGGAACTATTTCTTTGTTGATAAGAACCAAGTTAAAAAGATTGAAGAAAAAACAGAGGTTCAGCAGACAGTCAAAACTGAAGCTCCTGTTGCAGGGATGACATCGAAATTACCTGAAAAGAAAATCTATCAGGAATCCTCATCGCAACAAAGCAATAATTCTCGTGTCATTAAGATCAAAACCCCTTATTACTCTGTCGATATCAATGAAAAGGGAGCTGCTATCACAAGCTTTGTGCTGTCAAAATACAAAGAAACGACAAACAGCGATTCACCAAATAAAGAGATTATACCCAAAGAGTTAGAAAGGGGAACAGTTATTGCCGGCTTTGCCGGCCAAAGCATTCCAGGACTCGAGAGCGCAATATTTACTTCTGATATAAAATCTGAATTGATTGACATAAGTGAAGGGGAAAAGGAAATTCTGTTTTACTGGAAATCAGAAAACGGGATCGTTATTGAAAAGAAATATTCCTTTTCATCCGGTACATATATGATAGGCCTTGTGGTTAATATCATTAATGGTTCTGCTGAACCTATAAAAGACAGCCTTATTGTTTCACTTAACAGCTATTATCCAGACACAAAAAGCGCAGCCGGTTTTGAAGGGCCAAGTGCATTAATAAACAACAGCCTGGAACAGGTCCCGCTTAAAGAGATTGAAGATAAAGGCGCCTATACTGGCACCCTTAAATGGATTTCGGTTCAGGACCGGTATTTTATGTCAAGCCTGATTCCAAAAATACCTGTAGAAACAAAGATGCGCCTTTTTCTTAAAGATAAAGTCTTTTTGGAAGCACAGTACATTAATCCTCAAAAAGAAATTCGGCCTGGCGCTCAGGAAAAAGTCGAATTTAATCTGTTTTTTGGACCAAAGAGCTTGAATCTGTTAAAGAGTCTCGGGCATGACCTTAATTTGGCAATAAACTTTGGATGGTTTGATTTCCTTGCGAAACCTTTCTTATATTTCATGAATTTTTTATATGGCTTTATTCCAAACTATGGTGTTGCTATCATCTTGCTCACAGTTGTAACAAAAATAATTTTTTGGCCTCTTGGATCAAAAAGCTATAAATCAATGAATGAAATGAAAAAAATTCAACCGTTGCTTGCTGAAATAAAGGAAAAATACGGTAATGATAAAAAGCGCATGAATGAAGAAGTGATGGGATTATATAAAACCTATAAGATAAATCCCCTGGGAGGATGCCTGCCCATGGTAGCACAGATTCCGGTTTTCTTTGCTTTGTACAGAATGCTTTATGAAACCATTGAATTAAGGCATGCCCCTTTTCTTTTCTGGATAAAAGATCTTTCAGCTCCCGACAGGCTTTTTCATTTTGCTTTTTCAATTCCTTTTATGGATCCGCCATATGGCATACCTGTTTTGACTATTATTATGGGCGCAACTATGTTTATTCAGCAGAAAATGACCCCGGCCGTCGGTGATCCGACACAGGCAAAGATGATGATGATTTTGCCTTTTGTATTTACAGTAATATTTGTAAATTTTTCAGCGGGCCTTGTTTTATACTGGCTAATAAACAATGTTTTATCAATCCTTCAGCAATATAGTATATCTCGGAAAGCAGCGTAGATACGGAGGAAAATATGCCCCATTATCTGGAATTTGATGGGATGAGTGTCGAAAAAGCAATTGAATCGGCTTGTAAAGATTTGAAAATATCTAAAGACAATTTAAAGTATGATATTGTTTCATACGGATCGAGCGGTATATTCGGTTTGGTTGGAGTAAAGAAAGCCAGGATAAAGGTAACCGTTCATGATTTGAAGACAGGCAATATTAAGAATGAAGAAAACAAAGCGACACAAAATGAACTTCCGCATGCTTTAAAAGAAGACGTTGCTATTGAACCAAAACGCGTCAAAAGGGTTGATGAAAAGATAAAAAGCAAATCTGTTGAAACTGGACTTGAGGTGCTAAATAAAATAATCAACACCATTAGTGATGATGCAGTTATAAATGTTAGCGCGGAAGAGAAGTCTGTATCTTTTGATGTTGAATCCGAAACCCCTTCCGTTATTATAGGAAAGAAGGGACAAACTCTTGATGCAATACAGTACCTGATTGAAAAAATAGTTAATAAAAATAATGATGAAAAACTTCATATTCAAGTTGATGTCGGCGGATATCTAAATAAAAGGCATGATAAACTTAAAAAACGGGCCGAAGAAATTGCTGAAAAATCGAAAGCCAACGGCAAGCCCATGTCTTTGGGACAAATGAACGCCAATGACAGAAGAATAATACATCTTTATTTAAAACATGACAATGACGTTAAAACACACAGTGTTGGAGTAGGATTTATAAAAAAGCTTGTTATTTATCCCAGAAAAAAAGGTAGTGCGGGACAGCCTGAAAAAAAACTATAACGTTATATATTTTTACATTCTTCGCGCGTTTCGCTACCGGTGTTGTGAAAAATCAGATTTTTTAAGTTTTTATTATTATTTGCAAATAACTCAAGGGCAACATTAAATCAGTATAGCTAAATTAAATTAGATGGAAAATGATACTATTGCTGCCATATCGACGCCGATAGGCAGCGGCGGGATAGGCATTATTAAGATATCCGGAAAAAATGCCCTGTCAATTGCCACTTCGATATTCAAACGATCTTCAAACAGAAGCCGAAATATTTCAACAAGTGAACCGAAACAGCGCGCACATTCCCCGTTGCTTACAGAGGGTTTAGCGGGCAAATTAGAAACAGACTCGATTCCCTTCGTTCGCAGCTTCCGCACTGCTTGTGGTAAAGAACTTCAATCTCACCGGCTTTATCACGGGAATATATTTAACCCTGAAAATGAAAAACCAATAGATGAAGTACTTCTGTCCGTGATGAAAGCACCCCATTCATATACAAAGGAAGATGTTGTTGAGATCAATGTTCATTCAGGGCTTGTAGTTTTAAGAACAATCCTTGATCTTGTTTTATCGAAGGGAGCAAGACTTGCCGAGCCGGGTGAATTTACAAAAAGGGCTTTTTTAAATGGAAGGATTGATCTAACTCAGGCCGAAGCAGTTATTGATTTAATCAACGCAAAAAGCGGCAAGGCCCTTGAGATTGCAAATGCCCAAGCAGGGGGCGATTTACGGTTTTATATACAAGATATTATTAAAGCATTAACAGATATACTTATAAAAATTGATGCCGCGATTGATTTTCCTGAAGATGTTGGGATCGTTGATTTAAAAACTGCAATATGCACGATTGAAAGGGAAATTATAAAAACTCTGAAAAAACTGATTGCAGGATATGATGAAGGACATGTTTTAAGAGAGGGGTTAAGGATTGTTATTGCGGGGAGGCCAAATGTCGGAAAATCGAGCCTCATGAATCAGCTTTTAAAAAAAGAACACGCGATTGTGACCGCTGTCCCCGGAACAACAAGGGATATTCTTGAAGAAACTTTAATTATTTCAGGAATCCATACAATTATTACAGATACCGCCGGTCTTCATGACAGCGATGATCCTGTCGAAACAATCGGAATGAAAAAAACCAGAGAAAAGGTAAAGGGCGCAGACATAGTTCTGTTTATGGTTAATGCAGTTACCCCTTTCATCAAAACAGACTATGACATATACGAAATAATAAAAGAAAGACCGGTAATTCTCGTAATCAATAAAATTGATCTGGTATCCGAAGCTTTCGACATAAAAACAAATGATGAAATTAAAATGGTGCCGGTTGCAAGAATATCTGCCCTGTACAATATCGGGGTAGATTCTCTTAAAGAAATAATAATAAAAATATTTGAAAATAAGACCAACTATTATACGAGCGATATTATTCCAAATATAAGACAAAAAAAGGCTCTTGAGAAAAGCATTGATTCCATTGAATTGTTTGTAAATGGATTACAATCAGGGTTGCCTTTTGAAATTGTATCTATAGATCTGAAGGATGCAATCGAATCTTTAAATGAAGTTTTAGGATTAAAAATTAAGAATGATATTCTGGATCAGATATTCAGTCGGTTCTGCATAGGAAAATAATGTTTCACGTGAAACAAAGCAGGAATTCATTTGATATAAGATCAATCCGCCGGTACTATATTAATAAACATAATTTTTTAAGGAGTTCGTTGTGGATTTAATTTTTAAGCAGTTTTTTAATAAATATGAGGCGGTTGTTGCAATGGCTGATAATGCTTTTGAGAAAGTTAGGGCAAGCCATTCTGAATGTATTAAATGCAAAAAACATTGTGCAGACTGCTGCCACGCTTTATTTGACCTGACACTCATTGAAGCGCTCTACATAAACTATAAAGTTAAAGAGAGGTTTGATGGCGATAAAAAGGGCAGGCTTGAAGAAAAAGCGAACATTGCCGACAGGGCTGTCTTTAAGCTGAAGAAAAAAGCTTATAAAGAATATGAAGGCGGAAAAAGCGAAGATGAAATATTAAAAGATATGGCAACAAAAAGATTAAGATGCCCCTTTTTAAACGAGGAGGATAAATGTGATCTCTATGAATTCAGGCCAATAACCTGCCGGTTATATGGAATACCGTTATCAATAGGAGGGGCAGGGCATACATGCGGAGTATCAGGTTTTCAAGAAGGAACAAAGTATCCAACCGTTAACATGGATAAAATACAAAAAAAATTATATGAGATATCAGATGCGTTTGTGAAAACTATCAATTCAAAACATGCAAAAATGTCGGAAATACTTGTTCCTGTTTCCATGGCCATATTAAATGATTATGATAAAGAATATCTTGGAATACCTGATACGGAAAAATCCACAGACGGAAAGAAATAAAAAGGCGGGAAAATGTCTGAACAAAAAGACGAAGAAATAGCAAGAAAAAAAGCTATTTATGATACCATGTCTCCAAGAAGACAAAAGCATATCTCGATAAAAGGATATGACAAGTGGGATCCGTTTGAATTGCCTAAGGACCCTATTGATATCCGCAAAGACAAAACAAAAAGAACATCCCAGATGCTTGTAAGAGAGTTTTTGCAAAGCAGGAGTTCAGAGAAATACAGTAATGAATACGG
>Ga0315268_10001090_pt1 | contig 31610 bp, 44 predicted proteins | sample C1_top_MG_FD_204535 | JGI IMG/M metagenome (GOLD analysis project Ga0315268, IMG submission 204535) | Sediment microbial communities from Yellowstone Lake, YNP, Wyoming, USA - C1_top | ecosystem: Environmental > Aquatic > Freshwater > Lake > Sediment | place: USA: Wyoming | collected 2017-08-01
TACCTGTCCGGCGCTGACCTGTCCAGCGCTGACCTGTCCAGCGCGTACTTGTCCAGCGCGTACCTGACCGGCGCGAACCTGACCGACGCGAACCTGTGCGGCGCGTACCTGACCGACGCAAACCTGATCGGCGCGAACCTGTGCGGCGCGAACCTGACCGACGCGAACCTGACCGGCGCGACAATAGTATCCGGCTGGCATTTGGTGCGCGCATGACCGGATATGAACTGTACGCCCAAGCCGCGCACATAATCGCGACTATCGAGAGCCTGGAGGGAGCCGATCCCGAGATCTTGGACCCGCAGCTGGCCGCGTGGCTGGACTCGTGCGACGACAAGATCGGAGCGTACCACGCCGTCCTCAAGCGTCTGGAGATTGAGGACGTGGCGCTGAAGGCTGAAGCAGACGCGATCTCCGCAGCCCGGAAACGCATGGCCAAACAGTCCGAGCGTGTCCGCGATCTGGCCACGCTTCTCCTCCTCGCCATGGAACAGCTGGGTGAGGAGCCCAAGGTAAAGCGGCCCACGTTCTCCGCCTGGCTGTTGGCCACTGAGTCCGTCACGGCGCCCGAGGACGCCACGCTCCTTCCGTTGGCGTTTCAACGCGTCAAGGTCGAAGCCAACAAGACCAAGCTCAAGGACGCGCTCAAGGCCGGTGAGCTTGTGGATGGTTGTGGACTGTTGACCACGCGCTCTGTGGTGATTCGGAGCTCCAAGTGAGCAACGAACCGATCAAGACCCTTGGTGAGTACATCGATCACGCGTGGGAGGACGGCGCTCGTGAGGAGCGCCAGAACGTGGTGGCGTGGTTGCGGCGTGAGGCCAGCGCCATGCACCCAGCTGAGCCAGATAGACCGATGCTGAGCCACTCAGAACGTAGTCTGTTGTTGGTGTTTGCCGCGTGCATTGAACGCGGCGGACATGATCACGAGGTGACCAATGGTCCCGCGTGACATGCTTCGAGAGTGCATCTGGCGCTTTGGCGTCAACAACCAGTTTCCAGACTGCACCCCTATTGCTCCGCTTCCCGGTGGCTACGGCCCACCTCGTGAGATCAAGCCGGACCAGCGCGTGGCGTTTGTCATGCTCCATGATCTGGAAACCTTGGCCGTCAAAGACTTCGTGGCGGTTCCGCCTCGTGGCGTGGAATGGCTTGAGCAGCGGTACGGCGCTATGGCCCGAGACTTTCACGTGGGCTGGTTTACTGAAGAGTCCCGGACGGTGGACGCTATGCAGAAGAAACGGATCTGGATCGGACGTCACATTGATCGCATGGGAAAAGGACCGCATGGGTTCAACATGTCCACAATCTTGATCCCGCGTTTCCTTCACGCTCGCAAGTTGGCCTATCAAGCCAATCCCGGTGGGCGCGTCTGGGGCACCGATGCTGATATGCCTCCCGAGGTGGAAGCATGAACAAGCCTTACCGCCCTCGCTTGCCCGAGGTGATCGACATGATCCAGCGCATGCCCGGAACGGACCGCGAGCTCCAGCTGGTCAGCGGTCACACGTTGCTATGGACTCAGCAGAAGCTGAGCGAGCTTCTTCGCCGCGGCGTGATCACCCGGCGCCATGACGTGTACTCCGTGGTTGGCGAGTTTGAGCCGTCAACCACGCTTCAGATCTTGGACGCGCTCCGAACTTTTGGGCCACTGACTCGGAAGGACGTGGCGGCGCTTGGAGTCGCAGATCGCACAGTTTGTGGCATTCTGGCGCAGCTCGAGCGCAAGGGCCGCATCGAAGTGGACTCAACCGTTAGGCCGTTCCGGTTCTTGCTGGTCCAAGGGCTGGAGCAGCTCGCAGTCTATGAAACGAACCGCTAGGGTTTGTATGGGTGGTAGCTCTTGCCGTCAAAGGTGAGAGCTTGCATGCACGCGCTCCCGAGCCGCCACGGTGCGCCCAACGAGAGGTGGATCCATGTTGGGTTGCCGGCTGTGTGTCCCTCGAGGATCACCTGTCCGTACTTCAATCCGGACTCGGTGACGATCCAGCGCATGATGTCCTCAAGCTTGGCCGCTGGACAGTGAAAGTCCGCGGCCTCGCCCTTCATATGCTGGCTGGTTTTGGACCCCCCTATGGCCTCGTTCACGGCCTTGGAGCGAAACCCGCTGTGAATCGAGACCGGGCCAAACTTGGTGCGGATCGGCTCGAGCAGCGAGGAGCACAACGCCACCAGCGACTTGGTGTCGGCGGCGTTGGGAACGTTGGGCTGGCCGGAGCTCGTTCTGGTCAACTCCGCCAGCGTGAAGTGAGGGGACAGGTTCACTTGTTGCCGACCATCTTCAGCAGCGCTTCAGCCAGTTTGTATGCGTCCTGAGCGATAGCGCGGCCCTCGTCGGGAGTCACCTTGCGACCACCCGGAGAACGCGGCCCAATGGCTTTGGCGAGGTCGTGGATCAGATTTATGATCGTGGGCGTTAGGTGCATGGCGTCCATAGTTACTCCAGAGGTGCGTGGTCAGCGTCCGCGGGATCGGGCACGTAGGGCGCCGGCTCGGCCTCGGCGGGTGTAGCGGGATCAACGTTCACCGAGACCACGGACTGGTCCGGCGAGGTTGTGACGTCAACGCCCGGAGCTTTGATCCGGACTCCAATACCAGACAGAGCGAGGACAATCACCGCCGCGGTCAACGCGATCCCGCGGAGCTCCCAACGGAGCCCCGTCAGTTGGCGCTCAAACGCCTTCGTAAGCTCGGCGCGTTCTGAGCTTGCCAGTTTGGCCTGAGCTTCAAGCATGAGAAACAAACGGTCAATGGTTGAGTCAGGCATGATCAAAGCTCCAAGCGGGACGATAACACAGCGGGACAATGTGTCATGAATCTCGGAGTGGATCCGCGATGAACAACAGCCGCACACCATCCAGACCGGTGCTATCAATCTCGAGCTGCTCCACCAGTGCCACGCGCTTGGAGAGCGACAGCTGAGGATCGGTTAGCGTGATTACCTGTCCCAGCTCGAGCGCGTAGGACCGAGGGACTGTGTACGTGCCGCGCATCCGGGGCTGGCTGAACGCTCGGATCTTGTCTGCGAGGACACGTCCAGCCGTCGCGCTGTCATAGATATTGGCGCTCGTGTACGCTCGGTTCTGTACCCCAAACACCGCCTGGGAGATCCGACTGTACGCGTCCTGACTCGGATCGTACGTGGTGGCGCCGGTGTCCACCGTGGACGAGACCACGGGCTGGTCATTCGGTCGCCCACCTCGCCAGATGGTGGAGGTGTACCTACTGTGCTGGACGTCGTACCGGTACTGAAGGCTGCACTGGTTCACCACGTCGCTGTCAAAGTCCACGTCCCCGACAAGCCGGATCGCGCTGTCCACGTCAACGTCCAACACCGCCGTGGCGTCCGCGTACGTTGCATCCTGACGCCAGACCACCACGTACCAGCCGTCTACGCCATAGACGATACTGGCCGGGACGAATGGCATGATCGCGCTTTCCAACCACTCCAACGGCTTTACGCGACCGTCGATCACACAGTCGAACCGGTAAAGGTTCAACGCCTTGGCCGCGGTCAACATGCGCCCGTAATCGACTACCAGCCCGGCGCGCTCGAGCATGTACTGGATCACGTCGCCAGCAAGGGGGGACAAACCTACGATTCCGTCCCCGGTGTACGTGGAGCTCGTGTACTCCCGCCACGCGGCGAACAGGGAGGACGTGGTAGGCATGGTCACGGGGTTGGACGGCGTGGCCGCAGCCGGGACCACCGTGGAAGGCTGGTACAGCGCGGGATCCAGATTCGGGTTGAGGTCCGCTACGTTGGGTCGATGTTGTTCTCCAAGCCCGAAATAATGCCCGGCGGATTCGGGGTTGGCGTCCACGCCGTTCTGGTTGTCGCCCGTCGCGTCTAGCACGTTCTTGGGTTCTATACCCAGCAGCCAGTCTACGCCCTCCCAGCACATAGCCACGGGCTGACCAAGAAGATCAAACGTATTGAACACGGGGAACCGGTGGCCGCTGGGATTCAGGTCCGCGTCCCCGGTCAGCGTTACCCACTTTCCGGTCACGTGGTGGCCAGCGAGAATCAGCCGGAGATAGTTGAGCGATCCGCCGGCGCCCTCACCCTGATGAATCGCCCACACGCCTTGAGTACCCGGTACCCACGAGGTATTCCCGGTCTTACCCGGCGAGCCAAACACGGTGGGGTACGTGACTCCAAGATCGTCCAAGCTCAGAGTCAGGACCGTGTTCTGTCCAACGGTGTCTCCGCTGATCTGCTGAGTGAGCGGCGGGTACTCCACCACGTACGTGGACTCCGGGAGCTGGATCGAGAACGAGACCGGATCGCCGGCGAACCGCCAACTGGGGCCAGTCACGATCCCGTTGATTAGGACGGTCCGCTGGCTGTAGTCGGTGCCCTCAAGCCAGACCGCGAGCGTGGCCGGGCTGCGGGCGAGGTGCCAGCCCTCGGCGTACAGCTGTGCCACGTCGACAGGGAGCACGGCTTGAACCGGGACAGACGCTCCCGCCGGCGCCGCAGCCAAAAAGCTCATGGCCTGTTGCATGGTCACGTTGTCAAACCCGGATTCAAACGTGAGCGTGTCACCCGTGGACGCGTCGGGTACGTCAAAAGACGCGTCCGAGATCCGATAGGTGGAGCTCGCGTACTGGAGCTCGAGGAGGACGTGGTAGCGAGGTGTGCTCACAGCTCCTCCTCGATCAGCAGGGTTCCCATTCGGATCAGCTCACCGGCGCTGCCCGTCCACGCGTTGCCAACCACCACGTCCATTTGAAGGGTGTCGGACGCGATTCGCCCGTACAGCTGGAGCTCCTTGGCCGTGATCGTGGTTGCGATGCCGGCGCCCGCAGCCACCGGGACTTTGGGAAGGTACACCATGCAGTTCTCTCCGTCCTGAGCGATCAAGCCGAACATATCAAACGGCGTGGCGTTCCAGTTACCCACGACGGTCCCGCCTGTGTAGCTGGACACGTAGTCTGGACTGGGCCGGTGGAGGTCGCTGGTGTCCACGCCGTCCACCCAGTCCATGGACTCGGCGCGGCGCGGTAGTCCCTCTTTGGTCACGCGTCTGGTCCCGTCTTTGGCCTGTGTGATCTGAAGGTTCGTGGCGATGGAGTGTTGTTCGCCGCGGGACGTGCGACGGGCGAACACCATGGCCGTTCCTACAAAGAACTTCCCGATCTCAATGTAGCCGCTGGCCGTGGACGTTGGCCCCACAGTCAACGTGAAGCCATTAGCGCCTACGGCTACGTCCCGGAACAAAACGGTCACGTCTGGAGACAAGATTGAACCACCAGCTCCGGAAGCGGCCTCGGTGCCGTCAATGCCCTCGAGGACCAACACGGGACGGAGACCCACGCCCATGGTGGCTGTAGTGCTCCAGCGCCCGCCGGTGTTGCGCCCGATGGTGCGGATTTTTCCGCCACCGCCAAACGTGAACGTGGCGCCGGCCAGCGTGTTCTCTGGCAGGTAGTCGGTGATGTTGCTCCCGCCGGTTGGGTCGCATTGAATCATGGAGCCGGTCCGAGTGTACTTCAGCCCGGTTCCGATTCGAAGGTCAATCGTGCGCGAGACCGCGCCGGCGATGGGGTCCACGTAGTCAAACGTGGCCAAAGCGAAGTTGCAGTTCCGGAGACAGACGGCCATGATCCCGCCTTGGTGCTCGCCAGCCACAACCATGCTGGCACCCATCGCCTGGTCAAACCGGCCACCAGACTGAGGACTGGATTGTACCTGCGGGTTGGTGTTCACCGCGGGGTACGGAAACGAAGTATCGATCTGCCACGCGGCGCCGCTCGGAAACAATCCAATTCCGGCGAGCTTCAATCCGAGCTCGCCCACGAACGAGGTGGTAGGGAGCAGCGCCTGACCCAGCAGCCGGGAGGATAGGCCGGGGTTTCCATTGGTGCCTACCGAGACCGTCCGAACGTACGCGTCCATGAGATTGATCCCGTTTCCTCCTACCGCGAATGAAGCGCGGTCCGTGGTCACGGTCCCCGGCTGCACGATGGAGAAGCCAGACTGGCCAGTGAACCATTCGTCCACGCCCTTTCCAACACGCTTGACCGCGGCGGACCCGGCGCTGAGATAGTCCACCAACACGCGGGCCGTGGGGCCAGCTGGGTTGTGTTCGTACAGCCATATCCGGAGACTCTGGACGTCCGCAGTCTCGGTGTACAGAGTTGTTGGAACACCCGCGCCACCGCCGTTCATGTCCGTGACGGTGATCGTGGTCGGGGTGCAACGTACGCGAACATCGTACGATCTCGGTGTGGCGTCTCCGATTCGGGCGCGGAGCTCGAAGTACCCGGAGTCCACTCGAATCCCGCGGGCCTCAAGCCGGATACCGCCGGACAAGCTACACGCCGGCGCGGAGGTCCAGTTGGCGACGTCCACGAGCGTGGTTCCAAGCGAGCGCATCCCAAGCCCGGTCATGGTGACCCCGGGAGCTCCAACGGTGCTGAACGTCCAGAGCGCGCCGGTGTTCTCTGGCAGGTTGATCGCGGCCCAGTTGGACCGGAAGCCGCTGGCTTGATTTGGGGTGGGGTCTTTGGTTCCCGTTTGCGGCATCGGGTTTAGCGTCAGCCCACCAAGCGAGAACGTGATCAGCGAGGAGTCCGCCGCGTTGTTCACGCTGGCATGAGCTTGTGCCACGCCCACGATCCGCGAGCCTTGAGCGGTCATGGCGTAGTCGGTGAAGTTGGTCCCCGCGTCCACCGAGCGCCACCACGCGAGACCGGTACCGGGGCCTACGCCCGTCCCAACGGTTGTCCACGTGATCCCACCGTCCAGGGACTGGTTCACGTACGCCTCGAGGAGCGCACCGCCCGCGGCGTCGTGGTCGCTGCCAAACAGCCAGAGCGTCCCCGTATCGTCAGCACACAGCGCGAGCTCGCCCGCGGTGAACGTCCCGCCGCCGCTCAATGAGCCCCATTCTTGGAGGTTGGTGGTGGTAGTCCCCAAAGACGGGACGGCGCCAGCAAACCCATCAAACGCGTTGGCGGATCGGCGCACGTACGGAACAAGGGAAGCGCTGGCCGTGGCTGCGTTGTCCGCGATGTACGCGAGAACGAACCCACCGTTCCAGCCAGCAACGTCCGCGTACCCCGCGTGATCAATGGTCTGGATGTACTCGAGCGTGCCACCGAGATCGGAGCTCGCGTACATTCGGACGTCGTTGGCTGCTCCGTTGGCCACCGAGAGCGCAAACGAGATCTGACCGTTCTGGTACGCGGCGCGCATCTGGTAGGACGTGTACGGGGCGACGTTGGCACCCGCGTACTGAGCCAGCGAGCGCTTGGCCGTGACAGATACCGAATCCTCGTCCGGAGCCGAACGCCACGACAGGATCTCACCGTTGGCGTCAATGCCAAACGCTACCCACCCACCGTCAGGCAACGCCACGACAGCAGCCACGTTCTTGAGTGGCGTGGCAACAACGCCACCAGAGCTTGGAGCCGAGTACATCGGAAGGTCCAGCCGCGCCGCCCACGAACCCGCCAGTGGCCTATGCCACACCGAGATTGAGGCGGCGTTGTGGACGCTGATCGCAGTCATGGCGCCGGACGGGTGCGTACAAATGCTCATCCCTGTCCACTCGGTGGCCGTGGTCGACAGGCTGAGAATGTCCATCCCGGAGAGCGAGGTGGGCGGATCCTGTCCCGCAGTCGGGAGGAGGAGCATGGTCAACGAGTACGGCGCGATGGTGATCCGTGGGGTCTCGGTAGTACTGACCACGGTCACCGAGGGGCCAACGCCAGGGACGCCCGTCAAGCTCGCGGCGGACGCTCCGTCCAACGTGCCAGACGCGTACAGGTTGCCGTACGCCGGGCCTTGAACTGGACTCCCGCCGGTTGACGTCAACAGCGTGCGGACCGGTGGAGCCCACGTCCCGCCGGTGGAAAGCGAGACCGTGTTGGTGGAGACTGCTCCGGAGGTCTGGCGGACAATCGCTTGATACTGGGCGGGATTCGTCGGGGTACGATCAGACACTGGAGATCCTCCTGTTCTTGCGATGTCCATATACCGCGCCGGAGTGGAGCGCCTCGCGGAGCACGCCAGCGGACTCCATGGAGCGCTTCAGTCCAGCTTCAAACACGCGGTGTCCCAGCACAATAGGCGCCGGTCCGGTGGGCTGTTGGGTTTGCATCTGACCGTTGTTCATGCGCTCAATCTGACGTGAGCCCATAGCCGCCGCGGCGGTGCTGTTCAGTATGGCCTCCTTCTTCAGAATGGTGGCTTGGAGCTCGTCCGGAGACTTGCCGCTGTGGAAGCTGGGCTGCTCCGCAGCGATGGCCGCGATCTGAACGCCACCAGCCACGCCCGCAGCGATAGCCGCCGCTGGACCGATGATCAGACCAGCCGGACCGCCCACCTCGAGACCATCGTTCAGCGCGTTGATCACGGCCATGGCCGTTGTGATCGCCGCCGCCGCGAGCTTGGCCGCTTTGGAGATCGCGAACGCTTCCTGAGCGTGCTTTTGTTGGTCCGCGATCCGGCGCGTGAGCTCACGCTTTTGGGCTTGGGTGTACACTTCGTCGCCGGCGATCAACTGGTCCGTCAAGCTCTTCGCCGTGGACACGCTCGCCTGGTAGTTTGACTCAAACCCCGCGGCCATGGCCTCGAGACCTTCGACCGCGTAGCCAGTCATGGCGTCGGCGAGGAGCTTGGCGTTCTCCATGCGCGCCTTGGTGGCTTCGTCGTCCGCGTCCACCGCGTCCTTGGCCGTCTGCTTGTCCAGCGCGGCCAGCTGCTCCGCGGTATATTTGTGGTTGTCTCTGCGGGCCTTCTCAAGCTTCTCGGTGTCGACGCCCACAGCCTTGTTGGCCGCGATCTGTTTCTTCAGCGCGGCGTCTCGCTCAAACCCTTCCCGCGCCACGCGCTCGTGTTCAGTCTCTCCGAGTTGGCTTGTGGCCGCGGTCAACGCGTTGGTGGCGTCCACCGCGGACAGGATCGCTTCCACCGCGGCGCGAGCTCGAGACACACGCTCCGCGTCCGCAGCGTCCGCCATGGCTTGGAGCCGCGCCAGCTCCTTGGTGGCGTCCGCTTGTTCGCGGCTGGCCGCGGCGTTGTCCTTCTTGGCCTTGGTGCTTTTTGGCTCAATGACCGCGTTTTGGACGGTCAGCTGGAGGTATTTTCCTTGTTGCTCGTTCAGCGCGTCCAGACCGGCCTTGGCCTCTTTGTACGCCTTGGCCTTCTGGGTGTCCCCATACATCCATTCGACGTTCCCCTTTGTGATCGCGTCCACGGCCTCCTGTTGCTTCTTGATCTGAGGTCCGTACGCATCGGTCACGCTCTTGAGCGCGTCCCGGAGCTCGAGCTCCTTCTTGGTCGCTTGACCCGTGGCGATCAGGTTCTGGTCCGTGATCGAACGCTTCAGACCTTCCAGCTTCACGAACGCCGCAGTAGCCGCCTCAGAGCTGGCCGCGGCCTTGTTGTTGGCCTCCTCCACCTTCTCCAAGTCCTTGGAGAGCACGTAGTAAACCGCACCAAGCGCCGCCGCAGCGATAGCCACCGGACCCATGACCGCGAGCATGGACGACATGGAGACACCGACAGCAGCGCCCGCAGCCGCGAGCCCTTGACCCGCGCTCGAAAGTCCCGCGATGGAGCTGGCCGCCGCGCCGGCTTCTGGTGAGATCTTGCTGAGCACGCCACCGAGCGGACCGAGAGCCGCCGCAGCCTTGGACGCTGCGCCTCCCATGCCACCAAGCGCGGGCGTAACCTTGGCGCTGGCTTTGTCAGCGCTCGCTCCCAGGTTGTTAAGCGCCGCGTTTGCCTTGTTGGTCGCGTTGACAAGCGAGGACGCGTCACCGGTGATCGGGATGTTGACGGAGCTCATAGGGTGAATGTCCTCACAGCTTTGTTGGGGCCACCACGTGGTCCGAGTTTCTTAGGCGCCACCGGCGCGTTCAGATCGTCCTCTATCGCACGTTTGAGATCCGCGATCATGGCCGGGATCAAAGTCAGTTGGACCTCCTCCCAGATGCGCTCCCACTCGATCACGGGAGTACCGGACCGATGGACTCCGCCGGAGTAGTCCGCGGTGTTGAGGATGTACAGTGTGACCGCGGTTGTGCTCGTGGTCTCAATCCGGCTGGACCACTGTTTGAGAGACACGTTCCGTTCATCCCCAGCTGGCCGTCCACGGTACAGCCAGCCAACCCACGAACGCTTGAACGCTTTCAAGATCCGTGACTCGTGCTTCACAAACACGCGCCGTTCAATGTCGGTCAAGCGCCTCTGAAAGTCGCCAAAGTCACACGTGGAGATCGCTTCAACGGACACGGCGCCGCCTCGTTGGACCCGGAGTGGGCTCCACGTACGCGGCTTCAGCAATATCCACGGCGGTCCGCATCTGCGCCAACAATAGCTCGCGGTTGTCGCTGATCACCTGCGGGATGATGATGTCTATGATCGGAGTCCCGCCGTTCGCCACGCTCGCGGAGCCGGGCTCCACGATGAACTCAACGTAGTCCACGTCGTTGAAGATCGTAAAGCCAACCTGTCCGCCGGTCATGAGCTCAAACCGGAACGCGTCCCTTGAGGTTGACGTGTCCACCGGCCACGCTTCTTCAATGTCCGCCACGATCAACTCAGCTAGCTGATCAAGCTCTTGGATCTCGGAGAGCTCCAGATACCGAAACCCGCGGTGTTTCTGAATGATGTACTGTTCGATGGACTCGAGCCGAACGGGTACTTCAAGTCCCATTAGCGTGCGGCCCAGTCTGCGAACGCGGACAGAGCTGGATCGCTGGACGGCGTGGTGGCCGGAGCGCGCTGGACGTTTGTCATGCGAACGTGATCACCCGCGGAGACCGGAGCCAGCGTGTTCCGCCAGCCGTCCTCAGAGTCTCGAGTGATCAGGTGAGCGACGAGATCCACGTACTGGTCCTCCGGAAGATCGTAGGCGGCGTGTACGCCCCCAAGGTGTCTGGCGCCATGTTCGATTAGGAGAGCGTCAAACCGTCCGTGGGGGCTGCGGAAAAACTGGAGCGGGCCATGGCCATGTTGATCAAGCTCTGGCGCTGGTACAGCTCTGGAGCAATACCGGCGAGAAGCTCGATCAAGTCCAGCAGCGTGAAGCCGTTGTCCTGTAGCTCCTCGGCCACCTTGTTCCCGTATGCCAACAGGTCCGTGAACTCGAGCTTGGAGAGGTCCAGCTGAGTCTCAAGCTCGCGGCCCGAGTCATACCAGCACACACCGACCACCAGCCCGGCAAACGGAAGTACACGTTCTGCGGTCTCCTGTGGGCTGAGGTCTTTGTCCTGGTCTCGGTGAGCGATCAAACAACGGACCACCGAGCTTGCCACGCCGTAGTACGGGTGGCGGAAGGTGAGCGCGGCGTGGTCTCCGATCACCAACTGCCAGTACCGGTCCGGAAGCGGGGACGGAATGGAGATCGGTTTGACGCGGGGCTTCACTCGCCACCTCCAAGCGCCAGCGGGGACGGCGGCTCTTTGGTCACGGTCTCAAACCGCTCGGTGGCCGGGAGGACCGGGTGCGCGTAGCACTGCTGAGAGTTGCGAGCGTCCCGAACGATTAGAACGTCCCAATCGTTGCCTTCAGCGAGGAGCGCCAGACGCTTCAGACACCATTTGATGCGTGCTTTGAGGTCGTAGGCACATTCGCCAAAAGGCTGCTTCTGGCGCCAGCCGGGCCAGATCTGATCCATCTCGGTTTCAAGTTTCTGGATCTTTTCGAGAATGACGGGGGAGTGGGCGTGCATGGACAAACCCTCCTATGGTGCGGGGTGAGACTACGCGGAGCGACCGAGAACGAGGATGTCCCACGCGTTGGTGGAGCCGGCCACTGCGCTCGTGGTGATCGAGAGGATGTCCGCGGTGCCGGGGGTGACGGGTACGCCGTCCGCCGCGTACAGGACAAGCCAGCCACCGGGAGAGCAGACGTTTCCTTGGTCCGCGTCCGCCGCGATGTCCGCGGGCCAGAAGCCAAGGCCAGCAGCCAGACGCCCGAACCCGTTAGCCGCAGCGGGCGCTAACGTCAGGTTGGCCAGCGCCGTGGTCCGGTTGTTCCGGAGGGCGATCAACACCACCTCGGCAAACTGAACCACGTTCCCGAACGAGTCGGTGAGCGCGCCAGACAGGTCCATGTTGGTGGTAGCGGACGCGGGCATGGCCACGCGGCTGGCTGTCCAAGCAAGGTCAATCTGGCCGTCCGCCAGACCGTTGTTGAGCTCCACAGCCGTGGCAAACTGGATCGGAATGACACCAGCTTTCAAGCCGGCGCTGAGGACGTCCCGAGCGGTGATCGAAAGAGAGACTGAAGCGGTAGCGTTTCCCATGATCGGAGCTCCTTAGGACAGGGTGGGGCGGACGGCGTAGGACGTGAAGCTGCACGCGAACTTGTTGGGGTCGCCTTCTGCGATGTTCCCGCGGAGAACACAAAACGGAAGCACCAAGCTCTTGTCCGCCTCGCCGAACGGCGTTCCGTCGATGGTGTAGGTACACGTCACGGTGAACACGTCCGAGTTAGCGCCCATCGTGGAGACCCAGTTGGTGGCCACATAGCGAGCCGTGAACCGCATAATCAGATCGTTCAGGCTGGTGTAGCTGTTCCCAGTGTCACCAAGGTCTGAAAGGTACGCGGAGAACCCGCCGGACATCGGAGCTTCGTCTCCGATTCGGATCATGGGGATCGCACCGATCACGCCACGGTCCAACACGTGGACAATAGAGTAATCCGGCATGTTCAACGTGAAAGAGCCGTCCTCACGAACAATAGTGTACGTTTTGGCCGCGCCGTTGTCAGCGAACAAGATCTGGCCGTCGCGCTTCGTGCGGACAACTGTGGATTCAGGCATGAGGGACTCCGAGGTGGAAAGGTTGTAGCACGAAAACGATCAAGCGGTGAGCCCGCTCCATGACCAGTCACATTCCAACGTGAACGTAAGTTCAAGGATCATGTACTCCCTGGACGGCGTAGGGGTGCGGCGAGTGTCCATCCACTTGACCACCGCGTACGGAAGGTTTGAGCGCCGGAGCATGACGGCCATGATCCGCTCTTCGATGTCGCCCGCAGCCAGCAGAGACTCAAACTGAGCCATAGGCCGGATTTGCTTGAGCACCGACAGCTTGAGCTCGTGGACCACGCGAGCCGAGTCTTCGCCGCCCTCGCGGTACAGCTGGGTGTCCGCGCTCTGGATTGCCATGCAGTAGCTGTTGTCCACCAAGCTCTTGGGAAGGTCGCCGGCGCTAAACAGAGCGGGCGAACGTTTGAGCCCAGTCCCACACAGCACGGAGTCCACTTGCGTGAGCAAGCTCCGGAGCGTGTGATCTTGGCGCTCGCGAACGCTCACCCGTTCATTCCGATAATGCAGGTAGGACCAGCCGTACCCGCCACTCCGGGAAACGACGTCCCGATAGCCGCACCACCCGCGCCACCAGCGGCTTGGACGGTTCCTACCGCGCTGCTGAGCGTGTCCGTGATCACCGTCACGAACCCACCGCCGCCGCCGCCGCCGCCCGAGGAGTTGCCGGTACCCGCCGCAGCTGCGCCCGCGCCACCGTTGGCGCTGATCCGGCCAGCGTTGGTGATCGCCCGCGCCGCCACCCAAACACCGCCCGCGCCACCGCCGCCGCCGCCGGAGGTTGCCGTGGTTACGGTGCTGTTGGAGCCCGAACCACCGCCGCCGCCACCGGTGAACGTGGCTGCGGTGTTCAACCGACCATTGTCAAACGAGCCCCAGATAGACTGGAGCGTCGCGCCGCCCGTAGCAGCGCCAGCCGCTCCACCCACTTGAGCGCCACTGAAAGCAGCTCCACCAGCGCCACCGGAAGCAAATCCGTTTGCGTTGTTCAAGCTGCTAATGGTGACGCCGCCACCATTTGTGCCGTTGGCCATGGCGCTGTGGCCGCTGCCGCCCAAGCCTGACGCACCACCAAGCGAGCCACGAGCGGCCAACGCCGCGCCGCCGCTGGACCCACTGGCGGACGCGCCGTCGTCGTTCACCGAGCCCGCGCTACTGATAGTCAGCGTACCCGCCACGAACAGACGCCAGCCGCTGGTTTTCAACGCGCCGGTGCCTTGGATCGTGACGTTGTTGTAGTAGCTGTCCTTAGCTAACGTGGTGGTGATGCCGGTTCCAACGGTAAGATCGCCCATAGCTCCAGTCCCATACTGCTGGGACATGAAGTTGGCGGGGAGACCCGTGCTCGAGCTCGCGCCGGTGTTCTGTGACCAGCTCATACGTCCATCCCTTCGACCACCACAATCTCGGTCGAGACCGCGTGATCGGCTGCGGCGTTGGAGGGGAGCGAACGTCCGTAGATTTTACCGGCGGTGAGTCCGCTATACTTGAGGTTGGTCCCGTCGTTGATCAGCGCCGCCGTGGTTGCGCTCACCCCGATCACATCGTTGGTCGTGGTCGTGAAAGCCAGCGTGCGACCCAGACGCGGGTTGATCGTGACGCCGGTACCAGCGGTCAGGTTTGCGCGGTACAACGTCACGGTTCCAACCGCCGGCGCGCCGGCCAGCGTGAACGTGTCCGTGGGTGCCGCGCCGGTTTCTGCGATGGTCCAGCGGTAGGTGGCGCGGCCTTTGATCACAGAGATCGTGGGGCCAACAACAGTAGAAACGTAGGGCATGGTCAGATCCTCCGAGGTCCGAACGGGCGGTAAGCCATGCTCGGTGCGTAGTTGGTGTAAATCAAGGGCCTGGCAGCTACGGACGGCGCGGAGCTCGCCCGCGTGTTGACCTCGGTCATATCGTACTCGAGCCTGAGCCGGTCAAACGCCGCCACGGCCTCCTCGCGGTAGACCACGGCGCGCTCACCGAACCGCCCGTCACCGCTGTACGTGGACAAGTCCGTGAAGATCAAGTCCAGCGCCATGGCCGCGTGCCAGTCGGTCAACGCATAGTCATTCATGATTAGGTAGGGCCGCTTGCCGTCCTGAAGGAGTCGCCGTTGGCACATCCCCCACGCCTCGTCCAAATAAGGCTGGTAGCTGGAGATCGTGGGCGGACGAATCGCGGCGAGGTCAGCCACGCGGCGGATCAGCAAAGGCTCCGTTACGGTGGGATGGAGCAGCCGGAGACACAGGTACGCGTCCCGGCGGAAAGTCTCCACGTGGCCGTCCCCAAAGGTTAGAACCCACTCCTCTTGCCAGTACGCTGAGAGCGAGGTGGCCAACGGAATGTCCAGCGCCGTCACGGTGTAGCTTGGGACTCCACCGGTCTGAACCGTGGCGCCGGTGACCACCGTAATCGTGGACTGGTCCTTGAGCGTGAACACGCCGGACACCACTGACACGACAGAACCGCCCGAATAGACAGGCAGGGACACGGTTTGAGCCCGTGTCCTCTCATAGAATGAGGGAAGCTGTGAGTCAATGGAGTACATGCGCGCTCCTTACTTGAACGCGATGATCTTGAACTTCTCGCCCAAAGTGACCGTGAGCGTCACGTTGGTGGCGTCGGCGCTTTCAGCCGAGACCACGTACGCGCCGCCGGTCAGGTTCGAGGGGACCGCGTAGAACAGCGCGGGAATGCTGCCAAGGCCGTGGGCGACGGTCTGGGGCGAACCCGTACCGGTCTGCTCGGTGGACTTGAACACCGCCGCGCCTTGGAGCGAGCTGCTACCAGCGGGCGCGTGGACAACGGTCCAAGCGGTACCCGAGAACACAACGTGACAGCTCTGGCCGGGAGCCAGCGTGGTCAACGTGGTGGCCGCGGGGCGATTGATCGTCAGGCTGTAGGTGCTTCCGCTGTTGAAGATCAAGTGCCACTGGCCCTTCTTTGCGCCCTGAGCGACAGTCGGGAGCGTGACCACGCGGCTAGCCGTGGACGGGTTCAGCGCGATCATCTCTTCGTAGTACGGAGTGATCGTCAACGCGGCGGTGATCGTCTGGATCGCTACGCCGTCGCCCGCGTACGCAAGCCGGCGGTAGAACTGGAAAGGAGTGGTGGACTTGATCGAAGCGGGCATGTAAACCTCTGAAGGGGAGGGGGTTGAAAGTCTCTTCTGTTACCGGCTGTTCTTCCGGTCCCAGTCTCTGGCGAGCTCGCGGGCCTTGCGCTCGGCTTCGGCTGGCTTGACGCCACCCTTGACCAGATCACGCGTAACCGCGTCCATGGCCTGACGCGATCCGGGCTGCTCGCCCGAACCCGTGCCAACAAACTTTGTCTCAGCCACCGAACGCCGCCTTAGCCAGCGCGGCCTTGACTTTGGATCGGTCCGCGGGCTTCACGTCTTTCATCGTGGCCGGCATCTCCATCTCCATCTCGTCGTGCTCCTCGGGCTCGGCTACTTCTTCCAGCCCGGCTTCCAGCTGGGCCATGCTGAAGATCATCTCGTTGCCGTCCGAGTCCACAACGGTGTACGCGTCCGCAGGTCCAGACACGGTGTAGTCAACGCCGTCAACGGTCACGAGGTCGCCAGAAGAGTAAGGCATGGGGTTAGTCCGGAGTGTGGGGGTTAGTATCGCGTTCGACGCGGAAGGTGCGTTTTACGCTTGCGGCTTTTGGTTTGGCCAGCCCGGTCAGCAGCTGCTCCATAGCCGCGATGTCCGCGGAGAGCTTGGTGATCGTGCGCTGCTTGCTCGTGGTGTTCAACGGTACTTGCTCCATTGTGCTGAGCGCCTCGCGTTTTGACGCGATCACAAGCTCGGCGATGGTGGAGTTCATGACACAAATCCCAACGTCCACAAGGTGGGCGCGGAACGCGTCAAACGCTTTTTCATCGCGGCGCCAGATCACGCGTCCGGCTACCATTTCGGGAGACTCAAAGATCGTCAGGTAATATTTGCCAACCGAGCCATAGGCCGGGTTCGTGGCGGGGACCGTGGCGATGTAGTGTTTGTATTCGCCCAACCTGTCATCGTCGGGAACAATGCACGCGCAGCCCTTGGCCCGGTAGATGCGCCGGACGGCCTCGGGGTCCGTCTGGCCGTTGTCGTCGTAGTTGTTGAGACCACGCATGAAAAAGATCGGAGAGAGAACCGGGAGCCACCGCCCGTCTTTCACTTCCCAGTCCAGCGGCTTGTGGATCAGCTCGTGGACGTTGTTCAGCCATTCGACAGGGAGATAATCCCGCGCCTCTTTTGAGGTACGAACGCGTTCTGGGGAGAATGATTTGGCGGTTAGATCCATGAGCTCCGGAAGTGGGCGCCCCGACAACTGGGGCGCCCGGTGATTGAACTATCAGACGGACGAGACTACTTGAACGCCGCGGGCGTCCTCGAGCTCGGTGACGCCGGGGTAGTAGTGGCAGATCCACGAGCGGCTACCCTTGGCCTCGGTGCTGAGGTCTTGACAGATGATCGCTTCTTCGCCGGCCAAGGTCTGAGGATTGAACGCGTACTGGCGAACGAACCCGGAGACCGGCGCTTCGGTGAAGGCGATAGCGCCCTTGCCCACCATGAAGCCGGAGTAGTCCGCGTTCATGTTGGTTTTGGGGACGGACGCGTGGCTGCGGAAGTTGATCCCCATCCAGTTGAACAACACGTTCCCGGTGTCGGCGGTGCTGAGCGCGCTCTGGGTCGCGGGTGCGATCTGGAACGGGGTAGCAGTCTCGCCACGGAGGGACGCCTGGAACTGGGTGATCGCGGTCTGGTGAGACACGAAGTCCAGATCGCCAACCACAAGCGCTTTACGGAGCGCGAACATAGCGGCGTACACGGTGTCCACGGTCAGCGCCACGCCGGTGGTACCCACTGCGGTGTTGGCCGTGAAGCCCGCACCAAGAGCGGCGATGAGCGAAGAACGGTAGTACACCAAGCTCTTGGCGAACGAGGACACAAGCTGCTGAGCCTCCATCTCACCGGTGATGAACGCGAGGTCAGTTACCGAGCGGTACAGGTTGGCCTTGGCTACGGTCAAGGTCTTGTTGGCCGTGGTAAAGTTGGTAATGCTCGGAGCGGTGTCCTCACCGGGAGCCGTGAACGCGTCCACGGGCTGGATCTGGCGAAGCTTCATAGCAGCCGAACCAGCGCCGCCGGTAAACGGGAAAAACTGAGCTACTTCCTTCAGGTCTTTGGTTTCGTGGAGGAGTTCGATGAACGCCATGTTGAGGTAGGCGGCAAGACCAAGATCAGAATTGAGTGAGGCGTAGGTATCTGCGGCCATGGTGGCCTCCATTGACGGGTAGAAGGTTGGATTGACTTCTCCCGCCCGTCACGTGGGCCACCGCTGTGGGATACCCGTCACGTGGGCGACCGCTCTTCTTTAGACTACCACCACTCGGCGGATTGTCAACTACGCGAGAACGCGGACTTTGCCAGCCGGTCTTTAGCGGACTGCCATTCTGGCGTTCCCATTTTCACCTTGGACAGCACTACTTCCCGTCCGGTCTCCCCGGGCTTCGGCTGAACCACGTTCTGTTTAGCCACAGGCTTAGGCGCGGCCTTGGGTTCCGGCTTCACCTCGGTGGAGTCCTCGAGCGCGCCAGCGGCCACGCTTGGCTTCATGGCGGCGCGCAGAACCTTGTTGGTCTTGCGGGCTTCTTTGTACCAGTCGCTGAACTCGGGTTTCTGGGCGCCGTCGTCCACGCTGATCCGTCCGTACTGGTAGTCCAGGTACTCCAACAGATCGTCCATTCCGTCCGCGGGGATCTTGTCCTCGAGGAGCAGGGCGCGGTTTGCACTTCTTCGAACTTGTCCCTCGAGCTCGGTGATCTTGCTTTGCATCTCAGCGCGAGCGGCGTTCACCGCGGCTTCAGTCGCGCCTTTGGTTGCCGTGCCTGATTCGGTGAGTGACGCGATCTCGGCGCGTGCTTCCTGAAGGTCCGAGCGGGCGGCGTTTCGCTCGCGGATCAGAGCTTGGATTCGTTCTTCAGCGTTGTTCAGATCGTCGGCCATGTTGTTCTTCCTTAGAGTTTGACGGTTGGGGGAGTGAATGGGAACAGCGTGTTCATCTGGCGCACGCTCTGGAGCTTGGCAATAGCCGCGGCTTCGTCAAGGTTGTACAGCTTCATGGCGAGGTCCACCGTGGACTTCAGTCCAAGCTCAATCAAGGCTTCATCCCGCTTGAGGTCGGCCAAGAACTCATCGGTGGAAGTCTCGGGTAGGCTGTACTCAATCTTCCAGCCGTCCACCGGAAGCTTGACTCCGGCGCCATAGAAGATGTTCCACGTGCGCGCCATTTTTGCGAACAGCCGCTGGTCCGCAGCTTGAAACATGGGAACGTAGCCAAGCGCCACCTTCCTCTGGTAGCTCCGCTTCAGCTGGATCGCCACGCCAGACTGAGGCTGGCCAGACTGGCTGAGATCGTCGGGGTGGATGCCTACGTTGTTCAAGATCGTGGCTTGCTTCATGAGAATTGCGTCTGCCATGCTCTTGGCGTCTGCGGCCTGAAGCTGGCCCACTTTGCCAACACCCGGCTGGCCCTCGGACTTGAACCGGAGGATACTGTTTGGGCTGAGTTCGATGGAGTCCGGCGGTGAGCTCGTGAAGCCGTTCACGTTGTCAACGGCGGACATACCGGGAACGTCCGCATCCATGAGCCACGACACGGGCCACGAGTTGTTCCGCAGACACACGCCCCACATGGTCCAGTGGATCGCTATGTCCAGCGTCCCGTGAACGAGCTCCGAGCCCCAGTACGGGTCAAACGTCTCTCCGGTGTAGCGGCCACGGTACAACTCCCACGGAAGGAACGGGCCGTTCTCATCGGTGTAGACGTACTCGCCAGTGTGATCGGGGTAGCACTGAAGCGTTACGTCAAGGCCGGCGCCGTCGATCACAACATGGCGCGGCGCGGCTGGATCGCTCACGTCCCAGATCTCCCAACAGTCCCGGTGGACCGCGCGGCCATGCTCATCCGTGGTGGCGATGGTGATTGCGCGTTTCAAGGCCGTGGGCGTTGACGCGTCGCCAGTGGTAGCGAGGACCACGATCTCATCCGGCGTCACGATCTGAAGCTGGAGTCCCGAGCTCGTGGGTACGATGTGGTAGAAACTTTCCCGCAGCCCAACCACCTTCCGGTTCATCTCCTGGCACATTGCCCACAGGTGACAGCCCTCCATAACGTCAGTCCAGATCGCGGCGGTCTGGTCGGTGAGGAGCTCGTTGGTCACAACGCCCGGCGACGTGTAGATGATCGCCACTTGGTCCACTGTGTTGGCGTACAGATTGACCGACATAGATGGGCGGCCCATGTTGTTCACGTTGTTCAAGCCGTACTGCTCTTTCATCCGGGTCAGGATCTCAAGCTCCCACGTGCCGCCCAAAATGTTCCGGCACATTCTGGTGTACTGCCAGCGGGCGGCGTCAACTTCGTTGTCAGGGATCAGCATGGTACGGCCTCAGAGTTGATAGCGACGGGGAGCGGCGCGGTTGGTGTTCATGGCCTGTAACGGCTCCAGCACGATGTAACGCAAGGCGTCCAGCGCGTGCTTCAGAGGTTCGTCCGTCTTTAGCCCCTTGCTGTGCTTCAAGCCTTTGATCACCTGAACGCACTGCGGATGAACTCGGACCTGACGGCGTAGGAACCCGGCGTTCAAAAGCTTTTCTCCAATGTCCACCGAGCCGGCGCCCTTCTGCGGCGTCACGATCTTGAAGCCCTGGCGATGGTGCCCGGCCTCACGAGCAAGCGCCAGCCCGAGGATCTCGTTCACCTTGTACCCGGCGCCCATTTTCCCGGCGCTGTTCACGTCCCCGATCCACACGTCCACTTGGTGTACGTCAAGGCCGTTGGCGTTCAGCATCTCCCGGATCGCCACGGCGTCCTGAGCCGGTGTCGTTGCGCTCTTGCTCACGGCCTCATCCAGCACCCAGATACCGGACGCGTTCCACGCCACGAGGACGGCGACCTGACTTCCAGCGTGCTCACCGTGGTCAAGCCCTACGCCGATCTTGCACTGCTTCGGCGCTGGATCGTCCTCCCCGATCAGACACGAGGTGTCGAACCCGGTGAACGTGCGGCTCATCGTAGTTCCTTCCCAAGCGCCGTTGATCCGTTGCTCGAACGAGTCCGGGAAGGCGCGGGCTTCGGTCAGCCACTCATCGACCTGTTCGCCGCCGTACCATGGACAGTTTGCGTGGCTGAGCGGCGCCACGTACTGGGTCCACGCGGAGTCCTCGCTTTCGGCCACGGTCCGCAGGTACTCCACAGGTCGACCTATCGGCGTGGCAGTCAGCCAGAGCCAGCCTTGTTTGGCCATGACGCGGAAGATGTTCTCTTGGAGAATGTCGGACGGCGGGATCTCATCCAGCCACACGCCGTCAAGGTCCGAGCCCGCGTGAGCGATAGGCGCTTGGTCCTGTGACCGGATCTCGCACGTGGTTCCGTTGTTGAGCACGATCAGCTGATGTGACCAACCGTTCTCCAGCGTGAACCGGGAGCCTGGCGCAAGCGCGGCTTGTGGCAAGAAGTCCCGCAGGTACTGACCGACCACGGCGATACTTTGAGTGTAGTTGACGGCGACGGCCCGATACCTGCGGTGGCCGGTGGCCAGCATGAGCCCCGCGAGTTTTGCGGCGGCGTGCTTCGTCTTGCCAACGCGGTTGGCGGCTCGGACAAGTATCCGCTTGTCCTCACTGGCCATGAAGCCCGCGAGCGCCGGACTGGGTTGGAACAGCTGGAGCCGGCGGTGTGTGAGCGTGGCACCGATTCTGGCGAGGTCAACGATCACGCGGGCTGCTTCCGTGCGGCCAGTGCATCGGAGAGCACGTCCGCCGGAATGGAAGCCAGCGCCTTGATCAGCTCCTCACGGGTCTGGTAGGGCTCCACGGGTTCAGCCTGTTGGATGAACCGAGACTCCGAGCGGCCATACATCATTGGATACCGGCGCTCGAGCATCCACGCCGCAGCCGGCCACGTGCCATTCCGCGCGGCGTTGGTCACTGTGGTGAGCATCTCCACAGCGCCGGCGCCTTCAGCGTCGGTGATCTCCGCGATCACGCCCTGCCATTCCGGATCGCCAGACTTGCCCTTGTTCACGGCGTCATAGTAGACGGTCGGGTTGATTCCAGCGTACTTGCAAGCCAGTTCAATCGTGGCGCCAGTGCGAATGGCCTCACACAAGCGAGCAAGGATCGCCGGGTTCAGCAGCTTTGGTTTGGGCCCGGACTTAGCCACCGCTTGCCGTCCTTTTTTTGAGTGGGGATTCTTGGCCGTTCACGCGCACCTCGAAGGGCCGCGCACAACAACCGGCGGTGAGTCAGGGTACTCCGTGGCCGGCTTTACGTCAACCGCAGCCCGGCGGACAGCCCACTCTCTGCGATGAAGCGCCAGCTGGTCCCGCGCTTCCCTGGCGGTGTCGGTCGGTCCGCACTGTGCGCGCACTCTTGCCAATAGGTCCGAGTCTCCCGGCGCGGCGTCCCACGCCAGAAGAAGCTCCTCAAGGTCGCTGCCGTGCAGCCACGGTTCTGCGGTGAGCGGGAAGAGTCTGGTTTGCATTATCGGCCTCCAAAGGTGATCAACACGATCAACACGGATCAACACGGTGATCAACACGGGTTTCTGGAGCTTGAAAGGTGATCAACACGATCAACACCGTTTTTCTTACACGTATAGGAGTAGCGGGGGAGTCGTGTTTTTCTTTTTCCCCCCCCGCGGGACTGTAGGGGTTGAGAAACACGTTTTGTCTGTTGATCTGTTGCGCATGATTCCGAGTACTTACGTACCCCCCCTCTGTTGATCGGTGTTCACCGCCGGTTCGGTGTACATACGTTGTCTGTACTCCGTACATACGTTGTCTCCTTCGGGCGGTTTCAATCGTGTGTCCATTGTCTGTACAATGTACATACGTTGTATCCGCCTTCCGCCAGTGCTCTGTGTCCATTGTCTGTACTCCGTACATACGTTGTCTCCGCGCTCCGCTTTCCACCTGTCCCAATGTCTGTACAATGTACATACGTTGTCTCCGCACTCCGCGCCATTCCGTGGTACAATGTCTGTACAGCGTACATACGTTGTCTCCACCCCAAACACCATGAAGGATCTCCATGCCCGCTGACTCTCGATTCAACGTCCGATTCCAGCCCGTGGTCCGCCACGAGCTCAAGGCTATGTCCGACCAGTCGGGCCTCGCTGAAGCGCAAGTCCTTACGCTGCTGGTCCGGTTGGCCTTCCGCGGCGCGATCCCCGGGCTGGAAGCCCTGCGGCCCGAACCTCGCCCGCAGTTGCTCCACACGGGCCTTCCCGACCTCGACAACGACGACGACGACGAGGACGAACTGGCGGACGACGATCCGGACATGCCGCCTTTCTAGGCCTTGCGCCAGACACGCAAGCCCCGAAACCCTGCGGGGCTGGCCTTCTCCACCCACCCCATGCGAACGAGGATCGCCCGTACCCGGCTGGAGGCTGCGGCGGTCCGCTGACCGATGTCCAGCCCTATGGCGTTCAGAACGTCCGATGTGCTGAACGTGGCCAGCGCGCCCTCGTTCTCCACGTATGCGCCCACCGGGGAGGTCCAGCTGTCCTCAATCTGGTACTGCTGGGCGTCCTCCTCCCGCACCTTGTCCTCCTCGCGGGTGAACCACCAGACCTCACCGGCTTCGTACGCCTCGAGCGCGTCCGCCCACACGGCGTCCCGGAGCTCGCGAAGCCGTTGGATCGGGATCACGTGTTTGGGCGGAATGGTGAGGATCCAGAACCGCCGCGAGCCGCTTGGGTCCGACAGGAACGCCGCGGTCCCGCCGGCGCCGCCCACGGGGTTGACGCTCCCGCACAGAACCGTGTGGCGTGGCTGAAGGATCGCCGCCCGGGCGAATGGTGGCCGGTACAGATCCTTCCGCGTGCCAAGGAACTGTTTTACAGACTCCGCGCTTCGCTTGCTGGTCAAGTCCTCGAGCTCCGCGGCTTCGTAGCCCCACACGCGGGACATCATGATCGCGGCGTCCTTGTTGCCGATGGGGATCGGGGAGTCTCCAAAGAACTCTCCAAACAGCCCTTCAAAGAAGCTGCTCTTCTTGGCGCCCTGCTCGCCCACAAGGACCAGCGCGGTGTCCGCCTTGCATCCCGGTTCAAGCGCTCGAGCGACAGCGGAGATCAGAAACCGCCCGACCATGGCCGCTTGCATCTCTGTGGGCTCGGTGATCCCCAACACGTCACGAAGCAGCTGGCCCACCGTGTCTCCTGTGGCCTTGCCGCGCACGGACTCCAGATAGTCTTTCACCGGCGAGTACATGCGTCCCGCGGCCACCGCGTACAGCGCGGTCTTTGCCATGACCTCGCCGGCGTCCATCCCGTAGCTGTCCCGTAGCCACTCGCACAAGTCCGCCGTCCCCGGTCCCTCCTCGAGCTCCGCGGCCTCCACCTCCACCACGCCACCCAGTGTGGAGCAGCGGAGGGACGCGTACCGCGGGTCAGCGCGGAGGATCGTCACGATGTTGGCGTACGTGGTTTTCACGCTCCCTTCTTCCGTGGTCGCCAACCGAGACATGATCGCCGCCCGTTCCTTCCCGACAGCTTGACCGCGTGTGGCTTGTCTCGCGGTGCGCTCCTCGGTGCGGAGCTTGTCCTGGCTGACCTTGACGGAGCGTTTCAGGTTGCGGACATGCTCGCCCATCCCGCCCGCAGCTTCGGCGGCGCCGATCCACGTTGTCCACTCCACTTCGTTGGCCTCAGCCACCTCCACCAGCAGGTCCACCGAGCCGGTGAGCTCGCGGACCAGCTCAAGCCGCTGAGGACGGGCTGTGGCTTCATTGTACAGGACCGACAGAGCCCGCGCCAGAAGCTCGCGCCCTTGGTCCAGTTTCGTAAGCGCCACGGCCTCCTCCTCCATGTCGACGTCCGCGGCGTCCAGTTGCGGCGCAGACTCGGAACGTGTGGGCCGAATGATCGTGAGCTGTGGGCGCTCGGGGACAGACAGCGGGAGCTTCTGGCCGTAGCCCAGTCCGTCCCGCACTGTCCGCCGCACCTCGGAGCCGGGCTTGCCGCAGCCTTCACCGGCGGCGATCAAAGCTGTCTCCGCGTCATGGATTGAGATCCCGGCGCTCACGAGGTACCCGCCCACCGTCCGAGCTTGAGCGAGGAGCACGCCGTGGCGCTCGCCCGTCGTGGCGCTTGAGATCTTGGCCACCGCGTTTCGAAGCACAGCCGCACCGAACCCCGCGCCGGCTTCAGCCTTGGGTGGTGGTGGAGCGGCGCGGCGCTCCTCCGTTGCCTTGCTCACGAACCGTACCAACCAGTCGGGAGCGTCCGCGATCTGCGCCTTGTTGGCCCACGCGTAGGCCAGCCCGGTATCTGGGTGGACGCTTGGAACGGCCACGATGTACCCACCGTCCGAGCGGACGTCCAAGCCCTTCCCGCCGATCTTGTTCCGCGTGAGCAGCTGGAGCTTGTTGGCCTTCAGCCACGTGGCGAGCTCCAGCGGAAACCGGTACACAAAATGGAGACCACCTCCACCCGTCCGAACGGTCAAGGTCTCGCGGTAGGGACGTCCCGCCGCGGCGAGCTCCACGCGCTCCTCCGCGTCCGTGTCCGCGTCCAGATCTAACACCCAGATTCCAGACCCAGCGCCGGCGAGCTCGCCCGTCCGGATTCCGATGTTGGCCGCTGGCCAGCGCTTCCACCACGCGTCCAGCTGCGCCGCGTCCACCGTGGCCTCAAGGAGCCCGTGGGTGTTTGCGAACGGAACTTTCCCGTCCAGTGGGAACACGCGCCAGCCCTTGGCCACGTAGGCTTTGGCCACCTTGAGGAGCTGGCTCATGTCGTCATTTTCCGGACGCATGCGCCCCACGCGGCGCCACTGGACGGGTTCTCGCTCTGCTTGATCAGCCGTACGCCCACGCCGTCACAACCGTCCGGCCCGCTGAACACGTCGAACGCGTCCTTGTCGTGCGTGGCCACCTCTTCCGCCTGGTACTGGCTGACCGCGAACCGAATGGCGTTAGCCGTGAGTCTGGACCACGTGTCCCCTTTCCGCTTCTCTCGAGCCATGGAGTACAGCACCTCACCGCGGCGCACAAGCGCGATGGATGCGTTCTCCTTGTTCATGGCGCCGGTGACGTAGACGGGGACCGGCTGACCCGGAGGAACCAACACAGGCATGAACGCATCGGCACAGGGGACGCGGATCGCCATGCTCGGACGCCATTGAGCCGGGAGCTTCCCGGCGCGGGCGGCGTCTTTCAGCCCGCTCAAAATATCGATCATGTCGCAGACTATGCCCTTGGTGAGATTCGGGCATGTGAGGAGTTGCTGGAGACCCGTAGAATGTTCGAGACAGACCGCCCGAATCATCGGTTTCAGCTTCTCCAGATACGCGGATTGTTTGGCGCTCGGAGCGTGCTCCCGCCACAGCCGGCCAGCAAGCTGCTTCGTGTCCTTGGCCAGCCCTTCCGCAAGGAGCGCCAGCCGGAGCTCCCGCACGTAGCGGCCCAACGCCGTGGTCCTCGCCGCTTGGATCTGCTCTGCGGGGCGCTCGTTGTCTTTGCATTCCGCGTCCTCCGCGTTCTCCTCGGCGAGCTCAAGCGCCTCCGGCTCCGCGTCATTGAACAGCAGACCGAGCGCGTCCGCGTAGGTCAACTGGAACTCACCAAACAGATCGTTGGGGTCCAGCACCTTGGCCACCGTCTTACCCGGCGATGCTCGAAGCACGCGGCCCACCTCTTGAATGAAGCGGACGCGGGACCGAACGCGCCGGCGCAGACAGATCCAGCGGAGCCACGGGAAGTCAACGCCCTCCACCAGCATGGATACATGAACGATCATGTCCAGCCCACCAGAGCGGAGCGCCTCCACGGTCTCCGCTTTGTCCTGAGCGTTGAGCCGGCTGTGGAGCGGACGGGCCTTGAAGCCCGCGGCCTCGAGGACGGCGCAGTAGTCCTCCGCGTCCTGAATCGTGGTGGCGTTGACCACGCCTGGACCACGCTCTGGTCCGAGCTCGCGGATCATCGTTATGCACGCCTCGTCCGTGTCCACGCTGCTCCGGGTCTCGTCCCACGGGATGATCTGGAAGTCGACTATGGCGCCGTCCCGCATGGCTTCGGCTGGTGGGTACCGGTACGTCACCGTGTCGAACAGCTGGATCGTGGCCTTGTTGCTTGAGCGGAACGGCGTGGCGGTGAAGCCCAGACGGGCCACACTGGGAAACCCGGCGCGGTCCACGTCGACGTTGACGCCCACGCCGAACGTGGCGCACTCGGTTTTGTGGCACTCGTCCGCGATCCAGAGGTCCGCTACGATCCCGTGACCAGCGAGGTGTTGAGCGAGCGCCACCGCGGACGGGTTGCATGCTACGATCACTTGACGTCCTCCCTGCTTCCCGTGCGTGTACCACTTGCCAACGCACCCAGAGGGGAGCCACTGGGCGAACGTGTCGGCCAGCTGGTCCACGAGCCGGATCGACGGCGCGGTGACCACCACGCGGGCTTCTGGGTTGTCCAGCAGGTACAGCCGGATCAGCTCCGCTTGAAGGATGCTCTTCCCGGCGCCCGTGGTGGCCGCGATCACGCCAGCCCGGCGCGCATAGATGGAGCAGAGCGCCGCGGGGAGCGCCTCGCTCTGCCACTTCCGGAGCTTGGGATTCTGAGCGAACGAGTTGAGCCGGTCCCACTCCACCGTGGAGTCAAGGTTCAAGGCTGCAAGCGAGGACGCACTGGGCGCGTCAAAGAGCGCGCAGAGCGCGGGATAATCAATCACGATGGACTCCGACCGCCAGCGGAGGGGGCCAGTGAATCTGGCCCCCGCTCGGTTCATGACTCCCGAGCGCCAACGGCATCGAAAGCATATCACGAAAACGGAAAAGGGCTGGTCTGGGAACAACACCAGACCAGCCCAGACCGGACGCCCGGCCACTCAGGAGTGAGCTCAAGTCACTAACTCAACAACATGAGTGCAACACCCACGCACATTCCCAGAGCGAACGAGAGCACCGAGACCGAGAGGAGCAGCGCCACGCCGGCCAGCGAGTGGTGGAACGGTGCGATCACAGTTTCTGTTCCGCTTTTGAGGTCCGGATCCATTCGTCCATGTTGCGGCTCCACTCGTCCGCCGCGGCGTCCCACTCCACTTTGTACTGGGCTCGGATCTCCCGCTCCTGTTCTGGAGTGGTCGCGCCGGCCAGCGCCAACGCCCGGCGGTCCCACGCGGCCACGCGCTGCGCCAGACAGATCTTCCACGCTTCGGCGCGGGTCATGAAAGCACCGCCCGAGCTGCATCCAACAACGCCCGGAGCTTGCGATCCAGAATGAGGTCAGCAGCCGCATCAAGGAGCACGAGCGCCAGCGCCACGTTGGGCGCGTCGGTGGCTGGTTGCGAGCTCGCCACGCGCTCCACCGGCGCGGCCTTCACGGTTGGCACCTCTTCCGCAGCCGGGACCACAGGTCGCGCCTTGACAATAGCGGCGACCTTGGCCTTTCCAGCCTGTGCAAGCTGTGCCCTAGATGCTTCGGCGCGTTCTTCCATGCGCTTGTCCCACGCCTTAGGCGCGGCGTTGATCTGCTCCTCGGTGAGTCTGGAAGCGCTTCCGTACAACTTCCGGAGCCGGTCATTGTGCATCATGCAGCAGACGCCTTGCTGATTGGGGCGGTCACAATCGGACCAAAGACAGAGGGGACGGGAAACGGGCATGATCACCTGGAGAGTGGGAGGAGGGACGGGAGGAGCCGGTGGCGGCGTGTGGGTGAGGTCCAGCTGTTGGAGCACGTGGGCCAGTGAGAACGTGGGCGCGGGATCGCCAACGCCATGCGGAAGCCCGAGGTCCGGAACGTCCTCCACCGGCACCATGCGGATCGGGCGCGGCGGTGTCCAGTCCTCAAGGTCCACACCGTGGTGGATAACGATCTTCCGGCCACCACAGGACATGGCCTGGCGGTAGCGGGCTTGGTGTTCGATACAGAGCACCTTTCGGACCTCGCCCACCATGCATGCCAGCTCGCCCTTGCGGGTACATCCTTCCTGTTGGCAGGTCATGACAGCACCCACACACGAAGGTGAACCGCCGGCGCTTCACCCGCCGCGGCCCAGACCTTGGACGCGTGGTGAACGGCGATCTGTTTGTCGTCCTCGATCACGCCAGCCTTCTCGAGCGCGTCACAGACGGCCTTGAGCACGTTGTCCAGATCGGGTTTCTGGCCGTGTGGGAAGCGTTTGGCGCCGTGTTTATAGATGCCCTTGGTGTTCATGCTGGCCAGTGCCTTCGTGCGCGCAAACACGGCCACGAGCTCCAGCCCGAGCGCGCCGGCCATGTAGTTGGCTGGCTCCGCACCGTAGGCCGCTCGGTAGCGGCTCCCGAGCTCGAGCGCGGCGTAATGCTCCCAGTCCGCCGTGGCCGCGGGAGTGTAGACGCGAGCCTTCCCGTTTCGCACCGTGGCGCGTGGCCGTCCTTTCCCGAGCGGCGCTTGGTTGATCGTGCAACGGAACTCAGTCACTGGCCACCGCCTCATCCGGTCCAAACGCTTTCAGCCGGGCGATCTCGGCGCGGTCCTTCTTGGTGGCGTTGTACGCGTTAGCCAGCTGTACCAGTTGCGCCGGGGCTGGCTCGTTCTCGCCGGACTCCCACGCGTAGATCGAGGACTTCGAGACGTCCAGCATGGTAGCGACGTCCGCCACACGGAGCCGTTGGCGCTCCCGCAGCTGCTTCAATAAGGTGGACAAGGACATGGAAACCTCCAGCCCTTCCCTATCCCGGCGAGTGCCTTAGTCCAGACAGTCCGGGAATGTTTACAGAATCGCGCATATTCTTTCCGGAATGTCTGGACACCTACGCAGCGACCGGGTAAGGATCTGGTGTCGGGAATGAACCCGGCAACATCGAAGCACGAGAACAACATGCAAGCCCCTATCGACATCCTGATCGCCCTTGCTCGGCTCCATGCCGCAGCCGACGAGCTTCAACACCAACTTGAGATTGAGCGCGACAACGCAAAAAACGACTATGACCGGCTGGCTGCGCTCCCGTCCGGCCTCGGCAACGACCACACCGCGATGCTCCTCCAGCTTGCCGATGAGCGCGGGTACCACGCTCGCCGCGCACTGGCCAAAGCGTTTGGCGGATTTGCCGGCGCGGTCTGCATCCCGCAGCCGGAAGATCTGGACTATGACTCGTTGAAGGTGATCGCATGACCCGCGATGACCTCGGCATCGTCGCGACTGTCGTGCTCGTCGGCGCGGTGATCATAATCGCCGTGTCTTACCTCGCCGGCTGCTCAGCTTCCCTACCCTATGGCCGTCCCGGCCTTGCGCTCAAAACCTACATCGAGGCACACGTCAATGATTGAACCCACTCCCGCTCTGAACGCCGCACTGGCCAAAGCTCAAGCCGAACTCCAACACGCGGTCAAGGACCGCACGAACCCCGCGTTCCGGTCGCAGTACGCGGACCTTGCGAGCGTTCTGGACGCGGTGCGCCCGCTGGCCAGCCACGGTATCGCCGTGACTCACTACGTGGTGGCGCAAGCCGATCCCCGCGTGGTCTCGCTCCACACGGTCCTCCGGCACTCCAGCGGCGAACAGCTGGACTGCGGCGCGGTCACGATGGTGGCCAAAGACGGCGGTCCCCAGTCTGTGGCCAGTGCGATCACGTACGCCCGCAGGTACGGCGTTATGTTGGCCTGTGGTATCGCTCCGGGCGACAACTCGGACGACGACGGGAACGCGGCCCAAGGCGTGGCGGTCAAGCCGGCGAGCTCGCCAGCACCTGTTCCGGTTACCGCGTCACACTCGAGCTGGACCCAACACCGTGACGCGTACCACGCGGAGCTCAAACGCCTTGAGGTTGAGCCCAAAGACGCGGAGCTTGTATGTACGTTGCTCAAGCGTCCCGCGCCTCACCTGCTGGATCAAGCCAGCCGCACCAAGTTTCTGGCGTACCTCGCCACCGAACAAGGCCACATGGCCCTTCTCTCCATCGAAGCAAACAAGGAATAACTACCATGGCATTCAATCCCAACGCATTCCCCGAAAAGTCCAAACCGTCCGGTGGTGGCGGCTCCCGCATGATCGCGGACGGAAAGCACCGAGTCACGATTGAGGACGTCCAGTGGGACGGTGGCCGCGATCAGCTCGTGGTGACGTTCAGCAACGGCAACGCCACGATCCGGGGCTGGTACCCGGTGGAAGGGACACGCGGGTTCGTGACCGCAAACCTGCTCCGCGCTGTGGGCTGGAACGCACCGTTTGAGCCAAACGATGCTACCAGCCGGAACCACGTGCTCCTCGGTCAGGAGCTTCAGATCGTGGTGGAGACCTCGGAGTACGCGGGCAAGAATCGGACTCAGGTTCGTTGGACCAACCGCCTTCCGGGTCTCGTTGATCGGTCAGCATCTGACCAGTCCGCGCCGGCGGCGGCGTTGTCCGAGGACGACGATCTTCCGTTCTGATCGTTTCTGCCAATCTGGCCCGTACCTCGAGAGAGGACGGGCCTTAGCCCGTAGGCATTACCGCCTTGGAGAATGAACAATGACCTCTGAGCAACTCAAAAACATTATTGACCAACACGCGCTATGGTTGTCGGACCCTACTACTGGACAGCGCGCGAACCTGACCGGCGCGTACCTGTCCGGCGCTGACCTGTCCAGCGCTGACCTGTCCAGCGCGTACTTGTCCAGCGCGTACCTGACCGGCGCGAACCTGACCGACGCGAACCTGTGCGGCGCGTACCTGACCGACGCGAACCTGATCGGCGCGAACCTGTGCGGCGCGAACCTGACCGACGCGAACCTGACCGGCGCGACAATAGTATCCGGCTGGCATTTGGTGCGCGCATGACCGGATATGAACTGTACGCCCAAGCCGCGCA
>Ga0315268_10001092_pt1 | contig 31578 bp, 24 predicted proteins | sample C1_top_MG_FD_204535 | JGI IMG/M metagenome (GOLD analysis project Ga0315268, IMG submission 204535) | Sediment microbial communities from Yellowstone Lake, YNP, Wyoming, USA - C1_top | ecosystem: Environmental > Aquatic > Freshwater > Lake > Sediment | place: USA: Wyoming | collected 2017-08-01
AGGTCTCTTTGCGCTCCTCAATCTGTCGCTTGAGCGATTCTTCAGTATGCTCAAGCACAGCGCGGGCACTGCGCAATTGATGCTCTTGCTCAGCTTGCAAAGCGCGCCCGGCGATCTCCAGCAGGGCGGCTTGCACAGTTGTGCGGGTTACTTCATTCTTACCCAAAGCCTGGCGCGCTTCATCGATGATCAGTCGGGCGGCGAAAGAGGGCTGGGTGATGTTCTCATACTCAAAGGGTGGCTGGATTTCATCCAGGTAAGCCAACAGCTTCCAGGGGCCCTCATCGTCCTTGAGTGCAGCCGGGACGCGCTCCTGCAGCTCGGTGCGCAGCATTTCCAATATATCCTCAGTCAGATCGGGCTTGGTAAAAGCCCGGTCGCGCTGGCTGTAGATGCGCTTGCGTTGCATATTGAGCACATCGTCGTATTCCAGCAAGTGCTTGCGCACATCAAAGTTGGAACCTTCCACCCGTTCCTGCGATTGTTCCACCAATCGTCCCAGGATGTTCATTTCAATGGGCTGGCTCTCATCGAAGAACATGCGCTTCCAAAGGGTCTCGACCTGTTGCCCGCCGAACAGGCGCATCAGCTCGTCTTCCAGGGAGAGGTAGAAGCGCGAGGAACCAGGGTCACCCTGGCGGGCGGAACGGCCGCGCAACTGGTTATCGATCCGGCGCGCTTCGTGACGTTCAGAGCCGATCACATGCAAACCTCCCAGCTCTCGAACCCGCTTCATATCGTCGACATGCTGCAGGAAGGTGTTAACCGATTCTTCGTAAATGCCATAATTTTCAGGTGGGATGGCTTTCAGCGCTTGATAGCGCTCCTCGTCGGTCATATCGTATGGATCGTCAGCGACGCGACCCAAGACCCGGTTGGTATCGCGCAGGATTTCTTCAGGCAGTTCACCGCCTAGCTTGATATCCACCCCACGTCCTGCCATGTTGGTGGCAATCGTCACGGCTCCGAAGGCGCCGGCGCGGGCGATGATCATGGCTTCTTCGTCGTGTTTGCGAGCGTTGAGCACCTGGTGTGAGACTCCGCCTTGAATCACCTTGATCAAGCGCGGCAGGTGCTCTTCTTGCAGCTTGAAGATTCTCAACAAAGTCTCCAGGTTGGCCGAGTCTTCCAGATTCAGGGAGAGATCATAACCCAGGCTGCGGATGGCCTGGCGCAGGTCGCTGGCTGAAAGCTCGGTCAACGGGCGGTTGAGTGGCTGCAGCTCGGGAACTGCGCTGGCGATGATATCCGTATGGTTGGCATCCAACCAGGATTGGTGGATAAGTAGCACCTGCGCCAACCGGCGGATGGGTTCGGCATCCAGGCGGTTGGAGAGGATTTCAGAATGCTCCACGGAAGTGGTGCCAACCAGTTGTGGCCGGCCGATGATATGATAATGGATGATTTCCTTGGTGATGGCGCGCAACTTAGCTTCAGCAGTGCGGTAGACCACATCTGGGAAGTCTTTACGCTTCCAGAAGATCGGTTTCTTATCCGGGTCGCCCCGCTGAGCATAGTAAAGGTATTTGTAACCCTGCTCATCACGCGCTTCAACCGTAATCAGAGGGGATTCCTTCTGCATGGCGATGAATTCCAGGTTGGTTGGGATGGGCAGCACGTCCAGTTTATAGATCTTGCTGAACTCCTCAGCCTCCGTCTCAGCCGTACCGGTCATCCCGGCCAGCTTCTCGTACATGCGGAAGTAATTTTGTAAGGTGATGGTGGCGTAGGTGACGTTTTCCGGTTCAACCTTGACGCCTTCCTTGGCTTCCACCGCCTGGTGCAGGCCTTCCGACCAGCGCCGACCGGGCATCAAGCGACCGGTGAACTCGTCCACAATAATGACCTTGCCCCCTTGCACCAGGTAATCTTTGTTGCGCCGGTAGAGGAACTGGGCGCGCAGCGCCTGTTCCAGGTAACCCAGCATACGTGCTTGTTCTGGGGTGATATCCTCTGGCCGTTCCGGATCGCGCAACGGCATGTCCAGGATTTCCTCAACATTCGCTTCGCCGATCTCGGTCAATGAAACAGTACGATCTTTTTCGTTAATCTCGTAATCCTCTGGACGAAGTTGACGCACCACCTGGAACATGCGGTAGTACCATTCGGATTCATCCTGCGCTGGTCCTGAGATAATCAAAGGTGTGCGTGCCTCATCGATCAGGATGTTATCGACCTCGTCCACGATGGCATAATAGTGACCCCGTTGGACACGTTCTTCCAGAGAGAGGGTCAGGTTATCGCGCAGGTAGTCAAATCCATATTCGCTGTTGGTGCCGTAGGTAATATCCGCCTCGTAGGCCTGGCGGCGTAGCACGGTACGCAATTGGTGCTGGTCCTCGTGATTGGAGGTCTTTTCCAGGTCGACCAGGAAGGCATTGCGACCGTTATCGGTGCGGGCAGCCATTTGCAGAACGCCGACGGACATTCCCAGCGCCTGGTAGATGGGCGCCATCCAGCGGGCGTCGCGACGGGCCAGGTAGTCGTTGACGGTCACCAGGTGCACCCCGCGACCGGTAAGTGCATTGAGATAGAGCGGCAAGGTCGCCACCAGCGTCTTGCCCTCGCCGGTGCGCATCTCAGCGATTCTGCCGGCGTGCAATGTCAAGCCACCGATGAGCTGCACATCATAGTGGCGCAGGCCGATGGTGCGCTTGCTGGCCTCGCGCACGGCGGCGAAAGCCTCGGGCAGAAGGTCGTCGAGTGTCTCGCCCTCAGCCAGGCGAGCCCGGAACTCCTCGGTCTTGGCCAGCAGGGCGTCATCGCTCAACTCCTCATAGGGTTTTTCCAGCTCATTGATGCGTTCGACAGCCTGAGAACCTCTTTGGATTTCACGTTTGTGGGGGTCGCCCCCCAGGAAACGAATAACGCTATTAATCATGATTCACCTTTCTGGCGCTAGATTATAGCATAGGGGGATTGTCATAGCGGGGATTCCAGACAAAATAGGTAATGTTTTTCTCCCTGTTTTTTATGGTTGATTAGGCCCACAGTGACGCGTCGGTTTTGAGAGGGTCGCCTGGCACGGATTGAACCCGGTTGGGTTGTGGTATGATGGGGAGACAGGCCGGGTATCTGATCGTCCCGGTGATGCTCTGAAGAAGGAGAATACTCGATGAACAAACGCGATGCTGTCCTATCCCTCCTGGATCCCGGCCAGGAGCCGGCTTACATCCCAGCCGCTTTCTTCCAGCACTTTGCTCCTGAATACCACCGTGCCCCTGGCGCAGTGCAGAAGCACCTGGAGTACTTCCGCGCCACCGATATGGACTTCGTAAAGATCCAATATGAACATACCTTCCCACCGATTGCTGAGATTCGGCGGCCTGAGGATTGGTCAAAGATGCCCTTCTACAAGCTGGATTTCTACGAACCGCCGCTCAGGGTGGTGGAGGGGTTGATCAGGGAGGCTAAAAAAGAGGCACTGGTGGTGCTGACACTCTATTCTCCATTCATGCTGGCCGGACAGGTGGTGGGAGGGGATCTGCTCACCCGGCATATCCAGGAAAACCCATTGGCCGTCCAGCGCGGCATGCAGATCATCGCCGAGAGCCTGATGGGCTTTATCAAGGAATGCATCCGCCTGGGACTGGATGGCTTCTATACCTCCACCCAGGGCGGCGAGGCTGGGCGGTTTGAGGATCGAGCCCTGTTCGACCAGTGCATTCGACCCTATGATCTGGCTCTGATGGCGGAGATCAATCGATCCTGCATCTTCAATATCTTGCATATCTGTGATTATCACCTGCCCTACCGCGACCTTTCCCCCTATCGCGATTATCCTGGTCATGTGGTCAACAGCAGTCTGGAACTGACCGGTGGCGAAATTTCCGCCAAAGAGGTGGCGCGCCTGTTCAAGCGCCCCTTCATGGGCGGCTTGAACCGCAAGAGCATCTTTGCCACTGAATCCAAAGAGGAAATCCGCAAGGCAGTGGAGAAGGTCTGCCGGGATGCGCCCGACCGTTTTATCCTCGGCGCGGATTGCACTATTCCAGGCGATACCGATTGGAGCAAGATTCGCACCGCAATAGATACGGCGCACACTTTTACGCGATGAGATGAATCAACCCGCCACCCTGGCGGTATGCAGGATGGCGGCCAGGCAGGCCTCAACTGCCAGGGTCACGTTCTCCAAATCCACCCGCTCGGGGATATCGCCTTCCATGTGGTAGTTGGGGTCGCCATAAGGGAAAGAACCCAGGTTCATCACCGCGGCCGGGAAGCCAGCCTGGATGAAGGAGCCATCATCGTCCCCGAGCTGGTTCCAGGAATAGGCGGTTTGGTGCAGGCCAATGTGGTAGGCATCATTCACGGAGCAGATCAGCTCGGCCAGGGGCTTGCCTTCTGGGGTGCTGTAGCGGGATACGTTGGTTTTAAGGCCAGCATCCAGCGCTTCCTGACCTTTTCCGCCCAGGCTATCCAGGTTGAATACTGCCACGAGCGGGTCGCCGCGCTGTCTGGCGCCCTGGGCAGCTATGACGCTGGTCCAGGGCCAGTGTTCCTCGTTGCAGAACAGAAACCACACTGAGCGCTCGGTTTTGACCTCTCGCAGCAGCCGGGCGATCTCCAGGTTAGCAATCGTTCCGACCGCATTATCATAGGCACCCGGGGATTCATACCAGCTGGGTGAGTCTTTGTGTGAAACGATCATGACTATCTCATCCGGACGTAGAAAGCCGGTTTTCTTAGCGTAAAGATTGAACAGGGTGTACCAGGGATCTTCCGGCTGGGGCGGCGAATACCAGTGATGTAGCGGCTTATTCCGGTCGCAGCGGAAAGCCTGGGCCTGGCAGGCCTCCTCTATCACCGGGTAGCCCAAAGCTGTGAGTCGCGCCCGGATATAATCATCCGTTTCCGCCAGGGTATGTTGGCTGTGCCCCGGGAGGGTGAAATTGGCCTTGCGGAAAGGCAGCGGGTCCTTGGCAAGATAGAATAGGTCAGCCCGCAGGCGGGCAGGATCAACCTTTCCCAGCAGTTCTGAGACGAAGGGGATGGGATTCATGGGAGGCTTCCTTTCAGGGTTGAGAAGTCTTCGACCGCCAAAGCAGTCCAATCGCCAGGATGAGCACGACCAATCCAACTGCAAACAAGGTGGCCAGGGAATAGGCGGGTACGATGCCAGCTACCCAGAACCCATAGGGCAGGATAAACAGGATACCGGCTGCCAGTCCCAGCAATCCGATTCTGAGCAGCGTAGCGCGTGTTAGACGGGGAACAGGCAAGCTGATCAGCAGTACAGTGAGGATTGCCAGGATGATCGATGCGACAATTCCCATCGAGCTGATGGAGTAAACGTAGCTTCCCTCAGTCAGAGCAGGGGGAAACACCAGCACAGTCACCCCCCAGGCCACCCAGCCCAGGGCTAGCAGGAGGATGCGCCACCAGCGCCGAGGGACAAACCGCAGCAAAAGCGTGCTCCAGGTCAGCAGGCCAGCTGCCAGTGCCAGCCAGGCTACGTCACCCAACAGGTCACTGTAAGCACGCAGGCCAGCCTGAGCCAGGGGATTGTGCTGATACTCGCCCACTGCCACCCAGAGCCACTGTCCATCCGGTTTGCGGATATAGACGCCCTGGTGGCCCATGGCCAACACCAGGTTGCCGCTGGCAGGGTCAATCACTGCATCCAATGGGAGCGGCTCGAAAAGGATATTGCCGGGAAGTTGTTTGCGCAGGTAGGCTTTTTCTGCCTCAGAAAGCGGAACAATATGCACTTCTTCCGTCCAGGTCTGGCCTCCATCTGTCGAGCGTTCCACCGATTGGTCGCGCCGGATGCGATACTGTATCTCAGATCCGGGTGCCTTGACCAGCAGCTCATCTTGCATGGCGCCAGGGCAGAATTCCTGGGTAGTGCCCTCATCCAACCAGGTCAGGCCGCCATCCTGGCTGGAGAAACGCTTAAAGCTGGTGCGTGCCAGCAGCACCCCATCACGCGCCTCCAGGCAGCGGATGCCCACATCCGGCATGGCAGCATCGGCCAGGAGCAGAAGGAGAGCAGTCGGCAGGATGAAATACCGTGCAGCCGTGAACACGCCCTTGCTCCATGGGGGGAACCGAACAGCATTCTTTGCGATTGTGAGTCCTGTTTTTTCTGTCTCTGGCCTGGCAATCTCATCGCAGCCTGCTTTTTGGTGCCACCACAGCCAGGCCGAGCCAGGCAGTGAAAGCAGTGCCAGTAAGTCAGAGGGATCGCACTGGAAGTGAACCGGGTAGGGTAAAATGATGCCGAGCACCCCGGCCACCCATTGATTGAAGCTGGCATCCAGCTTGGCGAAGATCCAAAAGATGGCCGTGATGCCAAAAGCTGACCCGGCGACGACCCGTTCTTGCCAGCGCGATCGTCCGGGAACCAGCCAGGCAAGCAGCGCAGCCAGTAGGAAGGGGATGAAGAACAACCCGACCAGGTCACTCAGCTTGCCAGTCCACCAGGAAGGCCAGAGTTGCTTGAGCAGGAGATCATTAACCAACAGAATGGCCATCGCTGCCAGCGAGGCGGGATGACATAGTGACCTTACTGAAGTTTCTAAGAGTCGTTTTCTGGCCATTGTAAATTGACCTCCTTGGCCAATGCCCGGCAAAAACCTTCATAAATGGACACGTGTTCCTGGGCCAACCGTCTGGATGTTTCAAAGTAGAAGTTCTCCACCATCTCCTGGGCTTTTTCTACTTGCTCCAGCATGATCATTCCTATTATCTATAAGCTCTTTGCTCTATGCTCTTTAATCATACTCCATATGGCTGCCTGGTTGAAGCCGGGCAGCTCAACGGCAATCCCCTCACTCATCAACTGGCGGCCAGTGAGATAGATGGGCGGTTGGTCGCGCTGGGCGGCGCATTCTTGCTGGACGCGATAGGTGGCTTGTGGATCGAGGGCGCGTGGCTGAAAGCGTAGGCGGAAACGAGCATCGACCAGGCGGTAAGCGTAAAGCAGGCTGTTGGTATCCTGTGGGTTTTGAAGCTGCAATCCAATCCAGCCCTGTCGGTCTTCAAGTGGCCGCAGGGGGGTGAGCAGGTGGGCGATAGAGCCGCTGATCAACTTTCGCCAGTGCTTGTAGAAACTGACTGCCCACTGAACCTGCTCTCTGGCCGTCTGGGGTAAGCCAGCCAGGTCGCCACTAAGGCCGAAGATGCCCTGCAACTCTGCCAGCAAGGCAAATTCGATATCGACCGTCTCCGATGGCTGCCACCCAGCGCCGCGTGGGGTGATCAGGGTCTGGGGCCACTGGGCAGACATCGGGTCGCTGTAGACAGGAATTTGGTCGCCGGCCGAGCGCAGCACAGCCCAGTGGGTCAGGCGACCGGGCGGCAGGCGCAGGAGTGCCCCTTGCAGGATGCGCAGCACATCTACCGGGTTCACAGTGTCGGAGAGGAAGTGACCATCGAAGTGCGAGAGCGAGTGTAGCTCCAGGCGCATTCCCCCGCTCGAACAGCCCTCGATGAATACCTGTGGGAAGCGCTGGCGCACCTCCTCCACCAGCCGGTACCAGTGCTGGTAATACCGCAGCAGCTCGGCGCCGCTGCCATCGTAGCCCAGTTCGAAGTTGAAATCGATTTTCATCCAGGCCAGCTGGTAGGTCTCCAACAACCGGAAAATCTCACCGCGCAGGTAAGCATAAGCCTGGGGATTCTCCAGGTCGATGCGAGCCAGGTTGTGCTCGTCGGCGATGAACCAGTTTGGGTGCTCCTGGCGGATGGGCGCTTTGGGTCCGAAGCGCTCCGGCTCCATCCACAGCCCAAACCCCAGACCGGCATTGCGTACTTCGGCGGCGAACTCCGCCATTTTGCCGTGGAATGCGGCCTCGGTCTTCTCGCGCCAATCCCCGACCGAGCCACCCCAACCCGGTGCTCCAGGGGCGAACCAGCCGGCGTCGATGACAAACACTTCGCAGCCGATTTCTTTTGCTGCAGCAAGTTGCTGGCGCAAAAGGGAGAGTTCCAGGTAATCGAACATGTAGAACCAGGTATTGTAGACAACGGGTGGTTCTTGCCTGGCGCTGGCGAAGAAGCGCCGTAAAGCAAAGTCATGCAGCCGGGGAGCAGCGAGAGTCGGGTCGCCGCCGGGCAGTCCCTGGATGAGCAGCTCAGGGAGTTCGAGTATCTCACCGGGAGCCAGGCGCAGGTTCAGATCCTCGTCTGCCTGCCCTAGCTCCAACAGGGCCAGTGGCAGGGTATGAAATCCGCCAAGCAAGCGAGCGCGGATCGTGTAGTTGCCGCGCGGCAGAAGGTGGAAGGCCACGCCACGCTCGCCGTCGATCTCGCGCAGGCAGATAAAAGGCGTACCAGCGCGGGTTGTGCGACCCCATTCATTGCCCAACTGGATAGCACCGGTTTGCAAAGGCAGCCAAAAGCCCTGGTTCTCAGCGCACCAACGGCTCTCCTGGCAGTACACCTGGTAACGGGCCGGGGAAAAAGCAAAGCGCGCTTGGCAGCGCCGCAGTCTGATAGGCTCCTGCCCGGTATTCATCAGCCGATCCCGGCGGCTGATCACGCCGCTTGAGGGATCCAGGGTCCAGGTTGAGAACAGGCGCAGGGTAGCCCCAGCGGCTTGCCAGGTGATGCTGAGCTGGTCCTGGCCAGGTTCGATGGCAGCCAGTGGCAGCCGGTCACCTTCGAAGCGCCCCAGGTCCGCCGCCAGGATTGCCAGTCCCTGGGTGCGGCGTGGACCGCTATCATCGCCACTGTTGCCACAGGTCATGCCAAATAATCGCTCTAGCCAGATGTGCTGGTCGTCATATAGAAAGACGGTATCGCCTGTTGGGTGGGAGAAAGTGAAAGTCTGCATGGGAATCCTGGAAATTGGATGTTAGATTATGGATGGACAATGAGATGGGCCGCGGTGGCCTTAAAGCTAACCTGGACCTGGGCGCCGGGAACCAGCTCCATCTCCTGGGCGGAGGCGCGCGTCACCAGGGCCACGATCGGGATAGGCAGGCCGCAATCCAGCGTCACTCGCATGAGGGGGCCCTGGGGAGAAAGGCGGAGCACTTTGCCACTCAGCCGATTGCGTGCGCTGGAGGCAGGAACAGAAAGGGAGGTGTAGAGGGTGAAATCCTCTGGGCGCAGGCAGAGATATACTTTGCGACCTGCGGGCACCTCACCGACCGCCTGCAAGGTGGAAACCGTTGCATAATAGGTCCACCAAACCGGCATGCGACCTGGTTACCAGACCCTCGATGATCGTCTCTACACCGACGAAGGTGGCGATTTCAGGATCGGCCGGGTTGGCAAATACCTCTCGGGGAGAGCCCACCTGGCGCACCTGGCCATTGAGCATCACGGCCACCCGCTGGCCCAACAAGAGTGCCTCGTTAAGGTCGTGGGTGATGAATAAGGTGGTGCATGCGGTGGAAGCGAGCAGCGCCTGCAGGTCCTCCAGGAGACGCAGGCGAGTAGGAGCATCCAGAGCGCTGAAGGGCTCATCGAGCAGCAGCAGCTCTGGTTCGAGGGCAAAAGCGCGAGCCAGTGAGACGCGCTGCGCTTCACCGCCGGAGAGCGAACGGGCAGGGCGGCTTGAAAGGCTGGGGATTGCCAATTGCTCCAGCCAAAACTTTACCCGGCGGCGAAGCTGTTCTTTGGAAAAGTGACGGAACTTAAGCCCGGCGGCGACGTTCTCGAAGACCGTGGTATCCAGGAGGAGGGGTTCCTGCAGTACCAGGGCAATGCGGCGTCGAAAAGCCAGGGCCTGGTGCGGGGTTAAGGGTTGGTTTCGGAAGCGGATCTCACCGCGAGTGAGAGGAAGGAGCTGGGCAATTGCCAGGAGCAAGGTGGTCTTGCCAGCGCCGTTCGGACCGATGACCGCCAGCACCTCACGCTCTTCGATGGAGAGCTGCTCGACCTCCAGGACGGGGCGTCCGGCGCGCTGGACGAGCAGGCGCTCGATTTCGAGGATAGGAGCGGCGTTAGCACCAGGGGACATCAAGATCGCAGGGAGAAGCTGGCATTCCAAATCAGCAAGAACAGCATCGATCCATGCGGTTGGAGGATTTCTTCCTGGAGCACGGATTTATTCCCCAAACACCTGGGCGATGAAGGCCTGGGGGTCTTCCAACGGGTGGGGGGCCTGGTGGGCATCGTAGAGCTGCCATTCCTCTACGTGCTCAGCGGTCTGGCCTGGTTCCAGGGTGCGCAGGGGAGCCAGGCTCTCCAGTTCGAGGAACTCGTCATTGCAATACATCTCGACGTTGCAGCCGTGATCCGGCAGGATTGCCGGTGGATGGATGGCGAAGCGCTTGCAGAAGAACACTCCCTCCCGCAGGTAACCGCTCCAACCAGCCCGGTTGTAATAACCAATTTTGTATTCCCCAGGCACGATGTTGGCCTGGAAAAGGAGGATATCCTGGCGCAGGTGCAGGCGGCTATCTCCTAACTGCGTGTAGGGCCAATAGATTAGCCAGCGGTTGGGCTGTTTGCCATCCGGATCCAACGGACGAACGTCCTGCGGCAGGATCACCCAGCCGCCGAGCGGCAGTTGCGTGATGGCCCAGGGTGCCAGCTCGACCGGCCATAAGCCCTGGTTGGTGAGCTGGTGTGTCAGCGTGAGAGCCGGGCGGTCGGAATGGAGGCGAATCTCCAGCGCTTTGTGGATCAGGGTGTGCGGCTCAAGCCAGGAAAGCCGGCAGTTGCCCTCGCCTGGCTGTTCGGCCTGCAGTCCGCGATCGTCCGGGACCGATGAGCGCAGGGCGGTCTCCGGGGCGTGAACCAGGCGGTGACCGCCGTAAAGGGAGAGGTGCCCATAGGGTCCATCCCACCCATAAGAAGGAGTCTCTGCCAGCAGGTTGGTAGATGAACCCGATAGGAACAGGCGCACGATGCGCGGCCCGGCCTCGGCCAGGTATTCCAGGTGCAGGTAGGGGCTGCTCAGAGAGCGGGTGGGTAAACCGTAATAGTCATTGGCAGGCATAGATTGTGATCCTCATCAACGCAACGTGACCAGCACATAGACAGCCTGTGTCCCTTCTGGTGGAAGGGGAATGACCGTCCCATGGATGGGCTGGCCGTTTACCTCCAGGCTGGCCTGGTTTCCGGGACCCTGGCGGGTCACGCTGATCTCGTAACGCACGCCGCGATAAATTCGCAGGGCGGTGAAGCCGGACCAGGCGGTGGGAATGACCGGTGCGACCTCCAGGCCGTCGAGAGTGGCGCGGATGCCGAGAATGGCCTGGGTGATGGCGACGTAGTTCCAGGCGGCGGTGCCGGTGAGCCAGGAGTTCTTGGCCTCCCCGTGGGTGGGAGCATCGCGGCCTGCGATCATCTGGGCGTAGACATAGGGTTCACAGCGGTGCAGGTCGCTGATCTCCTCGCGGGCAGAGGGGTTGATGCGCAGGTAGTAATCATGGGCGGCATCGCCGTGGCCGAGTTTGGTCTCGGCGATCATGATCCAGGGGTTGCAATGGCAGAAAATCCCGGCATTCTCTTTATAGCCGGGTGGGTAGGAGGAAATCTCGCCCAGGTTAAGGTAATAATGGGAAAAGGCGGGTTGCTGCAAGATGATGCCATGCGGGGTTGCCAGGCGCTCGCGTACGGCAGCCAGCGCCTGGGCGGCCTTGCCGTCTTCCATTCCCAACCCGGCCATGATGCAGATTCCCTGCGGTTCGATGAAAATCTGGCCCTCCTGGCAGCTTGCCGAGCCGATGACCTGGCCGAAATCATCGTAGGCGCGCCGGAACCACGAACCCCCTTGCGGTCCGCCATCCCAGCCATGCTGGTAGACGGCGTCTTCCATCTCTTCCGCGGCTTCTAGCGAGACGTTGGCATCCGTTTTGTGTCCCAGGTGAGTGGCCAGTTCGGCCATCTCGTGGGCTGCCAGGACGAACAATCCAGCGATGAAGACCGATTCGGCCACTTTACCTTCTTTGTTGGTGGTGGTCTGGAAGGATTGGCCGGGGGTATCCGAGAAGCAGTTCAGGTTAAGGCAGTCGTTCCAGTCGGCGCGGCCGATGAGCGGCAGGCCATGTGGGCCAAGGCGCTCGGTGGTGTAACGAATGCTGCGCTGAAGATGCTTGTAGAGTGCCTCCTCGCTACCTGGCTGGTTATCATAGGGGACCATTTCATCCAGGATGGACCAATCGCCAGTCTCTTTGATGTAGGCAGATACAGCCAGGACCAGCCAGAGGGGATCGTCATTGAAGTTGGAGCCGACATCGTTGTTGCCGCGCTTGGTAAGCGGTTGGTACTGGTGGTAGGCACCGCCGGTGGGGAGCTGGGTGGCAGAGAGGTCAAGGATGCGCTGGCGGGCGCGCTCCGGCACCATATGGACGAAGCCGAGCAGGTCCTGGCTGGAATCGCGAAAACCCAGGCCGCGACCGATACCCGATTCGTAGAACGAGGCCGAGCGTGACATGTTGAAAGTGACCATGCACTGGTAGGCATTCCAGATGTTGACCATGCGGTCGGTGTGTATATCGGGGGTGTGGACGTGCAGGCGGCCGAGCAGCTCATCCCAGTAGTGGTGCAGGGCGGCAAAGGCGGCCTCGACCTCCTCCAGCTTGAGGTAACGTTGGATGATGGGCAAGACCGTTTGTTTGTTGATGGTTTGTGAGTCAGGCGGATCGAATTTCTGTTCGACCGGGTTCTCGTGGTAGCCAAGCAGAAAGAGGATCGTGTGCGTTTGGCCAGGAGCCAGCTCCAACCGGATGTGGTGCGAGCCGACCGGTGCCCAGCCGTGTGCAATGGAATCTCCCGATTGGCCGCGCTCCACAGCCAGCGGCTCATGCCAGCCGCGGTAGGGACCGAGGAAGGCTTCACGCTGGGTATCGAAGCCAGCCAGCGGCTCCGAGCAGGCAAAGTAGGCAAAGTGGTTGCGGCGTTCGCGGTATTCGGTCTTGTGGTAGATCACGCCGTTCTCCACCTCCACCTGCCCGGTGGAAAAGTTGCGTTGGAAGTTAGAGGAATCGTCCAGCGCATCCCACAGGCAGAATTCGACTGCCGAGAAGACCGAAAGCGAGCGCGGCAGTGTGCTGGTGTTGGTCAGGTTAAGCTGCCAAATTTCAAGTGTCTCATCGAGCGGGACGAAATAGTGTGTGGAAGCGCGGATGCCCTGGTAGGTGGACTGGATGACGGTGTAGCCCAGGCCGTGACAGCAGTTGTAATCCTCAAGCGGCTTGCGCACCGGTTGCCAGGTGGGGGACCAGTACTCACCGCTGGCATGATCGCGCAGGTAGATATAGCGACCGCCATAGTCATAGGGCACATTGTTGTAGCGATAGCGGGTCAGGCGGCGCAAGCGGGCATCGCGGTAGAAGCTGTAGCCGCCAGCGGTGTTGGAGATGATACCGAAGTAATCCTGCGAGCCCAGGTAGTTGATCCAGGGCAGGGGGGTATCGGGGCGCAGGATGACGTACTCACGGGAGTGATCGTCAAAATAACCGTAGCGCATAGGGGAACCTCCAATCTGAGGAGATGAAGGGATGAGAATATTATACCTGGGAAGCCGTCAGGTATAATCGTTCCTGGATGGACACGATGGATCTGTTTTCCAGCTATTTGCAGTTGACCGGGGTGGCGCATACCGGGCCGGAACCGGTGGGCGACCCGCGCTCAATGTGGGTTTGAATATGTGCGCCAGGTGCTTTGCTTATAAAGGTTAGCCCTGCATTACCAGCGCGAGCTCAATTGAGATTTCAATTTCCTCGCCGGCCAGCACGCCGCCGGTCTCTAGCGCCACATTCCAGGTAAGGCCCCAGTCCCTGCGGTGGATGTGGGTCACATCCTTCCATGTCAAGGCCTTTTACTGAATTCCAGGCGTTTTTTTGGATTTGTATTGCCCCGGTGGAGGTTCACCAATCCAGGGTGATCTTTTGCAGCGTCAGGTTGTAGTCGTCGAAGGAGCCGGCGGAGACCATCAGCATGGTGCGGCCATCGGCGCTCATCCACTTGGTGGGAAAGCAGGGTTGGTAATCGCCGTAGGTGCCCCAGTTATCATCCTGGTAGAAAAGCGACCAGGGCCCCCACGGCTCGGGAGCTTCGAAGAGGGTGAGCTGGCTGCGCAGGGCGCTTTGCGGCCATCGGCCGGTGGCATGGTAAGGTTGCGGGTTGCCCTCCCCATCCAGGAAGGAATAGTTGCCCAGGATATAGCGCTTCAGGCCGGGGTTATAGGAGACGTGATCCTCGCCGGTCATCAGCGGGTAACGAAAAACCGGCTGGGCCACGTGCTCATCTCCTGACCAGAGCGGTTGCCCGGCAGTGTCCAGGCCAGTGTAGAACTCCCAGGCCACGCGTTGCAGCAGGCTGAACTTGGGGACGCGGCCGAGCAGCAGGATATCGCCGTTCTCCCAGTAGGAGCAGCCATCGTCTGCCGCGGGGAAGTAAGCATAGACGAAGCCGTCGCGCGCCCCGCTGTAATCCTTGCCAAACTGCAGGAAGTGGGGTGAGGCCAGTCGTCCGGTGAAGAAACCCTGCGGCGTGGCCTGGCGATTCCAGGAGCGGCCATAGTCGACCGAGGTGATGATCCAGGCTTCGATGTTGTGCTGGCGGTTGAAGGCAGGGTTATCACCGTAGTTGTGCAGCTCCACGGCGAAATAGAGCACGCCGTTCAGGCAGAGCAACCCGGCCGGCTTGACACCATGGGTGGGGTGCAGCTCAGGGCGCTGGCAATAGACCTTGGGATCGATCGGCAACCTGTCGACCAGCTCCACGTAGACGCTCCAGCCGCTGCCCCACATGGCCTCGTTCGGGCCGCCGTGAATGCGCCAGAAGTTCATCGGGCTGCCGGAGTTATCCCCGGCCGCGCCGTAGAGATAATCATCATCCGCCCAGGTGATCGGCCACATATCGCCGTCGCCGCGGTGGCAGCGGAAGCGGTCGAGCGTCACGGAGCGGATGAGGGTGCTTTTTGGGTAGGGAGGAGTAGGTGGTGACATATCTGTTTTCTCTATAGAATCTGGTGATATCGGACGCAAAAAGATGGGTCAAGAGGGATTTCAGAAAAGCTTCAGGATGATCCTCTATGAAATCTGAGTATATATTACAACAGGTCGGGGGGAAGGATTGTTTTTAGCGTCTCAATGAGCGGTGGTAAATCGTGGTGAACGACTTCCCAAATCACGTCTTCATCTACGTTCAGGTAATCATGAACGATCCGGTTGCGCATGCCGATGACCTCGTGCCAGGGAACTTGCGGATATGCCTTTCGGAACTCGGGCGATCTATGCTGTGCAGCCTCACCAATTACCTGTACCAGATGAATCAGTGCAAATTGCATGGTTTCGTCCCGACCATATTCCTCTCGGTTCTTTCCACCGAGAATTTGTATGCCCTTTTGGGCCATATCCAACATGTGTCCGACGTAGACCCAATTATCTTTCTGCATATTGGACGACCGCCTCGGCCTGCACTCGTGCGCGGATGCGCCGGTTTAGAAATTTTGGTGTTACCAGGTCAACTTTTCGTCCTCCCATTAAGGTCGATAGCTCGTCCTGCATGCGAATCAGCGACAGTCCAGGCACGTGTTCAGGCTCGAACTCCACCAGCACATCCACGTCGCTTTTTGGGGTGAAGTGGTCGGTCAGCACTGAACCAAAGAAGGACAACTTCAGGATATGATGGCGCTTACAAAAATCCTCTAATTGGGTAGGTGAAATGTGAACTTTCTGTGGGTTTATCATATCTATCCAATACAGCACGAATTTTAGTGATTATAGCTTAGGTAAACTCCAAAGGTCTATAGCTATTTTGGGCCATCAAGCGAAAGTATTGATCAGGAATGGTTGCGTCTCGATTATGGATATTTTATCCTTCCTTTTTATTTGACGTAGGGCACGGTGACAGGCCCTTCCGGCAGGACGCAGATGCGGGCTTCCTTGCCATAGCGCTTCACCAGCCTGTCGAGCGTCTTTTCAACGCCGCCGGTCGCTGGTTGTAGCAAGGCACTGCGGATTTGCTCGGCACTCAGGGCGCTGCTATAGACGTAAACATCCGCTTTGAGCTGGATCTGGGCCTGGATTTGCACCTGCCACTGGTCCTGCTCGGAAAATCCCGGCTGGCGAATGCGCTCCAGCAGCTCCTGTGGACTGTGAGATTCACGAAGCAGTCGGCCATACAGGCCATGCTCGGGGATGCCATCCCAGCATTCGGCAGCGATCAGGATCGCCCCGCCGGGCTGGATCACCTGGGCAGCAGCACTCATTCCCTTGACGGACTGGTAGAGGTTCAGATCGAGCGGGTAGCCGGAGTTGGTGGTCAGGACGATCTCAAAAGGCTGCTCGAGCGGCACCATCGCCGTCTTGCGGACGGACTGGCAGCCAACGGCGTGGGCAGCCTGTAGATCGCCGGCGAAGATATCCGTGATTTGTTTCTCGCGGTTGAGCGCCACGTTGACCAGGAAGAGACGGCGCGGGGCCTCCCCAACCCGCAAGGCGATCTCGGTCACCTCCTCCCAGAGCGGGTTGCCATGAGTGATTCCCCAGGTGGCATTGGGATGGGCGATCATCTCGGCCCCGTGGTTGCCCAGGATGGTTGTCAGGCCGGCCATGCCGGGCATGATGGCTTTTCCCCCACCGGAAAATCCAGCAAAGAAGTGCGGTTCGATGAAGCCGGTCAGGATGAGCAGGTCGCAGGATAATAGCTCATGGTTGATCCAGATTTCGTGTCCGTGGCGCGTTTGGCCGAGATTCACCTGGGTGGTGGGGTCGAAGGCGTTGTTCTGCACGATCCGGTAGCCCGAGAAAGCCTTCTCGCCGGTCAGCTCGCGCAGCTCAGATTCGCGGTTGGGGCGGTGGGTTCCCAGAGCGTTGAAAAGGGTGATTGGCCGGTGCGGCAGGTGAGAAAGCTCGGTAAATAACGCCTCCAAAATCACCGGGGTGGGGGTGGCGCGGGTAATGTCGTTGAAGATGATCCCGATTTTTTCGGCTGGACGCGCCAGCTCGCGCAGCGGTTGGGATTGAATCGGCGAGTGCAGCGCCTGGCGCATGGCAGCCAGGGGATCGGGCAGGGCAGGGACGTACTTTGGTTCGGCCACCGTCACATCCCAGGCGTCGTTCAAGTGCACATTCAAGCCATTCTTACCGTAAGCCAGGTGGATATTCATGGGAATCCTTTTCATGAAGGATGGAGAAAAAAGACTTGACTTGATTATAAACCAATACCTGGTGGTTCTTGGAGTGAAGAGATGTGCGGCTGCAGGGCTTTCACAGACTCCGGGTTGTCGTTGCGAGGGGTGTTCTTCGCGACGAAGCAACCTCCTTGCTGACTGTGGCGGAGATCGCTTCCCGAAGGGGATGCTTCACGGTCGTCGCCGGTAAAAGCACCTGCCTCTCCTGCTCCTGCCCACACGCAGGTGCGGAATAGTACATACCCCAGGATTTGCAAGTAAACTTGTGAAAGCCCTGTGCGCGGCTCCTCAATCCATTCTCATTCTTTCCCCCCCACCACCCGGATTTCCTCCTCCGTCAGCCCATAGAGCTCATACACCAGCGCGTCGATCTGCTGGTCGGTCGCTTCGATCTGCCGCTGCAAGAAGGTCTTCTCGGTTGGCGTTTTGGCGGCGGCAAGCTGCTTGTGCAGGGTGAGCATGGCTTCGACCAATTCAACCATACGACCGTGACATGCTTTGTCCAAGGGATCAGAGCAGTTAATGTGATGGATGGGGAGCTCTGCCCATAAAAACCTGCTTGTTTATGAAGGCCGGACAATGCTGGTAAATTTCTGCCAGCAAGGTCAAGGTACCTGTCTCAAAGCCCGTGACCTGAACTTCGTTATTTGGCTCGAGCCTTGTACTGAAAATCCAGAGGAATCTATAGCCTCTACCATCCCTCCTGAGGAAATCTCCGAAGCGCAGAAGGTCATTGAATCTCTTACGCTGTTACCCAAGTAAACATTTCGCATTCTCTCAATCTTTTTCTCTGCCTCACGATGATCTAAATGGCTTGTAGCTTCAGGGACGATGCGTCGTGGAAGGTAGTTCGCGAAACATCCCTACAAGAAGCGACCATTCCTATTATTCGTTTCGCGATCTTTGCACACCCATTTGAAGATATTAGTTGAATTCGTGGCCTCTTTCATTCCCCCAACATTAAAAACCTTCCTAAAATGACAGGGTTAATTTCACCTTTTGACAGCTAGAATTATTGTTCTAATTGTCTTATACTCAATCTGCCTCCAAATGAACTTCCTATCCCTTCCCCAAAAGGCTCCCCCACCCTTGGCTCCTGACCTTCACCCCCCTCCATTCATCGGTACCCATAAACTCCGTGTTTTTCCGTGCTCGTCCGCGTCCCATGGTTCTTTCCTTGTATTCGTTTCGATTCGTCTTTTCGCGGAACGAATACCCCGTCGTAAGTTCGCTCGCAATCGGGTCGGCTCCCCGAAAAGCCGAGCACCACGCACGTTATGATAGAATCAGGCAGTCCAGGTTCAAGCCATCTGGATCAGACTGAAGTTAGGTTGCTCAAAACCCATAAGGAGTCTGGTATGACGCCCACTTCCATGCATGTGCCGGTCTTTGCTGGCGAAGGCCGCCTGGTCTATGAAGATCGTCCGCTGCCGCAGCCCCTCCAGCCAGAGGATGTGCTGGTGGAGGTTTCAAAATGTGGCATCTGTGGCACCGATTTGAACATTCTCGCCGTGCCACCGGCGCACAAGGCGGCGCCCGGGCTGATCATCGGGCACGAAGCGGTCGGGCGGGTGGCCGCGGTTGGCGCAGGGGTGAGCAGCCTTCAAATCGGCGACCGGGTGGTGGTGGCGCCGCGCCTGACCTGTGGCAAGTGCCGCTACTGCCGGCGTGGCCTGGATAACCAGTGTGAAAACTACCAGTCGATCGGCACCAGCCGGGATGGGGCTTTTGCACCCTACTTGCTGGCGCCGGAGCGAGCGCTGTTCAAGATCAGCGAGCAGGTCAGCGATGAGGATGCTGCTCTGTTCGAGCCGCTTTCGTGCGTGGTGGGGGCCAGCCTGCGTGCTCCACTGCAGCCGGGCGATCGCGTTGCCATCCTGGGCTGCGGGCCGATTGGGTCGTTGTTTGCGCTGCTTTACCGCCTGCAGGGGGCTTGCCAGGTCGTGATGGTGGATGTGGTTCCTTATCGCCTGGAGTTCGCCCGCTCGCTTGGGGCGGATATCACCCTCCACGCCGGAGAAGCCTCGCCCATCCAGGCCGTCAAGGACCTGACCGGCATTGGCTGTGACCTGGTGGTGGATACCGTCGGCAACCAGATCGATACAGCCATCCGGCTGGCGCGGCGGGGTGGGCAGGTGATCCTCTTTGGTCTGCGGATGCACGATAACCCGCCCGTCAACCAGTACACCATCACCCGCAACGACCTGACCCTGGTGGGCACCTTCGTCGGGCTGAAGCCGTTCGTCCGCACCATCCAGCTCCTGGAAAGCAACCTGCTCAGGCCGGCGCGCATCGTCACGCATCACGTGCCTCTGGCAGAGCTGAGCCGCGGCGTGGAGCTGATGCGTTCGGGGCAGGCGATCAAGGTGTTGGTGGAAAATCAATGAGGGGCAGGGGTGGGGCAGGAATGCACCTTTCTGAGGCAAGGATCACTGCATGCTGATACAGAAACGCTGGGTACAGGCTTTGGGAGCATTGGTTGTGGCACTGCTGGCGGTGATGGTATTGGACCGCCTGACCAACCGGCTGGTGCCTGAAGAGGTGCCCGGGCATGTCTGGGATTACATGTATTATATTGACATGGCAGAGCACGGGGTGTGGGGCAATCCCCACCTGGTATCCCCTTATGCCTACCGCTTTGTGACTCCGCTGCTGGCGCGGGCGATCAACCAGGCGCTAGGAACTCCGACCTACATCGGTTTCAAGCTGCTGGCTTACCTGGGACTGGTCGGGATGCTGTGGGGGGTGTACTTCCTGGCGCGCCATTTCCGCCTGAAATATACCCTTTCCTTGCTGGTCATGCTCATCCCGGCGCTGGCTCTGTTCCAGGTCAAGTTTTTGCTGTTCGATTTTTACCGGCCCGACCAGCTGGCCTACCCGCTGATGGTCTTCTGCCTCCTGGCGATGCTCAAGCGGCGCTACTGGCTGGCTGCTGGGCTGGCGGTGATCGGCCTGTTCGTGCGCGAATTCCTCATCATCCCGGTTCCGATCCTGCTCTACCTCTTCGGTCGAGAATGGTGGCAGAATAAACGCCGGCTGGTGCCGCTGGTGTGGGCCGGGCTGCTCATCCTGGTCACCCTGGCGGCTTTGGCCGCGCCGCGCCTGCTCATCCCGGTGGTGAAGACGCAGCAATACCTCGATCCGCTGCGTTACCGCACTTTCCTGCGGGTGATCCTGCGCATGACCTTTGACCTGAAACGAGATGTCAATGTGATCTATAACCTGGTGGCTTACGCCCTGCCCTTGATCCTGCTGGCAACGCCTGAAAGGCTGAAGCGCGCCTGGCAGGCGCTGGGGGAATACCGCGCCTGGATGGTCATTTATGTGCTGGTGTGCCTGTTTGAGACCATGTACGGCGGGGCCGACCTGGAACGGTTTGTGACCTTCTTCTTCATCCCGCAGTCCCTGCTGCTGATTTTCATCTTCCAGCAAGGCGTGGTGAGCCTTCACGAGGTGATCTACATGGTCATCGCTATGGTCATCTTCAACCGCTTGCTCTACCCATTCCCGATCTGGGATTTCACGGCTTATCTGAATTTCTATGGCGGCTATGGCGATTTTCTATCGACCGCTTCCTTGCTGCGCTGGCTGGAGCTGGTCGGGCTGATCCTGGGCGGATTGCTGCTGCGCTGGACCTGGGAGCGGCTGTTCCCGGCTCAGGCCGTTCGTTTATAGGAATTTTTCCATCTCATGGGCCAGCTCGGGCAGCGACCCGGCGCGCGCCAGGGCCAATGAGAAATCCTGTGCCACGCCATCCGCCGGGGCGATGACCAGGCAGCCCATCCCGGCGGCGACTGCCGCCTGCAGGCCCACGGCTGAATCTTCCACCGCCAGGCAGGCCTGCGGCGGTACGCCCAGCAAGCGCGCCGCCGCCAGGTAGAGATCGGGAGCCGGCTTGCCGTGGGTGGCATGCTCGCGGGTGGCTAAGGCCTGGAAGTACGGACGCAGGCCCATATCCTGCAGCATCTGATCCACATATTCCGCCCGGCTGTTGGAGGCAATCGCCAGCGCCAGGCCGCGGCCCGCCAGGCTCTCCAGGAGCGCCTGGGCACCTTCGGCGAGGCGCAGCTCCTGGGCGAAAAGGCGCGCCAGGTGCTGGCGGTGGATTCGGGTGGAGGTTTCCAGGTCCATCGGCAGGCCGGTCTTTTCCAGGATGTAACGGTTGGTGGTTTCTTCATCTATCCCCATGATATAGTAAATATCCTGCTCATCCAGGGGCCGGCCAAATGGCACCAGGATCTCCTGCCAGGCCCTGACCACCAGGGGTTCAGTATCTACCAGGACGCCATCCAGGTCGAAGATAACAGCTTGAATGGATCTCTTCACGTCATCCATCTCTGAAAGGGAGGTGCAGGGGACCGTTTTCCCTTCAACCGCCCGATTCGATGAACAACGGGTTGGCCAGCGCCAGCAGGGCATTTTCTTCATCATACAGCTCCAGCCACAGGCGATCGCCAGCCTGGGCGGTCATAGAGCTGCGCCGCAGGCCGCTGCCGGTCAGCGGCTCATTCTGGATCACCAGGTGCTGGTTGCGGAGCACCAGGTGCGCTCCGGGGGGCACCTCTTCCCAGCGCACCGTCAGATGGACGAGTCCATTCTTTATGGCCAGGGTCTCGCCGATCCCTGCCTCCTGCCCGCCCATTGTGGAGGAGGCGCTCAGCTCGATCCAGGGGCCGTTGCTGATCACCACCCGCCCCTGCCGGATGCCCTCCAGCACCGCCGGCGTGGAAAGCTGGCTGGCATAGACGTATGTAAAGGGCTTGCCTGCGCTCCAATCTTCCAGGCTATGGATATCCGTACCACAGGTGGCGGAGATGCGCCGCGTTTTCTGCAGCAACTGCCAGTAAGCCAGGCAGTCTTCGTTAGCGATGCGCCAACCGCCATTCCAGATTTCGATGCCATCCGCCAGGTCCAGGGGAAAATCCTCATATTCCCAGCGGCAGCCGGTGCAGAGCGGGTTACCGATATCCAACGGGTGGGCTGGGATGAACAGGCCGCCCAGTTCGTGGGTCAGCCGGGCAGCCTCCTGCATCGTCCAGCCGTTGAAACCGGTGCGCCAGTCGATCCAGCGCTCCACTCCGAGCACCAGGGCATGCCCTCGAAAGGTGGTCAGCTCCATCCCAGGGATGAGCAGCAGCCCATTGCTGTCAGTCGGCTTGATCTCGCCCAGGGCAGAGAGGGTGTTGTGGTCGGTGATGGCCAGAAAATCGAGCTGTTTGCGCCGGGTATGGCCGATCAGCTCTTCCAGGGTGAACTCGCCATCGGAATGCAAGGTGTGGCTGTGCAGCTCGCCGCGATACCAGCCCGGCTTTTGGCGGATCACCTGCGGGGCAGGGATGGCCCAATGCACTTTCTGGCCGGCAGGGGCTGATTCCAGCAGCTCGATCTCCAGCGACCAGGTGCAAGGCTCGCTGGAGGGCACCACGGCCTGCACCGCCAGTTGCGCCAGCCAGCTCCCGGGTTGGATGGGGCCGGGGATGAAGCCAACCGTGGCCCAATCCGGCGAGACGATCACCTCGCCATCCGGTGGGTGGCGGTGGGCATTGCCGCAGAAGCCCTGCGGCCCGAAGAGCCCCAGGGTGATCAGGTTATCAATCCCTTCCACCCGCAGCGGCTGGTAGCGTAGCCTGAGGCGCAGGGCGCCCACCCCGGCGGGCACCTCAAACGGGCACTGCAGGTAGTCCTGCAGGTAGGTCTGGGCAGGGGAGAGGGTGATCTCTCCTGCGAAGCGATAAGATGGCAGAGGGTTCGGTTTCATGTTGCTCCTTGTAGGCCGGGTGGATATTATACCTTACGTGCAGCACCCACAGGTGTGCTACAATGAAATTGAGGCGGTGGGATGTTCCAGGAGGTAGCGATGAACCGGCTTCTAGCTTGCTTCTTATGTCTCTTTATCCTGACAACCAGCCTGGGATGGCCAGTTTGCGCTGCCAATCCGGGTACCTTCTTCGACGATTCGGGTGCTCAGATCCTTCTGGGCAACAGTGATTATTACCAGCTTGCCCTGCGCAAAGAGAATGGATCTATCACCTCGATAGTGGACCTCACTACTGGGCAGCAGGTCAGCCCGGGCTCGCGTTATGAGTGTCTATGGGGAGTGGTGACCGAGGAAGATTCCCCCCAATTCATCGGTGGCTGCCATTACAACTCGGCCTGGCCCAATCACTTCAGCTATTCCTGGTCAGCCACTGAGCAGACCCTCACCCTGACTTACACCCCCGACCCTGCCGCCACGCAGCAAGTGCAGGCCAATGTGTTATTGAAGATCTCAGAGGAACCCTGGTTTGATCTTCACTTGGCGGTCACCAATCACACCAGGAAGGTGGTTAAGGAGGCGCTCTTCCCGACCGACCTGGTCTTCCTCGAAGATGAGATTCAGGAGGCGCTGCTACCCATCCTGCCAGGGACGCTGATGCTGCCGGGTTTCTTCGATTACCTCGCCCAGAAACCGGACCACCAGTATGTCGCGAAATACCCGGGCTACCCCGGAATGTTCGCTGACTACGTCTCACTGAAGACCAGCAAGGGACAGATCGCAATCTATTCGCTGTATGGCGATGGACCGATCCACTCGCTGGCCCTGGGTTTTATCCACGATACAGTCCCTTATATACCTGGCGGCACGTATTACTACCACTCCTTTGGCACCTGGCTGCCGGATGGCGCGGCCTGGCAATCCCCCTGGGTGCGGGTGCGCGTCTCGCAAGACCATGCCCAGACGGTGCTGGCCTACCGGGAGGATAACGGCCTGGACCATTTCGCTTCGCTCGCGGAGAAGCTGGGTGCCCGCTACGAGCAGATCGTGCGTAGCCCGCTCTACAAGGCGGATGCCGACCAGCTCGGTATCCCTTTTAGCCAGTACCAGGCGTTCCTGGCTCAGGTGCCCTATCCTGGCATGCTTCACCTGGTGGCTTACCAGCCGGGCGGACATGATGAGAACTATCCGGATTTTCTCCCGCCCGACCCGGCCCATGGTACGACTGCAAGCTTTGCTGCCATGTTTTGGCAGGCCCAGGCACGGGGCTTCCTGGTGATGCCCTACACCAACCCAACCTGGTGGGATGACGAATCGCCGACGCTGAAGCACCTGCCAGGGTCACTCCAAATCCGTGACTTGGCGGTGCTCAATGCCCAGGGCCAGCCGGTGGATGAGTATTATGGCGTGCACTATGGATACGTCATGTCGCCTTATCCTACTTATGTGCGCCAGCGGCTCTGCCGACTGGGCCGCCAGATGACCGTCACCGTGCCTAGCAACCTGCTCTTTGAGGATCAGATAGGGGCAAGACCCTGGCTGCGCGACTTCAACCCTTCCGCACCCTACGCTATGTCCTATATCCAGGGCTGGCAGGAATTGCTGGCCTGGCTGCGTAACTGCCGTCCCGCAGTCCCAATCGAGACTGAGTTGGGTTTTGATCGCCTGGCTGAGATCGAGTCTGGTTTTCATGGCAGCGTGGTGCTTCCGCAGGTATTGGGCTATACCTCCGGCTGGTGGGGGGAAAATACCTGGCGGCCTTATCCCCTGGCTACCATGCTGGTGCGCGATAAGGCACTTTTCTATCAGCATGACCTGGCACCAGAGACTTTTACCACGAATAAAGCTCAACTGGCCTGGAACCTGGCGATGGGTTACCAATTGAGCTACGACCTGGTTCCCTCGCAATTCGGTGGCGGGTTGGCGAGTGACTGGTTGAAAGTGGTGGGAGCCTTCCAGCATATTGCTCTCTGGAGTTATGCTGGTGAAAGGCTGACCGGCTATGCCTCCCTGGCAGGTTCGGTCACGCAGACCTCTTTTGAGACCTGCACGGTGGTAGCCAACTGGGATGACGCCAATCCCTATACCACAGATGGTTTCACCCTTGCATCGCAAGGGGCATTGCTTCGCTGTGGCGGGCAACTCACTGCTGGCGTGTTTACTGGTTACAACAGCCAGCCACTCAGTCTGGGCGACCACTACCTGATCGAGCAGCGCAGTCCGCTGCAAGTGACGATCTGGCAACCGAAGGGCGCTGACACTGACCTGACCCTGGCGCCCCTCTCGGCCTGGCTGGAGGATACCCCCCTACTGCTCAGTGCCTATACTCAAATGGGTGAGAGCATCGCCAATGTGCCCTTCACCCGCACCGTTCAAGGCGTGTCTTTTCACTACCAGCGGGTGTTGCAGGGCAAAGAGGTAGCCTACTACCGACTGCGCGGGCTGGTTCGGCTATTTTTCCTGCCGTTTTTCCTCTCTCAAGAATAACGCAGCCTTCCAACGTTCCATATTGCATACCAAGAAGGGCATGCACATGGGTTAAAATTTTCCTACGTTTGCCCTCCGGGTGCTCTACGAATAGCATACCAGCCTGCCAATTGCCAGGAAAAATTTGATACAATTCTTGAATTGATTGGAGCGCATCCATCAGGGAAACTTTTCCTGGTGGTTGAACGTCTTAGCCTATGTACACGGTTGTCGTGGCAATCTTGATTCTGGCAGGAGATAAAACTTGAAGTTTACTCTACGGATTTTTAGGCTGTTACTGCTTTTGATGTGCATACTGCTGGCCGGGTTGATCCCATCGGTTGCGGCTGCGGGAGAAGCTCCCAGTATGAAGGTCAGGGCGGCTTACGATGGCACCTTTAAATATGGGGAGTGGCTGCCCATGATGGTAGAGATCGAAAACCCGGGCGGTGACCTGGAAACCGAGCTGCGGGTGGCGGTGGCTAACCAGAACTATTCGGTGGTGTTCGCTGTGCCGGTCTCGCTGCCGGCCGGAGCGCACAAGCTGGTGCCGCTCTATGCGCTGCCCAACAACTACTCCCACCAGCTCGAGGTGCGGCTGGTCAGCAAGGATGGCGAGACGCTGCTGGCTTCTGAAAAGGTGAAGGTCTCTCCGCAGGCCAATATCACTTTTCTGGTGGGAATCCTTGCCAATGCCGGTCAGCGCGGCGCTATTTCGCTATTGAACGGGATTGAGCTGATCTCTACCCAGACACGACCGATCGAACTGACGGACCTGACGGTGGGCGACCTGCCCGAACGACCGGAAGGGCTGGACTCGCTGGATATGCTGGTGCTGAACGACGTGGATACCTCGCAGCTCTCCCAGGAACAGGCCACGGCACTGCAGTCCTGGGTGAGAAAGGGCGGCCGACTGGTGATTGGCGGCGGGGCAGGCACCGGACGCACGCTGGCGGGTCTGCCTGAAGCGCTCCAACCGGTGCGGCTGGAAGGGGCGCTGGAGTTGGAAACGAGCGCGTTGGGCGGCCTGGCGGAGTTTGCCGGCGCCGGGCGGCCAGATATGAGTGGGAAGTTCCTGGTTGCCAGGGTGGCTCCCCAGGAGGCGCGCATCCTGGCGGGCGATCAGGCTCAACCGCTGGTGATTGAGCGCAGCCTGAACCGGGGCACAATCGATTTTGTGGCCCTGGATCTTGCTACTGCACCGTTTGAGGGATGGTCGGGGACGATGGGTTTCTGGCAGAAGCTGGTGGAGCCGGGAGCGGCCTACCCGGAAGGCATGCCGGTGGATATGTCGCTGCGCCAGATGCGCTCCGGTTCTTTCTACGGCGCACTGACCAACATTCCCACACTCGACCTGCCCTCTCTGGGTGCATTGAGCGCTTTACTGCTGGCCTATATCGTGCTGGTTGGGCCGGTGAATTACCTGGTGCTGCGCCGGATGCATCGCCTGCACCTGGCCTGGGTGACGATTCCGCTGTTGACCCTGCTGTTTGCGGGCGGGGCATTTGGGATCGGTTACGCCCTGCGCGGTACAGACCTGATTCTGAATAAAATTGCCATTGTGGAGACGCAGCCAGAAGGCCCGGCACAGGTCACCACATATATCGGGCTGTTCTCGCCGCGTCGCCAATCTTACCAGATTGAGGTGCGCGGTGCCGGCCTGATCAGCCCCGGCGAGCAATATTATAACGTGGGCACCGCCCAGCCCGAGATGGTGTTTGTCCAGGGGGAACCCTCTCTGGTGCGCGGGCTGGCGGTCAACCAGTGGTCGATGCAAAGTTTCCAATCCGAGGGGACCTGGGATGGGTTTGGCACGCTCTCCGGTGACCTGCGCTTGAAGGGCGATATCCTGACCGGAACGGTGCGCAACGATACTCCCTACCCGCTCAAGGAGGTTGTCATTGCTATCAACCGGCGGTTCCAGAAGCTCGGTAACCTGGCGCCCGGGCAAGAGGCGCAGGTGGATCTGGGCCTGGCGGAGTTGAACCGTGATTGGAATGGGATGAACCTGAGCTATAAACTGTATATGGATCCTCCCAGTAAAAGCCAGATGACACGCGAGGAGATGATGAAAACGTCCGTCATCGATAATGTGATCGAAGGAGGGCCGTGGGCGGCGACCAACACGGCCTCCGGGCAGGGACGTCGCCTGCGCAGCGCCGTGGTGTTTGGCTGGACAGACCAGGCCCCCCCGGAGGTCGGCGTGCGCGGGCAACTCGCCTCGCAGGTTGCCACCGCTCTGGCTTATACTCTCCTGCCGCTTCAACTTCCCGAGCAGGGACGGCTGGATATCACACCCGGCCTGCTTACGGGGAGGCTGGTGGAGACTTCCAATGGGATGGGCACCTGCAGCATGCCAGGAATTACCTCGGTCTATATGGATAATACCCAGGCCACTTTTGAATTCACCCTGCCGCAGGAGCTAAGCCAGGTGCAAGTAGATGCGCTCAAGCTGGCGATCAGCCGCGATAACTTCCAGGCCAGATTGAAAGAGCTGGCCCTCTATGATTGGCAGCAGGGTCAATGGACTGAGGTCAACCAGACCCAGGCAGAGGGCGCGTTGACCACAGTAATGATCCTCCGCGCCCCAGCCGCTTTCATCGGCCAGGCCGGGCAGGTGCGGGTGCGATTAACTAACGAGACCGGCAACCCGGGCTGCTACCTGCTGGATTTCGGGTTGGAAGGTACAAGGTAAGACCATGGACGCCATACAAACGCGCGGGTTGACCCGCTACTTTGGAAAAACCGTTGCCGTGCAAGACCTGAACCTGGTGGTGCCGCAAGGCTCGCTCTTTGGGTTGATTGGGCCCAACGGGGCTGGCAAAACCACCACCCTGCGCATGTTAGCCGGGTTGCTGGAGCCTTCGGTCGGCGAGATTGTGATCAACGGGCACACGGTGGACCACGACTGGCACGAGCTGCGCTGGCAGATCGGTTACATGCCGGATTTCTTCGATGTCTACGATGACCTGCTGGTGTGGGAATACCTGGATTTCTTCGCTCGCTGTTACGATATCCCCAACCCGCGCCGGCGACAGGTGGTGGATGAGCTGTTGGAGCTGATGGACCTGGAGGAAAAGCGGGATGCCTATGTGCAGACGCTCTCGCGCGGCATGCGCCAGCGGCTGTGTCTGGCGCATGCCCTGGTGCATGATCCCCAGGTGCTGCTGCTGGATGAACCCGCCTCGGGCCTCGACCCGCGCGCCCGGGTGGAAATGCGCGAGCTGCTGCGCGAACTGGGCGCGATGGGCAAAACGGTGGTGCTCAGCTCGCATATCCTGAGCGAGCTGGCTGAGCTATGCGATTCGATCGGGATCATCGAAAAGGGTCACCTGGTGACCAGCGGCTTGTTGGAGCAGATCCGGCAGCAGGTGCATGAGGGGCGCCGCTTGCATATCCGGGTGCTTTCGGATGCGGAGGCGGCAGCCGTTGCCCTGCGTGCCAACCCGTGGGTAGGGGAGGTCATCCCGTTCTCCGATGAAGAAGAGACCCATGAATTACAGGTGGATTTCAGCGGTGATGAGAGCGCTGCGGCTGACCTGTTGGAAGCGCTGGTGGCGCAGAAGGTGCGGGTGGCCTCCTTCCGAGAGGAGCATACCGGCCTGGAGGAATTGTTCCTGCGCCTCACGAAGGGAGAAGTGGCATGAAACGGCTGAAATCCTTGCTGCGATTGAATCCTATCCTGGTCAAAGAGATCCGTTCCCGCATGCGCGGGCCCAGGGCGTTCATCACCCTGACGGTGACGCTGGTCCTGATGGCAGGCGCCATGTATGGCCTGGTGCAGTTGATGGTGGCTATCTCCAGGTATTCCTATGATGTGCTCAGCCCGCGCATTGGCCAGACTCTTTTCGCTGTGCTGGCTTTCCTGGAGCTGGTGCTGGTGTGTGCTATCACCCCGGCGGTGACGGCCGGAGCGATCAGCGGTGAGCGCGAAAAGCGCACCTACGAAATGCTGCAGGCCACGCCGCTCAGCCCTTCCAGCATCCTGTGGGGCAAGCTGATTTCAGCCCTCAGCTACATTTTTCTGCTGCTGTTCGCTGCAGTGCCCCTGGCCAGTCTGGTGTTTGTCTTTGGCGGCGTGGCGCTGCGCGATATGCTTAAGGTATTGCTGGTGCTGGTGGTGCTGGCAGTCTCTTTTGGGATGCTGGGATTATTCCTTTCGGCGCTCTTCGGGCGGACGGGCCGGGCGACGGTCGCCAGCTTTGTGGTGGTGCTGGCCTTCTTGTTTATACCCCTGCTTGGCGTCTTTGCTGTGGCTGTGTTGCGCAACGGCAACGGGCAGGAGCTGCTGGCCTGGCGCTGGATGCTGGTGCCCAGCCCAATCTCCATGCTTTCTTCGGTATTGCAGCCAGCCACTGGCACTGGGGGAATCAGCGGGCTGCTGCCGTTCATCGGCGGGTTCTGGTTTATGGACTCGGCGATCGCGCCGATCAGCATGACCAGTATTCCGCGCCCGATCTACCATTACAGCCTGGTGTTCTACCTGGGCCTGACGTTGGTGCTCTACCTGTTGACTACCCGGCTGCTCCAGCCGGCGCGACGCTGGCGGTTGAGATGGCAGGAAATCCTGCTGGCCGCCGGGTTGCTGGTTGGGCTGGGAGCGGTGACGGCTGGTGGTTTTCTCTCCACGGCAGACCGGTATGAATGGGTGAACCCTCCTGCCACACCATCGCCTCTCACAACCGAGGTGCAGATGGGCCCGGTGCAGGCCTTCCCAGTGGGAACACCGGTGGTGGTGGAGGTGACCGTGGAGCCGGTTAAAAAGTTCACTGCGACGCCGATCCTGCCAGATGAGATGAACGCAGCTTTCGTGGGCGAGGTTTACGCGGCCGTCGCCCGCCAGCTTTACACCCAGGATCATACCCTTGGGGACCAAACCCCGAACTTCCCGGTGCTCTATCTGGTCACACAGCTCATCAGTGACCCTGGCTTAGAGGCTGGTGAGGGGAAACTGCCTGAGATTTCCTCCCCGGTCCAGGCTGAGATGGAAAGGCGGCTGAGTGACCTGCCAACCGAGATCTACTGGGTGCCAGATGCCCTATCCGTGCCGCGCGAGGAGGGCACTGGCCAGGTAGCCAAAGGTGGGGCCATCGTTTCCTTTGGCTTGATTCATCCCGAGGGAAATGGCACGCTTCAAGTGATCGGCACCATCTTGACCTCTGGGGAAGCGGGCGGCGGGAATGTCTATATCCTTTCCCAAGTCGATGGGGCCTGGCAGGTCACTGGCACCAGCGGGCAAGGTTGGGTCAAGTGAGCCAGGAAGGCTTATTGGACTTTTATCTCAAACGGTTCGGACGGCGGCTGCGGTTGCGAGATGGCTGGCGGCTGGCCCAGAAAACGCTGTGGCTGGCGCTGCTGGCGGTTTCGTTGGTGCTGGCGGCTGGGCGCCTGTGGCCTATCCCGTACCTGGCGCCGATTGCCCTGGCTGTGTTAGGGATATGGTTGCTGGGAGTGGTCGGAATTGCCCTCTTCCGCCCGGCATATCCTCTCCAAACTGCTTTGCGGGTGGATGGGGAGCTGGGGCTGAAGGAAAGGCTTTCTACCAGCCTGGCACTGCAACAGGCGATTCAGGAAAGCATGGCCGCTCCACAGGGGGCGAGGACCACCAGGAAGACCATCCGGAGGATTTTGCCCGGTTTTCTGCTGTCTGGAAAAGCTCCCGAGACTCCCCGCTCCTGGGTTATCCGGAGCGCGGAGTTTGCGCCCGAGTTGGTGGATTCGCTGCATGGCGATGCCCTGGCGGTGGCAAGGCAAATCCGCCCGGAGGTTGCTTTTCCGCTGGACTGGCTGCGGGGCCCGCTGCTGGCGGCGCTCGCTCTGGCGCTGGCCTCGGCACTGCTGGTCGGGCTGCCGAACCCGATGGATCGTATTCTGGCGGAACGGCAGGCAGTGGCACAGGCTGCTCATCAGCAAGCACAGAAGCTGGAAAATTTACAGAAGCAGGTCCAAGAGTCCCAAGGGCTGACCCCTGAGCAACAGCAGGATTTGCTGCGCAAACTGGATGAGCTGGCGCGCCAGCTGCGCCAAAACCCTGGTGACCGGGAGGCAGCCCTGGCTGATCTTTCCAAGGCGGAGGAGGCTCTGCGCCAGCAGCTCCAGGCCAATCCGGGCGCGCAGCAAGCGGCTTTGGAAGCGCTGGCTGCCCAATTGCAGGCGCTTTCTAAGAGCCAGCAGCAACGAGCAGCGGGTGACCTTTCGACAGCCGGGCAAGACCTGGAAAAACTGGCTGAGCAGGTGCAATCAATGAGCGAGAGCGAGCGCCAGGCACTGGCGCAGACCCTGGCACAGATGGCAGCCCGCGCCGGTCAAGCGG
>Ga0315268_10001093_pt1 | contig 31481 bp, 29 predicted proteins | sample C1_top_MG_FD_204535 | JGI IMG/M metagenome (GOLD analysis project Ga0315268, IMG submission 204535) | Sediment microbial communities from Yellowstone Lake, YNP, Wyoming, USA - C1_top | ecosystem: Environmental > Aquatic > Freshwater > Lake > Sediment | place: USA: Wyoming | collected 2017-08-01
CACGGGACGTTCAAATTCTCGCCAAAGCCAAGAATCTCAGAGACGTTACAGACAAACTGATGAAGACAGATTATGCCACGGAGATAGGCAAGATCCCGACAGCCGAACAAGACGCGACCACCCTAGAAGGCATATTTCTTAGGAGATTGGTGGAGAGATTCTTCTTTGTGCAGCGCGCGGCCCAAGGGAAGATTCAGGAGCTGCTCAGCAGATACTGCGCAAGATTCGAAGTTGAGAACATAAAGAGGATCATGAGAGCCAAACAGGGCCGGAGCGCAGAAGAACCGACTCTGATCCCCGTACCGAGGGAATACAGCCTCGTAAACTTCCCAGCACTCGTCAAGTCCAAAGACATGGATGAGTTAGCGTCGCTCCTTCGCGATACTCCGTATCGTTTGCTTGTCGAGAAGACGCAACAGGTCAAGGAGAGCGGGGCAACCATGATCCTTGAGGCGGCGCTCGACCGAATCTATTTCGGCAGGGTGTGGGATCTGGCCCGCCGATCCAAAGGCGTCAGACAGCTAATTGGTGAAGAGCTCGATCTACGGAATCTGCTGATCGCGTTTTCCCTGAAGACCAGGGGATTGTCGCTAAGATATATGGAAGAATCACTGATCCCACTCTCTTACAGACTTCCTCAAACGCAGTTGCGCTCCCTTCTGCAAAGCCGACTTGAAGATGCGCCGGGAATTCTGACGGGCAGTTACTCGAAGCTCGCCGCTCAAGCCTCTGAAATACTGAAGACCGATTCTTCCTCGCCGCTGGAATGGCTCTTCTTCAGGCAACTCTACAACGACGCGTACACAGCTCTGAGAACTCACGCCTTAGAGCCAGGGTACATTATGGCGTACCTTCTCCTCTGCGAGTGCGAGGCAAGGAATCTGGTTTCTATTGTGACAGGCATGCAGTTGAATCTGCCTGAAGAGGAGATTTCGAAAGGCTTGTACGGAATCTAGGCGTGCGAGGGTTGAGTGTTCACCCCCGGCCCAATATTAGGATAGCCACCACTAACCCGTAGATGGCAATCCCTTCTCCGAGCCCGGCGAAGACCAGTACCCACGTTGTCAGCTCGGGCCGTTCCACCATCGCAGCTAGACCCGCTGATGTGGAACCGTAGATGGCCAGGCCAGCACCAATGCCGCAAAGGCCAACGGCCAAGCCCGCGCCCACGATATCGAAGTTGCCCGCTGCCTGCGGAGTTGTCTCGCCTTGAGCGAACGTTGTTGCTGCGGATATTGAGAATAGGGTTAATGCAATGAAGAACGGTGTCAGCAGAAGCAGCTGCCTCAAAAGCGCCTTCCCCTGGAGCTTCAAAAGAAATCACGTTGTCAGCACGGTGTCTGACTAATTAACGGTTCCGAAGATTTTCGGGAGCGAGAAAGGACGATACGGAACTCCGTTGCCTGAGTAGAATTTCGTAAAGAACTCGTAGTACGTCAGCCTCATACACTGTATGAACACACCCAACGCTTCGATCGTCATCGCCAAGAAATTCATCAGGAGAAAACCGGGCACGGCTCCGATTGTTGTTGCGAGGATGACTGCGGATATCCCAAGAGCCGAGTGGGCAATTGCGAACGCTGCCAGCCGCACATAGGAAATGGAGTTCGTCAGGTACGATAGGAACGTCTCTATGAACTCTGAGGCACCCTTCATTATGTCTTCGCCGAATCTGAGCTCATGTTTTAGGGCAGCCTCTATCGTTGGCGAGAAGAACAGTATCACCAAGCAGCCAACCGCGATGACAGTGAGCCACAGGTTTTCCGCGAAGACAGCGAACGACATGCTCGAGGCGTATTTGATCGCGAGAACAACGCCTGTTGCATAGTAGACGAGCCTAACCCCTCCGAATACAGCCTCAATGGTGGCTTTCATCCTGATCAGGTTCACAATCTTGAGAACCAATCCTAAGGACAGTTGGGCTACCCCGAAGAGCAGAGCCACGATAATCATAGTCGTCTGACCTTCGATCGGATTTACGAAGAGTGGGTGGAAGGCTTCTGTGAGGAAGAACTCGCCATATAGAGCTCCGAAGAAGATAGCTGACAGCCCGCAGCTGACCAGGATTATGCCGAGTCTTCCCATTGCTCTGGCCGGGATTCCCAAGAAGGCCCGTCGAAAACGGCTGAAGATAAAACCCATCACCACGAGCAGAGCGCCTTGTCCCATGTCCCCAAACATCATTCCATACATTGTGGTGAAGAGAACGGTCACTATCAACGTCGGGTCAATTTCCCGGTACTGTGGGGTCCCCCTCAGTTTCGTGAACAACTCGAAAGACCGGCCCACACCTCGGTTGTTAAGCTGAGCAGGAGGCTGGTCGTCGCGGTCGGGATTATCGAATCTCAGATACAGCGCGCCGCTTGTTGAGGCGGCGACACTGTTCTTGAGCGACTCCTGTTGATTCGCAGGAATCCACCCTTGCACCAGACTCAGCGTCTCTGTGCGGCTAAAGTTGGAGCGAGCCGACTCGACGCTGAGAGCACGACGAACAATCGGGTCATAACTCGCCGCCCTCTGCTGGAAATCTTGGCATATGCCCCTTAGATCCTTCTCAAGGTCATTGATCGCCTGCTGAAGTTGAACAGCGGACGCACGGTTCTGCTCCAAGGCCTGTGTTGGATCCGGTGTTATTGTGCTAGGCAGAGTTAGCTCTGCGAAGTTGAGCCGCGTCAAGGTTTCTTCCATGTACTGCTTGTCCTGATTTAGTCCCGAGATCAGGACGAAGTCTTCTTCTCGTTTGTCGGGCCATTTCGCATATCTGACGCTGGTTCCTTCAACGTACTTCTGGAGCTTTGTCGATAGAGCTTTGTTGATGAAACCGGCTCTGACGAAAATGTCTCTAAAATAGCCGAGTCCGTCCGCTTTCAGTCCGTGCTTCTGAAGAAGCAGGAGCCTTTCTGCTATGGTCTTGAGGTCCTTCAGGTCGGAGCGCAGCTTCTCAAGCTTCCCCAACCGCTCGTCAAGCTTCGACTCAGTCTCGACGACGGTTGCTTCGATATCGTCCAAACCGACCCTGCGAACAGCAGTTGTTCCCATCCGCATCGGTTTGCTTAGCGCTCCTTTCAGCGAGCGTAGGAGACTTCTCTTTGCTACGCGCTCGGCGGGTAGGGTGGCTATGATGGAGGCGATTCTCTGCTGGAGCTTCACGTATTTCTCGCATTTCTCTACGGTGTCGACTTTCCTGAATCCATTGACGGTGTAATCGCCGATTAACTGAGCGGTTCCAAGTGCGCCGAGGTTCTCGATAACGTCATCTTCAAACCGGGTTGGGGTTGCTAAGTAGAATCGTTTCATCGGTGTGCTCTGAAGCATGGCGAGCAAACCTCGTGTACTTGAGCCTCGAGCAAACGACGCCCGCGGCACAATTATAATGATTGTTGGAGAAAACCGAAAAGTAACATTACGAGTGAGTCCACTGATTGCATGCGGCCAGTCGGATCTCGTGACGTTGATTTCGCATCCGCGAATTCGATCGAGACTGAACCTTGGCGTGAGAGTTGAAGGCGATGTTCTAGTAGCGGGACACGTACTATCACCCAAGGATCGGTATTGGGATGAATCTCTCCGGGCTGCATCTTCTTCTGACATACCAATGCAATCTTGAGTGCGACCACTGTTTCGTTTGGGGAGGCTCGCAGCAAACAGGCACCATGACGTTGAGCCATGTCCAAGAAATCCTCCGCCAAGCGAAGGAGCTGGAGACCGTCAGATGGATCTATTTTGAGGGTGGAGAACCATTCTTGTACCATCCCATTCTAGTTCGCGGAGTTCAAATGGCTGCCCAAGCTGGCTTTCAAGTGGGAATTGTAACGAACGGATACTGGGCGACATGCGAGGAGGACGCTGTTGAATGGCTCAAACCGTTCGCGCAGCTAATTCAGGACCTCGCGGTTAGTACTGATTTGTACCACTGGGATGACAAGATCAGCCGTCAGGCTGCAAATGCACGAGCAGCAGCGAAGGAACTCGGAATCCCCGCTGGAATAATCACAGTCGCACAATGCGACGAGGACAGTGCCGCCTCGGTCGTGGGGCAACTCCCACCCCAAGAGTCAGCGGTGATGTACCGAGGCCGAGCAGCAGAGAAACTCGCGCAGAAGGTCAAGGGGCGACCTTGGACTGAGTTCACAGCTTGCACGCGCGAGAATCTGCGCGACCCACAACGCGTCCACGTGGATCCTCTTGGGTACGTGCACTTGTGCCAAGGCATCTCGCTTGGCAACCTGTTTCACAGTTCACTCAAGGATATGTGCGAGAACTATGACGCGGAGAAGCATCCGATCGTTGGTCCACTGATTGCAGCGGGCCCGGCAGAACTCGTGCGCCACTATGACCTTGCGCATCTAGATTGGTACGCTGACGCTTGCCATCTATGTTACGACGCGCGGAGCAGGTTGCGCGGTCGTTTTTCAGAGATACTTGGTCCCGATCAGATGTACGGAGCGTGACTCTAGCAGCGATCTTGCCGTGTCAGCCAGCTCACGTTAACGGCCAAGATATAGGCCGCAACTCCAGCAGAACCTGAAATCGTACTGAAGGGGTGCGCCACATCGAGGGCAAGGCAGACGTGCAGGCCGCGGCGGGTATAGTACGCGTCGCTGAGGCGGATAGATGAAACCCAATCTAATGATCGTCTCTCGACAGAAAGTTCCCTTGCACTCCAATAATAATCATAGCCTAACACAAGCCATCTTGGATTTAGCGGACCTTAGGAGAACCGTATGATTCAGTTCTAACGCTGGGGGGAGGGGCAAGTCGCTCCAATTATGTCATACGTTATATAAGACGCCCTCATCTCACGTTAGTCGAGAGAAATGCAACAGGCCGTAGCACAATCTGAGATAGACCGGGCGCTACTTGCTAAGTTCCAAGCTGAGATAATGAGCAAGACCCCTCACCTAGACGAACGGACATCTGCGATACGAAACCCGACGCCGCTTGCGGACATAACGAGTCTCCTCGCGGAGTGTGCGCGGGTGGATTACGGCCTTAACCTTTCTCGCGGTGGTGCGCGGGTCTACGGGAAGTTCGACTCTTTGATCTTCGGAGGGTCGATCAAGGTGAGACCCGCCGTAGCGATCCTTGAGCATGCAATAGTCTCGGGCCAACTGCGAAGCGGTCAAACAATCTTCGAAGCCACCTCGGGGAACTTCGGGTTAGCACTGGGAATGCTGAGAGGCCTCGGTCTTGATGTTGTGGCTCTGATTTCTAGGAGGCTTCAGAGCGGCGTCGTGGACGAACTGAGAAGAGATGGCTTGAAACTGATCGATCTCGACGTCGATGTCTGTCCAGCACCTGGTCTGGCCATGGATGTAAATGCGGTCATTGCGAATGCCATAGCCGCGAGCGTTCGAGAGAGACTCGTCAACTTTGGATTAAGCGGAGCGGTCTTCGATGACTCCCGGAGTGAGATAGTCGAGCTGCTTGCGCGGCAGGATGTGATAGGCCTCGCAAAGCTCCTCGCCAAAGTGTATCATGGTTTCTGTCCGGAACAATATGACAATGAGTGGAACGTGAAGTCTCACGAGAGCGTTACGGGACCTGAGATAGACCAGCAGCTCAGATCCTTGGGGGAAACGCTCGATGAATTTCGAGTAGTTTGCACTTTCGGAACGGGTGGCACGTCAACAGGGCTGAGCAGATACATTCAGAGCGAGCATGGCAGGAAGAGTGTGCACGTGATCTTCCCACTCGGCAATCAGGATGTTGGAGGCATTAGGAGTAGAGAGAAAGCTGCTGGTTTGAGGTTTCATCTTCCGGAGTTGTACGCCGGCGAGCACGAGGTGGATTTCGAGGCCGCAAGACCTATCCTCCGATTCTTCGTCCGTAGGGGGTACAACGTTGGCGAGAGCAGCGCACTGGCTCTGTACGCTTGCATCCAGATGCTACAATACGGTGTCGGCACGAAATTCGTCGTGATACTCGCTGACGGAATACAGAAGTACTCTAGCAGCTTAGAAGCCAAGGTTGAAGCACCGGGACGGCTCGAAGTGACGCTTCAGGAGGCGAGCTCCGCGATGGCAGACTACGGGGGAGTTCTCTGGGCGCACACAACATTCGTTCCAAGAGAGGAGGGCATCAAGCTAATCGCTTCCTCTTTGGGCTGCGACGAGAAGATGATACGAGTGGCAAGGGCGCGAGATGTGCAGGCGCTCCTATCAGGGCAGCAAATGCCCAGCAGCCTGAAGGCTCTCTTGCCCAATGACGAACGGAAGCTGTTGCTGGTCTGCATGGCTGGTGGAACCTCGCTCAAAATCGCGGAAACCCTCGCGAAGACGGGAGTCAAGGCCCAAAGCCTTGCAGGCGGAATAACCGATTCTAGCATATCGAAGGGCAGACACGCCCCAGACCTAGTGCAGATCGCGACCGAATAGCTGACATAACGGCTTCCGAATCGCTCCCCTTCCCGTCCAAATCATGCCAGCGATTCGAAGTATTTCTATCTGGCCCCAGCATTTAGGGTTTCAAACGGGACGGAAGCGGTCCTTTGGGTAAACATCTTTCCTGGAATTGTACTCGCGGTAGTTGGAATCGTCTTGCTTGTAACAGGATGGAGGGGCAAGAAAGAAACCGCTTGAATCGGTTGGACTTCTGACGCTTCGTTTCCATCTCTATTAGCTTGTCAGAGGATTCAGGATGTCCTGAAGCTGCTAGCTCTTGATCAGGAAATGTAGCACACTCGACGAAGAAGCTGTTTTTCGTGTAATCAATGAAGCTGCGAAAGCGTATCGAGGCGTAATACCAGATGACCGTTACCATGAGCCCTACATGTCTTTGGAGGAGCTTCGGAAGGAGATGGGTGAGATGACCTTCTTCGGGTACGAGAAGCTAGGTAGGCTGGTGGGGGTGGCTGGGTGGCAGAAGGTGAAGGATGTGACGCTGATCAGACACGCGTACGTGCTCCCAGACCACCAAAGACGAGGAATAGGCACCGAACTACTCAACCACATCATACGAGCGTCGAAGACGCCACAGATCCTAGTTGGAACTTGGAAGGCGGCTACATGGGCGATATCCTTCTACGAGAAACATGGCTTCAAACTGCTCCCGAACACGGACGAGCTCCTCAGAAATTACTGGACCGTACCAGATCGCCAAATCGAACTCTCAGTCGTTCTGGGAACCACAAAGCCACCATGAGAATGCTCAATGTAGTGGCTGGCCACTACATTCAAAGTGAGCGGTGTCGTCATGAAAATGTCGTCACCGAACTTGTTTTGACGGTTCGACTCTGATTCTTCAGCTAGCTGGCTAAGCCCGATCCCCCGCTCAACCCGACGTACACCGCTTCCCAACCGCCGACAAGCTCGTATCCTACGCAGGCCTCGCCCCAAGCCAAAGACAATCCGCCGACCACACCTTCCACGGACGCATCACTCGGCAGGGGAACAGGTACATTCGCTGGATCCTCATCGAGGCTGCGCAGCATGCATCGCGCTTCGACCCACAGCTCAAACCCTTCTACGAACGAGTCGCAGCAAGACGCGGCAGGCAAAGAGCCATCGTCGCAGTCGCCCGCAAGCTCCCCATCTACATCTACCAAGTCCTCAGGAAGCAGGAACCATACGGGGCACAACGAGACGACCTGCTCGAAAAGAAACCTAAGCGACTTGAGCAGAGAGCATCAACAAGCCTCCAGGCGGACTGAGAACCAACCAGCCCCGCAAGAAATCAGAATCAAACATCAAAACATTTTCAATGGTGCGGGGGAGGGGATTCGAACCCCTGAACCCCTTCGGGACAGGAGCCTTTGGACGAAGCCTAAACGCTTCTCAGTCCTGCGCGTCCACGGGCGCATGCGAGCTCCCACTTTGACCTGGCTGGGCGACCCCCGCATACTGCTGGCAAAACAGATTCCTGAACGCTATTAAGGTCAACTACGCCGCAAGCGTCAGTGATTTTTCACGCGTGCAGGAATCGGCAAAAGCTGATAAAGATTACCCGGCGAACCTTTCGCAAACCTCGAATGCATAACAAAGGGGTTGGCGGGCAAGTTGAAGTTCACGTTCGGAAAGAAACAGAAGGTCGACAGCGTCGACCTCGACAAGCTCTTCACAGACTTACAGGGTGTGCTGAAGACGCATCCGCTTGTCCGCGCCGCCAACATTGACGCACTCGTCTCCGAATGGATCAACGATCTCCTCTTCCTAGCGGGCAAGATCACCGAGGAAGAACTTCAGGAAGCGATGCAAGCATTTGAGACGCAAGGTGCAGAAGCGCCCGTGGAAACGGACGACGAGGACTCGGCCGAAGACGAGGACGACGAAGAATAGCCGCCCTTTGGCTACCTCAAGTCTCAAGCGCTCTTGTGGATTGAGAACGACAACCGACCAAGTTCGTCTGAACCCCTTCCTGGATGCAGGATGATTCCGGCAATGAGAGGCGACAGTAGGTACGTTAGGAGCACGTAGGGCCACATGTAGCCAGCGAACACGTTCCAGCCAATCAGAATCTCTTGCACGGGGGTCCCTATCGCAAAGCTTCCTACCAATTCGAACACCAAAGTCAACGCCAACCATAGGACCCCGACATGCACCAAGTCCTTGGTCACATACTTCTTGACGTATCTGAGTAGAAGATACGCGAAGAGCGAGATGTACACAATTCGCGAGCTCATACCAATTTGATGGGCTATCAGCGTGCCGAACATCCGCTCGTAGATGAGGTTGATCATGACAAAGAAGTTGAATCCAGAAACCAAGATTTCCATCAGCCAAACTCGAACCGCGGTCTTTAGCAGAACAGTGTTCAATGGCGAACAGCCCACGAGTCTTTAGCATCAGTGAATTATGAAGCCCATCAGATGGAGTCGGCTAGCTCTCCTCGAAGGACTGTGACGGCACGCCCGCTCAGAAACACGCGATCACCAGCAACGCGAACACGCAGCGTGCCACCCCGCTTCGATGCCTGGTAGGCGACCATCTCATCCTTGCCCAGCTTCTTGCTCCAGTAAGGCGCTAGACAGCAGTGGGCGGAGCCTGTGACGGGGTCCTCATCAATACCCGACCCTGGAGCGAAGAACCGTGAGACAAAATCATATCCGGGTGACGAGGCTCGGCTTGTTACCATCACGCCGCGAACCCCCAATTCCCCAAGCTTCCCGAAATCCGGCTGAAGCTCTCTCACGATCTTTTCACTCTCCGCCTCGATGATGTAGTCGAACTTCGTCTTGCCTGCATATGTCGGCGTGACTCCTAGCGCCTCCAGGAGCCCAGGAGGCGCGGTTGCGGGTTGGTCGGGAGTAATGGGGAAGTTCAGTTCAATCCACTCACTCTTCTGTTCGGCAGTAAGGAGGCCGCTCTTTGTGTGGAACCTAGCCTGCTCTCCTGCTGCCAGAGTCCCGGTCTCCCACAGAGTGTGTGCGCTTGCGAGCGTTGCATGCCCGCACAAAGCAACTTCCACCGTGGGTGTGAACCAGCGTAGGTCAAACCCGTCCCTCTGCTTGACGAGGAAAGCCGTCTCTGACAGGTTCATCTCCCTCGCTACAATCTGCATCCAAGCCTCGTCCCGAGGCACGGGCAGCATGCATACGGCTGCAGGGTTACCAGCAAACGCCTCGCTAGTGAACGCGTCCACCTGATAGATTCTTAGCCCCAAGAACTGATCATCCTGATTTTGGGACCTGGGTCAGGTGGACAATGTTAGCGCTTCATTTTCAATTGTGCACACACCTCGCACCGCTCAACTAGCGCGGCCTCTTTGCAGAAGAGTAGCCCTTTTGCTGGATGATGAACGATGAGCAAAACAAAAACAATAGGGAAGCAAGGTCGCGCGACTGAATCTGCGCACAGAGATATCGCACCTCAAGTGTTCAAGAGATCCGCTCGTGAAGCTGTCGACTGGGTCGTCGAGTATTTGGAGAACGTGGACCGCTATCCAGTCTTGGCTCGAACCAAACCTGGTGAGATCAAGTCAAAGCTTCCCAAGTTCGCACCGGATAATCCAGAACCGATTCGGGACGTGTTGAGGGACTTCCGGAAGATCATTCTGCCCGGCATGACTCATTGGAATCATCCGCGATTCTTCGCGTACTTTTCCGTCACCAGCCCCTACGCTGGAATCCTCGGCGAAATGCTCTGCAGCGCAATGAACGTAAACGCGATGCTCTGGCGCACCTCGCCGTCCGCTACAGAGCTTGAAGAGGTCACACTGGGCTGGTTGCGTCAGATGCTCGGGCTACCTAAGCAGTTCTTCGGGGTGATCCACGACTGCGCCTCCGTCAGCAGCTTGTGTGCGATGGCGGCCGCACGAGAGTCGGTGAACCTCAAAGTCCGCGAAAAAGGATTGGTGGCTAGAAGTGACCTTCCTCGGTTACGAATGTACGCATCAGAGGAGGCTCACTCATCGATTGAGAAGGCCGCGATAGTCCTAGGCATCGGCCAAGAAGGACTTCGCAAAATTCCCACAGATGATGACTTCCGGATGGATGTTGGCGCTCTGGAACAAGCAGTGAAGGAGGATACTGATGCGGGAATCCGACCCACCTGCGTCATCGCGACTATTGGCACTACGTCCACAACCAGCATCGATCCAGTGAAGGAGATCGCTGAGCTCTGCAGGAGACACGGGGTCTGGCTTCACGTGGATGCAGCTTATGGTGGCGCGGCAGCCGTTTTGGAAGAGATGCGTCCACTCTTTGACGGTTGGGAACATGCGGATTCGATTGTTGTGAACCCCCACAAGTGGCTGTTCACTCCCATCGATTGCAGCGCCTTGTACTGCCGAAGGCCAGAGGTACTCAAGCAAGCGTTCAGCCTCACCCCGGAGTACCTTCGCAGCGGAGAGGCTGGCGAGGTCACGAACTTCATGGATTACGGTGTCTCGCTGGGCCGTCGTTTCCGAGCACTCAAGCTTTGGATGGTGATCCGCTCTCTTGGCCGCGACGGAATCGCAAACACGATCCAAGAACACATCTCCTACGCTCAGAAACTATCCGGAATAATCAAAGCCAGCTCAAACTTTGAACTTCTGGGGCCCGTTCCTTTCAGCACCGTGGTCTTCCGTTATTGCCCAGCTGGGTTATTGCACGAAGGCCAAGATGACCTCGAAGCAACCAACGCGCTCAATGAGAGACTACTCGAAGAAGTGAACAATACGGGTCAGGTCTTCCTTTCTCACACTAAGCTAAGGGGGAAGTTTGGAATTCGCTTGACTATTGGAAACATTAAGACATCCTGGAAGGATGTTGCGCTAGCGTGGGAGATACTACAGCAAAAAGCTAGGGAACTATCGCCGAAACGGTGACGGGGCGAAACGTGGTTCCGCTATCTTCTCCACGTCTCAAACCCCAACATGGAAGCACAATTGAGGCAGACAGTGCCTTCGCTGGCGCCTGCAAGGAACTGATTTCCGCATTCAGAGCAGCGGACATGATGCAAATCAACAACCGCCCAAGCCTGCGCGCGAATGGGAGTTGGAAGGATATAACGCGCTTTGCCAGCTGGGCAAAGCTTCTTTGAAATCATCAAACAGATGCAGGCCTATTGACGTTTGACGACTCAAAGTTTTCGCGGGGCAAAGTATTTTAGAGGTCGGTTGGAACTGGCTCGAAGTTGCCCGCTTGAAACTGGTGTAGTGGTTGGGTCATAGGAAAGTTCACGCTCCGAGAAGAGGTTCGCTCGCGTTTCTGCCTAGGGGACGTGCTGCCAGTTGGATTGGTCGGATTCGTTATTGGCCCGAGGTTGAAGCTGGGCCAAGGCTGCTGGCGTTTGCAGGTTTCAAGGCGGGCATGACATACGCCCTAGCCATAGACAACCGCCAAGGCTCACTCACGTTTGGAAAGGAGATTGTAATCCCAATCACTGTGCTTGAGTCGCCTCCAATGTTGGCTTGCGCACTGCGGGCCTACACGAAAACGTACGAGGGCCTTCGTACGTTCGGGGAGGCTTGGATGGAGAAGCCGCCGAAAGACTTCGAACGCGTCATCTCTGTCCCTGAGAAGTTCTCAACTGAAGATGGTCTGAAGAAGATCGAATCCAATCTGGAGAAGATCGTGGACCTGCGGTTGGTGCTTGCGACTCAGCCGCGACTGGCCAAGCGGGGGAAGAAGAAGCCTGACCTGCTGGAGGTCAAGATCGGTGGAGGAGAAGTCAAAGAGCAGTTCGAGTACGCGAAGAAGCTCCTTGGAAGCGAAGTGAGGCTCGGCGACTTCGTCAAAGAGGGGCAGGTGTTGGATACGATTGGGATCACCAAGGGGAAGGGGTTCCAAGGTCCGGTCAAGCGCTGGGGGATTAGGCGAAAGTTCCACAAGGCACGCAAGACCGTCCGCGAGGTCGGAAGCATCGGTGGCTGGACTCCGCACTACGTCATGTACTCCGTCCCACGTGCAGGCCAGATGGGCTTCCACCAACGAACAGAATACAATAAACTAGTCATCAAGGTTGGCAACGACGGGACCGAGATCACCCCGAAAGGTGGATTCCTCAGATACGGAACAATCAACTCAGAGTACGTAATGCTCAAAGGAAGCGTTCAAGGAACAACGAACCGGCTCATCGTGATGCGCGTTGCGACGCGGCCACCGCCCGAAGCAAAGGTGCCCGCGCCGAAGATCGAATACCTGAACCTCTTGTCACCTCAAGGCGACTAGGCCCCGCTAATCCCTACAATCTTCTTATCGCTCCCAGGCCGGACTCTGACTAGGACACTCCGTCTCGGTATCGCGGCAACTTGACTTCCGTCTACACGATCTCGCGCCAAGACCTCTACGACTTTCAACGCTGCCCCAAAATCGTGGCAATAAAATCCGACAGAGCATTAAGAGCAATTAGAGAGCGAGACGTAACGCCCGCACGACCGCCGGGGATCCCGCGTTTTCTGGAACCAGCAATCATCGGCTCAATTGGAGAGGCGGCAGTTAGGCTGGGCTTTTCCGGCATCCCGACTCCAGCAGCGATGCGGCAGATTGAATCAAGGATACCGCAGGTAAACGTGAACAGCTTCTTGAAGCAAATAGCAATCGACTCTCTTTCCGGCGTGGAGAACGTAAAGCGAAAACTTGCGAAGGAATTCGGGCAGATTACGATCGTTGGCAGAGGGGAAGGGCGTACTCCCGACCTAGCGGGGATTGTTCATCCTGATTTCATCGCGTTCTCGAAACAGAGTGAGGAGCCGATCATTGTCGAAACAAAAGACACTACCCGACAAAATCCAACAGACAGATTCCAAGCGATGTTCTACAATGGTGTCGCCGAGAAATATGGTGTCTACCTCCTAGAACAGAGAGTAGAGGACGGGAAGGCAATGTTCAGTCCCAAGACTGTGAGAAGCAAGGCGCAGACAATTCTAATCTACCCGAGACTCTCGCAATATTCCGCAGTGGATGAGGTGTTCGTCGCAGATCAGGAGATGATCAGAGGGGTATGGGAGGCGAAACAACTCGGGCTGAAGGGACTAAGCCCTGCGACGAAGTGTAGCAAGAAATGCCCCCATCACAGGCTGAAAGCCGACCTTCCGGAGGGATCAATCGAGCCCCTGCCTCCGCCACCACTCCTCTTCTCGCAAGGCATGATCGATGCTGGCTACGATCTGGACGGGCACTATCAAACGAGTTACGCGTGGAAGCTGCTGCCAGTAGAAGCCAGGCTCGCGATCATTTTGCGAAGACTTAGCGACAATGCAACGAGTGCGCTGAAGGATTGGTTGATCAGCACTGCGGGCTTGGATGAGGAAACTGCGGAGATTATAGTCCATGCGGATAAGAGGGAGAAAGTGCTCAGTTCGAAACCAGATGCAGAAAAACTCCTGAAACAGCTCAAAGGAGAGCTTGAGCCGTGGCGTGAGATTCTGAAGACTCGTCTGACGACTTCAGCTCCGAGCATACTCGGTAGAGCCACGGCCGTCTACTCGCTTCCTAGCGGTAGTCGAAGCTTCGTCAAAGACGCCTACGCTAGATGGAAATGAAAGGAAGTGCGCAGTGCAGTATTCATTCGGGCGGATAGATTCGCTTCCCAGTCTTCCTGTCGATTATCGTGATCGCCTGTGTTGGGCAGGATTGGGCTGCGATTAGGAGATTCTCGAAATCCTTCCCTCCTGCCTCGTCGAGCACATCGAGCTTCGCCCGGCTCTGAAACACTCCTTGTCCCGGGCGCTCGTCGAGGCGAAAGACGTCGGGGGAGACGATAACGCAGCTTCCGAATCCCAGACACCTGTCTGCGTCAACCTCCACTTTCATCCCGCCCTCATGTTCCTCAGCAGGGGCCTGCCTCACAGAGGGCATCTTGACTCCTAAACCGTCGAAGATTCTCGTGAGGGCATTGGAAACGCTGATCTTCGCGATTTCACCGCTCTTCGTGTAGGCTACTGTTACGTCCTCGTCGAGCTTTCTTGAAGTTGTATCCTTCTCATCGCGAACCAGCATTTGCAGCTGATCGGTTTTCCTGTCGTACCGCATCCTCAAGACCGGTCTAACCAACTTGGTATGATTGTGGCATGGTAGGTATGCCTTTCGCTCTACGCGAAACGAACCATGAGGATTCTAGTTGGCAAAGGATTCTATGAGCGATGGTGAACTGGCGGTTTGGGATTGAGACATGTCTCTGACCATAGGTTCATTCCTCCCGTGTGAGAAGCCCACATAGACACCTTTCGTCGTTTCCGCAATCCGCATCAAGAGATGCGTCCCCAAAACCAGGTCCGCGGGACCCTCCTTGACCACGTGTGCCATATTAGCGACGAGCGTCTTCCACTTGTTCGTGGAAATCACTCTAGCTGTCAGCAGAGCGTCGTTCGCTGGATCTGGAGTATCCAGCATCCCAACACCTGGGCGTGGGATCGAGACGTTGGTCACGCCGTCACTTGCCATGATTATCAGGGGAGCGTAGCCTCTCGCTTGTTCGGCGCGAGCCATTCTAGCAGCTCTCGAGATTCCAGCCGCAAGAGGCGTAAAGTCGCTGAGCCCGACGTTCCCCAGTTTCTGCATGACCAGGTTGAAGTTGGTTGTTGGGTGCTGGAGGACGTGCGCTTCTTCGCCTTTGAAGACGATTAGTCCTACACGATCTCGCATTCGGGCCGCGCCTTTCTTCACGGCGCGTATGGCTTCGCGCACTTTGCCGAGCGAGTCGATCATTGATTCGCTGGAATCCAATAGGAGGATCATTGAGGCTTTGATTCTGCCTTCACGAATGTTCGCGCGAAGATCCTCACTCTTCACGCGTAGTGGCATGCCTCGGCGCGATGCTAGTCTGAGAGATGTTGGAATGGAAATGTCTGATGTGGACTCGGAAAAGCTCCGGTAGGAAACTGGCCTTCCACGTCCTGTCAGACCTCTCCTCCTACCCAACCACCTCGCCCTGCTCAGTATCTTGTCAAGCTCAAATTTCGGCCCACTCGAGGTCTCGGGGATCGTTTCCTCTATGAGCTGCTGACCCTCCGCGATCTTCTTTCCAAGTATCTTTCGAGCAGTGGGCCAAGTCAAAAACGCAGGCACCTTTATGCTCGATTTGGCGTTCTTGGATCCAGCGATCTTTTGACTTTGGGGATAGAGCGACCCCACGCCGCCTCGGTTTCTTCGCGCAAGCGAAAGTAGGAAAAGAAGTACGAGAATGATGCCTATCACTATCAGGAAGGTTACGAGGTTCGCGAGGAAGTACAGCCGAATCAATAGCGATGCGAAGAAGATGTATCCAATTATCTTGAATCTGCTGAAGGAACGCCGTCGGCTCTGTGTTGGGTCGGGCTGCTGTTGCGATGACCCTCGTTTAGGTTTGAGCCTATCCATGAACGCTTGAAGTGCGCCTTTCTTCTGAGGGACGAGTGACGCTTGCGGAACGGGGGGCTTGGACTCACCTCCTTGGGGCTGCGGTGGCTGTCCAATCGAGATTTGTGCTTGGACCTTCTTCGACTCCTGAAAGAGCCTGTCCACTTCAGCTGGGGTCGCAGGTGGTTTCAGGCCGCCAGCTCGCGTTCTATGCCCTAGCGCCAGCTTCAGACCTTGAAGGGTATCATCGTACGTCACCTCGAGCCTACCATCTAGCGCAGCTAGCGCTCGTGCCATCTTGGCTGCAACGATGTCGGGGCGGTATCCGTCTACAGAGAGCTTTCCACAGACATTGGAGATCGTGGCGATTACGGTGTCCGGTAAATACACGCGGCGCAGGTGCTTTCTCGCGTTCTCAACCTGATCTCTCAGCTTGCCCTGGGGTGCGTTCCAAGTTGAGTTGAACAATTCACGATTGGTCTCGAATTCAATATTCCTCTTCACAATGTCCGCTCTCAGCAGTGGATCTAGAAGAGTGTAAATCGGCACGCTTATCGCGAATCTGTCGAGCAGCTGCGGTCTCAGTTCTCCCTCTTCAGGATTCATCGTTCCAATCAGGATAAACCGCGCTGGGTGCCTCAGCGAGACGCCTTCACGCTCGACAACGTTCCACCCATACGAAGCGGCATCAAGAATCAAGTCCACGATGTGATCTGGAAGCAAGTTCACTTCGTCGATGTAGAGTATGTTTCTGTGAGCCCGCGCGAGCAAGCCAGGCTCAAAGTGAATAGCGCCATCCTTCAACGTTTGCTCGACGTTGATCGAGCCGACCACCCTGTCATCCGTTACACCGATGGGAAGCTCGACAATGCTCATCTTTCTTGTGACGCTGGGGAGTTTCCCTTCACTCTTGAGACGAGTTGAGCAATCGCTGCACAGTTCGTCGATCGAGGATGGTGAGCAACCGAAGCTGCACCCCACAACGCTGTCGATATCGGGCAGCAGCTCTGCAAAGGCCCTGACTAGACTTGATTTCCCTGTGCCCTTCGGGCCGAGGATGAGAAGTCCGCCTATACTAGGATCAACCGCAAGTGCGAGCAACGTCTTCTTGAGATCTTCAAGACCAACGAAACCCGAGAAGGGCATCAGACTCATTGAATCGACCTAGCTGGACCCCTCCTATCACAGAATTTTGCCTAATGAAAATTGTCCCAAATGCACCCAAGCGCGATACGCACACGGACTTTTGCTCATCTGACAGATTGAGGACACTTGCTCGTCAATTATCCTGAATCAGGAGAGATACAGAACGTGTGAGCACCTCTTGCAGCATCTCCCTCGCAGAGCGGGCACCCGTCGATACCTCAGATTGGGGCTTGGTGGTACATGTGGAAAAATCAACCAAGAGCTTAATTGAACAGATGTCGTGAGCAAATCAAGAAGGGTCCGTGATGTCGCCGATAATGCTGATTCCGGGACCGGGAGCTGGTGAGCTGACCATCTTCCTGGTCCTATTGGTGATAGGAATTATCATTATCATGGTCTTGGCGACGGTGATTCACTTCATAATTCCAATCATCGCCGCTGTCATAGTCTGGTTCGTCACGGGCAGTCTGCTGTACGCTGGCATCGCCTTCGTGGTAGTGGCAATAGTCCAACTAATCGCCAGACGATAGCCACGGCACATTGGCTGCAGAGACGAATTCGAAATGGGTTTCAGGTGTTGTGAGAGGCCCTATGCGACGGTTGAGGAGCTGAAAGCGCATTTCGAAGAGACTCATCGCAGGTACTTGGGCTCTCGGGACATATCGGATCTCACGGTCTGCAAGTCGTGCGGCCAAGCTCGGCACGACTGCAATTGCCCTGCGGTAACTCTACCCGGGTAATGCCAACTCTTTCTGGCGGTCGAATTCCCGAAATTCAGTTCCAATGAGCAACGTTTAGTCTCCGAGCCGTGGAATGCCACGCAACCGGAGATTTCGAGTTGACTGACAATCATAAACTCCTGAAGATCCTTGAGAACATCATTCCCCGCGATCGAATTTTCCTAGCGAGAGAAATCCCTGCAAGGTACAGGTTTGACGCTCTTAGACCCCACAGGCCCTATCCGAAGCTGAAAGTTCGCGGCTACGCGCCAGACATTCTCGTGAGACCACAAAGCGCAGACGAACTCGCCGCAGTAGTTCGCCTTGCGAGCCGCAAGAAGACCCCCGTGGTTCCCTACGGTTCCGGGACGGGACTGATGGGCGCGGCGATCGCGGTCTGCGGGGGAATAATGGTTGACGCCAGCAGGATGAACCGAATGGAGGAAATCTCGGAGGAAGACATGTTCGTTCGCGCACAGCCCGGCGTCATCCTAGAGAACTTACACAATCGACTTGAAGAGCACAACTTGTTCTTTGGGCATGATCCTTGGACGCGTCCTATCGCCAGTCTAGGGGGAGCCATCTCGACCAACAGCCTCGGCTACTTGGGAGCCAAATATGGATCAATTGGCTCACAGCTGTTGGGCCTCGAAGCCATTCTTCCCGACGGACGGACGCTGAGAACTCGTCCCGCTCAGCATTCGTCCACAGGGCTTGATCTCAAGCGGCTTTTCGTTGGCACAGAAGGATGCTTCGGTTTCGTGACGTCAGCAACCGTCCGCGCCTTCCCCAAACCAGAAAAACTTGCCTTGGCAAGCTACGAATTTCCCACGTTCGAAGACGGCCACCGCGCAATACGAGCAATGCGCACTCAAGATGTTCGACCGGCGATGATCGACTTCGGCGAAGAGTTCAGCGAGAATGGCGGAGGAGTTCAGTTGAATCTCGCTTTCGATGGCTTAGAAGGCGAGGTGGACGCTCAACTCGCTCAAGCTGAATATCTGTTGGGTGGATTTCGCGCCAAGAAGTTGGGAGATCACGAGGCGCGTGAGTTTTGGGATCATCGACATGATATTGCTCTGATGTTCAGGGATCGAGTGGCCAACGAGGCATACGACCAAGAACCAAGCACAAAATATGATTACATTCACGTCTCACTCATGGCTTCGAAAGTGATCGGATTTCGCGATCAGACACTCAGAATCGCGAGAGAGCACGGTGTCAAAGTAGTCGAAGTGGGTCTCTGGCATGGGCCTGAGCTCGTATCACTCGTGCTTGCATCGGAGGCCGCAGATCCAAGGGTGGCGGCGCGGAGACTCTGGCGAGCATCCAATAAGATCCTGACGTGTGCTCAGGACTTGGGTGGATCTATGGAGTTTTGCCATGGCGTCGGAATCAGATTGGCTCACCTGATGGAGCGCGAGCACGGGTTGGGGCTCGAAGTCATGAGACGATTCAAGAGGGCCGCAGATCCGCTTGGAATCATGAACCCCGGCAAGGCCAGCTTATGATGTTCTCCACGGACACATGACGTGCAAAATGCTAAGACCCCTCGTCGGAATCAAGAATACATAGGCGGAGAGAATAGTCCAGCGGCACACTAATTTCGCTGGGTGCGACTGTTTGAGCGCAGAATCGCAACATCATGATGTGCTAGTGGTTGGAGCGGGCGTCATCGGTCTCTCCATCGCTTACCACATTAAAGAGAGAAATCCCGACCTCTCCGTCCTAGTCCTCGACCGAAGCGCCGCAGCTGGCCAAGGAGATACGGCGAAGAGCCTTGCAGCGGTTCGTGACACGTTCACCTCCGATGTGAATCGAGTACTCGCAAGAAGCAGCATCGACTTCTACAAACATGTCCAAAACGAGCTCCGAATCAATCTCAACCTCGAACTGATCGGCTACCTCTGGCTGTTCAGTGAAGACAACTTCAAGCACTTTGAGACAATTCAAGGCGGAATGCGAAAACAGGGAATCAGGCTCCGTACGTTCGAACGCGAACAGCTCAGAGATTTGATTCCTGATCTGGTTCTCGACCCGGCTTCTGAACAGAGTAAGATGATTGGTCTGGACCCCATTTTCAAAGGTGTCCAAGGGCTGGACTGCGGAACAGTCTCCCCGGAGTTGATCGCGAAATTCTACGAGGACGAATTCAGAAAGCTCGGCGGCGAATTTCAATTCAGCACCGAGGCAAAGGGATTCCGCATCGAAGCGAAGAACCGACTCGATCTACCAGGCGAGCCGTATGTATGGCAGGAAAAAGTGTTCCGCGGAGTCGAAACGAACCACGGACTCCTCAGGGCGGATACGCTCGTCATCGCAACAGGAGCCAGAACGCCCTCTCTCCTCGATCCGATCGGAATCGACTGCCTCGTCAAGCCCAAGAAGAGACAGGTGTTTCAGATTCGAGCCAGCGCTCTCGATCGGCTCTTGGGTACGAAGGGGTTCAACGAGCAGAACACTGTTCCCTTCATAATACTCCCAAGGGGGGGCGTGTACTTTCGGCCGGTTCGCGGAGAGAGAAGCTTCTGGGCAGCGGCTGCGGACGATGTTGGGCGCGCTTTTGAGTTCGAAGAGGAACCAATCGCCGAAGAATCGTACTACATGTACAACATTTACCCGATCGTGAGCGAATACTTCCCATGTTTCGCAAGCCTCCGCCCGGTCAACTCGTGGGCGGGGTTCTACGACATCAACTCGCTCGACTCAACACCCGTGATCGACCGAATCGACAACTGCATCCTGGCCGTTGGAATGAGTGGAAGTGGAATCATGAAAGCAGACGCAGTCGGCCGCTTCACCGCGGCGCTTTACGAGGGCAAAGAGGAAGCAACAATGTTCGGAGACCGCAAGATCTCCACATCACTGCTCGGGTTGACTAATCGACGAGTGGGAAAGGAGGAGTTCGTCATCTGAGGACCACAGGCTTAGCGGCTTTCAAAATCGGCGGTGGACCTCATAGGCGTTGTTCATGATCAGAGACCAATTGAATAGTTGAATAATAGGACTCGAACTAATGGAATTGGCGCCGGGCCTTCACCTTGGGTGAGGTCATCTCCACAAGAGATCTGACAAAACGTTTCGGAGATGTTGTGGCAGTAGACCATGTCAACCTGGAGGTGGCTGAGGGCGAGATATTCGGTCTGCTCGGTCCAAACGGTGCTGGAAAGACAACTCTCGTACGGATCCTCTGTGGTCTGCTGACGCCGTCCGACGGCGACGCGACAGTCGTTGGGCACAATGTTTCTTCACACCCGGAACAGGTGAAACAGAACATCGGCTACATGTCGCAACGCTTCTGCCTATATGACGACCTTACGACCTTCGAGAACCTCGACTTCTTTGCGCGAATCTATGGGCAACCGAAGACAGAGGCAAGAAAACGAATCAGTGACGTCCTCGAGCTTGTCCAAATGAGCGACTTGCGTGACCGCTTGGGCGGTACTCTATCTGGAGGGCTCAAACAACGGCTGGCTCTTGCATGCGCTCTCGTTCACTCGCCCAGACTCCTTTTCCTAGACGAGCCAACGGCTGGCATCGACCCACCGCTTCGACGAGTGTTCTGGCACTACTTCAGGCAACTCAACACTCAGGGCATCACCATCTTCATCAACACTCACTACATGGATGAGGCTGGCTTGTGTGATAGACTAGGCATACTACGAACGGGTCGTTTGGACGCGGTTGGGACACCAAGAGAATTGAAGCGCAAAGTCGCACGGGGGGACACTGTCGAGCTACTGTGTTCTGATCCTGAAGCCGCCCTAACTATTCTCGAAAGAGAGGAACGAATCCTCTCAGCGAGGACTGAAAACGGTTGGCTGAAGTTGGTTGTTGAAGACGCAGAATCATCCGTCGCAGGAATCATCTCTACAATCGAGAGGAACAAGCTCAAGGTTGAGCAAGTTAAGGTCACTGAAACCACGCTTGAGGACATCTTCGTAGCCCTCGCTTCGTCAGGGGAAAACAGTTGACGCTTAGCCGATTCCTCCTAGTTGTCGCAAAGGAATTCCGACAGATCTCGCGAAACAAGAGAGTTCTCATGATTTCGTTAATGATGCCCATGTTCGTAATGGCATTGGTCGGCTATGCCTTCAGCGGCGACATAAAGCACGTTGCCATCGCGATCGTGGACGAGGATATGACTCCCACAAGCATGTCCTTCACCAGTCGACTCGAAACGGTCGACACCTTCCACGTGACCCACACAGCTCTCGACCGAAATCAAGCGGAAAACCTCATTCGCGACGGCAAGGTCAAGGCAGCAGTGGTGCTGCCGGACGGCTTCGAGAGAGATCTCAGTGCTGGCCTGGCAGAAATCTTTCTTCTCGTAGACGGGTCCGACCCGATTGTGGCAGGGATGACAGGGCCGACATTGGATGCAACCGCACGCGCTTTCTCGCCGGGGGTACGGGTTAACATCACTTCCTTAGTGATGTACAACCCCCAACTACACTACCTGAGTTTTCTCGCACCGTCAATCGTTGGACTAATCATTCAATTTCTGCCAACCTTTCTGACGGCCATCTCTCTGGCAGGCGAAAGGGAGAGGGGCACGATAGAACAGCTCGCCGTGACCCCAATCAAGGGGTTCGAGATTCTATTCGGAAAAATGACCTGTTACACAATCATAGGTATGGTTGAAGCAGCCTTGGCACTACTAGTCGCGGTCGGCCTGTTTGGTTTGCAGATTCGGGGAAACATCGCCGTCGTTGTGTTCTTCCTACTCATATTCACGATCGCCTCGGTCAGCATAGGGACGCTAAGCTCAGTCTTCGCAAAGAACCAGATTCAAGCGCTACAACAGGTCATTCCAATCATCTACGTGTCCATCTTCCTCTCAGGAGTCTTCTACCCCTTAGAATCAATGCCCGACTTCCTTCGGCCCGTCAGCTACGTCATCCCCATGACCTACATGAATCATGCACTGCGCGCACTCATCATAAAAGGCGCGAGCTTGCAAGTTGTCCTTCAGGACTTCTTTGCTCTGGGCCTCTACTCATGCACACTAATGGCGCTGGCAGTGCTGTTGTTCAAGAAGAAGCTGGAATAGTCTCCGAGAAGATCAGATTGTCACGAGCGAAAAATACATTCGGATGAGAAAAACCTCACCATTGCACAGAGACTTCATCTTCCCCAGATTCTATGACAGCCTGGCCGGAAAAAACGAGGCCTTCGTGAAGGGAAAACCGCGTCGGCTTCGAAACTCGGACAGCACTTTTCTAGGTCACCCAGAACCTGCGGTGACTCTATTACCTTCACCGCGTTAGGAGTCAAGACCTAGGACGATAGCACGCTCGGAGCAGCGGCTTGTGGAAAGATTCAACGATGATCTGTCAACGCTAATCGAACGCATAGGATCGAATCAGCCGCAGGTCGTTCTGGGTAGGCTTGAGAAGGTTCGCTCAAAGCTCGTTGAGCTCAAGCAACGAAACATGGTCGGAAACTCCGATTTGGCTTCTGGTGTCTATCACTACGTTTGCAAAGGCCATTCGTTAGAGATTGTGAAGGAAGGTGATCACAGGAAACAGTTGCGCCAAGCATCACTTGATCAGGAGCCGGTGGAGAACTGCGCGTTGGACATAGTCATTGCCGCAATATATCATCGGACGACAGTGAAGTATGGTGATCGAGGACGTGACAGGTACGTGCCGATGGAAGCGGGTCATGTAGCGGAGAACATCTGCCTGCAAGCTCAGTCTCTCGGTCTGGGGACCGTTACAATCGGCGCGTTCTATGATGACCACGTTCGGGAAGTCATAGCGGCGCCTGCCGAGTGTGTTCCACTTTACGTCATGCCCGTGGGACGCACCGTGCAGTGATCGGACTCGTCATCCGCGGACTACTGCATTTTAGGCTGTGACTGAGCTCACGATTGAACGAAGACTTAAGGCCAGTTCATGTCCATAGAAAGCGAGGGAAACGCCTCTGAATGTGCCTTCCGGTGATCGGTACCGAGGCGTGACATGTTGCACATTGTCCGCCTTCCGTCAAGTTGTATTGGCTCACGAAACAGCCAGCACGGCGTATCAATACGTTTTGACATAGCGGGCAGTACGTGTTCTCATACGCGTGCCCACTGACGTTTCCAATATATGGAAAGAGCACTCCCTCGGACTTCGCAATCCGATACGCAAGTTCCAACGCGGCAATCTTGGTCGCCGCCTTCCTGAACTCATGCGCGGGGTAATAGCGGGTGAAATGAAGGGGCGTTTCCACGCCGACCTCCTTCACGTGCTGTTCCACTAATCGACGTAAGCACGCCTCATCGTCATTGATGGTGGAAACAACTAAGTTGACAATCTCAACATGCAGGCCAAGTCTCTTTGCTTCCCTCGCGTTTCTCCACACAACATCAGCACCACGCACGCCCCCGCAATATCGCCGGTATGTTTCGGAGTCACCCTTCACATCAATCTTGATTGCGTCCAACCCGTGATTCGTAAGAAAGCTAAGAGCGTCAAGAGTCATGTATCCGTTCGACACGAAGCAACAGTACAAGCCTTTGCCCCGGGCGTCTCTAAACGCATCCGCGGCCCATTCCGTTAGGAGTGTGGGCTCTTGGAAACTCGCGCACAAGCCATCATCCCTGCAATTGAGCGCCATTGCAACTATCTCTCTCGGAGAACAATAGGTAGAGTTCCGAAGATTTGGTGCAACCTTTGATAGAGGATGGTTCTGGCACCAGACGCAATCTAGATTGCACGACCATGTTGAGAAAGTCAGAGCACTCGAGCCAGGCCAGTAGTGGAAGAATGGCTTCACCTCGATCGGACGGCTTTCAATTGCGCTAATGTTTCCGTAGTTTAGCGTGTAGAGTTTTCCCGCGAGGTTTACCCTAGCCTTGCAATCTCCTAGTTCACTGGGCCTAAGGGCACACAGCTTTTCGCAGAGCTTACATCGAACTGCGTCTCGGGCAAGTTTCTCGTATAGAGACGATTCCTTGAACGTTGACAATTGCTGGAGCTTGTCAAGAACCTGCCCCGACACAATCGGACGCTCGGGCAAGCTCGAACCTTCTTCACTAGATGAATACAATGTCGTCTACCAATAACATTCCTTCACGTTATCGGGCCTAGTATGTTCCGTTCCTACCAGAGTATTAATTCCAGATCCTTCTAGCAAACGATACATCAGGTCTGGCCCAGAATTTCTGGAAATTGAGGTCGCGGCGCAGCGCCCGATTTCTGAACTTGTCCAGCTCCCAGAAAGAAGATAGAGCTGTGGCTGTTAGGGTCATTGCGACAACTTAACGTGCGCCGAGGCCATATTTTGATGCAGAGGCCAGCCTCTAGACCGCCACATGACAGGTGAATGTTCACTCTGCGGAAAACGTTCTCGACTCATAGCTAGGAACCTCGGTCTATGCGTCAAATGCATCAGAAATGATCCCGAAGCGTCAAAGCCAATTATTGCTCGATCTCACGCCAAGGCGAGGGCGGTATTCGCACTACCAGCGGAACCGCCACGAAACAAGAATGGAATCCCGTGTAACGTCTGCTCCCACAACTGTCTGATCGGGAACGGAGAGATTGGATATTGTGGGCTCAAGAGGAACATCGGTGATAAGCTTGTTTCCCGCGTGTCCACCGAGAATGCTCTCCTCCACGCATATCTGGATCCCCAGGTCACCAACTGCTGCTCTGCTTGGTTCTGCCCGGCGGGTACTGGTGCGGGGTACCCCGATTACGCGTGCCGCAACGGCCCAGAGCACGGATACTACAACCTGGCCTTGTTCTTCTATGGATGCAATTTCGACTGCCTCTTTTGCCAGAATGTCTCTCACAAGAATCTCGAAGCTGCGGAAGAGACGACGGCGGATCAACTTGTGACCGCGACTGTCAGAAATTCTCGCGTCTCGTGTTGGTGCTTCTTCGGAGGGTCACCTGAGCCTCAATTGCCCTTCGCGATAAACGCCTCAAGAAGAATCCTAGAAGTGCTGCCGGCTGAGCGCATCCTTCGGATTTGCTTCGAGTGGAATGGCTGCGGAAACGAGCAGCTTGTGCAACGAGCCGGCGAGCTCGCGTTGGAGAGCGGGGGAAATATGAAGTTTGATTTGAAATGCGGCAGTCCAATTCTTAGCCTTGCTCTAAGTGGATCGGACAATTCGTCTGCCTTCGCGAACTTCAGGGCAACCTACGAAAAGTTCTACAACGACAGAAGAGACCTGCCTGTACTGACTGCGACAACACTAATGGTATCAGGATACACGGACGCTGAAGAAGTAGAGCAAATCTCGAGTTTCATCGCGAAGATAGACCCTTCCATTCCATACTCGTTGCTAGTGTTCGCTCCTCACCACATGATGAACGACCTGCCAACAACGCCCATCGCCCAAGTCAAGGAATGCTACAATGCCGCACGAAGGCATCTCAAACGAGTCAACATCGGAAACCTCAACCTGCTAAGCCGTAGTCCAATGTAGAATAGAGATACTGCCGAGTGATAATTCCCAATCAGGAGATCGCACCAAGCAGGGGACCTGCATCCGTCGATCTAATCATTGTGCGTATCAAACATACGCTTAGGAGGACCGTCCACGCATTCACGGTCTATCATGACAACTCGTATTTTTCTCAGGCCTACTCATTCACCTGCAGGGGCCCTCTTCTCGAATTGCTCCGCACTGATTTGCCATCGGTACAGCACTCTACAAATAGACTTTAAGACTCTCAGCCTTCGCGTACTGGGTGGGCGCCTCGGTGGCTCAGCCTGGTAGATCCCAGAACGATTCAAGTGGAGCGGAAAGCGGCCGCCTCGTAACCACTACGAGAGAGCGGCAGGTCGCGGGTTCAAACCCCGCCCGAGGCTCCATATCGTACCTTTGGCGGCTTTTCTTCTCCAGCATCTACACCGCTGGCCGAAGATTGTTCTAAGCTCCATATACTCAAATTCGTCTGCCGCCGCCATCGTTCATCGCGGAGGCCCCAGCGACCTAGCAATGAAGAATGTGGCTCTGGCCCTTTCTGTCGTTAGCTGAGTCATAAAACCTCAAAAAGACTCCATTCAGCTAGCTACACTACGTGGCGCTAGATGCCGCGACTTCCGTTCATCGAAGATTTGACGACCGGCCCAGTTCCACTTGGGTCTCAGATCCTCGTGGAGTATGATTCAATGTCAGTATGGTTCAACGCGTCACTGAACGTGGTGGCGGGATGGCTGAGAACGGGCGGACGAGTTGAATACTTAACGTACGCTCAAGCACCAGAGGATTTACGGTCCAGGCTCAAACGAATTGAACCGAGAATCGACGATTACGAAGTCAAAGATGCGGCCTTCAGGGATCGTAAATTCATCCTCTGGGACGGCTACTCCGTGACGCTCGGTCAGAAATCAAAGGAGAAGTACGCGGTAGAATCACTAAAGGTCTCTGACCTCAGCTTACTCTTTTCACAGGAAGTTATGCGAGGTCAAGCTCCACCCATTGGGACCCTTCTAATCTCCGATGATTTCTCAGTTCTCTCTCGATTCAATGATGAAAAGAACTGGGTGGAATTTGAGCTCACCCGCCAGTTCCCCGCGGGTAAGCTCCAAATTGTGACACATCTCTACGGTCTCCTAAAGGGAGTTCAGAGTGAATGGACCTACAAGAGACTTGAAGCAGCCAGTGACGGCGTGATTGAATTCAAAGTAGACGATGCAAGCGACCCGCCTCGGAGTCTCATGCGTATCAGGAGTATGCGATCTGTGGGCTTCGATGGACGATGGCACCAACTCAATGTAAACGAGAACTTGGAAGTCTCCCGAGCAAAATAAGAGAAACCGTCGCCAATCTCTCTCGCGTCTGTTCAGAGGCAGGCCCCACATTCATGTAATGGGGAACCGTGATTTTGTTTGTTGCTGGGGGCAGCAGCGTTGAACCTTTGGTTAAGCGCTCTCTCCCGGCGCCAAATCCTTCATACGGGGTGTTGGGGCTCCGAACCTTCTGTTCAGAGCCCGCCCGAGGCTCCAAGATTCGGAACTCACTGGCATTTGTTCATCGTCTATATCTCGAGCGTAGGTAGGTTGCTCCGCGCCGCTTTGTGGGGGAGCTTGAACCTTTAGCTCCCCTCTGCGGGCGCCATGGTTCTCTCTAAAGAAGCTCCACGAATTCTTCACCAGTTATTCCGACATCTTCGATTATACTCTTCATGGTACCGATTTTTATTGGATCGTGTCGGGGAACAACTGTCCATCTACCGTCGGAATGTTCCAGAACCATGTGACTTCCGGACTGTCTCTTTACGACGAAACCGAGTTTTCTGAGAACTCTGACAACATCTCTCCAACTGTGATTTCTTAGGCTCACCCTATGGTAATCTCCAAGACTTGGCCCTTCTCTTTCTTTGCTCTTTCTTTGAGATAATTAACCGCCAACGAGAGCGCGTCGCGCATATTCTTCCGCACTTCAGCTAATGTTTCCCCTTCTGTGTGTACCTGAGGCAACTCTATGCATTTGGCGAGGTATCCGCCGTCTTCCGCCTTGGTCACAGTGTAGGAGTAAGTGCGTCCCTTTACTTTCATAGGCATTGCAAAACTTGCGGGCAACTTATAACCGTCTCGACGCGCTTCCGAAACCTTTCTTCTGGGCCCAGAGGCTCCGAGCCCAGATTTGCATTACCAAGCGGGTTTGTAACGGCTCCGAACCTTCTGTTCAGACCCCGCCCGAGGCTCCAAAATTCCGTCCGTGACTCCGAATAGCGGCAGAGCAAGCGTTCGTCTTGGTTTCGTACAGTTCGATTTTAGATAGTTTTCAGACTACGAGAAACTGCTTATTTCGACCCAACCTCTACCCTCTGTATGGTGTCCTTTGCATCACGTAACGGATTTCTATCGCTATAACAGCTATGTCCGAAAGAAGTACCTAGAAGCGATTGAAAAGCTTCCTTGGGAAGAAGTTGTGAAAGACCGCGGGGCATCTCTCGGATCAATTCGCAATGTCTTCCTGCATGTACTCAACGCGTACCGCTACTGGTTCCTGTACGCGGTGAAAGACGATCTCAAAGGATACAGAGGCATCGACATTGAGGGCTGCAAGTCCGTTGACGAGATGCGAAGACACGAAATGGAAGTCGATTCAATGGTGAAGTTGTTTGTCGAAAGCCTGCATGAAGAAGACTTGTCCAAGGTTCATACAATTCATGCTGAATCCGTAACATACAATGTGACTTTGGAAGCTATTTTGATGCACATGATTGAAGAAGAGCTGCAGCACAGAGGCGAAATCAACTGTATGTTTTGGCAACAGGACGTTGACCCGCCCATTATTGAGTACGGGCAATGGTCAGGACAGTGGGTGGAACTCTAGCGAGTCCTGAAGAACTGCGAAAATACCGACAGGCGGCATTGCTGATTTTGGGCTAGTTCTGCTTGTATTCCGCTTGTTTCAAGCAGGAATTGAGCTGAATGTTTGCTCGGTTGACGGTTTTGAACGACGGTTTAAAGCTAGCCCGAGGCTCCAAGGATGTTTTGCGAACTTAATTCATGATGGGGGCAAGGAGTGTGTCCTTTGCGTGGCTGCGTGGCGATCGATATCCGATTGCCTGGATGTGTCCGGCAAGTGCCAGCGTATCGCTTCTCTCGGATAGTTCGATTTCCAGTTTCATCAAATTGCTCGCGAAAGCCTCACCATAGTTGTCGGTCCAAAATCTTTCCATCGGCAAGACCAGAGAAGTTAGGACAACGCCCTTTCCCACCATCTTTCTGACCTCAAGGCCGTTCCTTTCAAGCAGACCACGAAACTCCTGAGGACAAAGCGTGTGCACTGGGACACGATTCTGCATCATGAAAAGCTCCTCGCCTCTCAGTATCCTCGCGCCCTTTTCGAATTCACTCGCTAAAATTGAGAGGGCGAGGGGATATCGGTTTTGAGCTGAGATGACTATGGGCGAGCCTTCCTTAAGCACTCGCGCCAGCTCTCGTACAGCCTTCTCCATGTCATTTACGAAACAAAGTGCATGGTCACAGAACACCATATCGAATGTCTCATCATCAAAATCGAGCTTTGTGATATCGCCTTGATGAATCTCTACTCTGCTGCCAAGGCTTGTTTGTGCTACCTTCCTGTAGGTAACATCTAACATCCCACGCGATAAATCAACCAAAACCACCCGCGGTCCCTCCTGGGCGATAGGAATTGCCCATTTTCCCGTTCCGCCAGCCGCATCAAGGACTCTAGCATCTGCATTCCTTGGTATGAGAGGCCGTGTGTGCTTCCACGTTATTTCATCGTACACCCTGAAGTAGAGCAGGCGCTGCTCGGCGTCGTATTTTTCGCTTCTGTCGTCGTAATACTGCCTAACCGTTTCCATCTGCTTCTCAACTTGGCAACCATAAATTACGCATAAGTTATCTGCATCACTTATATTAAACTTAATAGAGTCAAGGGCGATCTCGTTGGAGCTTACTGAAAGAGAGCAGCAGATCCTAGACCTGATAGAGAAAGAGGGCCCTGTTTCTCCAACCCATCTGGCAAGGAAGTTCCGAATATCACAAGCTGGAGCCAGCCAGACGTTGCAGAGGATGATGCGAAAAGGTGTACTGGCGAGGAAGGCGGAAGGTAAGCACGTCTACTATCAGCAGCTAAAGGAAGATGTTACCTACCTCTACTCCGCCTACAACGCGCTGTCACAAGTATGGGCATACTTGATGGCGTTAGGTTTGTCCGGAGAGAAGTTAGCGAAAGCGAGAAGAGCCAGAGATACGCTCGAGGAATTGCTGGCTGAGAGACGAAAGTAAACAGGCTGGGCACAGACCAAGGTTCCAGATAGGAAACACCGCGTTCATCGCGAAACGTGTTAAATGCGTTTCATTGGAAATCCTTATTCATTTGACCCATGTGCGATTTGCAGTCGCGTTTACCCTTGAAACTGCACAGGCGCTTCGTCCAGGTCTTGGCGGTCATTCTCTTTCTTTCATTTGCCTTGTCGACATCGCCAGCGACACCCAGCGTCTATGCGGCCGCTTACGATTACCAAGTGCTCTCAGGCAAACATGCGGTTTCGGGCGTGCAGCGAGTTCTCGTTGTACTCATGGAGTTCGACGACATGCGACACTCACAGAGCCCTGCAGACATCAAGAAGGTGGCCATTGACGATCTCAACAACTATTACCTCACCGTTTCTCGAGGTAAGGTCACGATCGAAGGCGATGTTTACGGATGGTATATGGCAAGTCGTCCCATAGCATACTATGGGAAGGATAGCAGGCATCCAGGTGATGACGACCATGTCCAATCATTGGCGAAGGAAGCTCTTGCTTCCATCCCGACCTCGGTGGATCTCACGCCCTACAACTTCCTAGTGGTCGTGCACGCTGGTCAAGACCAAGCCGCGGATCAGTTCAATTCTATTTCCGACGAGATCTGGTCCGTATGCTTCTGCTCGGTATTCCCCAATTATGGATCCTTTGCGCCCGTTTCTGTACAGTCAAAGACATTTCAAGAATACGCCTTCCTCTCCGAATTCAACGGCATCGGAACATTCGCTCATGAATGGGGTCACTTCTTCGGCCTCCCAGACCTCTACGACACCGCGACCGGCGAGACCTACGTAGGCTACTGGTCCCTCATGGACGCAGGGAGCTGGTGCTGCTACAATGAGCAGCAAAGCACTCCGTCGGATATTGGAGGCTGGGGAGACGCACTGCTGGGCTGGATCACGCCCTCCCTGGCCGATAAGAGCCTGGTAATCACATCGTTTTCAATGAACCCTCTCGACTCACCTGACCCAACCACGGTCGTAATTCCAATCTCGTCTAGAACCTACTACTTCATTGAGTACAGAACCCAAACAGGTGTGGACTCAGAACTCCCGAGTTCGGGGGTGCTGATCTACTACGTAGACGAGAGGCTTGACTCAGGTCAAGGCATAGTCCGGCTCGTGGACCCTGAGACAGGAAAGCTCTTCCCCCCGCAAGAGCGCACCCGCGATCTCAAC
>Ga0315268_10001094_pt1 | contig 31423 bp, 23 predicted proteins | sample C1_top_MG_FD_204535 | JGI IMG/M metagenome (GOLD analysis project Ga0315268, IMG submission 204535) | Sediment microbial communities from Yellowstone Lake, YNP, Wyoming, USA - C1_top | ecosystem: Environmental > Aquatic > Freshwater > Lake > Sediment | place: USA: Wyoming | collected 2017-08-01
CGGCACCGAGTACTGCGCGTTCATATTTTCGCAGCCGCCGCCCTTGAGCAGCAACTTGACCTGAATTTCGGCGTCATTTTCCCACTGCTCGAAGTGGATGGTCGGCGTGCCCGGGCCGAGATTATTGCCGCTGTTTTTTCCGGTGAGGGAATCCACCGAGTTGGGCCGCAGCTTGCCCTTGGCGGTGGCTTGGGCGATAGCTTCCGTGATCAGCCGCTTCATCACGAGCTGATTCGCCCCGGCCGGTGTTTTGATTTCGAAGGTGGGCCAGCCGGTATCCTGGCAGATGGCACCTTCGCCGTCGGCGGCTTGGTCAATGTTGTTGGCGATGACGGCGAGGGCCTGCGACGAGCTCGTGTTGGGCGTCTCGTTGCCCAGGGCGGTGTCCATCGCCGCGCGCACGTCGGCCGGAAGATTCGTCGAAGTTTGTACGATGAGTTCGTAAATGCTCTGCTTGAAGGAATCCATCGAGCTCTCCTACAGGCGGGCGACGCAGAATTGTATCAACTCGCAGGACCGTTGTGCAGCGGAAGAAGGTCGCCAGCGGAGTCGCAAACCGGCGCTGTGACACTGACCGGCCCCGGGCAAGCTCATCCCTTCCGCTTATGTTCTCCCAGCACACGGAAGATCCCGCGTGAGGTGATGGGCTTCCCTTTTTCGAAGAGGCAGTTGACGCTTCCTTGGACGTCAAGCGCCCTGCCGTCTTGCGTGAGGAATACTGTTTCGAAATTGGGGAGCTTCTCTCCGGCCAGCAGGCGCTCAAATAATTCCTCGCAGTGTGCCCGGGAGTCAGGATCGATCACGTCGAAAACCGACAGCGTGGCCACTTCGACATCCGAGTAGCCGAGCGTCTCGCGCCAGGCGCGGTTGACGTACAGGATTCTTCCGTTCGGGGAGACGCTTTGGATCATGTCCGTCGCATTTTCCAGCAGATCAAACAGTTGGGCATCGCGCTGCCGGACAGCTTCCTCCGCCTGATCGCGCTGCTGGATCGCGCGCTTCAAGTCATCAACATATCGTCGCAACGCGAGTTCCCGCACGACCTGTTGCCGAAGTACCCGCAGCGCCTTGAGTTGCTCCGGCGTGAGCTGTTTCGGGACCCGGTCAATCACGCAGAGCGTCCCCAGCGCAAAGCCATCGTCGGTGACCAGCGGCGCCCCTGCATAGAAGCGGATCTTGGGTTCCTGCGTCACCAGGGGATTATTTGCGAATCGCTCGTCAGCGGCAGCATCTTGCACGCAAAACAAGTCGTTCGGTTGCAGGATAGCGTGCGCGCAGAAGGAAATATCTCGCGCCGTTTCCTCCTCCGACAGACCCACCTTGGCCTTGAACCACTGCCGGTCGCCGTCAACAAAACTCACCATCGCGATCGGTGTGCCGCAGATGTAGGAGGCGAGGCGCACCAGGTCGTCAAAGGCCTGCTCCGCGGGAGTGTCGAGAATTCTGTATCGCCGCAGGGCTTCGAGCCGAGCTGCTTCGTTGTTGGGAATGGGGGCTTTCATCGATGCGTCTCCACAAGAAACCATCTTCGACGGGGATGCTACGCGGTGCCTGTGCGATAAGTCAATGCGCGCCGCCGCTCTCAGCCCGGGTCAGACTCTCTGTGGTTCGAGACGCGTGGGCAGCCACGCGCACCGGCCGCGCCCACTTGCCGAAGGTTTCTTTTAGAAGGTTGGTCACTCTCGCGGCATAGTGGCCAAGTGAAGGAGCGTCCCTCGCGATGCTTGGGATAAGAAAGAGTGATCTGCCTTCATCCGGCAAAAGAATGGCGCACTAAGACGGATCATGAATTTTTGGCTTGGACGAGCCGGAAGAGTGGTGCAACATCTGGGCCGATGAATCGGATTTTTTCGGTAAGCCACGACGGAGGATCGCAATGAGAGGGAAGCTCGATTTCATTCGTAAGGTATCGCTACTGTTGACGATTGCGCTGGTTGCCGTGGGCGTGTTGGCGCCGAACGCGGACGCGCAGAGCGCAGTCACATCGCCTGAAAAGTTTTTCGGGTTCCAGCTCGGCAGCAACCAGAAGATGGCCCGCTGGGACAAGATGGTCGAATATTTCCAGCTTCTGGAAAAAGAAGGCGGCGGGAAGCTGAAGGTCGTCAATATGGGGCCGAGCACGATGGGGAACCCGTTCCTGCTGGTGATTATCACCTCGCCGGCGAACATGGACCGGCTCGAGCGGTTGCGCCAAATCAATACGCAAATCAGCGACCCGCGCGGCCTGAGCGAGGCCGACGTAAAAAAGCTCATCGCCGAAGGCAGGGCGGTGGTTTGCCAGTCGATGAGCCTGCACGCCTCCGAAATCGGCGGCAGCCAGATGGCGCCCGAGCTGGCGTACGACCTGCTGGCGCGCGCGGACACGGAGACGCAACGCATTCTCGACAACGTCGTGTTTCTGATGGTGCCGTCGTTCAACCCGGACGGGCAAATCATGGTGACCGACTGGTACCGCAAATACGTGGGCACGGAGTACGAAGGCTCGAACCTGCCGTGGCTCTACCACAAATACGCCGGCCACGATAACAACCGCGATGCGTTTCAAACCAATCTGGTCGAGTCGCAGTATATGGCCAAGATTCTGTTCCGCGACTGGGTGCCGCAGGCTTACATCGATCATCACCATATGGGCAGTTACGGTGCGCGGATTTACGTGCCGCCCTACGCAGAGCCGGTCCGGCCGTTTGCCGACCCGCTCGTGTGGCGCGAGATGAGCTGGTATGGCGCGCACATCGCCTATAAGGAAGAAGAAGCCGGGCTGTCCGGCGTCATCAATATGGCGCAATACTCCGGCTGGGGACATTTCGGCTTCCACTGGATTACGCCGTTCCACAACATCGCCGGGATGCTGACCGAATCGGCGAGCGCGCGGCTCGCCTCGCCGCTCTACATCCTTCCCGACCAGCTCCGCGGCGGCGGGCGCAACCTGCCGTCCTATGGTGAACAGACCAATTTCCCCGACCCCTGGCCGGGAGGCTGGTGGAAACTGCGCGACATCGTCGAGCGGCAGAAGGTTTCGGCGTGGGCGCTGCTCGATTTGGCCGCGCGCAACCGCGAGACCGTGCTGTGGAACGCCTACCTGAAAGCCAAGCGGCAAACCGAACGCGGCGCACAGGGCAAGCCCGTGGCATACGCGATTCCCGCGACGCAGCACGATCCGTTGACCGCAATCAAGCTGGTAAACAAGCTGCTGATGCAGGGCGTCGAAGTGCAGCAGGCGCCGAAAGGATTCACGTCCGCGGACGGCGTGACCTATTCGCCGGGCTCGTTTGTCGTCTCACTGGCGCAGCCGAAGATGGGGCTGATCCGTTATCTGCTGGGACGCACGTTTTATCCCGACAACCAGTGGACGCGCAGCGGCGACGGCTCGCCCATGCGGCCCTACGACATGGCCACCGACACCATGTTTGAGTTCATGGGCGTGCGTGTGGACCCGCTGAACGACTCGCCGAAGGGCGACCTGCAGAAACTGACCACCGCCGTTGTACCGGCGGGGAAGTTTGGGGCGGGCGGTGCCGCTTTTGCTTTCGATGGGCGGCTGAATGACAGCTTCCGGGCTGCGAATCTGCTGTTCGACAAAGGCATCATGCTACGGCGTGTGGACAAGGCGGCGCCGGGACTCCGCCCCGGTGATTTTGTCGTTGCCGCTGGATCCGATGCGGTTCTGGCGGGCGTCGCGAAAGAAACTGGCGTGGATTTCGCAGCGTTGAAAACCCCACCGACTGACGGGGTGCACGAAGTGAAGCGGCTGCGCATCGGGATGTACCAGCGCTACCGCGGCGGCAACATGGACGAGGGCTGGACGCGCTTGCTGCTCGAGCAGTGGGGCTTTCCGTACACGTCGCTGATGGATGCCGAAATCAAGAAGGGTGGGCTGAACGAAAAGTATGACGTCATCATCCTGCCGGAGGATTCGACGACCGCGATTGTCGGTGCAGGTGCGGCTGCGGCCGGTGGTCGCGGCGGTGGCGCTGCAGCGGCAGGCGGCGGTGCGCCCGGCGGGTTCGGGCGGGGTGAGCAGTCGGTGCCGCCGGAGTATCGCAGCGGCATCGGCAACGACGGAGTGAACGCGCTGCGCGATTTTGTTGAAAAGGGTGGAACGCTGGTGACGCTCGGCGGCGCCAGCAACTTCGCCATCGAACGTTTCGGGTTAAGCGTGCGCAACATCGTGGCCGGCCTGAGCTCGAAAGAGTTCTGGTGCCCCGGCTCCACGCTCAAAGTGAAATTCGACAACAACAACCCGCTGGCGTACGGGATGCCAGAAGAAGGACTCGCGGTCTATCTGAGCGAGAACCCGGCGTTCGAAATCGCGCCGACGGACCACAACGAACGTTACGAGGTCATTGTGCGCTACGCCGACCGGGACCTGCTCCAGAGCGGGTGGCTGATCGGGGAAGATACGCTGGCCAGGAAAGCGGCGATGATTTCGGCGCAGATGGGCCAGGGCCGCGTGGTCCTGATTGGTTTCCGGACGCAGCACCGCGCACAAACGCACGGCACTTACAAGTTGCTGTTTAATACACTGATCCGCTAACGCCTGTTGAGCCGCACTAGGCTGTTTGCGGCGGGAAGGAGACGTGCCAGAAATTCGGAGTGGGATTCTCGAAGAAAATGCCGACTTCGCTGGCGCCGTTGACCCCGTTGCGGACGTGCACGACGCGGCAACCCATTTCTTCCTGCGTCTGCTTGTTGTAGACCACGATTTTCTGATTCTGCCGGACTTGCGTGGCAAGCTTCACCAAGGCCCCGTGCGCGGCAACGGAGACCGTTTGCGTTTCTTCGAAAAACGTGCTCGCGTCCCCCTGCATGCCCCAAACCACGACGGGAACCGCCAGGGTCAGGCGGCTGCTTCGCCGCGCGGTGCTGACCGGCTTTTCTTTCACCAGCCTCATACGGCGAGGGTACCCGTTTTTCGGGGGGAGGCAAGAGTCTAGAGAGGATTAAGCACCCGATGAGTAAAGAGCCTGAGGAGGGCCGGACGTTGGGAGCCCGGCCCGTCTCAGGCTCTATTTGAAATGCGGCGTTATTTCGTGACGCCCATCTCCTTGAGCAGGTAGCCGGCGCCATCCACATCGGCCATGTTCCACAGCATGTAGCGCGAGTCAACGTGGATGGAGCGCGTCTTCACCTTGTCGAACAGGAAGTTGGAAGCCACGGTTTCGTAAGTTCCGTCGAAGAGCAGCCCCACCAATTCGCCCTTGCTGTTCAGCGTGGGCGAGCCGGAGTTGCCGCCGGTGGTGTCCACGGTCGAAAGAAAATTCACCGGAACATCCTTGAGAGCGGGGTCGAGGTAAGGCGACTTCCTCGTGGCCAGCAGCTTCTTGATGGCGTCGATTTGATACTGCGGCGCGTTGAAGTCGCCTTCACCGGTCTGCTTTTCGAGGATGCCGGCCAGCGTGGTCTGCGGTTTATAGAAGAGGCCGTCGCGGGCATCCACGCCCTTCACCTGGCCGTAAGTCACGCGCAGAGTGCTGTTCGCATCGGGCGCGACCAGGCCGCCGAACCGGGCCAGCAACGCCTCCATGTATTGCGGGCGCAGGCGCGCAAAGGCGCCGGAGCGGTTGCGGGACGCTTCGCGGTTCGCTTCCTGCAACGGATAAAGCGCGGCCGCGAGCGCAATGAAGGAATCGTGCGTGGCTTCCAGCTCGCTCGTGCTCTTGTCCAGCAGCCCGATGCGGAAGTCGCGGTCCCCCATCTTCGTGCCCGGGTAGAGCTTGTCTAGATACGCGTTGATGGCTCTTTCGGAATCGGATTTCTGCATCCCGGCAGAAAGCCCGACGAACTCATCAAGTGGCTCGATGCGCTGGTCTGCGGGAAGAGCGGCGGCTAAACCCACGGCCCAGGCGAACAGCGCGCGGTCCACAGCGGGGTCGAGCGTGCGCTGCAAGCGCTCCTGGGCCTGGCGGATGCGGTCCCAATCGCGTTCCTGATAACCGGCATCGCGGTCGAGATCGTTTTTCGGCCGCTCTTTCGAGAGCCGGTAGATGGTCTGCGCGGCTCCGAGGTAGGACGAGGCCGAAGTCAAATTACCCATCACCGCGTCGCGCTCGCGTGTCTTCTCGCCTTCCGCCTGGAGTGCGCGCAGAGCCAGCAGCACTTCGCCGTACTTCTTCAGACGCTCCGGCGTCGCGCCGATCCATTTCTCGAGCGACTTTTCTTGTTCTTCCTTCTGAGCAAGCACGCCGCCTTTCACCAGCCCTTCGAGCATTCCCCGGTTGTTCGTCAAACCGTTGTTCAGGCCCTGAATTCTCCCGGCCACTTTGATGGCCAACGCGCGATTGTCCTTGGTCAATTTGTCGAGGATGGCGAGCTGCTCGACGGCCAGGCAAATCGAGCGCGGTAGCGACCACTCGGTGGTTTCTTTCACCTCGGCGTACGTGCGGTGGCGCTGTGTCCGGCCGGGATAGCCGACCACAAAGACCAATTCACCGGGCTTGGCGCCGGAGGCGGACACCTGCAACCACTGCTTCGGCTTGTAGGGGACATTGTCTTTCGAGTACGGGGCGGGCTTGCCGTCTTTGCCGACGTAGGCGCGCAGGAAACTCCAGTCGCCGGTCTGCCGCGGCCAGCGCCAGTTGTCGGTTTCGCCGCCGAACACGCCGATGCCATCGTGCGGGGAGTAGACCAGGCGCGAGTCGAGAATTTCGAGCTGCTGGACCTCGAAGTACTTCAGGCCTTCGAAGAACGACGCGACCGTGCAGCGATTCCCGCTCTTCTCGCAGGCCGCGACCCGCTCCTTGACGCGGTGCTCGATGGCATCGTAGCGCTCGCGGTCGGAGAGCTTGGGGTCCAGGTTGCCGCGGATGGCCTGGGTTACCTCGGTGACCGACGTGGTGACGAGAACACGCGAGCCCGGAGCGTTTGGCAACTCTTCCTCGCGAGACTTGGCAAGATAGCCGTCGCGGAGCAGGTTGCGCTGCGGCGTGGAATTGTATTGCAACGCGCCGGTCACGCAGTGGTGATTGGTGGCGATGAGGCCGTCGGGCGAGACGAACGATGCCGTGCAGCCGCCCAACGACACGATTGCGCCCATCGGGTGCCCGGTCAGATTGGCGAATTCCTTGGGATCGCCGGTGAAACCCATGGCTTGCAGCTTGGCGGCGAGTTCGGGAATCTGTTGCGGCATCCACATGCCCTCGTCGGCGCGCAGGCCGACAACGAGCAACAAGACGACAGCGAGTAATGCAATTGAACGAAGTGATTTCATGAAGGAGGCTCCTTGGAGAAGAACTCGTGCCGTTCCAACTATCTTCAGCTAAAGACCATCATGAGGTGCGCAGCAAGCTGCGAGCATGAAAGCATTTGCAGACATCGGCGCAACAAGTTGGAACGGCACTAGGTGTCGGGCGCAGGCTGTCCGGAATCTCCGGTCCCAGTTTCACCTACCCCCAAGACCCTACGGCAGCCGCGCGCCGGTGTCAACCGAAGGGGCACGCGCGCCGGCGCATCAGAAATGCTCGCATTCAGCAGGCATCGGGAGTAGTATGCGCGGTGAGACTGGCCAGGTGATTTGGCCAGACTTGATCGATCACCTCGCATTCCAGCCCGCTGAACACAGAGGACAGAAATGAAAGAAACCATCCAATTCAATCTCAATGGCAAGGCGACTCGCCTCGAAGTGGACGGCGAACGGAAGCTCTTATGGGTGTTACGAACGGACCTGGGGCTCACGGGAACGAAATTCGGCTGCGGCATCGCCTTGTGCGGTGCCTGCACCGTGGTGGTGAACAAGGAGCCGGTGCGCTCGTGCCAATCTTCCATCCGCGGGGTCCGGGGAAAAGACGTCGTCACGATCGAGGGACTCGAGCAGAGCGGCAAGCTGCATCCCCTCCAGGAAATGTTCATCGAGCACGGGGGATTTCAATGCGGATTCTGCACCCCCGGAATGATCATGAACGCTTATGCGCTCTTGCTGAAGAACCCGAAGCCCACGCGGGCACAAATCCTTTCCGGCATGGAAGGCAATATCTGCCGGTGCGCGGCGCACAATCGCATCGTCACGGCGATTGAGAGCGCAGCGAAGAGGGTGTGAGGCGCGACATGAATGATCCCATCCGAGACGCTGAACAGCGACGCATCGAACTGGAGTACTCGACATCTCCTGCCCCTCTGGAGCGCCGCGATTTTCTGAAGATCGCCGGCGGCGGAATCATTGTCTTCTTCCGCGCGGGAGATCTGATCTCCCTGGCGGCCCAAGGGCGGGGGAGAAGCTACCCCACGGACTTCAACGCCTACCTAAGAATCGCCGAGGACGGCAAGGTGACGGTATTTTCCGGAAAGATTGAGATGGGGCAGGGCGTGGTGACCTCGTTGGCGCAGATGGCCGCCGAGGAGCTGGGGGTTTCGCTCAACTCCATTGAAATGATCATGGGCGATACCGACCAGTGCCCGTGGGACATGGGCACGTTCGGTTCGATGAGCACACGGTTCTTCGGACCGCCGCTGAGACAAGCGGCGGCGGATGCCCGGGCAGTGTTGCTCGATCTGGCGGCCGAGCGCTTGAAGATCCCCAAAGACAGACTGGTGGTCGAAGACGGAGTCATCAGTGCGCCGGGAGGTGGCGGCAACCGGGTGACGTTCGGCGAACTGGCCAAGGGCAAGAAGATCGAACGCCAGGTGACTGAGCCAGCGAAGCTGAAGCCTTTCCGTGAGTTCACCATCAGCGGCAAACCGGCCAAACGCCGGGACGGAGTCGTCAAGGTGACCGGAAAGGCGGAGTTCGCCGGCGACATCCGCTTGCCCGGAATGTTGTGCGCGCGAGTCCTGCACCCGCCCGCCCACGATGCGACGCTGAAGAAAGTGGACACCTCGGCGGCCGAGAAAATGCCGGGCGTGACCGTCGTCAACCAGGATGGTTTGATTGCCGCGCTGCATGCGGACCCCGAAGAAGCAGCCAAGGCCCTCGCTGCGATCAAGGCTGAATACGACCGCCCGGCTGCGACGGTGGACAACGAGACAATCTTCGATCACATCGTCCAGGTGGCCGGACAGGGGCAGGCACGCGAGCCCAAGGGTGACCTGGCCGAGGGCGAAAAGATTTCCTCGGCGGTATTCGAGCATAAGTACCTCAATGGTTATGGCGCGCACGCGCCGATAGAGACGCATACCGCTGCCGCCAAAATTGAGGGCGGGAAGGCCACCGTCTGGATTTCGACGCAGACACCGTTCCCGGCCCAGCAGCAAATCGCTCAGGCCATCGGTTTTCCTCCGGAGAATGTCCGCGTCCTCACTCCGTTCGTGGGCGGGGGATTCGGCGGGAAGACCGCGGGTCTTCAGGCAGTTGAGGCGGCGAAGCTCGCGAAGATCACGGGGAAGCCGGTCCAGGTGATGTGGACCCGTGCGGAAGAGTTCTTCTACGACACGTTCCGGCCGGCGGCGGTCGTGAAGATCAAATCGGGCATCGACGTCGCGGGGAAAATCTGTCTGTGGGACTACCACGTTTACGCCGCGGGGTCGAGAAGCTCCGAGCAGTTCTATGATGTTCCGAACAACCGCATCTCGGCCTACGGCCAATGGGGCCGGGACCCGAACAACCAAATGCATCCGTTCTCCACGGGCCCCTGGCGCGCTCCCGGAGCCAACATCAACGTTTTCGCCCGCGAGTCGCAAATCGACATCATGGCGGCGAAGGCGAAGATGGATCCGCTGGAGTTTCGTCTGAACAACACTTCCGATAAAAGAATGCGCAGCGTGCTGGAAGCTGCGGCGGCGCGGTTCGGCTGGAAAAAGGCAGCGACCCCCAGCGGCCGCGGCTACGGCATCGCCTGCGGGATCGACGCGGGGACGTATGTGGCCGAAATCGCCGAAGTGAAGGTCGACAAAAACAGCGGAAGCGTGAAGGTCGTGCGAATCGTCTGCGCGCAGGATATGGGCCAGGTCATCAACGCCGACGGCGCCAAGATGCAGATGGAAGGATGCGTCATGATGGGCCTGGGCTATGCGCTCGCGGAAGACGTGCGCTTCAAAGGCGGCGAAATCCTCGACCAGAACTTCGACACCTACGAACTGCCGCGCTTCTCCTGGATGCCGGAAATCGAAGCCGTGCTGGTGAAAAACGATGAGCTGTCACCGCAGGGCGGAGGTGAACCGGCCATCGTTCCAGTCGGCGCCGTCATCGCCAATGCCATCTTTGACGCCGTCGGCGCGCGCGTCTTCCAAATGCCGCTGACTCCAGAACGCGTCAAAAAGGCAATGACCAGAGCGTAGAGCAGCGGGTTCCCGCAGCGGCTGAGAGTGTTAAGAACTTGCCGCTGACCACTATCCGCTGACCACTGTCCACTAGTTTCGATGTGCGGAAGGTGGGATTCGAACCCACATGGCCTTTCAGGCCGCGGGGTCCTAAGTGTGGCTGGTCACTTTTTGAAAGACTGCGTGGATGCTTCAAGGGCTATGAATTGCAGCAAGATTCGACGAGGGACGAGCGTGTTTAGTTCGATGTGTTTTCGTCTGTTTTCACATGTTTTGTAACAAGTTTTGTCACAACCTCGGGCGAACGCTTCGCGAAGCCCAAGCCGACTGTCGGTCAGAGCGAGTCGAAGCGGAAATTCAGCGATTTGGGCTGTTTCATGGTAGCCTAATACGAAGTCTAACTGAGCAGGTGAGAGGTTCAAGGTGGAGATCACCGTTGAGTTGCCGAATGACTTGACGCAGCACCCCAACCCCGCGCGAGAGGCGGTCGAAGCACTTGCTATTGCTGGGTATCGCTCAGGGAAGTTAACGGCGTTCCAGGCCAGCCGGCTTCTCGGATTCGACTCTCGATTTGAATTCGAAGGCTTCTTGAAGGCGCGTAACATCTACGATCACGCCTACAGCGTCGAAGACCTCGCCGGAGACACAGAGACCTTGCGCAAGCTTGAAGAAGACGCCGAGGATCACCGTTCAGGATGATCGTCGTCGCAGATGCTTCTCCGCTAAACTATCTCATTCAAATCGAGTGCGACCCTTTGCTCCGCGAGCTTTTTGGGAAAGTCCTCGTTCCCGCCGCAGTGATTGAAGAGCTTCGCCACCCGGCTGCCCCCTCACCCGTAGCCTCCTGGCTGTTGCATATTCCATCGTGGATCGAAGTGCGTGCAGTTAGCGCGCGGCCCGATCCGGCGCTGGAACTCTTAGACCTGGGCGAGCGCGAGGCCATTCAGCTTGCGCAAGAACAGCATGCGGATCTGCTGTTGATCGACGAACGGCGAGGTCGACTCGAAGCGAAGCGGCGAGGAGTGGCCACCACCGGAACTCTCGGCGTCTTGCTTACTGCTGGGAAACGCGGGTTGGTCGACGCGGAGGCGGCTTTCGAACGATTGATCAGTGAAACGAGCTTCCGCGCTGCACCGGCTGTGCGAGAGGGCTTTGTCAAGCAGTGCGGCGAGTGGCGCAGAAGGAAGGACTAACAGCCATGCTGGAATAGCCGTGCCGGTCGGTCCGCTTCATTGGGGCTCCCGCAGAAAAGACAGACGGTTCTCCAGATATGGAAAAGCCTCTTTCGGAACGGAGTCCTTCGGGATCAGTCCTTCGTGAACGGCATGACTGACCAACAAGCACAGATTTGCCCTGCTCGTATAACGCAGGTAGATTTCTCGGTTCGGGCCGTCATGAAACTCGTGGATCCGGTCGGCCAACTCGAACGAATCTATCTTGGCCAACTTCCAACGGTCAACATCCTGGCTCAGCTCCTCGAGCGCTCGCCGGAGTGCGGCCTCATGTGCAAGGTGACAAAGGGAGCGCAGCGCCTTCTTGACCGACTTGGGCAACTCGTGTTCTTGCATTGTGACCTCCGTTCCTGTGCGCTTCTCGAGTCCGACAGATTCGCAAGGTTCTGCGCAGATCACGACGACTTCCATCCCTTAGCGTCGAGCAGTTTCAGGAGATTGCGACGCTGCTTATATTGCGCGCGAAGAGATTGGATGAGCGGACCGAATTCTGCTTCTTTCCCCACACGCGGCATCAACTTGCGAATCTTCCGAAGGATTTCCACCGCTTCGTGGTAAGCCTGCTTGTCTGCGTGTCGCAGCGTGGACTTGAGCTGTTCGGTGTAGACAATGATTGCGTCCTCCGGGTGGTCACTCTCACGTGCTTCCGCTAATCGAAACCATAATGCATCGTGGCAGCCGCCTTCCTTCGCTTCAATCCAAGCGGCTTGGACATCGCCTTCCCACAGATAGATCTCCACAAGCACGGAACGGTCAGGGCGCGCGGGCGCCCAGTGGTCTTCTTTCAAGGATTGCTTCTTTCTGGCCGCGATGTCCTCTCGCAAGAGCGTCAGTGCCTTCTCGCGCCACTCGGGCCATTGTTTCGCTCGACGAGCGCTTTTGTGCAGTCTCTGATACTCGAACAGACCAAGTCTCTCTTGAAAACTCGTCCAGGCAATCGCGATCGCGTCGCCGTGCCGGCCTCGTCTGTGGTACTCCTCAATGAGGAACTCCCGCAGCCGTCCATCGGTCCGCACGGGAAATGCCCGCACGCCTCGTTCGGCCCATTCCAGCGCGGCATTATTGTTGCCAGCCAACTGGTATTCCTCGGCGATTTTCAGAAAGGCATATGGATCGGACAGGTCGCGGGACAGGACAGCCACTAACTCTTCGACGTTTCCGGTTTGGCGCGCCAAGTCTTGCATGATCGCGGTGACGCGGTATCTCCGCTGGAACTTATTGGGCTCTTCTTCACCCGGCGCTAGCGGAGGCACTTTAGCCCACTGCCCTTCCGCCAGCTTGCGATATGCCGCGAGTCCTTCCTTTCCCAGAACGTCCGCGTACGTCTCAGCAGCGCCATGGAAAATATCCCAATCGCTGCCGACCTCCCAGTCGAAGAGGAACTTGGCAAGTCCCACTCGGTCTGGCTTCGTCGCCCGGCAGGCGTCGAGATGCAACTCTTGCAATCTCTCGAGGATTCCACTCATGAAACCATCCGAGTCGTCCACATGGTTCAGCGCGGATTCCATTTCCTTGAGGGCCCGCTCCGTTAGCTCGCGTGTTTCCACGGCATGTCCGTGTTTCAACAGGTCTTCTAGGGAGTCCATAACGGCTTCGATTCCCGTCGCATATTCAGCCATCCTTTGGTACTCCACGAAGTTGCGTCGGCGAATTGCCTTGTCAATCGCCGCGCGGAATGCTGCCACGTCGGGCGTCCTTGCCCCCTTCTGGGCGGTCATCAACACAAGCCGGTCGCGAAACCCCGAGTCCCAGTCCGCTTGTTCCAGCACGAGTTCGACCATAGCGCTTTTATCCTGTGCCATGAGATGCGTACGAATCTCTTCGTTCGTTACCTCGCGCTTGGACTTCCGTCCAGAAGCGCTGCTGGGATGCCTTTGCTTCTCAAGCCAAGCTAGACCGACCGCGACACAGTGTTTACAAAAGACGCGGTCCTGCCCGACCGGGCATTGGCATTCAAAAGCGAGCCCCTCCGCGGCGGCCGATAATTTCACGCGGTAGTAATACGTGCCGCGCACTCTCGCCGTAATCGTGTCCTTGACTTCCCTCAACCCGACAACGGTTCCATCTGCAAAGTAATCCGTGCCGCGCTCGAACGCCCGTTCCCCCGCCAGCGCCTCCAGTGTTTCTTTGGTCACGAGATCTGCCAGCGTCGCTTCCACCGTGGGTGCCTCGTTCCCCGCTTTTTGGATTCGGACTATAGGGACAGACAGGCGTATTCTAGCAGCGAATCGTGGAGCCCCGACGGCGAAGGAATCTAACCGAGGCGATCAACCCGGAGGCTCAGGACTCTTTGCAACAATTCTTGTAACAAGTCCGGCGATGAACGCAGGCGCCCGCGGACGAGATCGCCTCAGCGTGACACTATCTGCCTGAAGCACAAGGGATTCTGGTGCGGAAGGTGGGATTCGAACCCACATGGCCTTTCAGGCCACAGGATCCTAAGTCCTGCGCGTCTGCCAGTTCCGCCACTTCCGCGTGGGAATTCAGTATAGCACCGCGCGGCACGACTCCAGCCAGTCTGTGCGCAATTCGCCGCGATGGGCGGTTCTGAAACCTAAAACCTACCGCCTACAACCTACAACCTCTCTATTCTAGAAGCTGGCGAGGGCAGAGGCTTCGTCTTCGAAGAGGGCGAGAACGGTGTCGAGGCGGACCAGCCGCAGCGTTTGCAGAACCTTGTCAGGGGCCGCGTAGAGGCAGCACTTGCCGCCGACGCACGCGAGGGAAGTGTGCGTGCGCACGAGCACGCTGATGCCGGAGCTGTCGAGTTGGGGAACGTTGGCGAAATTAATGGCCAGATGCCGCGTGCCCGTCTCCATCAGTTTTTGGATGGTTTCGCGAAGCGTGCGTTCCGCCGTGCCGATGTAGAGCGGGCCGTTGACATCGAGAATCGTCACTTCTTCGACCCTGCGGATCTTGATATACATCTGAGCCTCGTCCCGAAGCTTGGGGATCGGCGGGCGGTCCAGCGCCCGCAGCCGTTGCGCGCTGAAAATACTCTGACGCGGCGAGCAAATCAAGTTGAAGTGGTTCGCACGGATTCGACGCTGTGCTACCACTTGCTTGACACCCCCCAGAGCGTTTGTTAGTCTCCGCGCAGTTCCGTCGGAGCCCGCTTTTTTCCAGGATTGGCGCGGGGGAAAGGTATGACCCTTTCCGGGGATTCGGCATGGAACATCTATCCGCGCTTTTTGATCTTGCCACTGCCTGCCAGGACTGCCGCGACGTCGAGGCCCTGACTCGCGCTTTCGCCACGCGCCTGTCTCAGCATGTTCCTTCCAGCGGTGTGCTCGTGTGGCTCGTCAGCGCCGACGGCAAGGAGGTTTTCTGCCGCGGGCGTTGGTTTGCGGCCGGGGTGCATTTCGAACCTACCAGTGGCAGGTTACGCAAAGGCCTTCTCGCGGAGATGTGTTCTGCGACCCGCGCGCGCCTTCTGGCCGGCGCAGAAATCGACCGCAAGAGCCTGACCCATCTCGCCGATCTCGACCGCGAACGCGTGAACTGTGCGCTCTATGCGCCGTTGCCAACGAAAAAAGGAATGGCCGGCGTCGTCGAACTCCTGAACGCGCCAAGCGGCAAGTTTTCCGCCGAGGAAGCGGCCCTGGTGGAAGAAGCCTGCCGGATCGTGGGCCGCTCGCTCGACACGCTGGACGTGGTCGAGAACGAGCGACGCGAAAACCTGGCCACCATCGAGCGGCTGGCGGCGCTTTACGACATCAGCCGCGTGTTCAATTCGACGCTGGAATTGGACGACCTGCTGCCCATCGTCACCGACCGCATTCGCAACGTGCTCGGCGCCGAGGTCTGCAACCTCTGGCTGGTGGACGCCGACGAAAACGAGCTTTACCTGGGCCATCAGGGCGGGGAAGACCCGACCGTGGACGACGAGACCCGCGTGACTCTCGACGAAGGGACGCTGGGGACGGTGGCACAGTCCGGCGAGGCGCAGCGCATCGAGAACGCGGCGGACGACGAAGACCTCGCCGCGCGGCGCAGCGAGGACGGGGCCTTTGCAGTGAAGAGCTGGATGGCTGCGCCGCTCCTGAAGGGCGAGGAAGTCATCGGCGTCCTGGAAATTCTGAACAAGGCCGACGGGAGCCTCTTCCAGGAAGATGAGCTTTACTTCCTGCGGAGCCTGTCCGAGCAGGCCGCCATCGCGCTGAACAACGCCAACCTGCTCGAGGCCGAGCGCAAGATGCACGGTCTGGGCGCGCTGCTGGCCATCAGCAAAGAAATCACTTCCACGCTGGACCTCGACCGCGTGTTGACCACGGTCGTGCACCAGGCGGCCACCGTGGTGCCTTTCGACCGCTGCGTAATCGGGCTGTACGACCGCAACCGGCTGGTCATCGGCGCGGTCTCGGGCGAAGCGGAAGTCCCCAAGACAGTGGAGATGGACGAACTTCGCGTAGTGCTGGATTGGGTGGCCACGCAGCAGGAAGCAGTCTCGGCCGACCAGTACGAAGAAGGCTGGGCGGTGAAGCCGGAAGAGGGGAGCGCGCAACTCACCGCCTACCTCGAAAAGTACGAGATGAGCGGTTTTTACGCGCTGCCGCTGCACGATGACCAGGGCCGCATCGGAGTTCTGGCATTGCTGAGCAGCGATGCGGAATTCCTGAACGAACAACACCTGGAACTCCTGATCGTTCTGGCCAGCCAGACCACGGTCGCGATCCGCAATGCGCGGCTTTACCACGAAGTGCCCTTGATGAGCGTGTGGCAGCCGCTCGTGGAGAAAAAACAGAAGCTGATGTCGCTGAGCTACGGCCGCTGGCTGGAAATGGGTTGGAAGGTTCTGGCGGTGGTGCTCGTGCTCATCCTGGTTCCTTGGAAAATGCGCATCGGCACCAATGCGACCGTGATCCCGGCGGAGCGCCGCATTGTGACAGCGGAAACATCGGGCATCCTGAAACGCGTCCTCGTGCGTGAAGGACAGAAGGTGGAAGCGGGCGCGGTTCTGGCCGAACTCGAAGACAGTAACGAACGCGTGAAGCTCGCCGAATCTGTCGCCAACCTGGGATTGGCCCGGCGCCAGACGGCGGAAGCGGAATCGCAACGCGATTTGGCGGCAGCCGCCCAGGCGCGGCTGCGCGCGGACCGGTATGAGGCCGAGGCGCGGCTCTACCGCGAACGCCTGGATAAGGCGCGCATGCGCGCGCCGATTACCGGGGTCGTGGTCACGCCCAAAATCGAGGAAGCCGCGGGGAAAATGCTGGAAGCAGGCCAGGCGTTCTGCGAGCTGGTCGACCAGCGGCGGATGGCTGTGGAGGTCTTGATCCCCGAAACCGACGTGGAGCTGGTGCGCGCAGGCTCGCCGGTAACCGTCAAATTGAACGCATTCCCAACGCTGACGCTGGAAGGTAGCGTCACGCAACTGGGCGCGCAAACGGTTTCGGCGGAAAGCGAGCAGTTTTTCAGGGCGCGGGCGATCTTTCCAAACCCGGAGGAAATGGTCCGTACCGGCATGGTCGGCCGGGCCAAGATCACGGCGCGAGGCGGCTGGTGGGAGAGCGGCTGGTACCCGATCGGCTATGTATTGCTGCGGGATCCGGCGCGCTGGGCCTGGCGGAAGGTCTGGACGTGGATGCCGTGAGGAGTTTGAGGAGAAGCATATGAAACGGCCAGCGAGATTTTGGCTTGCCGGCCTTGCTGTATTCGCCGCACTGCTGGCGAGCGGATGCGCCGAGAAGGCGAACGTGCCCGCGGAGGCGCAACCCGCGCCACCGGTCAAATCGCAGGCAGCACCTCCGCCCGCGGCCGTCCCCAGCGCTCCGGAAATCCTCAGTGTGCTTTCAGTGGAACAAGAAGTGGACGTCCTGGCGGGACTCGCGGGAACGGTCATGGAGGTGCTTGGCGACAACGTCGCACATGTGGCGAAGGGTACGCTGCTGAGCCGGCTGGACGACCGCGAAATCGTCGCACAACTCGACCGCACACGGGCCGACTTGTCGGTCGCGCAAAACAACGTGAAGTACAACGAGGCTGAACTCAGGGCAAAGGAGGCCGCCTACCGCCGCGCCCAGGAGATGAACAAGCTCGGGCTGAACAGCCAGGCGGACCTCGAAGAGGCCGAGTTCAAGGCACAGGGAGCAAAATTCGATTTGGATAGCTGGCGCGCGGTCGTGGAACGCACGCGGGCCGACATTCGCATGAATGAACTGGAGTTGGAAAAAACTCGCCTGCGCGCCCCGTTTGACGGGGTGGTGGCGCGCCGCTACATCCATGTCGGCCAGAACGTCTTGAAGGACGAAAAATGTTTTCGCTTCAGCCAGCTCGCGCCGCTGCTGGTGCGGTTTCTGGTTCCCGAAACTTCTGGGCAAAAGCCACAGCCGGGCGACGAAGTCCGCGTGGCGCTGGTCAGCAATCCGCAGCGGACAGTTTCCGCGCGGCTCCAGCAGGTTTCTCCCACGGTGGATGCGGCCAGCGGCAGCTACGAAGTGACCGCGCGGCTCAGCGGTGAGGTCAGCGATTTGCGGCCGGGGATGGCCGTACGTGTGCTTTGGCCGCCCAGCGGCGGCGCGAAACCCTAGCGCGAATCTCCATGCGATTTGGACCTGTCAGCCTGCGGCTCACCTCCGTGCTGGCCAAGCGCCTGCGCCGCCCCAAACTGCGGGAAGACCTGAAATTCAGCCGACAAACCATCGCTGGGGAAGTGAGTTACATCGCCAAGATCCCGGAAACGGAAAACTATGTCCGCTACGGCGAATTCGCCTTTGACTTGGTGAAATTGTGTGATGGCACGTGCACGCCCGCCGAGCTCGCCGTGGAGATGGAGAAAGTCCACCCGGACACGCCCCTTTCCGACGCGGAAATTGTCGAATGGCTGGATGACGCCGATCCCAACATCTGGGAGCGCAGCGTCGGCGAAAAAAACCTGGCCATCCTGGAGAAAATCCGCGACGAGCGCGACAAGCGCGTCAACCAGTCCAGCCTGCTCTACATTTACTTTTCAGCCTGGGACCCTAACCGCACGCTGGCGCGGGTCCATCCCTACCTGCGTTTCTTTTTCACGCGCGGCTTCGTGGTGTTTTCCCTCGTGTTGTTTTTTCTGACCGCGGCCATCGTGGTTTCCGACTGGCCGCGAATCCGGCAGGACACGGTGCAGTTCTACAACTTCGTGGACAAGAGCGCCTACGATATCTGGGTTTTCTGGGTGCTGTTATTCGTGGTCAGCGGGGTCCACGAATTCGGGCACGGCCTCACCTGCAAGCACTTCGGCGGCGACGTCCACCAGATGGGCCTGATGCTGATGTATTTCACGCCGTCCTTCTACACCGACTGCACCGATATGTACATGTTCGACCGCAGTTCGAAGCGGCTCTGGACCATCTTTGCGGGCATCTGGGTAGAACTGGTGATGTGCGCGTTGGCCACGTTTGTGTGGTACTTGGCGCCACCCGGGTCGTTCGTTGGCGACCTGGGCTACAAAACTCTCTTGTTGACCGGCGTCTCCGGGGTGTTCATCAACCTGAACCCCCTGGTGAAATTCGACGGGTACTTCGCGCTGAGCCAATACCTGGAAATCGACAGTTTGCGCGAAGATGCCTTCGCTTACTTGAAGGCTTGGTTGCAGCGCTACGTCTTGCGCCAACGCGTCGATTTGCCACCGGCGGGGCGGCGCAAGGCGCGGATTTTCCTGACTTTCGGGATCGCTGCGCTTACCTACAGCGTCCTGCTGCTCTACCTTGTGGCCCGGTTTGCAGTGAATGTCTTCACCAGCCGGTTCGGAGCCTGGGGCTATCCGCTGACGGCTCTGCTCCTCTACCTCATGTTGCGAAAACGAATAGGGAAGTGGATACCCGGTTTTCTTTCGGCCTGGAACGCGACCAAGGAGAAATTTATGGCCTGGAAAGTCACAAGGTTGCAAGTGGTGGGCGGCGTTGTCGTGCTCGGCGTGCTCTTGGTGCCGCCGACGACGACGAAGGTGACCACCGACTTCCTCCTGGAGCCCGGTGCGCGGGCCGAGGTGCGGGCTCCGGTCGGAGCCTGGGTAGCACAGGCGAAAGTCCGCGAAGGAGAGCAGGTGGAAGCGGGGACGATCCTCGCGGTGCTCCGCAACCCGGAGGCCGAGACCCGCGCCTACATCCTTGATAGCGAACTGGCCTCGAACGAGCGTGACCTGTTGGCCGCCCGTGCGCGCGGTGACCTGGGCGCCTCGCGCGCAGCCTCGATGAAGCGCGAGAGCCTGGCGGTCGAATTGGCGAAAGCTCGCCAGGACCTCGAAGGCCTCACCCTTCGCGCCCCGCTGGCCGGAGTGACCACCGAACCTCAGACCGAGCAGCGCGTGGGAGAATTCTTGAAAGAAGGCGACCTATTCGACGTCATTGTAGACCGGCGGGTGGTGCGCGCGCGCATCCTGGTGCGCGACTGGGAACTTGAAGACGTTGCCGTCGGAGCGCTGGTCAAAATGAACGTGCGCGCGCTGCCGCTGCGCACCTTCTCCGGACGGGTCGAGCGGATCCTGCCAGCGGCCGCCATAGATCGCCCCGTCGCCGAGCCCGCTAAGCTCGTGCGAAGGGGCCAGGAGTTGACCAATTACTTCGCCGTGATGCTGGAGTTTCCCAATCAGGAGGGTCTGCTCCAGGAAGGCATGACCGGCACAGCCAAGATCTATGGCCCGCGCTACCCACTCGCCTGGAGGGCCGGCAGGTCGCTCTGGCGATGGGCGATGTCACTCCTGTGGTGACCTCAGGAGAGCATTCAGTTGCGGGAAGTGGGCTTGTGGGGGTGTACCGGCGACGAGGCTGCTAAAAAAACAGGTGGGCCGCCGCCGGGAGGCGACAGCCCACCTGGGTTGCCAAACTGGATGAAACCGGGTGTTACTCTTCTGTGGGCTCGGCACCGCTGCCGCGCTGCAGCAACGCGCCGCCACGCTCCAGCTTAGCCGCGGCGCGCTCCAGCAGGCCGCCGCCGCGCTGTAGGGCCTTGGTCCCGCGCTGCAACTTGACGCCGCCGAGCTTCTTGCCCTTCTTCAGAGGGCTCCGCTTTTTGGCTTTCTTCATCGTCTCCTCCGGAATGCCCAGGGTGGGTTTTTTTGCTTCTGGGCGTATATGCGGGTGCAAGCACGTCAGGCACCAATCCGACCTGAGGCCCTGTCGGTAGCCAAATGCAACTCGAAACACGACTTACAAAACTGCGGGTCTAGGGGAGTCGCATCCAACCGAGGGATGGGGGAGAAAATTTACCCCTGGGGAAATTTTACCCCGAGCACGGTCGGCCAGTCATAGTACCGGCTCAGGCAGGCAGCTCTTGCACCGTCGGTTTCCGGCTAGAGGTCGTACTTCCGGCACAGGTACTTCATCTTGTCTTTGTTGACCCCCAGCAGCTTCGCGGCTTGGGCTTTAACCCCTTTGGCCTCGACCAGGGCTGTCTCGACCCAGCGGCGCTCGAAAGTGGCTACCTCGTCGTCGAGGCGGATGCCGGATGAAGGCAGGCGAAACTGGCTGCGGGTGCGGACGCCAGCGGCCTCGACAATATCCCGGGGAGCGCTCTTCAAAGTAATCAGATCGTCGTCGGTCATCAGTACCATGCGCTGGACGACGTTTTCGAGCTCGCGAACGTTACCCGGCCACGGATAGCGCTTCAGGGCCTGCAACACGTCGTCGGCCACGCGCTTGGGCGGGAAGTGGTTTGAGGCGCAGTAGACCTTCACGAAGTAGTCCACCAAAAGGGGGATGTCGTCGGTGCGCTCGCGCAGCGGCGGCACGAACAGCGGGACAACGTGGATGCGGTAGTAGAGGTCTTCGCGAAACCGGCCTTGTCGGACGAGCTCCTCCAGATCTTCGTTGGTGGCGGTCAGCAGGCGGAAATCAACTTTCAGGGCGCGCTTGGCGCCCAGCCGCACCAGCGAATGTTCTTCCAGAACGCGAAGCAACTTGCTCTGCAGCGGGGGACTCAGCGTGCCGATCTCGTCGAGGAAGAGGGTGCCGCGGTGGGCCAGTTCGATGCGGCCCTCCTTGGTGGCAGTGGCGCCGGTGAAGGCGCCCTTCTCGTAACCGAACAGCTCGGATTCCATCAACGTTTCGGGCAGGGCCGCGCAGTTGACGCTGATGAAAGCGCGGTCGCGGCGCTGGCTCAGGTCGTGGATGGCGCGCGCGACCAGTTCCTTGCCGGAGCCGCTCTCCCCGCGAATGACTACGGTCGAAGTGGTGCGCGCGACGCGGCGGATCGAATCGAACAGGCTGCGCATCGCGTCGGTGGAGCCGAGCAGGTTGCCCAGTGCGTCCTTGCGGCGCAACTCGTCACGGAGGATGCGGTTCTCGCGTTCGATGTGCAGTTTTTCGACGGCGCGGTCGATGATCGTGCGCAGCACATCGGGGTCCACCGGGCGGAGGAAGTAGTCGTACGAGCCGGCGTCCATCACCTTCAGCGCGGTGGATTTCTTGGGGTCGTCGCTGAGGACGATGACCAGCGTGTCGAATTCGCTCTCGCTCAACTCGCGCAGCAATTCCAGGCACTCGCGCAGGCCGCCGCTGGTGAGCTCCAGGCCGAGCAGGAGCAGGTCCGGAGCGTTCTCACGAAGGGTGCGGTAGGTGTCGCGGTGAGTCTCCGCCTCGAAGATTTCGAAATCATCCTGGAGCGAGGCAATGATCTGGCGACGCACAGTGGCGTCGGCTTCGGCGATGGCGATCTTTGGCTTGCTCGCGGAGATGGCGCAACTCCCACAGGCCAGCAACTCGCCGTGTGTGAGGGCGATTCTAGGAGCGTGCGGAGAGGGGTGTCAACGGGCGCAGCAGGGCAAGCCTCCTGGGCTGCCCCCGTGCAGGTCCGGTGGTAGGGGCACGGCATGCCGTGCCCCTACCGGTTGATGGGCTACGCGTAACTTACTTTTTCGCGGATGCGGCAGTGGTGGTCTTTTCCGGTGGGCCGACGTTGGGCGGCGCCTCGCAAGTCAGCGATTCCATAAAGGCCACCAAGTCAGCGCGCTCCCGGCCGGTGAGAAAGTCCAGCGCGTGGATTTCCTTGTCGAGGTGGGGATTGGAATTGCCGCCACCGACGTAGAAATCGATTACGTCCTTCAAGGTTTTCAGGCTGCCGTCGTGCATGTAGGGAGCAGTCTTGGCGATGTTCCGCAGGGTGGGCGTGCGAAACGCTCCCCTGTCGGATTCGACTTTGGTCACCTCAAAGCGCCCGATATCCGCGAAGTTGCCCCTCGTGTCCACGCCGACGCCGAGGTTGTGGTATTTGTTGTCGGTGAACAGCGCGTACTTCTCCTCGATCATGTGGCAGGCATTGCAGTTGCCCTTCTTGGGATCGAGGAAGACTTTCAAGCCGCGCTGGGCGGAATCGGAGAGAGCCTTTTTGTCGCCGCCGAACTGGAAACGATCGAACGCTGAATTGCCGCAGAGCACGGTGCGCTCAAAACTGGCGATCGCCTTCTCAACCATTTCATAAGTGATCTGGTCGCTGCCGAATGCTTTCTTGAATTCTTCGCGGTAGGACGCGTCGGCCATCACTTTCTGCTCGACGCCCGCCAGGGTGTGCGCCATTTCGACTGGGTTCTGCATCGGCCCTTCGGCCTGCTTCTCCAGGCTGGGCGCCCGACCGTCCCAAAATTGTTCTTTCCAGTAGGCGGAATTGAGTACGGTCGGGGAGTTGCGCGCGCCCTTCTGCTGGCGCACACCCAGAGACACTGGCGTTTCGTCCGCGAAGCCGCATTCCGGGCCATGGCAGGAAGCGCAGGAAATGGTGTTGTCCACCGAAAGCGCCGGGTCGTAATAAAGCCGCCGGCCAAGCGCGATCGTCTCGGCGGTGGGCGGATTGTCTGCGGGAATCGGCACCGGCGGCAGCCCGAGCGGCGCCTTGATTTCCACCACAGCGCCGATGGGTTTCGCAGGCGGCGCCAAGGTTGGTGCGACCAGCGTTTCCGGCGCGCGCATGAACCACACAGCGAATCCCACAACGATGAGCAAAACCACAATAAGGAAGACAAACTTGGTGGAATTCACCAAATGACTCCTTTCCTGTGTTCGGGGCGCAGCAGCAATGAACGAAAGCCCGGCGGAAAGCTCAGAACGTATCCCCCGGACCTGCGGGCACAGGCGGAATTAGAATTATTCCATCACGGCGCATTGTCAAGTCGAAACGTTCCTGTTCGTGGAGTCCCGGCGCTTGCATTCCAAGTGCTGTAGGGGCGCCGCTTGCTGCGCCCCTACAAGGCAAAATACCTGGGCACGCTTATTTCTTGGGCTCCTCGTACGAAATCTCGAACGGTGGCGGAGCGCCGCCGGGGCCCTTCAGGTAATGCTCCAGCCACTGCATCATGCGCAGGCTGTAATCGAGGCGCGAAGCGGCGCGGCGGTTCCCGTGCTGCTCGCCCGGATAGCGCACCAGCCGCACCGGCGCCTGCCCGCGCAGCTTCAGGTGGCGGTACAGCTCCATCGACTGGCCGGGAGGCACGCGCGGGTCGTCGGTGCCGCCCAGAATGAGCGTGGGCGTGCGCGATTTGCCGGCGTAATAGACGGGGCTGCGTTCAAGCGTGTGCTGCCACTTGTTCTCCCACGGCCAGTAGCCGAAATGGACGTCGTACATCTCCCAGGGGATGTCGGTGGCACCCATCTTGGAGATCTCGTCGCTGATGCCGACGAACATCACGCTGGCCGCGAAGCGTTCCGAGTAATAGGTCGCACCCCACGCGGAAGCGTAACCCCCATAGGATCCGCCCGTGATGCCGACCTTGGCCTTCTCCGCCAGGCCTGTAGTCACCAGGTGATCCACGCCATCGACCAAGTCGTCGAACTCTTTGCCCGCCGGGTCGCCGAAGCTGAGCTTGACGAAGGCCCGGCCGCGACCTGTGCTGCCGCGATAGTTCGGATAGAACACCGCGAAGCCGCGACCCGCGGCCACCTGGCCCGGGGAGGAATAACTGGTCAGCCAGCCGTTCGTGTAGTGCGACTCCGGCCCGCCGTGCACGACGAGAATCAGCGGATAGCGCTGGCCGCGCTGCTCATCCAGGGGCCGTATCAGCATGCCTTCGAGTTCCAGGCCATCGCGCGCCTTGAACTTCACCACTTCCTGCGCGGCGAGCTTCATTTGTGCCAGCCACAGATTGGAATTGGTGACGCGAGTGGGCGCCGAGTCGCCGTGCTTCATCCAGTAGAGCTCGGACGGATGAACCGGCGTCTGCGCGACAAATGCAGCCGAAAGGCCGTCCTTCGAGAGCGACACCGCGGTCAGGATGGGTCCGCCGTTGGCGATCAGGGTCTTGCGCTCGGTGCCATCGCGGCGGATTCGTTCGAAGCTGGTCCACACGCCCTCGTCGCGGATGTACATCAGCGTGTTCACGTCCAGCCAGGCGACGTCGGCGACATCGCAGGGGCAGTCGGGAAGCACCTCGCGGGGCTTCCCGCCGCTCGCGGGCACAACCATCAGCCGCGCCGCCGCGGAATCGTTGATGTCACCGGCGGCAATGATCGCCAGGTTCTGCCCATCGGGACTCCACACCACGTCGCCCAGCTTGCCGGGGTTCTCGATGCGCGCGACCACTTTCCCCGTGTCCAGATCAACCACGTGCAGCTTGCGGCGCATGTAGTCGTCGTCGGTCAGCGGTGTCGGCGCCAGCGCCACGGCGATTTGGTGGCCGACCGGGCTCCACGTCAGTGCCGAAGCGGAACCGTCCAGCTTCAGCATCTCCGGCTTCTGGCTGGAGCCGAGCTCGGCCACCCACACGCGCACGAAGGCAACGTCTTCTTCGTAGATCTCCTGGTTGAACCCTTTTTCGCGAAGGCTGCGGCGCGCCGCGGGCACGGCTTCAGCGGCAAGGAAAGCCACGCGATGTCCGTCGGGACAAAACGCATAGCCCGATATGCTGGTCTCGTGCTCCAGCACCTTGCGCGCTTCACCGCCCTCGTTCGAGATCAGGTAGAGCGAAGTCGCGCGGTCGCCGGGCCGCCGCGCGAGAAAAGCGATGGATTTGCCGTCGGGCAGCCAGGCCAAGCGGCTGACGTTGACGCGACCGGTGACGAACGGCCGCGAAGCGCCGTCCGGGCCGGCGACATGGAGCTCGCTCCACGCAGCCCCGTCTTCATCGACCAGCGGCTGGCGCGGAACGCTCAGCGTGTAAGCCACCCATTTCCCGTCAGGCGAGATGGCCACTTCACCGACGCTGCGGATGCGTGCCACGTCGTGCGGTGTGAGCACTTGCGCGGCCAGAGGCAGTGCCACGATCAGAAGTGCGAACAAAAACAAAACTCTGCGGAAGGATGCGTTCATAAGATGGAAGACCTCCGTTGAACTTCTCGGGCGAGCGGCGGATCAATTGCCGTCACGGGCAGAGTAGACGTGCACACCGCGGATGTCAATCGAAGCAGAGTCGGACGCCAGTTTTCTCGGCCTGCTCTGGCCCCTTTTCAGCCACGGATGCACACAGATAAACGCGGATAGGTTCGAAGGCGGAAAGGCCAAAGCAATTTTTTTGTATCCGTGTTCCTCCGTGTGTATCCGTGGTTGTTCCTGCCTAGTGCTGTTCCAACTTATTGCGACGATGTCTCAAAGGTTTTCTAGGGGCGCCGCTTCCTGCGCCCCTCAGTTCGTCCTTAGTCGGAAATAGTTGGAACGGCACTAGTCGAGCTGTTTGCCCTTGGTCTCCGGCAAGGCGAGGGCGAGCATCGCGCCCAGGAAAAATACACCAGCCAGCAGCAGGAACCCGTAGAAGAAGCTGAAGCGCGTGGCGATGTAGCCGACAGCAAACGGCGCCAGTGCGGAAAAGCCGCGGCCAATGTTGTAGCTGAACCCCATTGCCGTGGCGCGAATTTCGGTGGGGAACAGCTCCGAGGCGATGGCGCTGAAGCCCGAGAAAAATCCCGTCCCGAAAAACCCTACCAGTGGCCCGAGAAGAAGCAGCGGCACGAGACCCTTCACCGACCCGAAGATGGGAACCAGCGCCGCGGCAATCAGCAGATAGACGACGTAACTCTTGCGGCGGCCGAACGCGTCGGCCGAGAAACCGAACAGCGTATAGCCGAGCCATTTGCCCGGCCCCATGAACAGCACCCAGCCGAGCGAGGCGACCAGGCCGAGCCCGCGGCCCCCCTGCGATTCCGGCAGCGCGAGGTAGCCCGGAATCCACGTAAACAGTCCCCAGTAGCCGAACATCCCGCAGGCGTTCATCGCCGTCGCCAGCAGACCTTTCCTGCGGATGTCTTTGCGCCAGAGGAGCCGGAGCGCACCGGCTTTTTGCTTGCCGCGCTCCATCCACATTTCCGATTCCGGCACCGCGCGGAGGATCCAGAAGACCACCAGCGCGGGCAGGATGCCGACAAAGAACACGGCGCGCCAGCCGAAATTCGGCAGCACGAGCAGCGTGACGCCCGCGGCGATCATTTCGCCGATGGCCCACGACGACTGCATCAGTCCCAGCGCTTTGCCGCGATGCGCCGCCGGCCAGACCTCGGCGATGAGCGCGGCGCCCGTGGTCCACTCGCCTCCCATCCCCAGGCCGAGGATGAAGCGGAAGATGGCGAGTTGCAAAATTGTGTTCGAAAGGCCGCAGGCTCCGCTTGCCAGCGAATAGACCAGGATGGAGGCCATCAGCGCGCGCGTGCGGCCAACCCGGTCGGCGACCAGCCCGAACAGCATCCCTCCGATGGCCGAAGCGAACAGGGTGAGTGAATTCAGCAGGCCCGCGGTCTCTTTGCTCATCCCCAGGTCGCCCATCAGATAGGCGAGCACCATCGAGTAGAGCATCACGTCCATCGCGTCGAGCATCCAGCCCAGCCCGCCGGCGATGAGCGAGCGCCTTTCCGCCGTGGTGACGTACGCCGGCCATTCGAGGCCGAGGATGCGTCGCGTGGGGCGTTCGGCGGAAATGACAGTGGTCTGGTTCATCAGGCAGTGGGCAGCTTTAGGGTACGGAGGCGCGCCGTCCCCGATTGTGGCGGCTCATTCTACAGAATCCGGCGCGATCCTCCAATCGGCCTTGCGAGCCGGCAGGCGTTTTGCTAGGCTTGCGCCAGTCTTCATGCTCGGCCACGAGCATTGCTGATGGCGTTCTGCCAAAACTGCGGTGCCGCACTCTCCGAGGGAATCCGTTTCTGCCCATCCTGCGGGCAGGGGCAACCCGGGGGAGTCGCGACGCTGGCACCCGCGCCTCCGTCGGTGGCAATCCCGGAAAAATACGGCATCGCGGCTCTGCTATCGTTTTTCCTTCCGGGGCTCGGGCAGGTTGTCAAGGGACAAATCCTCAAAGCGATTGTGATTTGGCTAGGGCTGATTGTTTTTGTGGTGTTGAGTCTTGTCGTCATCGGTCTGCCACTGCTGCTGGTGCTGTGGCTCTGGCAGATCTACGACGCCTACAATTCGCCGCAGACGGCTTGAAGGCCGCCGGGCGCAAGGAGGAAGCAGATGGCGTTTTGCGGAAAGTGCGGGACGCAAGTGAACGAAGGGGTCGGCTTTTGTCCCAAGTGCGGTGCGCCGCAAGGCGCGGCCGCTCCGGCTGGCGGTGCCGCACCAGCAGGCGGGGCTGCGGCAGAAACGGGTATGGCGGAAAACGTCGCCGGGTTGCTGTGCTATGTACTGGGCTGGATCACGGGGATAGTCTTCTTCTTGATCGACAAGCGGCCGTTCGTGCGCTTCCATGCGGCGCAGTCCATCGTGGTCTTCGGCGGGATCACCGTACTGTACTGGGTGCTGAGCATCGCTTTCAGCTTCGGCGGGCTGGCCGGATGGGCCATCCTTTCCATCGTGTTTACGCTGATCTGGCTCGCCAGCCTCGTGCTCTGGATTCTGTGTATGGTGAAGGCGTACCAGCACGAAAAGTTCGAAGTGCCCATCGCTGCCGATTTCGCCAAGCAGCTTGCCGGGAAATAGGCTTCGAGCAAGCGCTGCCGGGGTCTGTCGGAAGCATTGCCCTGTGTGTAGGGGCGTTCGTCGAGGCGGACGCCCCTACTTTTTTGCCAGCCCTATACCAGCAGCGAGACATTGAGCTCTCGCAAGCGTGCCGGGTTTCCTCTTGACAATCGCGGAGCCTGCGTCCATCTTAGTTGGCTTTGTTTCAGAGAGAATTCTTCACCCTGCACCTGAAAATCAGATGAGGATGAATTGAAGGTTCGGCTTTGCTTCCACGACAAATGTTTTGACGGGGCCGCCTCCGCGGCGGTATTCACTCGATTTTACCGGGAACGCATCCGTTCGGATGTTGAATTCCTGTTTACCGGGATGACCCACATGGCGGTGCGGCCGTTCGAGGGCAACGTATTCGACGGCGACGAAAATGCCATCGTGGATTTCAAGTATTCGAGCTCGCCCAAGCTGACCTGGTGGTTCGACCATCACCAGAGCGCCTTCCTCAGCCCCGCCGATGCCGCTCATTTCCGCCAGGACACCTCCGGGAAAAAGTTCTACGACCCCAACTACAAGTCGTGCACGAAATTCCTGGCCGACGTGGCTGCGGAAAAATTCGGCTTCGACGCACGCCCGCTGGCCGAGTTGGTTTATTGGGGCGACCTGATCGACGGCGCCCAGTACCCCACGCCGGAATCGGCGGTGCGGCTCAGTGAGCCTGCCACGCAGCTTGCGTTGGTGATCGAGGCGGCGCCGGTCGTCAATCTGGTTCCGATGTTGATTCCTTCGCTGGTGCAGAAAGACCTGGCGGACGTCGTGAAACTGCCCGTCGTTGCTGAACATCTGCCCGCGCTGGTCGCGCGGCACAAGCGCTCACTCGAGGTCCTCAAGCTGCGCACCGAGACCCGCGACGGCGTGATTTTCTTCGACGTCAGTGGCGACGATCTCGAGGGCTACAACAAGTTCATCCCCTATTACCTCTACCCGGAAAGTTTCTATTCGGTTGGCGTCAGCGCCTCCCCCACGCGCGCGAAGGTTTCCGTCGGTTCGAATCCGTGGCAGACTGCGCCGGTCGAGAAGAACCTGGCCAGCATCTGCGAAAAATACGGCGGCGGAGGCCACCCGCGCGTCGCCGCGATCTCGTTCGATCCCGCCGACCTGGAACGCGCCCGTCAGGTGGCCCGCGAAATCGCTGCCACACTCCGCGCCTGACGCCCTCGCGCACCCATTCGACAAATCTGAGCGGTCAGACTAAAATGAATCATTATTGGTGGGCCGCTAGCCCGAAGCTTCGGGACAATCGGTAGAGTCCGCCGTGGCGGAACTCTCAAGCAGCGCGGCCCAGCAGTAGCAGCAAAGTTTTACGTGGGCCGCTAGCTCAATCGGTAGAGCAGCTGACTCTTAATCAGCGGGTTGGAGGTTCGAGTCCTCCGCGGCTCACCAGTTCTCCAGGGAAAGGAGCAGGTTCCAGGTTTCCTTCGTCCGCTGGGGCGGACTCAGGACAAGCTTGTCTCCTCAGGCCCACCGGACTCGAGTGACGGGCACGAGTTCTTGCATCACCCGGTTCTGCGCAAGGAATTCTACTTCTCTTCCGCTTGTACAAGACTCTCCGGTCAGGTCAAATCGCGGGCAAACTCTTGCCGGTTTCCTTCTGCAGTGGTATGAGGGAAAAGACCGGCGCATCGAATCCCGAAGCCGTCACGAGGAGGGATTAATGGCGAGCAACCGTACCCTGACCATTCTGCTATTCGCAATCTCTGTGGTGGCCGCCCTTGCCCTCGGTGTGGCGGCAACGCTGTGGTTCACGCGTCCCAGTGGCCCCGCGACTCAGGCTCAAGCTACAGCAAACTCGTCGCCCGCGCCCTCGGGTCAGGCTGCCAGCCCGTCCCCCGGCAAGGAAAGCACCGTGTTTATCAACCAAGTGGCCGCGACTCGCGCGCAACTCGATGAGCTGCGGCAAACCTACGGCGCCGAGCCGCCGCCCGGGCGCTACTGGTACGATCCCCACAGCGGTTTGTACGGACTGTGGGGCCACGAAGCAGCAGGATATATCCGACCGGGCCATCAGTTTCCCCCCGTCCCGGCAGAGGCGTCCGACGGCCACACCGGTGTCTTCATCAACGGCCGACAGCTCAACATGAACGAAGCGATGTACCTTCAGCGCATCTTTGGAGTTGTCTATCAGGGCCGGTGGTGGCTCGATGGCCAAACTGGCAACCTCGGGGCCGAAGGTAACGACATGCCCATCGCCAACCTGGTGGTCGCCATACAACAAACCCAGCGCAGTGCCGGGGCCGGGAAAGAATACAATTACCGAGACAATCTCAGCGGAACCAGCGCTATGTCCGACGGAAAGTGCATGTGGATGAATGTGCCCGGCAGCGGAAGCGTAATGAGCAGCGGTTGTCGGGAACCTTGAGGACTCCCGTTAACGAGGACCGATCCTCCGACCTTCTTGTTCGATCTCTGGTCAGGTTGACCTGCCCGAGTTTTTGTACCAGTGACCGGACCGGGCATTCGTGCCGCCAGTAGGGGGTCTACATCCCTTCACGCATGTCATTGGCGGCTCATTGCCCATTGCCAGGTTCAAGCTGCGCCGGAAACCTCGTGGCTCTGCTCTGCCATCGTTCTCCGCGTCCATCGCCACAGCAGCGTGAAAAGAAAAATCGGCAGGACAGTGAACCGCAGCAGGAAGCGCAGCGCCGCCAGCGCACTCTCGCCAGTCAGAAAGCCCTGCTGAATGCGCAGCCAACCGACAACCAATAACACAACGACCAGCAGCGCCAGAATGACCACGCCGACCACAGGCAAAGGACGCCCGGCAGCCTTCGGCTGTCTTCGCGGCCGCGCAATACGCGCCACCGGCCCCAGCAGGATGCCCGGGAAGAGAGCCTCGATGGCCATCACCGCGTACACCCAGAGCTGCGGCGCGATAGTTTCTGGATTGTAGGCGGAGAAGAGCAGCGGGCGGGAATAAACGAGCACGTAGGAACAGAGCGCGTCCAGCACGTGTCGCACCGCGAATTCCGGCACTCGAAGCAAGTAGCCCGGCTCGTGGATGAAGCTCGCAATATTGTTGACCACCAGAGTCAGGAAAACACTCAGCCAGGCCAGAAGCACAAAACGCGCTGCGATTCGCCACCCACGCGCCAACACTTTCGGCTCGCGAGCGGCGAGGAAGCCTGCCAGCAAGGCGAAGATGAGCAGTCCCAGGATTGCATCGG
>Ga0315268_10001095_pt1 | contig 31420 bp, 30 predicted proteins | sample C1_top_MG_FD_204535 | JGI IMG/M metagenome (GOLD analysis project Ga0315268, IMG submission 204535) | Sediment microbial communities from Yellowstone Lake, YNP, Wyoming, USA - C1_top | ecosystem: Environmental > Aquatic > Freshwater > Lake > Sediment | place: USA: Wyoming | collected 2017-08-01
GCAAGCCTGCGGCCAGCTGCAAGGCATTGGCGCTATTGTATCCGCCGGATACGCGCGCGGCACCCAGTTCAGACCAGTCGGTATTGGCAATATCGTTTTCAAAATCGGAATTAACGAGCAGGTTGGCGCCGAGCCCGGTCTTGGCGCGGATGAATTGATGGCAGCCTTCGGCTGAATTGGCGCACGTCTGGACATCTTTATCAAAATACATGGGTACGCTGTTGTAATCGTTCCAGACCCATTTGCTGGACGTGCCGATGAACGAGCCGCCAGTGGAGTACAGCTTGCAGCCGGCGTTATCGGCGTCGCATCCGTTATAATCCAAAGTGTTCCCCAGATATGAAACCGTCTGGCCGGTGCGGCCGCGGAAAGTCTCGCAGGTATTGTATTTTGGCTCGCAATTTGCCGCCCCAAAGTTCCATTTGCGCCGCTCTTCGGCGCAGTAGCCGTAGAGCTGGCAAGAGCCGTCGTCTTTTTCTTTGATACAAGCCTGCTCGTCCGCGCAGTATTTGTCGTTTCTGGACACTTGCAATTTGCTGTTTTTACCCTCGCCCACCACGCTCTCGGCGGTTATCTCCGGCCCCGGGCCTTGTTTTTTGCAAAAATTCTGCGGCGCCTTGAGCACCCAGTTCGGGTCAACGAGTCCGCGGCACCATTCTTCAAAATACCCTTGGTAATTGTCGCTCGGATCAAAACAATTTATCATATCAGCGATATTTTTGGGCGCGGTCCCCGGGTTGTCCTTGACATATTCGGCCGCCAATTCCCAGCCCACCGGCAGGATCCTGAATTTGCGCAATATTATCATGGAGCGGTAAGGATAGCCCTCGTTGTATTTCGGCTCCAGCCCGTCGGAGTTAAAGCCGAACAAACCGTTTTTGTCCAGAAATCCGGACTCCAATGCCTCGCCTACTGTTTTTTTGTTAACTATCGCTTCCCGGAATTTATCCATGATCACGCAATTGGTCGGCCCGGCTTTGCTCGGGTCAGCACAAATAGAGAGTTCGCCCAAAATATTATAATCGCCCCGGCTGTTAAAATTCGGCTCGGTCAATTGCCGCAGATAGGCCTTGGCGCCGGCAATGCCGGTATAGGTGGTAATCGCTTCTTGGTTATAAAGATCAGGTCCGGAACCGCTGCCACTTCCGCCGCCGCCTCCGCCTCCGCCTGCGTCATTTCCGCCGTCGGATCCCAATAAACCGCCGTAATCGCCGGCGTAAGGCGAGGTGGTCTGTGCTCCGCTTAAATTTCTCATCAGCTTATTAAACAATTCTATTGCTAATTGATTTAAAAAAACATTAGCCGCGTCCACGAACGCGTCGCCTGTCCATTTTCCCAAATTTTCATACATTAATTCGGAAGAGTAATCTCTTTCCTTTTCCGGCGTACCTGGGGGAGATAAATATTTTCCACTTATTAATGAACGAACATCAATCCAGCCTCCTTTGACCTTCAGTTCGTCATAGGCGACTTGCTTTTTCTGGCCGGTCTCGGCATCGTAATTGGCCGCGAGGCCAAGCGCCAGCCCGAGATCATTTGACTGCGGGTTGAACATATCCTGAAATCTGGTCAAAAAATTAGCACTGTTTATTTCCTTGGTCCAGTTCTTCTGCATTTCCCGAAAGGTGCAGGCCGGTTTGGGCGGCCGCGTTTTCGCCACGAGTCCCAGGCCGATTTGGATCAATACCAGTTTATCGGGCTGGCACATATTTAATTTTAAATACCCTGACTGCCCGAATGTTTTTTCTATAAATTCACCGGCCGCTTCGTCTCCGATATTGGCCAGATAAGTTCCCCAGCTCTCGGTCACGAACAATGGCTTCTGCCCGTTTCCGCCGGAGGCGATCCACTTGGCCGAATCTTGCGCGATCTTTTTCATGGCGTTGGAAAGAGCCACCTGCAAAACGCCGGAACCCTTGGCTGTCCAGAGCCGGTCTTTCGCGTCATTATAAAATTTCTCCGCCCACTTGGCTAATTGCGCCCAAACACCGAGTTTTTCCGCGGTAGTTTGCTGCATTATTTTACATTTTAATATCGGGTCATCGACAATAATATAACCGCTTGGTGCCAATCCTCCGAATTCGCTCAAAGCATCATTTGACAAACATTGGGCTGCTTGCATTTGTGATATAATGTCACTCGTGTCAGGATCTGGCTCTAACGCATTAACAAATTTTGAATGTAATAAAAACGCAAAAAGTAAAACAAAAAAAACGCTCAAGTATATTTTTATTTTTCCCTTAATACATTTTTCTTTCTTCAATTTGTCCATATAAATAATCTGAATAATATTTTTATCAATTCGCCGGCTTCAAAACATCGCCGTAGCTCTTCATCAGGTCTTGGTCATTGATCTTGTCCAGCATTGCTTTGTCCATGCCGGAATCAATCAAAAATTTGCGCAAAGTAGCCACATCCATTTTGCCATTTAAAAGATTCTGTACGGATGCCTGATCAACATTGCCAGCTTGCAGACTTGGCACAGAGCCGGAAGCGGTTTGGGTTGTGGTTGGCGCGATGTTGTTGGCCTTAACGTTTGGAGTGGTTGATGAGCCTGCATTATTTACATCGGTTTCGTCTGTTTTGTCTACCGCGTAGCAAGTCCGCCCTTCCGGACAATTCGGATCCTTGCCGGCCGACACTTCCGCGCCGTCCAAAATCCCGTCGCTGTCCGAATCGTCCAGGTACGGCGACGTGCGGTAAACATTCAGCTCATCCCAGTCGTTTAGTCCGTCCTGGTCGGTATCCTTGGCCTTGAGCGACGCCTCGGACTGCGCGTCGTCCGCGGTACTTGCTGTCTGCCCAATATCGGCACTATTATCCACGTAAGCCGGGCCGGAAATGCTTTTCTTGAAATCAATGGCCCAAAAAATAATCACCATCAACCCAAAAACAGCCAAAAAAATGGCTGCAATTTTTTGCCCTTTGGAAATTGGCAATTCCGGAGGATTTTGATAATCTCCGTCAACATTAAAATTCTCCTTGTTTTCATTTGGCATGGGGGAGCTATAAAAATTTCTAATTTCTAATTTCTAATTTTGAAATTAGGTATTAAAAATATTATTGGAAATTGGAAATTGGAAATTATAGTTTTTATTTATCAACACCTTCTTATATTATAACATAAATTAATAAAATAACCCAAATAGCCTGAACCAATCTTCAAGGGAAAGCTCTTGGGCGCGGGTGGTTGGCTTGATATTGGCTAATATTAATTTATTTTCCACTTCTTTGTCATCCATTCTAAGCCCGGCGCTAAGGTTGTTTTTGAGCATTTTCCGCTTGGCGCTAAACCCGAATTTGACCAATTGAAAAAATTTCTTTTCATCAACTTTTAACTTTTCACTTTTAACTTTTAACTTAACTATAGCGCTATCCACCGCCGGCATTGGCCAAAAATTATCCCGCGGAACTATCTGAACAATCTCCGCGTCCGCGTAAAACTGGACAGAAATCCCGAGCAAGCTCATCTTCGGCGGCTTGGCCACGATCCGCTCGGCCACCTCTTTCTGCAGCATCAAAACCATTATATTGGGCTTATTTTCCATTGACAGGAATTTACGGAGGAAGAATGAAGTGATGTTGTATGGGAGATTGGCCACGATCTTATAACCACGTAACACATAACACGTATCACATATCAAGTTTTGATTTTGGATTTTGGATTTTATTGGAAATTGGAAATTGGAAATTGGAAATTTTAATACATCCTCATTCACCACCTCCACATTCCCAACCTTCTGCGTTGCCAAACCAGTCCGCAAAACTCCCGCCAATTTATCATCCAACTCCACCGCCACCACCTGTTTGACCCTTTTCGCCAGTTTGGCCGTGAGAAACCCCAGCCCGGGTCCGACCTCCAGCACCGTGTCATCCGCGCTTAAATCCGCGGCCTCAATAATCTTATCATACACATCTTCCGTAATTAAAAAATTCTGCCCTTTGGAGCGGGCAGGCGTGATGCCGTACAAACGGCAGAGGTCTTTGGTTGTTTCCAATAAATTTTTCATTATAAAATAATTTCTGGAGTAAATTGTTAAATGGTTATATTGTTAAATTGTTAATAAAATAAAAAACGGCGTAGCAATTTAACAATATAACCATTTAACAATTTAATAATTTTACTCTTCCCTAAATCCTGCTATAATATATTTAGCAATACTCGCAATTCTATCAAACAAGTTTGAGTCAGCCTTGCCCATACCGCAACCGGAGCAACCGCCGGGATCCGCTAACACTCCGTTATCCATTTGAGTCATTGTCATGCCACCGGCAATAATCGAATCTCCCGGTTTATACATAGCTATTGATGTTTGAGCCAGGGAAAACAGAGCCATCGTACCCATGCCGCCGGACATCATACCGCTTATTTCTGAATATGACGGGCAACTCGCCACATCTTTCACAAAACAAAGGGTTGCGCCCACACCCGCACAACAAGTACATGTAGGAGAACAACAACTAGGAACGCATTGAATTTGTCTGGTTTTAGTCAAGCCGATTTGATAAGGATAACTACCAGCAGACTCTACCGCTTTCTGCCAACGAACTTTTGGGAGGTAATAATAATACCCGCTAACCAAAACAAGGCCAATAAATATTAAAAATAAAAGTAATTTTCTCATAGTAATTTCATTATACCATCTTTTATAAAATATGAAAAAAATTCTTTTTATAGGTTTATTATTTTTTATAATATTACCTAATATTGCCAAAAGCGATATTTCACTAACCGGCAGAATATTGTTGCAAGTTGAGGATAAAGGCCAAGCCTGGTATGTTAATCCAAAAAATCAAAACAGATTTTTTCTCGGAACGCCGACTAATGCTTTTCAAATAATGAAAGGACTTGGATTTGGCATTAATAATAATGATTTAATTAAAATACCCATCGGCATTTCGACTGTTAATTGCACTGACAGCGACATAGATGGTCTTTGCGATAATTTAGAAAATGCTATCGGTACAAATAAAAATAATAAAGACACGGACAACGACGGATATGATGATAAAAAAGAATTGGGCAACGGCTACAATCCGCTTGGCGAAGGAAAATATGTTATTGATAAAAATTTTACTCAAAAAAATTCCGGCAAAATATTTTTGCAAGCAGAAAAGAATGGCGAAGCCTGGTATGTAGAACCCGTGAGCCAAAAACGATATTTTTTAGGACGGCCCGCTGAAGCTTTCCGGATAATGCAAACTTTCGGTCTGGGCATTACCAACGTTGATTTGAAAAAAATATCAATTGGTTTATTACCGATTATTGGTATCACTCCTGGTCCAGTTAAGCCCGCTACGACATCTACTGAAAATTTAATACAATCTGCGGCAGCGGCAATCAGAGAGTCTGACATACAAAAAACTCTGTCTTATTTTACACCTAATATGCATAGATCAATTGAATACTCAATGCAACATATGGAAAAGGGAAATTTACTGATACTGGCCAATATACTTTTCGGCAGTACTCTGCAATCATCCACAACAAACAAAAAAACTTATTTTAATGAAGTGTATTTTCAAGATAAGAAACATCCAGTTTACTTTTATGTTGAAAAGCAAGCTGACGGGACCTGGAAAATAACTAATCTATAAAAATAAAATAAAAAAGGACGGTGTGTTGTCGCCGTCTTTTTTATTTCAATTTCTTTCTTATTACAATGTCTGGGTCAGATTTTTCTTGATAGCCATCTTTTCATGGATATCTAGTAGTTCCTCTTCCGGTATCAGATTGAAGGCCAGGGACGCGAATGCAGCCAAAAGGAAAACCCATTGCAGGGCGAATGAAAAGCTAAGCAGAATTACCACGACCAGGATCATGATAACGCGGCCGGACTGTACGGCCATTTCTTTGATCACCGTATATTCATCCACATAATGCCCCTGGTCGGCCGCGATCTCATAATTAAGCGAGTCAAATGGCGTCCGCATCACAATATCGGCGAAGCTGTGATAGACGCCGGCAATGAATATCTGGAAAGCGGTCGCGATAATGGCCTTGACCACCCAGCCGATGGAATACAGGAAGCTCCCTGTCCTGATCAGCTTCCGCTTGTCAAATTTATCCGTCCAGTTGCCGATGGCCAGCTGCAACAATACCGTGGCGGCTGAAATCAGCGAGGAAATAATGCCTACTTTCAGATATTGTCCGTCCAGAAGCAAAAAAATAAAAATCGGCCAGATCAAAAAGCTCACCACGTTTTCCGCGCCACTGGCCATATGGGCGATAATCAACTTGCGGTTGGGCTTGCAAAAATAATGTTTAAGAGTCTCCCGGTAGCTCCAAGAAAAACTTTCACGCGTCCGCGGCAGCATAACGAACGGTATGAGTTCAAACATGGTGGCGATGATTTCCAAAAGAAATACGAAATTAAAACTGTATCGGCTGATCAGCGCGCCGGCAAAAACCGGCATGACAATGCCGATTATAGTCGCGCCGGCCATGATAAAGCTGTATTCCCTGCCCCGGTCGCGCCTGCTCGTAAATTTGGCAAAATCCACGTGATAAGGGATCCAAAAAAGAAGCATATTAACGGTTCTGGCCAGGCCGGCAAGCGTCAAGAAAAGCAAGGGCGCGCGGTCGATATTGAAGAGAAAAACGTAAACCAGGGCGTCAAAAAAAACGCTCACCACCAGCGCACGCTTTAATCCGAACCGATTCAATAGGCGGACGCCCACGGGCAGGAACACGGCGTAGAGTAGCCAGGTGGCGCCATAGAATATAAGCACCAGATCAATGCGGTGCCCGACTTTGATGTAAATAAATATCGGCAAAAACAAACCGACCAGCGCGTTTGATACCATTTGTATCAGCCGTCCGCTGGATAATGCCACGAACCCGCTGGATAATTTTTCAGAAAAATAATTCATAGCTGTTAGCTTGAAGCTTTTAGCTTTTAGGGTTATTAATTAACAAGATAATCTGTTGACCATTGTTTTAAGCATTTTCAAGATTTCAATTATAAGTGAATCAATAAGATCATAATTGAATATTCTATTCAAAAATAATCTTTTAGACATTTCTATTTGGGTTTCTAATTCGTTTGTTGAGCCCAATGACATTCTTAAAAAATTAACAAAATCTTTTTTTGTTCCTCTTCCTCTTCCTTCCGCAATATTGGAAGGAATAGAAATAGAGCATCTCCGCATCTGACCGGTTAACCCAAATATTTCTGTTTTGGGGAAATTTTCTGTCAATTTATAAACTTCAATAACCAAACTCATAGCCTTTTGCCAAACAATCAAATCCTTATACGATTTAATTTCTTCCTCCATAAAATATAACCCCTAAAAGCTATAAGCTAAAAGCTATAAGCTAATACTAACCAGTCTCCCCTTTACATAAATAATTTTCTTTTCTTCTTTCCCGTCTAACCATTTAACAACCTTTTCCCTGCCCAAAACCAATTTCTTAATTTCGTCCTCGGAAATTTCCACGCCCACCTCTACTTCATCCCGCACCTTGCCGTTGATCTGTATGGCGATGGTGATGGTTTCTTCTTTTACAAACTCCGGATCGTATTGCGGCCACGGTTGCTTGAAAATACTTTCATCTTTGCCAAGTAAGGACCAGAGTTCTTCTGAGATATGCGGAGCAAACGGAGCGAGAAGAATGATGAATAATGAATAATGAATAATGGAAATTTCTTTTTCCTTTTCCATTTCATTCAATAGAATCATCAGCGCGCTAATCGCCGTGTTGAATTTGAACTGCTCAATATCCTCACCGACTTTCTTGATGGTTTTATGTAACAAAATATTTATTTTAGATTTTGAATTTTGGATTTTATTGGAAATTGGAAATTGGAAATTGGAAATTAGGGACGAATTTATTTCCTCTTTTCTAATTTTATCCGATAACTTCCAAACCCTTTCCAAAAATCTCCTAATCCCGGTCATACTGGAGGTATTCCAAGCGCAAGGCTGGCTGAACGGCCCCATGAACATCTCATACATCCGCATCGTATCAGCTCCGAATTTTTCTATCACGTCGTCGGGATTAATCACATTGCCCCAACGTTTTGACATCTTGCGTCCGTCTTCCGCGAGTATCAAGCCGACATGCTGAAGTCTGGTGAATGGCTCATCATAATTGACCGCCCCGATATCAAAAAGAAACTTGTGCCAGAAACGGGAGTATATCAAATGTCGGGTGGCGTGTTCCGCGCCGCCGACATAAAAATCCACCGGCGACCAATATTTGTCTTTTTCCTTATCAACCAGCGCTTTATCGTTGTGCGGGTCTATGTATCTCAGATAATACCAGCTGGATCCGGCCCACTGCGGCATTGTGTTGGTCTCCCGCTTGGCCGGTCCGCCGCAATTCGGACAAGTCGTATTCACCCATTCGGTAATATTCGCCAGAGGCGATTCTCCTGTTCCAGTCGGCTCATAATGTTTCACCTCGGGTAATCGCAGCGGCAAATCCTTTTCCGGCACAGCCACATTCCCGCACTTGTCGCAATGAATAATCGGTATCGGCTCGCCCCAATATCGCTGGCGCGAAAAAACCCAATCCTTTATCTTGTAATTCACAGCTCGCTTCCCTAGTCCTTTTTCTTCCAGCCAGTTGATCATTTTTTCTTTTGCTTGTTTTGTTTCTAGTCCATTTAGAAAATCAGAATTTATATTTCTTCCTTGTCCTGAGTATGCTTTTTCCTCTATGTTATCGCTCCCTAAAACGACTTCAATAATTTTAATATTATATTTCTTCGCGAACTCCCAATCCCGCTCATCATGCGCCGGTACTGCCATGATTGCGCCGGTCCCATAGCCCATCATTACATAATCAGCCACATAAACTGGAATCTCTTCATTATTAACCGGATTGATCGCCATCACACCTTCCAGCTTGACCCCGGTCTTTTCTTTTTGCAACTCAGTCCGCTCCAAATCCGATTTTTTCTTGGCATTTTCAATATAAGCCTTAACCTCTTCCCAATTCCCAATCCCTAATTCCATTTTCCCGACCAAAGGATGCTCCGGAGATAGAACAACATATGTACAACCAAATAATGTATCTGGTCGCGTTGTAAAAACTTCAAATCTTAAATCACACATTTTTTTTTCAATCCCAAATCCCAAATCCGAAATCCCAAATGTTACCTGGGCTCCTTCCGACCGTCCGATCCAATTCTTCTGCATTTCCTTGATTGATTCTTCCCACATAGGCAATTTTTCCAAATCATAAAGCAACCGATCGGCGTAATCTGTTATTTTTAATACCCATTGCCGCATCGGCTTTCGTTCCACATCAGAACCGCAACGCTCGCACTTCCCTTCTTCCAGATCCTCCATGGCCAGACCGGTCTGGCAAGATGGACACCAAATAATAGGCTCAAAAGATTCAAAAGCAAGCCCGCCCTTGAACATCTGAATGAATATCCACTGCGTCCATTTATAAAATTCCGGATCGGTCGTATTTATTTCCCTATCCCAATCATAAGTAAATCCCAATTTGTAAAGTTGTTTTTTAAATGTTTCTATATTCCTTTCCGTAGAAGCCCTGGGATGCAATTTATTTTTCAAAGCATAGTTCTCCGCTGGCAAGCCAAATGCGTCCCAACCCATCGGATGAAGAACATTAAAACCTTGCATCATTTTCATACGGGCGAAAATATCGGTGGCAATATAACCTTTCGGATGCCCGACATGGAGGCCCACTCCGGATGGATACGGAAACATATCCAAAATATAATACTTCGGCCTTAATTTATCTTCGCCGGTTTTATATAAATCTGTTTCCGCCCAATAACTTTGCCATTTAGACTCAATGATTTTATGATTATACTTTGTCATACGATTCAAACTTAATATTGAGTCCCGATTTATCGGGACGAAATCCCGCCTCAGCGGGATGATTATATTTTTCCATATATTTTTCAATTTACCCTAAAATCGCCAAAAATGCAAATGCCCGAGACGAGCCCGGGATTACTTTTTAATATTTTTAAATAATTATTTTTTATACTGATTTTTTCTTTTATTGTCTTCCCGCACGCCCATAATTATCGCTCCAATGACCAAAATTATAAATATTAAAATTCCAAGTATTATCATAAATTTATAAAATATCAGCTGGCTATTTTATATATCAACCAATTCTTCCAATCTTTCAACCTCACCAATACAAATTCCCCCTTTAATTTTTTCCCCGCCAATTCAAACTTCATGCTTCCTTTTTCAAATCCGCCTTCGGTCAATTTCCATTTCCCCTTATCCCAAATTTTTACCGTACCGGCTCCGTATTCGCCCGCCGGAATGGTGCCGGCAAAATTTATATATTCCACCGGATGGTCTTCCACCGCCACCGCCAGTCTTTTTACACCCGCCTGTTCCGGTATGCCCTTGGGCACCGCCCAAGATTTCAGCACTCCATCCATTTCCAAACGGAAGTCAAAGTGCAAATTGCGCGCGTGATGCTCCTGCACCACAAAACACGACAAACTTTTTTTCGCCACCGCGCCCTTTGGCTCCGAGGTTCGTTCAAACTTTCGCTTCGCCTGATATTTTTCCAACATAAAAAAATTTTATAGTTTTATTATTTTTAAATAATTTTTAATTTCACCCGTTCGAGTACAAGTAAATATTTAAAAATTTAATCATTTTGATTTATTTAAAAATTAAAAATTCCTCTATTTATAACAGCAGAATACCGCCGCGGATATGGCTGTGGTCCAAAGGCCGTTCTTGTTCCCGATCGCCGACTGGCAGATATTTGTCGTTTTGATTATATGCCCGCTGGCTTTATAGATTTGTTTTCTCTGATCCCACGCTTTATCCGGATTGAATTTTACACCCAAGGTGGTGGCCAGCATAGTGGCCGCCAAATCTTCCGCGTACTCGCCGCATATTTTGGCTATCTCTCCGAACGAATGATGCTCTGATAAATAACCGTAATTATTTTTATTTTTCGGCCTGGCTACGCCAATGGCCGCTGATATCAGCCGGTTCGGTTCATTGGTCTCATTTCTGGCCAAAACGCAAAAAACAATTTGTCCCGGTTCAAGCATTTTTCTCCCCCTGTCTTTTGATACCACTTTGCATTTGGGAGGAAGAATGCTTGATACCATTACTAAATTGTGCTTTTGAATTTTCGCATCCCGCAAGGCCAGCTCAAAAGAAGCAAGTTTGTCCTTGTGGATGCCGACTCCCTTGGTCAAAAACATTTTGCTGGGAGTAAACATCAAAGAATCTGTCATTTCTTCTATCAAATTTTACGGAAATATACAAAATAGCTATTTTCCATAAAACTCTTTTAATTAATAATAATTTCTAAATTATAAATTATAAATTATCTAGCAATGATCATTTTCTGCAGTTTCTTCACCCCCGCTCCAGAAACTTTCATCTTTATTTTCTTTTTTTTCACCTTTAAGGCGTGCTTTTTGGCTTCCTGTTTTTCAATTTCTTCCAAATTTGGTCTATGCATAAAAAAATGTTATAATATTCCTATACTTATAAATAATAAAACAAATTAGCATAAACCGCAATGGATGAAAACATCAAACATACGCCAAAAAAATGGAAAAAGATCATTTTTATTGTTTTTGGCAGTATTTTATTGTTAATAATTGTTATTATTGATCTTTATGTATTCGGATTTTTCAAGAACCAAAATAGCCCGGAAGACCAGCAAAAGGCATTGGAACAAAAGATAAATACTTTAAAAACAATTCTGGGTGACGGTACCAATTATTACTTGGGTACATCCACCCCAAAAATAGTTATAGTGGAATTTGCCGATTTTGCTTGTCCATTCTGCCAAAAATCTTATACCACCGTCCGTGAGTTGAGTATAAAATATAAAGACCGGGTAAAAATAATTTACCGCGATTATCCGATACATGAAAACTCTATTGATTTGTCTCTCGCCACCCGCTGCGCTGGAGAACAGGGAAAATTCTGGCCGATGCATGACAAGCTATTTTTATTAGCCGACAAGCTTGCCCCGGCCGACCTGCCCGAAATGGCCTATAATGTCGGCGTGGATAAAATTAAATACGATAATTGCGTCAGCACCAAAAAATATCTGCCCAAGATTGAAAAAGATTTTAATGACGGCAAAACTTTGAAGATCGCCGGCACGCCGACTTGGTTCATAAACGGCTATCGCGTGGAAGGCGAAATACCGCTCAAGACGTTTGAGGAGATAATCTCGAAATTTTGAAATGACGAATGACAAATTTCCAATGACAAATCAATGTCAAATGACAAAGTCCAAAAACATAACTATTTGTCATTTGGATTTTGTCATTGATTTGTCATTTGTCATTGGAAATTTGTCATTAATAAGTTATTTTATAAAAAAACTTAAAAATTATTATTTTTTTAAAACGATAAACTTATGTTTCAAGTTCGTATTCACGGCCGCGGCGGTCAGGGCGTGGTAACGGCGGCGGAGATCATCGCCATCTCCGCATTTAATGACGGGAAGCAGGCGCAAGCTTTTCCTTCTTTCGGCGTGGAAAGAACCGGCGCGCCGATTGAGGCTTTTGCCCGGATAGACGAAGCGCCAATCAGACTGCGGGAACAAGTGCAAAATCCGGACGTTTTGATTGTGCAAGACGCTACTCTCTTGGGAGCGGTTGACCTCGGCAAAGGCTGCTCTGATCAGACGATCGTGATAATCAATACCTCCAAGCCGGTTGAAGAAGTGGAAAAATTCATCAAGCTGCCAATAAAAAATATCCACTGTATTGACGCCACCAAGATCGCTTTAGATATTCTCGGCCGGAATATTGTAAACACCGTGATCATCGGCGCGTTTGCCAAAACCACCGGTTATGTGAGCTTGGACGCGGTCAAAAAAGCGGTGATGGAAAAATTCGGAGAAAAAGGAAAAGAGATGGTGGAGAAGAATGTTGCGGCAATTGTTGCAACGTTTGATATAAATTCCTAATTCGTATTATTTAAACCGTTATAATTTCTAATTTCCAATTTCTAATTTCCAATAAAAATTTTAATGTCTAATGCAAAAAATAATAAATAATAGCGATACAAAATTATTATTTTACAGTATATTGGGCATTAGACATTTTATTGGTAATTGGAAATTAGATATTGGAAATTACTAAAATAAACTTGAAATTACAAGCAAGCTAAATATTTAAATTAAATCTTATATTATGCAAATAAATCTTTCTACCAAGCCCTGCTCGACAATTATAAATAAGACCGGCGGGTGGCGCACCTATATACCAAAAACGGACCTAAATAAATGCATTGCCTGCGGTACCTGTGTGCGCGTTTGTCCGGAGAACTGCGTGGTCATGAAAGTCATAAAAGAAAAAAAACAACCGTTCATAAATTTTGACTACTGCAAAGGATGCGGCATCTGCGCGAGCGAGTGTCCGGTGCAGTGCATTAAGATGGAATTGGATGTTAAATAATGCGAATTTTGAAAGAATTGTTTATTTTTGTCATTCCGGCCCCCGAGCCGGAATCCAGGGTATAGCGATAAAAATTTGAAAATTAGTTAGATGAAATTAAACAGCACGTTCGACTAAACCCTGGATTCCCGCTTTCGCGGGAATGACAAAAGGGGGAAATTTTACATTTTACATTGTCATTTTGATTTTTGATATTTCAATTTTGAATTAAACAAAATTTATGATAAACAAACAGCAAATACTTGAAGGAAGTCGCGCCATAGCCTTAACTATAAAAAATATCCGCCCCGCCGTCGTCTCTGCTTATCCGATCACGCCGCAGACGCATATTGTGGAGGACTTGGCGATGTTCAAGTCTAACAAAGAAGCCGATTACGAATATGTGCGGGCCGAGTCGGAATTCGCGGCCGCATCAATAGTGGCCGGCGCTGCCGCCACCGGCGTCCGGACCTATACCGCCACCAGTTCGCAGGGGCTGCTGCTCATGGCGGAGGTCATGTATAATATCGCCGGTATGCGCCTTCCGGTAGTTTTAACTTGCGCCAACCGCGCCGTGTCCGCGCCGATAAATATTTGGAACGACCAGCAGGACGCCATGGCCGTACGCGACGCCGGCTGGATCATGCTCTTTGCCGAAAACCTGCAAGAAACGGTAGAGCAGCATGTTCTCGCTTTCAAAATTGCGGAAAAATTAATGATCCCGGTGATGTTGAATGTGGACGGATTTGTGCTTACACACTCTTACGAACCAGTCATTATTCCCGATGAAAAAACTATTAAAAAATTCCTCCCCCCATACAAACCGGCCAAAGGCACTTATCTTGATCCGGCCAATCCGGTTACCCTCGGCGCCTTCGCCTCCCCCGCCCACTATATGGAAATAAGGGAGGAGCTTCATCGTGATATTTTGTCTACCAAGAAAATTTTGAATGACGAGCATTTAAACTATAAAAAGACCTTCCAAATTTCCAATTTCCAATTTCCAATTTCCAATAAAATGTCTAACCCTCAATTTCAAAATGGATTAATTGAATATTACGGTCCGGCCAATCCGGAGATAATCCTTGTCGCCATGGGCTCGGTGATTGGCACGATCAAAGACGCGGTTGATGAATTAAATACCGTCAAGCATTTCAAATTGCACAAGCCGGTCGGGGTTTTGAAAATAAAATGTTTCCGGCCGTTTCCGGGTGAAGAAATTATAAAAATTTTAAGCCGCGCTAAAAATATTGCCGTGCTGGACAAATCTATCTCGCTTGGTCAAATGGGGCCGCTCGCGATGGATATTAAGTCCATAGCGCAGGGAAGATTGAAGCAAAAAATATTGAGTTATATAGTCGGTTTGGGCGGACGCGATATTACGAAACAGATGGTGAAGAAGATTATTGGGGAGACGGCGAAAGAGAAGAGTGGTGGGGCGGTGTTTGTGGGAAAAATGTAAAAATAATTTCTAATTTCCAATTTCTAATTTCCAATAAAATGATTAATTTCTAATGTCTAATGAAAATATAAAATTTGATTTGGAGGAAAGGACTGGTAAATTTGGGGAAAATATAGTTTTGTTTTGTAAAAAAATTCCGAAAAGTACTATTACCAATCCTTTAATAAATCAATGCGTAAAATCAGGCACAAGTGTTGGCGCTAATTATTGCGAAGCGGATTGTGCTGAATCTAGGAAAGATTTTGAACACAAGCTTGGGATATGCAAAAAAGAAGCTAAAGAAACCAAACATTGGCTGAGAATGATTGCCGTCGCTAATCCTGAATCAAAAGACGAGGCCAAAAAATTATGGAAAGAATCCAATGAACTGCAATTAATCTTTATTTCCATAATAAAAAAATCAAAAGCTAATAATATAACAAAAAAATAATTAGACATTAAGTATTGGACATTTTATTGGAAATTAGAAATTGGAAATTGGAAATTATTAAACGTCATTTTGTCATTTATATGTCGGAATTAATAAAAAATTTTAAACAATTAATACTATTCTCCGTTTTCCTGTTTTTGTGCTTTCTTGTTTTCTTGCCCCTCTCCCACGCCGCCGACATCTCCTTTCAGCCCCAAGTCCCCATTCCCGGCTTTAACGGCGGCTCCATCAGTCCCACTTCCATCGGCATGTACATCAAAGCAATTTACAAATATGCCATAGGCATTGTAGGAATACTCGCCGCTGTGGTCCTGATGTTCGGCGGCCTCCTGTGGCTCACAGCCGGGGGCAATACCAACCAAGTGGGCGAAGCCAAGGCCTGGATCGGCGCCTCCCTCACCGGCCTCCTGATCGCACTCTGTTCCTTTATGATCATGGCCACGATAAATCCGAAGCTGGTAGAAGTAGGGTCAATAGATCCAGGGACGATTACGGCAATTCCTTTACAACAATCTACCAATCAAATTAAAACCAACACCACAGAAGGACTTAAAACTTGCACCGGGACTCCTCTCCAACAAATTGGAGCGACAAATTTATTAACAGTCTGCATGCAAAACTGTCGAGCAAATTCACAAGGAATGTCTTATGAATCATTTTATATGGGCGAAGGAAATACAAAAACTGGATATTGTTGTATTTGCAACTAATCTCCGTTTTTCGTTTTGAAGCTCTATTGGAACGAAAAATATTAAAACAACGATGAAAAAAAATTTCAAAACAATTATAAAATTCAATTTGTTTATATTTATTTTTTTAATATCTTTTATTTTTGTAATTTCAACTGATGTTTCAGCACAACGATTAGACCAAAGAACTACGTGCTTAAATAGGCCAGGGGGGCGTTGTAGCAGTCAGGAATGTAATGAAAATACAGAAATAATGCAAGGGCAATGCAGTATAACAGAATTTTGTTGCGTTCCCAAACCTCCCTCAAGCCCAAGCGCCGCCCTTAGCACACCGGATTGGAAATGGGTTATCCCGGATCCACAAATCAAAATTCCGGGTATGGGCGCTTTTACCGCTCCGACCAATTGTCAAAAGGATGAAAAAGGAAACCCCTCCAACTGTGAAATGACTTGGATAAACCAATATGTGGCCGGCATTTACAATTATGCGATAGGAATTGTCGGCATCCTTGCCGCCGTCGTCCTGATGTTCGGTGGTCTACTCTGGCTCACCGCCGGCGGTAACGCCACCCGGGTCGGCGAAGCCAAAGCCTGGATCGGAGCATCGCTAACCGGCCTTGTCATTGCCCTAACCTCGTATATGATCCTATTTCAGATCAACCCAAGCCTGACAAATTTAAAAGGTATTAATATCGACACTATACAAAAAATTGATATTGCTGAAAGTGATAGCGGTGTAACGTCTGCGATACCCAGTTCTACAAATTTCGATACCTGTACTGGAGCTAGCAAGCCTCCGAGTACAGATATTTTAGGGTCAACACGGTATATGGAGAATTGTGCCAGGCAATGGCCAAAAAATAACTGCACTAACTATGTGAGAGATATGTGCTCCGAACTTGGTGGAACCAGCGGTCTTCCCTCTTCAAACATGGCAGGAGACTGGTATAATAGTGGAAGCAGTATCACCAGCCAAAGCACTTTGAAAGCTGGAACAGTAATTGCATATCAATATACCAACTCTGATGGCTCGAGATGTGCATCTGCCTCAGGTCATGCTTTTATGTGCGTAGACAATGGCTGTACTAAAATTTATAATAATGGAAAAATTATTTCGTCAGCAAGTTGGAGATTTACTAGTGGATCTAAGTATGGTAATTGCACAAAAAGTGAGGCTCATGCCTTAGTTTGCAAATGAACTAATTAATGTCGGTTCTATTATCCCGCAAGGGCTATTGAGCCAAAATGCGATAGATCTTCTTCTAATATTTGTTAATATTATTTGACAACCCATCAACCATCTGTTAAACTAAAGTTAATCTAAAAATTAACTTTATATTTATGAACAATATTGTCGGATTGAAAAATTTGCGGGAAAATATGGTTGAATATATCAACCGCGTGGCTAAAGGTGAAAGTTTTATTGTTTTCAAACAGTCAAAACCGCTATTCAAACTATCCCCCATTGAAGACGGATTATGGGAAGAAATTATTGACTTTACCAAAATAAAAAAAGGCGGCGTGGACATCAAAGACGTTTTGTCGCGAATATAGATATGGACAAGATAACCAAAGCTTTGCAAAAATTAAATTCAAAAGAAAGAGAAATTGTAAAATCAATTTTGGTTAAAATTATTAATAACGACTTTGATAATTTGGATACGAAAAAACTTAAAGGCCACGAAGACATTTACCGCGTCCGTAAAGGAAAAATCAGGATCATTTACCGTCTTGATAAAAATAAAAAAATATTTATTTTAACCATAGAAAGAAGAAGCGACAAGACGTATAATTGATTTAATATGCTATATTTTACCAAATACGCTGAGCAAAAATTTGATATACTTAATAAGCACAAGATTTTTTTTACGCGCGAAATGATTGAGGGGGTTATCGCCACGCCGGAATCCGCCGGCCGTAAGAGAAAATTTTACTATGCGGAAAAGGACGGGGTGAAGGTTGTTTATAAGAGGGAGGGAGAAATGGTGAAAGTGATTACGTTTTTTCCGGTGAAATAATTTAAATATAAAAAATAAATATTTCAAATTTTAATATAATAAAGTCTAAATTATAATTTCTAATTTCTAATAAATGCATAAATTTTAAATTCATTAGGAATTATAATTTATAATTTAGAAATTATTTTATATGCTTTACGATATTGACGCCAACATCCTCAGCTGGGAACTTAGCCGAGGCGCGATCAGCCACACGCGCGAATTCGGCAACTTCATTATCCACGTTTCAAAAAATGGCACGCCGGTTCTGGTGGAAATATTGAACGCGTCCAAATTCGTGGGACAGATTGATAAGTTGAAGGGGTTGAAAGAGTTGAAGGAGATCAAGGAATTCAAGCAGGCCTTGCCTATTGATATAGTAAAAAATTCCTAATTTCTAAATTATAATTTCTAATAAATGTCTAATAACAAATGAAACAATAAAATTTAATTTAATGATTGTATATTAAATTTTTGCATTAGACATTAATAATTTTATTAGGAATTAGAAATTATAATTTAGAAATTAAAAAATTATCTATGCCAACTTCAACGAAAACTATTTCTAAATCAATAACGCCAAAAACTCTCTTAAGCTCCGGACATAGAGCCTGCGCCGGTTGCGGGCAATTGATCGCGGCACGCGCCGTGGCCGACGCGCTCGGGCAGAATATTATTATCGCCAATGCCACCGGCTGTCTGGAAGTCACCACCTCCCCTTATCCGGAAAGCGCTTGGGGACTGCCCTGGATCCATTCCCTCTTTGAAAACCCGGCCGCCATCGCCTCCGGTATTTCAGCAGCGCTAAATTACAAACAACATAAAAAACTTCTAAGCAACGCTTTGTCGAAAAAAATTTCCCAAATCCCAAATCCCAAATCCCAAATCCCAAATGTTATTGCCCAAGGCGGAGACGGTTCCACTTTTGACATCGGCTTCGGCCTGATCAGCGGGATGTGGGAGCGGGGGGAAGATATTTTGTATATTTGCTATGACAATGAAGCGTATGCCAATACGGGAGTTCAAGCCAGCGGCGCCACGCCGGCCGGTGCCCGCACGACCACAACGCCGGTCGGAGTAGAGAACCCGCTCGGCTCATCACTGCGCAAAAAAGATATGATCAGTATCGCGCTGGCGCATGGCGTCAAATACGTGGCAGAGACTACCGTTGGATTTCTGAATGATATCACGGTAAAGGTCAAAAAAGCCATGGAAATAAAAGGACCGAAATATATCCAGATCCTAGTGCCGTGCATCCCGGGCTGGGGCATTGACCCTGGTCAAACAATCAAGCTCGGTAAGCTGGCCGCCCAGACCGGACTATATCCTTCTTTTGAATATATAGACGGCCGACTAACCAGCGCCATGAGACTCCCCACACCTGCTCCGTCTATAGAAGATTATCTTAAAGCGCAAAACAGATTCTCGCATCTGACGAAGTCGGAAGCCGGCAAGAAACAGATTGCGGAGATGAAGAAGGTGGTGGAGGAGAATGTTAGGAAATATGGATTATAAAATCTAGAGCATTAATCATTTTAATTTCTAATTTCTAAATTATAATTTCTAATAAAATGTCTAAAGTCAAAATATTCAATTATAATATATTTTTTAGTTATTTTAACATTTTGATTTTTATTAGAAATTAGATATTAGTAATTAGAAATTAAAAGATACTCAACGAAAAAGACGAGAATTTTGTTCTCGTCTTTTTATATAAAATTTTACTCTAACCTTACCCCCCATATTCCCCCCTCACCTGCGCTCCTTTGTATCCGGTGCCGGCCGGGATCAAGCGGCCAATAATGACATTCTCCTTCAGGCCTTCCAGATAATCGATCTTGCCGTTGACCGCGGCTTCGATCAAAACGCGCGCGGTTTCTTGGAATGAAGCGGCCGATAAAAAGCTGTCGGTGGTCAGCGAAGCGCGGGTGATCCCGAGGAGCAGCGCCTCGGCCTTAGCGTTTTGGCCGCCTTCGTTCTTGACTTGCAAATTGGCGCGGTCGAGCACCGCTCTTTCCACAACCTCGCCCGGCAGTAAATAACTGCCGCCGGAATTAAGTATCAACATCCTGGAAAACATCTGTTTGGTGATTATTTCTATATGCTTGTCATTGAGAGGCTGGCCTTGCGAGGAATAAACATATTGGATCTCTTTGATGATATATTTCTGCGTAGCCAACTTGCCCTTTAGCTTGAATAGCTGCTGCAGATCCAGGCTGCCCTCGGTCAGCTGATCGCCGCGGCTGACCATATCACCGTCTTTTACCATAATACTTAAACCCTTGGGGATCATAAATTCTTTTATCTTTTCGCTCTCAAAACTAACTTTGACGAATTTCGGATCAATATCGATCGTGCCGGCTTTGTCTGCCTTGAATTCCTTTTTGCCGACCACAAACAATACTCCATCGGCCTTGATCTTGTCCCCGGCCTTGACCAATATTTTAACTTCCGGTTTGACTGCCTTGTCTTTTGTTTTTTTGCGGCCCGGCTGGCTCGCTTCCTTTTTGGCGATATTCGCTTCCTTGATAGCCTCGGCAAAATAATACTTGTCCGATTCCGATCCTTTGTAGATTATTTTTAAAACTTTTACTTGCGTATTGTCAACCACTACTTTTCCTTTTTCATCCTCAATGATGCGCTGGGCCGATTCAATGCTCACCCGACCGGATACATCGGCGATATAAGCTTTTCTTTTGGGCGGACGGGCTTCAAATATTTCTTCCACCCGCGGGAGACCTTGCGTGATATCTTCCGAACCGGCCACGCCGCCGGAATGAAATGTCCGCATAGTCAGCTGAGTGCCGGGCTCACCGATTGATTGAGCGGCAATGATGCCGGCGGCCGTACCCATTTTGACCGGCTTGTTATAGCCAAGGTCATAGCCGTAGCATTTGACGCAAATTCCGCGCGATAATTTGCAGCTTAATACCGATCTGATATTCGCTTCCGAGATATCTTCATTTCTTATTTTAGAGATAATTTCCTCGGTGATCAGCGTTCCGGCTTCAGACAAAATCTTGCCTTTGGCATTCCGGAGATCCGCGGCCATGAAGCGTCCCACTATTCTTTTGAGCATATCGTAGCCCATTTCCTCGCACTCCTCTTTGGTGAATATAACGCCCTCATTGTCGCCGCAATCTTCAGTATTTACGATAACATCCTGCGCCACATCAACCAATCTTCTGGTCAGATATCCGGCATTGGCGGTACGGAGAGCGGTATCGGACAATCCTTTGCGCACGCCGTGCGTGGAGATGAAATATTCCAGCACTCCGAATCCGCTTTTGAAATTGCCTTTGACCGGCAGTTCGATAATATCGCCGGAAGGAGATGTTACCAAACCCTTCATGCCGATGATCTGGGTCAGCTGCGCCCAATTTCCTCTGGCGCCGGATTCAATCATGGAATATACCGGGCTATCTTCTGGCAAGCCTTTTTTGCATAACTCAGTCACCTTTTCTTTGACACCCGTCCATAATTCAATAATTTTTGAATAACGTTCGCTTTCGGTCAACAACCCATCTTCATATTGTTCCTGAATCTTTTCCACTTGTTCGCTGGCATCAGCCACCAAGCTGTCTCTTTGTGAAAAACTCGGCAAATCGCCAATGCCCCAAGAAAGTCCGCTACGAGTTATAAAACTAAAACTTTTATCTTTTAATTCATCTAAAAATAAAACCGTGAATTCCTGGCCATAATGCATGAGGCAACTCTTTACAATATTTTTCAACTTATTTTTGTCCACCACTTCATTGATAAATCTTAATTTTTCTGGCAAAATATCGTTAAAAATTATCCTTCCGACCGTTGTTTCCAAGAATTCATATTCATCTTTTTTACCCGCCGTATGGGGGGAGCCTTTTTTCATTCTAACTTTTATGATATCATGCAATTTTATTTTATTCATCTCATAGCCATATTTGGCTTCGGTCGTATTGCTGAATATTTTAATATCGGATATTTCGTCCGACTTCTTCAAGCTGGTGATGTAGTAAGCGCCCCACACAATATCCTGATTTGGAGCCACGACCGGATCGCCGGTGGCCGGCTTTAGCAAATTTTTTGAAGAAAGCATAATATCTCGCGCTTCCGCCAAGGCCTCAATAGTTAATGGCACATGCACCGCCATTTGATCGCCGTCAAAGTCGGCATTAAAAGCGCTGCAAACCAAAGGATGGATCTGAATAGCGCGTCCTTCGATCAGGATCGGCTTAAAAGCCTGGATGCCCAAACGATGCAGGGTCGGAGCGCGGTTGAGCAGCACGTAGGCGCCCTTGATCGTTTCTTCCAAAATATCCCAGACTTCATCGTGTCCGGCTTCAATATACCTTGAAGCGCTGCGCACATTATGCACGATTTCCTGCTGAATTAATTTACTGATAATATACGGCTTGAAGAGCTCAATAGCCATGGTTTTTGGCAATCCGCATTGTTCCAATTTGAGCTTGGGATTGACCACGATCACGCTGCGGCCGGAATAATCGATTCTTTTGCCAAGCAGGTTCTGGCGGAAACGTCCCTGTTTGCCCTTGAGCGAATCGGCGAGTGATTTGAGCATTCTTTTCTGGCCGGTGGAAGCGGCAACGGTTTTTCCGTGGCGGGCGGAGTTGTCAATCAAAGCGTCTACCGCTTCTTGCAACATTCTTTTTTCATTGCGGCAAATAACCTCCGGCGCGTTCAGATCCAACAGTTGTTTCAAACGGTTATTTCTATTGATTACCCGGCGGTAGAGATCGTTCAGGTCCGAAGTGGCAAATCTTCCGCCGTCGAGTGCCACCATTGGACGCAGATCGGGCGGGATAACCGGTACCACCGCCATGACCATCCATTCCGGGCGGATATTATTCGATTTCAAGCTTTTTAAAAGTTTAAGACGTTTGATCAATTTTTCTTTTTTTGAATCAATGGCGTTTGAGAGCTCCGTTTCCAGCACATCTATCATTTTTTCCAGATCGATCTTTTCGAGTAGATGTCTAACCGCTTCCGCGCCGATGCTGGCCTCGAATATATGCCCGTATTTCAAGCTCAAATTCTGATATTGTGATTCGGATATTATCAGCATGGGGCGCAATTCTTTCAATTCTTTTTGCGCCTGGTCAAAAGCGCTTTCCAGATTTAACAGCTTGTCATTTTTTACTTTTTCCAAGGCGTCGATTTCCTTGACTATTTCTTGATCAATGGCCGCCTCATCTTTCCCTTGCTGCAGCATTTTTCCTTTCCGGTTCTTGATCTCCACGGTTTGACGAACGAATTCGCTTTCAATGAATTTTTTCTTAGATCTATATTCCTCTTTGATCTGTTCAACGGTCGCATTTTTTAGATCTTCGTTCACGGCCGTAATGATAAAACTGGCAAAATAAACCACCTTCTCCATAGACTGCATGGACAGATCGAGAATCAATCCGATTTTTGAAGATATGCCTCGCAAAAACCAGATATGCGTGCAAGGCGATTGCAGAGTAATGTGCCCCATCCGCTCGCGCCGGACAATGCTTCTGGTCACTTCAACCCCGCACTTGTCGCAGATAATTCCTTTATAACGGATTTTTTTATATTTGCCGCAATAGCATTCCCAATCCTTGGACGGACCGAATATTTTTTCGCAGAACAAACCGTCTTTTTCCGGCTTCTGCGTGCGGTAATTGATTGTTTCCGGCCTGACCACTTCACCGAAAGACCATGATAAAATTTCCTCGGGTGACGCCAGCTTCAATTTTATCGCATCAAAGTCGGTGGTTTTAATAGGAATTAGCATAGATTATAAGTTATGTTATGATTAATAAATAACAATTTTAAAACCCATATCTTTCTGAGTGGCTGTTCGCACTTATAGATCAAAACTCAAATGTCAAATGTCAAATCTAAAACTTAAATGTCAAAACTTTAATAAGATTTATTAAATGGTTCTAAGGTCGCAGCTTTGCGTTTTTAGATTTGGTTTTGACATTTGAGTTTTGACATTTGAGTTAAGCGTTCTGTTATCCCTCTTTCACTTCTGTATTCCTCTCATCAGCTTTCTCTTCCTCCCTCACCTCCGGCACATCGTGTCCGCCCAGCAGTTCCACATCCAGACCGAGGCCTTTGAGTTCACGCACCAGCACGTTGAAAGATTCCGGCACATTCAGCTTGCGGATAGTTTCACCTTTAATAATGGATTCATAAGCCTTGCTGCGGCCAGGCACATCGTCGGATTTGATCGTCAAAATTTCCTGCAAGGTATGAGCCGCCCCATAGGCTTCCAGCGCCCAAACTTCCATTTCTCCGAATCTCTGTCCGCCGAATTGGGCTTTGCCGCCGAGCGGCTGCTGGGTGATCAGTGAATAAGGGCCGATGGAGCGTTGATGGATCTTGTCTTCCACCATATGATTCAATTTCAGTATATATTTGTATCCGACTGTAATTTTGTTATCGTAGGCCACGCCGGTTTTGCCATCAAATAATTTTACTTTTCCGTCTTCCGGTAAACCGGCTCTTCTTAATTCTTCCCTGATCTTGGCTTCGCTAACTCCGTTCATGGTGGGCGTGGCCACTTTATAGCCGAGTTTTTTGGCGGCAAATCCTAAGTGTGTTTCCAGCACCTGCCCCAAATTCATACGGGAAATAATACCGAGCGGAGATAATATAATGTCGATCGGCGTACCGTCTTCCATATAGGGCATGTCCTCGATCGGTACTATAATGGAAATAACTCCTTTGTTGCCATGGCGTCCGGCCATTTTGTCACCGGCTTGTATTTTGCGCAGGTTGGCCACCGAGATTTGGATCGACTCAATGATGCCGGCCGATAGTTTGTCGCCGGCTTCGCGCGAGAATATTTTTATATCCACTACTTTGCCGTGCTCGCCATGTTCCAAATAAAGGGAAGAGTCGCGCACATCTTTGGCTTTTTCGCCGAATATGGCGCGGAGTAACTTTTCTTCCGCCGATAACTCCGTTTCACCTTTGGGCGTAATTTTGCCCACCAAAATATCGCCGGAAGAAACTTCGGCGCCGATCCGCACTATGCCTTTTTCATCCAAGTTTTTTAATTTCTCTTCGCCGATATTCGGGATATCGTTGGTAACGATCTCGGGCCCCAGCTTGGTATCGCGCACATCAATAGTATAGTCTTCAATATGTATAGAGGAATAAATATCTTCTCTGACCAGCCGCTCCGATATTATGATGGCATCTTCGTAGTTAAATCCTTCCCAGCTCATAAAAGCGACCAAAACATTGCGTCCCAGCGCCAGTTCGCCGTGGTCGATAGACGGCCCATCGGTTATTATTTGTCCGAACTTCACCTGATCGCCTTTGTTGACAATCGGCTTTTGGTTAATGCAGGTTGAGGCGTTTGATCTTAAAAATTTGGTCAAGTGATAAATCTTATTTTTTCCTTTTTCATTTTTTATTTCAATTGAACCGGCATCTACTTTCATTACTACTCCGTCTTCCTCGGCCACTACCGCATGACCGGAGTCCCGAGCCGCCCGCGCTTCCACGCCGGTACCGACGATCGGTGATTCCGCTTTTATAAGCGATACGGCTTGCCTCTGCATATTCGTGCCCATTAGCGCGCGCTGGCCGTCATCATGTTCCATGAACGGAATCAGCGAGGTAGCCACGGAGATGATCTGATTGGCTGCTACGCCGATATAATCAATTTTATCAACCTCTTCGGTAGACGGCTGGCCGTATTTTCTGACTTCGCACTTATTCAACAAAAAATAACCATTGATATCGAACGGAGTGGTGGCCGGCGTGGTGGTATATTTTTCTTCTTCAAAGGCGTCCAAATAATGTATCTCGTCGGTAATCACCGGCTTGACCGGAACAAGCGTGTGTCCCAGTTTTTCTTTTAATTCTTTGGCCTTATTTTCATTTATTCTTTCTCCGGCCTTAATGATTATTTTATCTTTATCGCCGCCCATTTCTTCAATTTCAAAAATATCCTCCCGGGCAATCTTGCCGGTTGTTATTTTTGGATCGTTATTTATATCATGCAATACCAGACGATAAGGCGCTTCCAAAAATCCGTATTTATTGAGCCGCGCAAAGCTGGCCAAGTGGCCGACCAAACCGATATTCGGACCTTCCGGAGTAGCGATCGGGCAGATGCGGCCATAGTGCGTGGTGTGCACGTCGCGCACGTCAAATCCGGCCCGTTCGCGAGTGAGGCCGCCCGGCCCCATGGCGGACAGCCGGCGCTTGTGTTCCAATTCCGCCAGCGGATTGGTCTGATCCATGAATTGCGACAATTGGCTTGACATAAAAAATTCTTTGACTACGCTGATTACCGGGCGGGCATTTATCAATTTATTCGGAGTCAGCGCGGCAATATCGGCCGTGCTCATTCGGTCTTTGATAATCCGCTCCATTCTGGCCAGTCCGACCCTGAATTTATTCTGGATCAATTCACCGATCGCCCGTACCCGGCGGTTGCCCAAGTGGTCAATATCGTCTTCTTTGCCTTGTACGATATTCAACCGGATAACTTCTTTTACTATTTCAATCAGATCCTCTCTCCGGAGTATTCTGGTCTCTTTGTTGTTTGGCAGATCAAAGCCGAATTTTCTATTCATTTTGTAGCGTCCGACTCGGTCAAAATCGTAGCGGTCAAAACGAAAGAACATGGAATGTATCAGCTGGCGGGCATTGTCAGTAGTCGCCAAATCGCCCGGTCTGATCCTTTTATAGACTTCTTTGATTCCTTCCGCTTCATTTTTGGCCGCGTCTTTGCCGATAGTCGCCTCCACATAGCCGAGGCCTTCATCCAGATCAACTTCGACCATATCCCTAAACAAGCTGAAAATTTCTTCGTCCGTACCAAAACCGAACGCTCGCAGTAGCGAAGTTACCGCCACTTTTCTTTTGCGGTCGATCCTCACCCAGATCACCTTGTTAATATCCGTTTCAATTTCCAGCCAAGCGCCGCGGTTCGGGATGATCTTGGCGCCATAAAATTTGCGCCCTTTCAAAAACTCGGCCGTAAAAATTACGCCGGCGCTTCGGATTAATTGTGAGACCACCACTCTCTCAATACCGTTTATGATAAAAGTGCCGTTCTTGGTCATCAGCGGGAAATCTCCCAAAAATACTTCTTGCGTATTTTCCAGTTCGCTTCGTTTATTGACGAGTCGTACCTGGACCCGGAGCGGCGCTTCATAAGTAATGTTCTTGGCCCGGCTTTCCACTTCGTTGAATTTCGGCTCATCCATATATGCTTGTTCAAAGTAAAGCTCCAGGTCGCGACCGATAAAATCCGTAATCGGCGAGATCTCATCAAATAGATCGGCGAGTCCTTCTTCCAAAAACCATTTGTATGAATTTTTTTGAATCTCAATCAGGTCCGGCAGGTCCATGATATCTTGAGACTCGGTAAAATATTTTCGGGACATCGCTTTTTGCATAAAATTATCTAATTTATCTTTAAATTAATTTATTTTTAAAATATAAAATTATATCCGCGGACAACAAAAAACTAAGCCTTTAGAGCTTTAAAAAATTTTATTAATTTATGTGAGATGACGCCACTATATTGACGATTAATGCGGACGCAAATAACGCCCTTACCCTGCAAAGAGGGATTTTTTAGGCAAGATTCATTTGATTTTTGAGCACTGAGATTTTTGTATCAACTTCCTCGCAACAAATGGCGAGGTAAAAATGAACGTCTTAATATTATAACAAACTACGTTGAATTGACGCTCGTCCCGCAGAAGCGGGATTGAAAAAATAAAAACGGCATTTTAATCAATTTGTTGTAAAATAAAATAATTTAGGCCGTTTTCGATCTATTTGTTGTTTTGTTCTTATATTTAATAAAAATACTTATTACTGATTTCTATATTAACAGCAAAGGACGTTATTTGTCAAGAGGAGTTTGCAATAATTAATAATATTTATTTTTTTGTCTAATTTTTGCTAAATAGTTAATTTATTATTTCCAATATCTAATTTCCAATTTCCAATAAAATGTCCAATGCCAAATAATAATATTAAAAAAATTATTTTTTATACATTTGAAATTTGATATTTTATTGGAAATTGGAAATTAGGAATTGGAAATTGGAAATTTCCCCAATTTCCCTCGTATCACCGCCCGATCATCCCAGGGAATTTTTTCGCCATTGGCGGACATGATCGCTTGTTCCGATCCTTTGCCGGTTACGAGGATAATATCACCTTCCACTGCCAAGCTCAAGGCCTTGTCAATTGCTTCTTCCCGGCTTAAAATTTTAAAATAATTTTCATTTAATTTTTTTCCGGCTTTTTCCGTGCCCAATGCGACTTGATCAATTATTAACTGCGGATCGTCATCATAAGGGTCTTCATTGGTAATAATTACAATGCCGGCGTTTTCTCCGGCTATTTTTCCAAGTTTGGGGCGGCGCGCCGTGTCGCGTCCGCCGCCGGTCGAACCTAACACGTGAATGATCTTGCCGTGCGGGATCAATTTTAAAGTCTCGTATAATTTAGTGACGGCGTTCGGCTCAAAAGCATAGTCAACGATTACGGTAAATGGCTGTCCCTCATCGATCCGTTCAAAACGGCCGGCCACGCCATTAACCGATTCCAGCCCGGACTTGATTTTTTCTATTCCAATATGCTGCGATAATCCAACCGCTACCGCCGTCATGGCGTTAACGGCGTTATAAGCGCCCAGTATCTGCAAATTGATCTTGGTTTTCAAAACAGTAAAGCTGGTCCCGATATTTTGCGCTTCTATGTTCCCGTATTCAATAACTTTGATATTAGAAATATTTAAACTTGCCTGCCCTGAGCTTGCCGAATGGGTGTAACCAAATTTGTCCTCCGCCCAAAAATCAGTAAAATAGCCAGCATGTTCATCATCCAGATTGGCAATAATGGTTTTTTTGACCCGAGTCAAATCGGTTTTTCTTAAACCGGACACAAAAGCATGTACTAATTTTTTTTCGTCAATATATTTTGTTTTGCATTTTTTTAAATGGGCAAATAGTCGGCCTTTGGCTTCTTTGTAATTTTCAAAACTGCCATGCGATTCAATGTGCTCGGGGTAAAGTCCGGTAAAAATCAAAATGTCGTAGTTAATAAAACGATGCCGGAATTGTTTGATGCCTTCCGAGGTGGTTTCCACAATGGCGTACTCACATTTGTTTCTGACCATTTCCCGGATTAATTTCTGGGTAAAGAATCGCCCGACCATGGTCATTTTTTTGTCATTCAACCACTCCCTTTTACCGTTATTAAATATGGCGGTAGACGTAAATCCAGCCCGGTACCCGCCCGCCTCGAGCATCTTGGCGATCAAATAAGCGCTCGTCGTTTTGCCGGTAGTCCCGGTAATCCCGATGACGATGATCTTTTCACTCGGCCACCGATAAAACATAGCCGCCAGCGCGCTCAACAAAAAATGATAAGCCGGCTGGAGCGCCAGGAATAGTCGGCGGGGGATGAATTTTTTTATGGTCTGCAGGATTTTTTCCATAGTGATTTATCGTTAAACCATTCTCCTTATTTTCCTTATCAACCTATAAATATTATACCACTTTGTTTCAAAAACCAAGTCAAAAGTACCCGGGTAGGTCTTTTCCTCGCCGCCGAAGCCGAGCTTGAAGCGAGTGACGCCGGGCCACTTGATTTCATCTATGCCGTAAAGGTCATAAAATTTATAGCCCAAACTTTTGGCTTGTTTGATAATATGCCAATGCAGCAAATAAGGCGCCATTAAATTGCGATAATTATCAGCTGACGCACCGTGCATATAAGTTACGGTATCGCCGAAGAAAGAAATAATATTACCTGCAATAACTTTCCCTTCATATTCAGCTAAAAATAGTTTTATCGATAAGCTCTTATGATTTGAATTGGAAATTAGAAATTGGAAATTGGAAATTTGCTTTTGATAATGTTCTTTGCTATGCAACCGAAATCCATCCCGATTCTTCGTCTCTTCCATCAATTTCCAAAAGTCCTCAAACCGCTCAACGCCCGCTTCAATTATTTCAATTCCCTTTTTCTCGGCCAGACGGATATTATAACGGGTCTTCTGATGCATGGCGGACAACTGCTCTTCTTCTGATTTGGATAAATCTAAAATTGTTGTACGGTGTGGTTGGACATCGATGGTCTTATTTAGCTTGAAGCTTAAAGCTTGAAGCTTGAAGCTGGCATCCGGTTCAAAACGCAAAAATATACATTTTTCATTTTTAGCTATTTTTTTAATTTCTTCTTTTAAAAAATTTAAAATTGCTTGAAAATTGAAAATTGAAAATTGAAAATTGAAAATCGGTCCTCTCGGCGCGTAAAAATAACTTAGGTCAAACGGCAGGCTAACCTTTATAAAAGTAATGGCGGCTTTTAAGCCGCTTTCGTCTTCCACTCCTAGCCGGAAAATTCTATTGCCAAGACTTTCCTGATACTCGCCCCACTCGAAGGACTGGGAAAACTCGGAGTGGGGTTGGGCGGAAATGAAAGTGTTTAATTGGTTTTTGTTATTAATCGGGGATACAAACATAACAATATTCTGAATTTTTAATTTTTAATTTTTAAATAAAACATAATTCTTAAATTTTTAAACATTAAAAATTAAATCATTGTTTAAAAATTACAAAATTAAAAATTACGAAATTATTTTATCGACCCAGCTTCCTTAATGCGTCCCTGATCCGCTCGCTTGATTTTTTTAGGCCCGGATCCACCGCGCGCAAAACATCACGGGCTTCCACGAGCGAGTAGCCGAGCGACATCAAGGCGTCTATCTCGTCGGTGCTGGCCGTGCCGGATACCGCGCTGCCGATCGTCGCCATAGGCATGGCCTGGATCTTTTCTCTTAGTTCGAGTATTACCCGTTCGGCTGTTTTGCGGCCGATGCCGGATACTTTTGTCAAAAAATTGCTGTCGCCCCGGCTGATTGAATTTTTTATTTCATCCGCATTGCCCACCGCCATCACGGCCAGGCCGGTTTTCGGACCGATGCCGGAAATGGATATAAGCATTTCAAAGATTTCCAATTCCGCCAAACTCTTGAATCCATAGAGATCAAGGGCGTCTTCCCGGACATTTTGATGAGTGTAAATTTCCACGTCTTGCCCAATGGGCATTTCCGCCCAAAGAATCTGGCTGGTGAAAACTTTATAGCCGATATTATTGACCGCGATTATCACAAATCCGTTTCCCTTGTTTATTATTTTTCCGTTAAGATAAGAAATCATAAAATAATTTCTAAATTATAAATTATAATTCCTGATATTATTTTAGACATTATAATTAATAATTTAGTAATTCTTACTATTACTTTACTATCTTTTGCCCAAAAAAGCAAACAAAAAGAACGCCTTTAATTGCGCTCTTTTTATTTAAAAACTATTTATTCAACAAAGCCTTGATCTTGTCCACTATCTCATCGGTAGTGAAATGCGCTTTGACCAGATAATTATTCGCGCCGATTTCCATCGCTTTTTTGATATCGTCTTCCTGGCCCAGATTGGAAAGCATAATCACCG